>ERZ724522.136-NODE-136-length-44269-cov-4.545574_pt1 | contig 44269 bp, 72 predicted proteins | sample MGYA00376055_ERZ724522 | MGnify/ENA primary metagenome ERZ724522 (study PRJEB28724, sample SAMN07190884) | wastewater metagenome | isolation source: effluent of sewage treatment plant in Hong Hong | place: Hong Kong | collected 2016-03-17 ... | reverse complement strand
TCTATCCACTCCATATTCAGGGCTTGTAGCAGCAGCGTAAAAATTCCAAAGATGATCCACATCTGCATTTAAAACTTTATCAAACACTCTTAATTTAATCTGAACAGCCGCAGGTTTCCCATTAAATCCAATTCCAATGCCATCAACACCAATATCGCTCATGGTTTCGTCCAAAGCAGACTTCGAGAGAGGCTTATAATCACGAATTCCAACTCTTGCATCATCTTCGTAATGTGTCAAAAGAGCTTCTGCAAAAAATTCAAAAGCATTTCCCTTATAAGAATTTGCAGCTTCTTCACTCCCTGAAATAACATAAAACGGATTGTCATTGTCTTGAGGAATCGTGGCAAGAATATCAGCGTTTTTACGAATTCGGCTTTCCAGTGAACTCAAACTGTCAACAAAATCGCCGTTTCTTTTGGTCAATAGCGTTTGTATGACATTTTTTCCTTCTTTCAAAAACGGATGAGTGAGGCGCATAAGAAAGTCTTTCAGTTCGGTTTCGGGTTTGTCTACCCCTATTTGTACCACGTCTACCGCCCTCTTGTCAAACATTATTTTCAATTTTTGACGATTTTCTTTTTCAATACCTGAATGAGTGTTTTCCGTTGCTTCAGTTCTTCTTTTTTTAGTTTTTCTTCAAAGTAATCCAAATCGTGATATCCATTTTCCCAAAATTTGATTCCGAATTTTTTTGTGATGTGATTAATGATGATGCTCCAATCATCATTTCCCCATTCGCCTGAATAGAACTTGTGAATACCTTCATCAAAGTTCCATCTCCATCTTTTGTGAGTTTGAGTTGGCCAGAAATCTTCGTGGCAGTAGTTTCCACGATTATTTTTTGATATGAATTCAGAGTGAATCGCATCATAGGAATCTATGATACCTAAAATGTATCCGTCACGAAGTTCTTGAAAAGAAGGCATAATCCATTTCTACTCAATTAAACAACAATTTCAAAATGATATTCAGATCCTGATTCGGTAGTGAATTCCATTCCGAATATTGGCTCTCCCCTTATCGAAGTAACTTTTGATGTTTCTATGATTCGAAAGCTACCGAGTTCAGAAAGAGGTTCGGCTTGCATAAAAAAAGTGCTTCCGATTTTAGGAATATCTTGGCATTGGCCTATGACTTCTTTTGTTCTTATGCCACAATTTTCGTTTCTTTTTGACAATTTGCAATTCATTATTTTTTCCTTTTTGGAGAGCATATATAAACCACAACACGAACAAAAAAGTTAATAGTCATATAGATAAAACTAAATATCCACAAGAAAGAGATAATTGAAAGTGAAAAGTAATTTTGTGATTTGATGCGTTTGAAGATTTCGGCATCGATTTCTTCTGGCTTTTCTTTTACGTGATATATTGACATGAGTGAATTATAGTAGAAGAAAGAGATTACGCAATAAGGGATTAGATAATACGTATATGGGTTCATTATTTTCAGTGCTTTCTTTGTTGAGGTTCAACAATTCCTTGTAGATCATATTACGGCATGACATTAACAAAGCAATAAAAAAAGGGCTTCCCTTTTCGGGGGAAGCCCTTTCCAAGACAGATTTAATTACCCAACCGCCCTCTGTCTTTCTATATATTTCTATTCCCTCCTATTACTAGTGGAGGATTTCTATATGTATTTTCATCGGCACTTTCGCTTGCTCTCTTCCGTTCTCCTTCGTCTTCCTTCTTACTACCGTGCCGACAACTACATTATAGCATCCATTTTCTCTATGGCAAATAGAAAAATGAGTTTTTTTATCACGAAAACAGTCCAAGGTCCAACTTATATTCTTTCATAAGTTGTTGAAGTTGCGGCTGGATTTGGCTTCTCACTTCCCGTTTAACAGATTTTACCTGTTTTTTGATTTCAGGTTGCTTAAAGAATTCATTTTCGTCCATGTTCGTGACATTAGTTTTGCGAATTGCCCCAATCTTTTCATCCATGATTTTGTCGTAATCTGTGTAATAATGACGCAGATGGGATATGCAAAACAATGTGAGAAGTTTTTTGTGATTTACATTTCGTTTATTTTTGTGATGTTCGAATATGGGAGTAAGAACACCATTTACGACATTATCGGCAAATTCGTCATTCACTTTTTTAATACTTGGGAAATTCGGATAATAAGATGTGACCATTCGGATAATGGCCATGCATCTACTTACATGAACAGCGGTGACTCCAACAGGAAATTCAACACCTTCTATGTGTTTTTCACTAATTTTCTTTATAAAATCGTGTCTTTTTTGTTTCCGCTTTATTCTATCAATTTTGTCAAGTATCTCATCATTCTTATTTTTCACTTTTGGAGAATTGAGAATCTTATTTCTTATGTGTTCCAATTCTTTTTCTTTTTGAGTCTTTTTTTCTGTGGCAATTTGTTTTTGTTTGGCCTCAATTTTTTCTTGTCTTTCTAGCACAAATTTCTTAATGAGTTCGTAGATTCTAATGCCTTCTGCATTAAAATAATAACCTTTTTCAATCAAAGGCGAATTCACATATGCTATTCCGGGAACATGAGAAGAGTATCTTAATTCACTGAACAATTCTTTTACAAGATGTTCGGATTTAATATTTTTATAGTAATCTTGTGAATAATCGCTGTGAAAGTTCTTCAATCTGCGAAGAATTACTTTTGTTGCTCCTCTTAGTTCCCAGCCGTCAAAGGAGGAAACCATTCTGTTTATCACAATGATGTCCATGACAGATGCTTCCTATAGAACATATCACAATTCACAATGAATTGCCTTACGTCCAAAGTAAGTATAGCATTTCGAGAATTGCTTGGTCAAACTCTTTCTGGTTCTTTTTTAGCCACTACTGGAAGAATTCCATTATTTTTACAATAATCTTCAATGGATGCTCTTACATTACGTGGACGAACTGGCGATCCACCTTTCCATGGTTTTTCAATGAAAAACGAGGTCTCCGTATATTTAATATTTAATTCTCTGCACGTTAGCCAAATATCTTGATGCCCCGTGACAACATATGTCCATGTTCTTCCACCAACTACTATTTTTCTTACGGTTCTATGCATGTTTAAATATCCTAATTAATATAAAAGTATTGGCCTTTATGTTTACCAATCCTTTTAGTGCTCTTTTTGTGTAAATAACGTTCCTTCAATGTTTCGTGCATTTCGTCTTTGCCGGGTGAGAACAAAGAGAAAATATTCAAAGATTTAATGGTGTTAATTAATTTTTTCACTTAAATTCCCAATTGTTTTATCCACTTGGAGGTTATATCTTTATTAATCACAAATGGGCTATCGTACTTGTATACCCAATCATTTTCATGAATTTCAATTTTGCCATCTTCAATAGTGGCATAGTGATGTAAAAAGCCGTCAATGCAATAATTTTCATTGTTTTCAAGCTGAATTTTAGTTTTATTTGGAGAAGTTTGAAAATCTGGCGTGTGTCCAAATATTTGGTTAATTCCTTTAATGGGAAGAAATTCCGAATGAAATCCGCACCAAGTAAGTCCGCCGACTTCATTCCATCCTCCACGTTCTCTGCCAACTTGCCAGAAAGTGTGTTCCCATTGACAATATTGATCAATCAGTTCCCAAGCTCTTTTATCTTCTTCTTCAAGAAAAAGTTTCAATTCGTCAATGTCCAATTCACTAATTATTCTATGCAAGTCTCTACTAAGTCCAGCATGAGAAAGAAGTGTATTATCAATCCACGAGTAAAACTTGAATTTTTTCCAATCGTTTTTGTGAATAATGGAACGGACTTGTTCACCTTTTTCCGGGGTATAACCGGGACAAGGAGCGCAGCCAACATAAGCAAGATCGTGATTTCCAAAAAGATGGTTGCGGTTCGGTTGATTGATTGACCACTTCAGCCATTTAGCGGTATCGAGGGCGATTGCCTGATTATCTCCAAATGAATCGAAGTAGTCGCCTAGAAACCATATGGAATCGGCGTCAGGATATTTAGAAATAATATCCTCGGCTATTCCGAATTTATTATGAATGTCCGGTATGATGAGATGTGTCATTGTACTCTCTTGTTTTTTACAAGCCATTTGTGGAAAATTTCGGGAAATTCTGACATATGCACAAGTTTTCTAATGAATTCGTCTTTCATGGCTTTGTAAGAAACGCTTCCTTGTATATTCCACTTGTAATTAATGCCAATATCTTGTGCCGCTGCATGTTCTTGCTTCTTTTCTTCGGAAGCGTGAATATAATTAGCGGAACGAAGATCTTCAAAATAGTCGTTTAAATCACTATGCATTCTGAATGTACCTTCAGAACCAAGATAATAAATCTGTATTGCAATGAAGTGATCAATGAATTGAATTTTATAGGATATGTTGTGTGATTCTTTGACAATCCACTCTCCGCAATGCTCGTAGGCATTTGGATATGCCTTCAGCAAAAGAGCTGTGACGCTCTTCAGGTATGGCTTGAAATCCTTTTTGAGAAAACGCTTTGACATAGATCCTCCAGAATCCTTAATATAAGCGATTCTCGATCTTTGTCAATAAGATTATCAATATCTTTTGCTTTTAACTCAGTGCATTCACATTTTGATAATCCAACAGTTTCACAGTATATTTTCATAGATTTTGAATTCCTCCATTTGTTTTTTGTGTATAATTGTCATTTTTCGGATCATTCATCAGAATTATTGATCGCACAATATGTTGTGCCATTTCCCCAACCCAAATCTGTTTTGGCATTAGTGATTTATTTGAATGTGGTTTATAAAGAAATGGAATTGATCCGAGAAACATATTGTAAATTTTAATAACTTCTTCTATAGTTTCAGTTGTTATTATTGTGATGTCATAAATAGACAATTGAAAACCTGTGCTGTATTCAATCCTATCCATAAGTCCGAATTGTGTAACTTCAACTTCTGTCGAGCACCAACCAACTTCTGGCTTATTAAATCTAAAAGTGATTTTCATGTTTTTATCTCCTTAAGTGAATTCATAGAATTGTAATTTTCCAATAAATCTATGAGATTGTGCAATTGTTTCTTCAAACAGATTGCCTTTATAAATTGTGAACCAAATTCCACCAATACGAATTGTCTTTTTAATATTGCCTTTTGGTTTTGCGAAAATTTTATCCAATTCCACCTTTGTGATAGAAGCAACATCCATTTTCATAAAGTTTTTTTGCAACCAATGGAACAGGATTCGTGCCTTCATGTCTTCTCCAAACGCAGGCGAATCCATAAGCTCAAGACACAAATATGATCCAAGATACCTTCCGCAATGGTAAATGCCACCTACCACTTCTCCCAAACGTCTTTCAGCTTCTTTTTCAGCAGCTTCTTCCACTGACTTGAATCCATCCGAAATATCACAAATATGCCGAATGGCTTGAGGATTTACTTCCAACAGAAGTGGAATAATCTTATGACGAATGAAATTTCTTTGATGAGCAAGATTTGTGTTATCTGAATCGTTACGATATGGAACTTTATTGAAACGAGCATACTCTTCAATATCTTTACGTTCGATATTCAAAAGTGGGCGGATATGAAAAAGCTTTCCAGTATGCACAATTGCATTCATTCCTGCAATACCGCCAACATTTGAAGAACGACACATTTTATACAAAATGGTTTCCACTTGGTCGTTTGCATTGTGAGCAGTTGCAAGATGTTTGCATCCTTCTCTTTTTGCAATTTTTTCAAGTGCCTGATAGCGCAACCTTCGCCATGTCATTTCAATTGACTCACCATCCAACTTATCTTCATTGGGAAAGATATTTTCCGAGTGATAATCGATATTATGTGATTTACAGAAATCACGAACAAATTGTTCGTCTTTTCTGGATTCTTCTTCATGGATATTGTGATTGATATGCGCAACTGCAATGTGTTTTCGTTTGCATTTGATTGCCAAGAGATGCAGAAGAACCATGGAATCGCATCCACTAGATACGGCAACAATAATTTTGTCTTCAATATGGATACTGCGAATTGCATTTCGCACTTCTACAATCATTTTGGCTGTGGTGTTGCCGTTTTTCATCTTGGAGTTCCTTGAAAGATTTTGGAAATACGTTCCATGACAAGATCAGTGGCTTTTCCACAATGGATGGCTTCTGCGGTGATAAGATATCGCAATGCTACATCTTGAATTTCATCACCGGTCTGATCGCAAATACAAATAGAATTATCTGGCTCTAAAGTCAACCAATATTCTTTTTTATTTACGAACAATGGACCGAATGGGATTGGCTGGTTGGTAATCACAATTAAGCCTCCTTAGCGTATTTTGAAGCACCAACAGAAATACACATCATATGAAAGGAAAATTGATTCAGAATGTCTTGCAAAGATGGACAAATATCATATTGCCCAACGATTGTGCCACTAGCAACAACGTATTGACTATTGGCGTCTTCGTAGTCAAATCCTACGCCACTTTTTTCAACGGTTAGAACCGCATCCGTATTCTGTGACTCTTACTCTGTGAATTTGCTTATTCATTGCTTAATCCCTTTCAATTCTCTTGGAAAACAATCTGGCAATGTCCTGTAAACACCAAGAATTTCTATTTTTGCTTCTTGTGCATTTCTCACAATACGATACATAACATTAACACTTCTATCTGCAAAACGTACAAGCTTTTTGAACTGAGCGTTTCTCACAATTGAATAAGATGCAAAACGCCCCATCTTTTCCTTAAGTGCCCTTGCGTACCAGAGTTTTTCGATAGTATACATTTCATTTTTACTATTTGAATTGTTGAACATAACGTCACAAAAACAACTTTTCGTTGCATTATTGTGAAACATAATTCTTTTCACAAACATTACTTGACCTGCGAAAGGGACATCAGTGGCTTTCTTTAAAAATTCACGAACTTTAGAAGAACCGCCCTTAACAACGTAGTATTTACCATCTTCGGTATATACGTTTGCAATGATAAAAGGCCCCTTACGTCTTTCAAAAGCATCAAATTCAGGCATATTAAAGCCTTCCAGAATATACATGTTTCCATGAGTGAATCCGTCCGACTTATTCTTTTTCTCTAAGAGATGATCGTGTTCTCCAACAATATCTCCATAGGAGAGTGTGAAGACTTGGTCTGGAATGCGACCTTTTTCGTTTTTGTTTGGCTTAGGTTGGGCGAACATTTTATACTCCCTCAAGCTTAATTACATAATTCTCGAGCCATTCACAATATGTTTGCGTCTTTGATTCACCAGACTCCATGTATTTATTCATAAGTGCATTTTTACTTGAATCAATCTGTTCAAATAATTCATCATTACACATTATATAAATGCTATACTTCCCGTTTTTGGGACCAAATTGTGTTTCTTTGCCTTTTAGGCATGCAACTCCATTCTTGTCGTAATAATTTGCACTTGCAAGCGGATCGTTAATTGATTCAAACCCCGTTTCATCAAACGTTATACGTGCAATATGCGATTCTTCAATTCTTTCAATATATATATCCACAATTCTGGCAACCATATTTGGTTCCCAATATCCTTCGCATTGTTCAATATTTTTATTGAAACGCACAATTGGACTTGCGCCTGAATTCCTCAGTTGCAAAACCTTTTCCATGATTGGACTGTACATACTCATGATCTATTCCTTTCAAGAAAAACGTGGCTGTGGCGAAGAAGAAATTATTTTACCACTTGATCCCAACTCAACTTTTTGTGGCGAAGAAGAAATAATTTTGCCACTTGGTATTGTCAGGATTGCCAGTATCGGATTACTCCGACAAATCAGTATAGCCTAATAAGGCTTCGCTTGTCAAACTATTTTTCAATCTTTTTAATGAAAGCCTTTGCATAATTCCGCATAAATCATAGTGTGCATCATTAATCCACATATAATAAAATATGGTGTAAAAACAAGTGCCAATATGATGAATATAATCCAAAAAATCCACGTTATTCCTAATGCCAGTGGAAGCAAAAAAAACAATAAAATTGCAGACATTAGATCGGCAATGAAAAAGACTACTGTGCTTAAAATTTTATTCATAATTAACTTTCTGTTGGGATTTCTGAATGAGCTAAAAATTCAATATCTTCTACACTTAATTCCACAATACTATCGTCGTTTTTGGCATAAATATCTTCATACAATACACGACTACGCCTTTTTAGGGTAATGGCTTGTTCATAAACCAACATATAATCCGTTAGCGAATAACTGGAATCGCTACGTGATTTTAATGCTAACTCATGACACGATTTGAATCTCACATCTTGACATATTATATTATGCTCTTTTTCAATGTTTTTTTCAGCTTCTTGTGGCATTTGCCATTCTAAATCAAGTCCATCAGAGCGAATAATCAAACGTGTATTTTCAGATGTCAACAAAACGGCAGGATTTTCAATTCCCAATAATTTATGCCACCATTTTTTCTTTTGGAAGTGATTATTGTATGCTGATATAAAATCTGCAACAATTTGATCGCACTCTGCACGCATAAGTGCAAGACTTGCGGCCCTTACATAGCTAACTTTAACAGGCACTAATTCATTTTCCAGTGAATCATGCATCGTCATTCTCCTGTTTGAGGCAAAAACGGTGACAGAAATCTAAAATCTTCAAGGCCAACATACATATCCAATTCATCGGCAATGCGGGCAATTCTTTTGTAAAATTTTTCTTCATTACTACCCTCGTAAGGATACCAATTGCGAAATATTTTATAATATGTCGGTTCGCCTAAAAATAAAGAAAACTGCTCCTTAGCGCAAGAATATTCAATATAATTCGTCCACCTTCCAATATTTTCAAATGCATCTAGGGGAATATTCCATGTTGTTTTTATTTTAAAATTCACAAATTCAACATTTACAATGACGTTTTCATTTGTTAAAACTGTGTAATTATATTTTGCCGCTTTATTTCGTGAAAATAATGAAGCAATTAGCTCACGAATCTTTTTAGGAGGTTCAAGTTTATTCTCATTATATTCTGTTATAAAACTAGATTTTAACCATTCATAGTGATGAATAACAGCCTTCTTGGCCGCTTCTTTCACTTCATTTGACTTTAATTTAACAAATCCGCTTATTTCACTCATTGTTTTTGTTCCTTTCTTCAAAATCTTTCTTTATTTGCGCATGTCTTTTTTCCGCCTCATTAAAAAACTGAACCCCATATGAACAAAGACAATTTGGCGAACAACCTTTAAGCCACTTAATTCTACTCATTTGTTCAACTGTAATCACTTTAAACTTTAGTGTAGAAATATCTTTATTTTCTGAGAGCCAATAATATTCATACATGCATTGTGCAATAGCAGTTTTAATATGTTTGGGCCTTCCAACTCTATCACAAACGTTATTTGGTCGATACCATGACATCATGCAATGATAATCTTCAAGGCCAGTTGCAATAATTAATTTTTTCTTTTTGTCCTTTTTTCGTGCCAGTTTAAGTGCTTTTATGACCTTTTTGGCTTTGTCGTAGAATTCTCTTTCTTTTGAATCCATGAAGCACTTGAAATAGTTTATTTTCAAGTATTCAACAACTTCCAATTCATATACACCAATATGCTTTAGAAAGTCACAATATTCTTTGTAAAGAACTTGGTTGACATATTCTTTGGCCCATTCTGACATTGGTTTTGTTACATGCTTTGGAATTGTGTCGGACATAGACGATTTTCCTTAGATTACAGATCAGCGGAAATAAGGCCAAGAAAGACAAGGCCAATGCCAGTCAAGAATGACAATACACAAATCCACCCCCATGCAAAAACACAGTTGTGCAAAAGCCAACATTCTTTGATAACATCAAGCAATTCATGTGCTTCGCCTTGTTCCTGTGCAGTAATCTGCTGAATTGCCGTTTGATACTCAAAAGACTTGGAATCCATCGTTTTGATTTGCTCCAATCGGGTGCTCAAAGTTTGCAAAGCCTGCAAGTTCTTTTCAAAAGAATTTGCATCTGTTTTCATGAGCAACGCATCGTGCGAAGAAAAATTAGACTTGTTATTTTCCAAGTTTGTTACAAACTTGGAAATATGTTGGTATTTGGCTTCAATAGTGGAAGATCTATCGGCCAACGCCCATTCTGACAAAATATCACGCTCAAGTATATATCTGCAACGAAATTGCATAATGCTTAGAATAATAAGAATGATAACACCTATAGTAATTAGGGTATATTGAAAGCCATTCGAATTGGTATGTCTGCTGCTAGTGTAACCGTATGCCATTGTCATTCTCCTTTGTGATTTTGTTGCTGGATTGGTCAGACTTATTTATACTCAAAAACAAAACTTTGTCAAGCTAAATTTGCCTTGTTCTTGGCCAATAATTCTTGCGCTTTTTTCAATCTTTTTTGCAAATTATCTTCTTTCTTTCGTGCCTTCTCTTCTGTTTTATCAGCTTCCAGTTTCTTTTGCTTGTCAATGCGAACCCTATATTCTTCGTCAGTTTCTTCCCTTTCACTATACACATAATATCCTACAAAATAACTCCTCTCATCATCGTGCCAAGAATGAAAGTGCAAATTCTTGCCGACATGTTTTTTTGCAACACTGTTTAATGTGTCAACCATGTGGTTCAATGGAAGGTCTTCTGAATAGCTATGAATTATTTCCAAATTAGATCCAAGATGTGTGAAATCAAATAAGTCACATAAGCTATATCCGGTAGCCTCAACTGGTTCGACACTTAACCCCGTATCTTTGTTCCAAAGAGATGTGCTTCCGAATCTATGTACAATCTCATATACTTTCCATTTTGTATTCTTCATATATTTTTACTTTCTATTATTTTGTTCATTGCTTCCTGTTCGCTTTCAAAGGCATATGCCACTTCAGTCCATTGTAATTTTTCATTCAGAAATAAAACTCCCCTTTTCACAAAATATGCTTTTGGTTCAGTTGTTCTAATTACATCTATTGCACCAGACAATTCGTTGGAATTATTATAACACAAATAGCGTTTTATTCTGGAACATGGTTCGTTGGATATTTTCATATAAATATAATTGAAGTGCTATCCGCCACAATAGCTAAAGGCTCTGCCAAAATGTGACAAGATGGACCAGACAGAAAATCTTGTTTTACATTATCAAAGGCTTTGATCTTTTTTAAACCCATCAATTGTTGTCTGCCAATTGATGTCGAATGTTTAATTTTTCCTTATCCTAATTGACTTCGTGTATGTGTCTCTAGCACAATCACTAAGAATAGTAATTCAACTTTCAGGAACATCAATGCTACCCGCTTGGCCTTTAAATTTGTACTTCCTATGTTGTGATTGTGTTATTAGCTTCCACATCGACTCCAAAAATTCTTTGTTCATAATACTTGCATCTTTTATACGCTAGAAGATTTCTAATAACAATATCTATCTCTTGTTGTGAATCAGTCTTTGTAATGTATTGCCCACTTCTCATCAAAGTTTCTTGATATTCGCTTGTAGTGAAATCTGGAATATCAAACGATGGAATTGGAATTTCACTTGCATATATACAAGGATTCGGAGCATCATTTGTGAATGAAACACCGTTTGCTATCAACAATTGTTTTCTTTTTAAGAAATCTTTTTTATATTCTGTCAATAATGATACATAATTAATCATGCGTTCATTATACAATAATTTTTTCAGCTATTGCCAGACATAAAGCATTCAAATTTCTTTGTGAGTCTATTTGTTCCAAAAAGTGAGTAGCTTGTTGCTTTCTCGAATTTCTTTGGATCTTTCTTCCTTGCAAAGGAAATCCACGAACTATTATTTAATTCGTCTCTTTCTTCATCTTCTGTCAACATAATTTCGCCAAGATATGTCTTGGTATAATCGCCTTTTTCAGGTGAATACTTTGGAGGATAAGATATATTCCACAATTGCAATTTATATGGAGCGGTAATGAGATCGTCATGACCATTGTCATCATTTTCAAATGCATAGCCGGGAGAATCATTCTTGTCATCCCACGAAGTGTGAGAATCCAATTCTGTTAAAGATGGGGGATTTGTTTGAGCATTCACTTTAAATATTTTCATTAATTGTTATTCAAATTTGAACATGAAAAATCCTTTTTTTTCACATCAAATCTTTTAGGCCAATATTTCATATCCACCTCTCCTTTGGAGTCGTAGAATTTCCCATGATATTTCACAATAGCATGGTGAACAGGATAATCATTAGAGTCTTCTTCAAATACACAAATGCCGAATTCTTTCCCACCAAACACCTTAACAAAAGCTGATGCAAATGCAAAACACCCACCAGAAGTCCAATTCCAATCAGAACGAGAACATTCTCTGCTCTTCACACTTTTACGTATCGAATTTAGATAAGACTCGAAGTTCACTTTGAATACCCCGCTTCATTACTCACTTCTTTGCAATACTGCAATGCTTCATTATAATCCGACAATGCTTTTTGCAAGAGACGAATACAATCCTGTAATGCGCTTGCTTCGGCTACAGGCCAAGGTTCTCCCTTGCCATGATGCAATTGCATAAAATTATTATGACGAGAAGGCAAAAGAAGCACAATTTCTTGTTCCCGCTTCTTGAGTAAGGCTTCCGCAGCTTCTATTTTAAGTTTTGCATTTGCATCCATGAATTCTCCTTATCCGCCTTCTAAATTCAATTCAAATAAAACCTAGCCATGGGGCGATCCCATAGCTAGGTTATCAGGCTTTAGCAAACCTGGGCCAAAAGAATGCCCTTCCACTGTTCGGGGGAACCGGCACGCAATTGGCATCCCTTGAGGAAAGTGCGCAAGTCAAATTGCTTAATCTTGCTCTGATTGGCTTCCATGAAATCAATCACTTCCAAACGAACTGCCTTCGTGCATTTGTCATTGTTCGCCTTGTCGCCGGGATAAATCTCCATCTTTTCATAAATGCCTTGCAAATACTCAAGGATCTGCGGCTTGGAAAGATTGATTTCAGCGACATAAGCACGAGAACGAATGGCAGAATCCAATTCACCAATAAACTTGTTAGTGATGAAGATAATTCGTCCAGTAAAGGTGAAGTTTTGATCCATTCCTTCCCGAGAAGCTGCCATGGAGATCCACGAAACATTGCGGTTCTTCTGAAAGTCCAAAGCAGCTTTCAAAAGATTGGTGGAGTCTTGGTTTCCGAAAACGCTATCACAATCATCAAAGATAATGAGCGAGTCCCGGTTATTATGCAGAGTTTGATACAATCCCATCGGAGAAGACTTGCCTTTCACAATGACAACTTCCGAACCACCTTCATTGGCTGGATCGAATTTGTCAGGCACATCAATGCCAAGTGCCTTCAGAGTATCGCTAACCGTATAGCTCTTGCCAACCCCGGCCATGCCAGAAACCACAAGAGAGTACGCAGACTTATTTCCAACCATCCGAACCAAGGCACGAAGTTGATTGTATTGCTGCGCAACGGGAAGCATTTCCGGTTCAGGCTGGGCATGCGCCAGTTCTTCCACAACAATATTGGGCGAACCAGCAGGGGCAGTAAACTGCGCACCAGTAACCCGATAAAGAATAGCCTTGCCATCCTTGCCAGCAGCTTGAACCATGCCAGCAGAAATCAGATATTCCACAGCAGCAATGCAAAGCGGATTGGAAGTTTGTGTTTTTGCAACAAGATCTTTCATCTTGAAAGGCCCCTTCATTTTAAGGGCGACCTCCATCGCTTGACGTTTCTTGTGTGGAATATTGGCAGGAAGGCTCATATGGGATTCTCCAGTTGGGTTTGCAGTTGGTTATTCAACTCCCAACAACCTACCATTCTTTTCCTGTAGTTGGCAAGCATAAAGTAAAAAATATTTTAGTTGAACCAAGCCCGCCAGCTTTGGCCACTTCAGAAGCTAATTCTCAAAAATCGTGTTTTGTTTGATAATTTTTTCTGCCATACATATTGTGTCATTATGCGCTCCGCCATGAGCACACAACATAATCTCCAACACTTCTGAATTGAATTTCTTTCCCATTCCACAACTATTCCATCCAAAAGATAACACAATCACCTCATCTGCAAGTATTTGCGCAACAGCATTTCTAACTTCTCTATAAAGCTTGGAGTTTTGTGTATCTATCATTCCACAAGTTATTCCTGCTTCTTTGTAACATTCTGAAATTTGTCGTGGAGAATATGGAGGATCTAGAATTACAAGATCACACTTTACATTATGACTTACTAGGTGATTTATGAATGATACAGCATCCATGTGATATTCAGCTTCGTTCTTTGGGTTCAAATCATTTGTGTATGTTGCCCATCGTTTGTTGCGTGCAAATGGATCGCAAGAAACTCTACTATTAACAAGATATTTTTTTACGAATCTTCCTATTGCAGGAACCGAAAAGGTATCTTGAGAAAGCATTCCCCATTCACGTGAAAATATAGTTTTACTCATTTGTGATTTTTACGATATCTTATAATTTTTACTTCTTCATCTGGGTGATTAGAAAGCAATTCATTAATTTGATATACATAAACAACTTGTTTTGGAACAATTGCAAATTCTTTGTCTTTGTCATTTTTTATAATACGAAATAATGATTGGTGCATTGCAATTTTTTTGCCCATACTGTTTTGCACTAATTCATTCGCTTGAGCAAAAGTAAACAAAGTTACGTTTTCTAATGAAAACGTTGCACCTGTATGATTGGGGTCATAAATCCAGCCAAACTATCATATGATTTTTCCTCATCATATATTAAATATAAATCATTTTTCATACTGTATATAAAAATCCTTTCTTTCAGATATAGAAGACAAGAACTCTTCTATTTTTCTTAAAGTATATATGCAATTTGGATGAAGTCTCAATTTGTTTTCAACAGAGAAATATAATGCAGGGAAACACCAACTGTGAATTGCTACTTCCTCGCCTCTCGCTTCCTGCACTATTTCTTTCGCTTCTTCCCTAGAATACATTCCTGCTTCGAAAATTGAATTCGTATAGCCGTTACGATTTGGCTTCCAAAATCCAGCAACACCATCATATGAGTGTTGTTTAGAAAAAATATAAAAACTCATTTATGACATTCAGTGGGTAGATTTATTTTGCATTCTCGTGATTACAAGAATTCCCAAAAGACCAATAATCGCAACAACCAATCCCAATCCACAGCCAGTAGTGACTTCAAATTGTCCGGGATACTTAACAGGCTCGATCTTTTGAATAGTGCATACAGTGTCGTTCATTTCATTCTCCTTGTTTCGGTGTTTTGGTTACATTCAGTGGGTAGTTACATTCAGGATTTTCGTATTCGAATAAAATCTTGTGGCGGAACATTTTGCATCAACAAGTTAAGGTCTAATTTCCATGTATTTTGACATGGAAATTTATCTTCCAAAACTCTGGTTGCATCTTGAGGAAAGCCTTCCATTGCAATTTTCTCATTTAATTGAAATTCTTGACTCATAAATTATCTCCTTAAACGGTGTCCAGATACGGAGTGTAATCTAGCAGCGCCCACCTGCTTGGTGTGGTTTCCCTCAAAAGATTGCTCATGAACAATCTTCATCGAATTGATCACATCTAGCCACACTCATTCCATCAATTCTATATGTCTATTTCGCTCTCGCAATGGGCATCCTCAAGATTTCTGATCGATTCAGCCTTCTATCGGAAAGTACCATAAGTCAGATTACACTACCGTACTGGACAATTATAGTATAGCAACAAACATTATCTTTTCAAATTGTTTAGCTATCCAACCCCAAACCTTTTTGAATAAATTTAGAAAATTTTTCACTATGTTGACATCCGGCTTCAATCATTTTCTTTGTAAGCGAATCCACAGTTTCATTCGTCATGTGACTCCATGTTTCTTCCACGTCTGGATTGAACAATTCAGCTACTTCAAAAGTAGATTCTTGAGTTTCAGAAAGGCCGAATTTTTCACAAATTTTTCCAACAATATGTTCAATTTCTTGTGAATAAAAATCACTCAGGCACTTATCTTTTTGCCAATCTCGAATATCACCAATGCAAACCATAAGCCTGTTGTCACTTTTAAAAACATGGAAAATTACTTTTCCGGCATTATGAATCTTGTTTGGATTATAAAGTTCACATTGAAATGCGTCAACCCACGAACCATCATCCATTAAATATGCCTGACGTTCAGTATTCGGATTGACACCAACTTTAGTAATTACACCAGTTTTGTTTCCAGACTTAAATGGCTTAAGAGATTTCTTGACTATAACACTTCCAATTGGAAGTGGATCGACAGTGTGAATTAATGAAATATTGTCGATTTCCTTGCCGCTGGCGTTTTTCATAAAATAATCCTCAAGTGGTTTTGACAGAATGACTTATATTGTCATACGTACCTTCCAAATGTCAAGCTGCATTTAACAATTTAGCTCTATACAAAAGCAAAGCCTTATCTTTTGCTTTGCACTCAAACATACAATCATACAATCTATCAGAATAGTCAGGCACTATATTCAATATAAAATCTGAATGCGCTTGTGGTTTGCATTTGTCAACAATATTTGAATTTGCACTATTGCGAGATTCTGAATAATGAATTTTAGGAATGGTGTTGGATTGCCAAGTGTCCATAGCCATTTGAAAATCTGCTTTAATATCGCCACGATTACAGAAATTCCAGTGATGCAAATCCATCACAATTGGAATTCCAATCTGTTTATGAATTAATTCGTAAAGATTGTTGATATCCCACATGCTTGCCTTGTCGTCATTTTCAACCGTAAGCCACTTCTTGGCACTATCGCTTAGTTTGGCATAATTATCGTTGAATCTTTTTGCCGTGCCAATAAAATCACCGTCATAGCTTCCACCAACATGGATATTGATATTGAAATCAACACCAAGCAATTCACCCAATAATGCATGCATATTTAGACTCAGGATTGTTTTGAGTATTGTGTCGGAATTTGGAGAGCCGAGACAGTTATATGGGCCGGGGTGAGAAGTTAGACGAATACCATGTTGTTTGGCAAAATCTCCACAATTTTTTAGAATTGACTTGATTGAATCACAATGACTTAGGTCTTCTAGTTTGTAGCCTAGAGTTGGATGATCCATAAATGGAAATATTTCAGAGCTAATTCTAAACAAATATATGTCGTGCTGCTTATTCCACTGAAGTATTGTGTATAAATCTCTTACATTATCAAGAATTAGTGCTGAAACTTTTTCGAGAGAAAAAGTGGCTTGGCGTAAAGTTCTGGACGTGAGAACTTGCTTCGCTTTCGGAAGATTTTCGGAAAGCGTCATATTGATGCAACAATAACCTAGATGTCGAATTGGCATGATGAATTATATGCTCTCATTAATTAAACCTTTTTAGGTTTTATCATACAATACACTAAAAACCCGAGCAATACGATTACGATTGAGAATTGCAGAGTGAATGATGCGCTATCCGAATGACATTTGATTGCTTGTCTGTCTGCAATTCCAATTGTAGCAGTTGTATTGGTCACATTAGCTAATGAATTAGTCATTGTATTTCTCCTTAGTCATTGTATTTCTCCTTAATCATACTCTTCTTAAAAAATGGTGGAGGCGTTGGGAGTTGAACCCAAATCCATACACTATCATCCGTAACGGTTCACAAGGTTCTTTCATTTAAATCTAATGAACAACTTACAACAAGTTAAGAACTTGTCGCCAATCTCACATCAATTTCAAGACTCGATGTTTCGTCTAGTGAATTATCACCATCAACAGAATATTAGTCGTACTCAGGAAGTATCTGTCTAGTTCCTTTTCCTAGTGCTGCGAATTAGGCAGCAACGGCAAGAGTGTTTGCTCTTATGTTTTGTCCAGCGGATTTTACGTGGCCAACCAGACTTCCACGCCTTGAACGCTACAGTTTCCTTTGCATGTCGAAACCTGACGCCCCCATATATCAGTATACTAACCTACATATTCCAAAAATCAACTAGAAAATACTTTATTTTCTTCCCAAATTTTACTTCCAATTCGCAAAGCATAATACGCCTCTTCCACCAATCCATCAAATCCAATGCCTTTCTCCCACTTTGTTTTGTTAAACAATTCTTCATCATCTGAAAAATTACCACATTCGTTTCTCACGAAAAAACGAATTATGTCAAAACGATTTTTGCCATCTTTGTCAGCGCAAACCTTTAAAGGTCCACGCCCAAAGAATTCGAATTCAGATGGACAAGGTGGAATAACTCTGTTACCCACTATTTATGCTCCTTCATTTTGATTTTCGAGGTTGTCACTCAAAACACTTCGGCTTTTCAATATATCAATAAATCTCGCTTCATTTATTCTTCTTTTTTTCGCAGCCATAGCTTGAAGCGCACCATAAATGCAAATACATAGTCCTGCTAATTTCTCATATATATTTTCACCAAAAAATACAATAAATAAACCTGCGGTGAATCGGCATCCATTTATAAAACTTTTGGTAGGTTCATTTAAAAAATCTATATTATTGATAGATTCCTTGCCTGATTCAGCCATAAGTGAGACAAATTTCTTATCCTCTTCGTCCCATCCTATTTTCGCAAGATATTCTTCCCGTGCTCTATCGCAACAATCTTTCAACATTTTCAATATATTCATTTTATTCCCCTCCAAAAGTAGAAATGCCTTTTTCAATCAACTCTTTAATATCAAACACCTTTTCGCCATTAGGCGTTTCGCATATAAGTTTCACTGTATTTCTTCCAGTAAAGCTATGAGGAAGAATAATTGTGAAGTTGTCGGCTTTCAATCCAAGAGGATCGAAAGAAACAACACCCACACCATTAGACTGAATTCTTACACGATTATCATTCATAATTCACTCCTTAATTTCATTCAATACTGTGAATCCAAATACCCTGGCTTTCCCATTATTTTCTTCCACTTCACATCCCCAATCTTCTACACTCACTTTAATCAAAATATTAACTCCTTTGTTTTTTGGCCAAATGCCCAAACCAAATGAATTTTGGTTTTTCTCGTTCATGTCACAATGCCAATCTCTATAATATTTTCCAATTTCATAAAAAATGGATCTGTTGAAGCTTCCTCTTCCGAAAACGTCATGTTTTCGATAAGCAAAAAGAAATTCTCCATCAAAATTCAAGTTATGTTTCTTCGCATAATCTTGCATTTCTCGTTTCTTTTGCTCGATTGTTTTTTCTTTAAATGGGGCTCTTTGATATTTTGTCACTACTTTCTCTTTGAATTCTTTTATAAATTGTTCGCTCAATTTCTGATATGTAGAAATACAATACCAATTAACTTCATCTTGGAATTCACGTATGAATTCCTCACTCAATTTCTGAAATTTAGAAATATAACTCCAAACAACTTTACCTTGGAATTCTTTTATGAATTGTTCACTCAATTTCTGATGTGTAGAAATTTCAAGCCAATCGACCTTACCTTGAAATTCACGTATGAATTGTTCACTCAATTTCTGAGATTTAGAAATATGATTCCAATTAACGTTATCTTTGAATTCACGTATGAATTCCTCACTCAATTTCTGATGTGTAGAAATATAGCTCCAATTAACGTTATCTTTGAATTCACGTATGAATTGTTCACTCAATTTCTGATGTGCAGAAATACAAATCCAATTAACTTTATCTTTGAATTCTTTTATGAATTGTTCACTCAATTTCTGGTATGCAGAAATATAGCTCCAATCGACTTTATCTTTGAATTCTTTTATGAATTGTTCACTCAATTTCTGAGATTTAGAAATATGATTCCAATTAACGTTATCTTTGAATTCACGTATGAATTCCTCACTCAATTTCTGATGTGCAGAAATTTCAAGCCAATTAACTTTATCTTTGAATTCAGAAATCAAAAAATTTAAATTTAATTGATTAATTATTTTTTTTACCTCATTTCCGATTATTTCATTCATGATTAACTCCTATGCTTTCTCGCAGGTCAAATCCATAAGATCTCCGACTGACACAAAGAATTGGTGGAGCCTGAACCCTTTTAGCAACAGCCAGTCCGCTATGAAGTTTCCACCATCTATTTACATCATCCATAAATAATTGCTTTGTTGGAAATAGATTCTTTACTCCTTCAAAGCCTATAAATTTATCTACAGTATTGTTTTCATAAGCAGCTTCCAAATCATGAGGAGTTGCTCTCGACCATTTTTCAATGAACGTAGCAAACAATTTATCATGATATGGATAATTCATTGGATCGCCTTTGCCTTCATCCACGTTCTGGTCCGCAGACAATTCAGCAGAAGGCTTCACATCAAATGCTCCCTGTGGAATCCAATCAAACCATGTTTTGTTAAACCAAGCCGCCATTTCATACACTTGAGTCTTCCACAAGTCAGCAATATTAGCAAGCCAGCCGGCCAAGTCACCATAGAAAGTGCAATAACCAACAGTTGTTTCGCTTTTGTTCGAATTACAAGTAAATACTGCACCAACAGCAGAAGCATATGTGGAAAGCATTTGCAATCTTGCTCTAGCCTGTACATTCTCACGATTCAAACCGGACAATGCAGCTTTGCTATCCACAAGTGCAATAAGTGGATCTACAATGCCAGCAATTGGCAACGATACGTAATTACACCCAATTCTCTTAGCCAATTCTTCTGCGATTCCAATAGTTGTTTGCGAATTGTACTTATATGGCATATTTACAAGATATAAGTCCTGTGGAGGCAAAATAGAAGCATAAATTATAGCAGCAAGACACGAATCCATTCCACCTGATGCGCCAATGGCAATCTTTTTAATTCCATTTTGCTTCATGAATTGTTTAGTTCCATAGCGAATAGCACTGAAAAGTGTCCCAATATCTTCAGGAACATAATCGTTTGTGTGGAACAACTCCCCATCATCTTTAGTGTCTACTTCAAATATGTGTAGACATTCTCTAAAGTAATTCATAAAATCTTTATAGCAAGGCTCTACGATAGTTTTCACGTTGCCTTGACGATCATACGCACAACTATTCCCATCAAAAACGAAAACAGTTTTGCCAATATTTTGGCAACCAACGCAATTTACATAAACCATTGGTGTGTTAAACTTTTTGCATTTCTTACTAAACACAGCATGACGCCGATTGTTCTTTCCAAACGTATAAGGAGAGCAAGAAAGATTGATAACAATATCACAATGACGTGCCAAAATGTCAAAAGGTTTAAATGTGTATTCTTCATCCCAAGAATCCTCGCAAATAAGGAATCCAACACGATAGCCCAAAATGTCAAATGTCTTGAATTGTGAATCAAGTAGTTTGGTTACTTTTTCCTTGAAATCTGCTTTTTGCGGTCCACAAATATATTCGTCTTTTATCTTTTCCAGCAAAAGCTTTCGGCCATCATAGAAGTGTCTGGAATCGTCAAAGCCACGATAATTAGGCATGAGTGTTTTAATAGCCGCTGTATCATCGATAATTTTGCCATTTCGAGCAAGAACACAAACGTTTACTTTCAATGGCCGACCATCTTCCCCGCAAGCAATGTGATTTCCTTCAATGACTGGTTGCGATAGAACAGTTCCAAAAGCGACATGAATATCACCAACTGAGGCAACAACTTTATCCATGGCACGTTTACAATCCGCAAGAAAACTCGATTGTTCCCATTTGTCACCAAGCATGTAGCCGGGGACTGAGTTTTCAGGAAAAATTATCAAATCCGGTTTTTCGCACAGTTTGTTTGCACGATCAATATATTCAATCATCTTCTCTGCATTGGCAGAAGGATTGCCGGGAATAATCTCAATTTGTGCTACAGCAATACGCATAAAACTAACTCCTTATGAATTACCATACAACGGATTTTCCATTATGGCAAGCTAAAAAGCAAGGATTATTTTCGCACTTAATTAGAAAGATTTAGATTTCTTAATACATTTGCTCAAAATAGAAGTGCAATGTTTGTGAAAATCTCTCTGATGTGTTAGATATTCCGTGTCGTATTCTGCACATTGTGGGGCTGTTGAAATACTTGGCATAATAGGTTGTCCTATTACTTCGAGTCCTTGAACAAACATATACATTTCAATACTTTCTTTAATTAACTCTGTCTGTTGTTCTTTTGTTAATGTTATATCTATCAGAGTTTCGCCTTGCCAACGTTCTTTTCTAGATCCATTCTTTAACAGATTAAAAGTGAATCTATTCATGAAATCACCATATGGAACTCTATTAAAGGCTCTGCTAATTTGTATATCCCAAAGTTCCTCTTTGCTGAGTCCTTCTGGAAATGGCTCTAAGCATTCAAACAAGTGTTTTGCCAGTTCAGTTTCTTCTGGCTTGCATGTGAAACTTTTCTTTCCTAGCTCTACCAAATAATCCCAAATATCTTTACGGTAATACGTGATTCCAATTCGTTCAAATTGCTCTGAAATATCAATTGCTGCTATTTTTTCATCTTCAGTTGAAATAAGTGGCATTTTATACAAACCAGCCATTCCCCTAACAACAAAATCAAGAAACGAAAAATTAATACTTATTTCATTTTTTGGCTTTTGTGGATGTAGATTGCTTTTTGCAACAATATAAGAAAGCTGTTTGGTAACTTCTTCTTCATCAAAGGCTGCATGTCCACCATAATCATCCATTGTGAAATTTATAGGCCATGATGCGAAAGAAAACATTTCATGAATATGACATCCACCAATAGGCATCCATGATTTGTCTCGATTAGAATCAACCAAAAGTAATTTTGTTTTTGTGCCTGCCGGGATAGGCAATCCAGACGCCATACAATTTACCACAAAACATCCCATAAATACTCCTTAAATCACAATATCATTCTCACTTGGTTCATTACTTTTTGTCAATTTAGCCTGTAATAAATTAATTAAATTTATCATTCTTTGTTGTACTTTTGGCTCAAGCAAAGCTATTCTTGTGCTATTTTTCAAAATGCTTGTGACATTATCAAAATGAACGCAATCGATGACGTGATCAATTGCCTCTTTATTGCTTGCTAACAATCTGTTTATCAACTTATGTCCAACTTCCACAAAATATACATAATTAGAATTCATATATTCGGTATTCGCACAATAACTAGAAGATACGCAAATAACATTTGAATCAAAGCACATACAATATCCTTGTATTCTTTTTAAACCAATTAAATCAGCCCATCTCTTGCCAATTTCTGGTGCTCCGAGATATATAAGTCCATGCTCTATTGCGGATTTAATTTCCGTATCGTGATTTGTCTCAAAACAAAGTCTTTTTTCCACTATGTCTGGAACGTCTGGCAAATCGTTCACGTCAACATTTGGATGACATTCCTTAAATCTATCCAATGTTATATATTTAAATAGAATTGAATCTTTCTGTTTCATACTTTCTTTTCACGCATTAAAGATCTTCCTTCTTCCAATCGTGCCAAAAGCCACAAATGATCTGAAAGACGATTCAAATATTGCAACATAAACTTGTTTTGTATAGGCATTTCAACATATTTTCTTTCACAATCCCTTGCAGTACAACGAGCCACATCAATAAAAGCACCGCCTTTAGAATTGTAGGCACCTGGGACCACGAAATCTTTAGGAAATTCTATCATATCTTCCAACACTTCATGCACTTTTTCAAATAGATCCATTTCTTTTTGATCTATTACTCTCACTCGCTTTCTTTTTGGATCGTCCATGTCCCTAAATCTTGTCGCCACTTCAGACATAACTCCAAAAAGATATTGCTGAATAGCGTAAAGTCTTTCCCTTGCATACGTATTTTCACAAAAACATCTTGCCACTCCCAATTCGGACTGCAAGCGATCAAGTAAACCATTCATTTGAAATTCAATTGCATTCTTATTCAAACGTTCACCACTATAGAGTTGCGAACATCCATCGTCCCCCTTTTTAGTTGTTATTTGTGAAGCCATAATTCATTCCTTTATTTCATTCAATACTGTGAATCCAAATACCCTGGCTTTCCCATTATTTTCTTCCACTTCACATCCCCAATCTTCTACACTCACTTTAATCAAAATATTAACTCCTTTGTTTTTTGGCCAAATGCCCAAACCAAATGAATTTTGGTTTTTCTCGTTCATGTCACAATGCCAATCTCTATAATATTTTCCAATTTCATAAAAAATGGATCTGTTGAAGCTTCCTCTTCCGAAAACGTCATGTTTTCGATAAGCAAAAAGAAATTCTCCATCAAAATTCAAGTTATGTTTCTTCGCATAATCTTGCATTTCTCGTTTCTTTTGCTCGATTGTTTTTTCTTTAAATGATGTTCTTTGATATTCTGCCACAACTTTCTCTTTGAATTCACGTATGAATTCCTCACTCAATTTCTGATTTGCAGAAATACAATACCAATCGACTTTATCTTTGAATTCTTTTATGAATTGTTCACTCAATTTCTGAAATGCAGAAATTTGATTCCAAACAACTTTTTCTTGGAATTCACGTATGAATTCCTCGCTCAATTTCTGAAATGCAGAAATTTGATTCCAAACAACTTTCTCTTTGAATTCACGCATGAATTCCTCACTCAATTTCTGATGTGCAGAAATATAGCTCCAAACAACTTTATCTTGGAATTCACGTATGAATTCCTCGCTCAATTTCTGATTTGCAGAAATACAATACCAATTAACGTTATCTTTGAATTCACGTATGAATTCCTCACTCAATTTCTGATTTGCAGAAATTTCAAGCCAATTAACTTTATCTTGGAATTGTAAGAGCGAACAATTAAGTGTATACTTGTTAATCAAGTTTATTATTTCATTTTTGATTTTTTCATTCATAATTCACTCCTCATTTTCACATTCCAGTCATTCCCTTTAACAATTCAACCATTGGCAAAAACACGGCCAATACAATTGTGCCAACCATAAGAGCCAACCCAACAATCATTACCGGCTCTATAATCGACGTTAATGACGACACAACTTTATCTATATCACTGTCATATCTTTTAGCAAGCTTTTCAAACATCAATGGCAAACGTCCAGTAGTTGTGCCAACTTCCGCCATGCCCAATGCCGCTTCATCAAACAATAAAGGTGACAATGCCGAATGTATTTCTTCCCCTTCCTTAACTGCATCATGAGCAGACATCATTTCTTTTGACACCAATGAATTATTAGTGCAATTGCTTGCAATCTTTAGAACATCCAATACCTGTACTCCAGATTCAAGCATTGTGGAAGATATATGCAAAATCTTCGAAACATAAGCTTTCTTTACCAATGGACCAAAAATAGGATTAAGTAATACAAACTTATCAACCAAATAACGTCCGCTTTTTGTCCTTTTCCAAAAAATAAAACATGCAACTATTGCTACAATTGAGCAAATCAGAATAAACCAATGTCCCACTATAAAATCAGAAAACATCATTACAACTTGTGTCAAAAATGGCAAAGGTTTTCCATTCAATATATCGGCAAACACGTCTTTAAATTTCGGCACAATAAATGTCATGAGAAATAACAATATGGAAAATGCCATAATCATAACAATCACAGGATATGTCAATGCACTCTTAACTTTATTTTCAATGGCTTTCTGCTTTTCCATGTGTTCGGCCATGCTTTTTAAAACCTCAGCAGTTTTCCCGGAAGCGTCCCCAGATCTTATGCTATTCACAAATACATTATCAAACACATTTGGATAGAATCCAAGAGCCTCCGGCAAAGTTCCACCTCCCTGAATATTGGTTTGAATTTCAAGAATTACACTCTTCATATACTTGTGCTTTGTTGATTTCCCAATAATTCCAAGAGATTTTTCAATCGGAACTCCAGCATCAATTAAAGTTGATAATTGTGTTATAAAATCCAACATAACATTGTTAGATATTCTCTTGCTTTCAAATAAAGATTTGCCGAGAAACGATGTCTTTTTTTCAGTTTCTGACACTTTAACTGGATCTTTACTTGCTGGCTTGGCTGCTTTTGGCAATGTAATAGCAGACGGTCTCTTTGACAAAGAAACCGGACTTTGTTTTAAAACTATCTTTCCGTTTACATTCATAATTTATAATCCTTCACAAATGCCAATCATGGCTTTTAATTCAATAATTTTACTAGAAATATTTAACATATTCTCTCTACAAATTTGTTGATACCATTCCTCCCATGCCTTAATAGATTTTGCGATAGTGTCTTTGGAATAGCAATCCAATAAAGATATTGGAAGCTTAACACATGCCTCAATTTTATATGTTTCAGCACAAATTCTACATTCTAATCTTATACTGTACACATCTTCTTCACTCTTAGGAGTTTTAGGCACACTACTCAAAGAGCCTTCAAGCATATTTACTTCAAAATCAATTTGCATATCATGATTATCGTACTTTGAAACATCACCATATCCATTAAAATACAGATCGACAAATGTCGCCAACCAAAATTCATGTTTGTGATGCCTAAAATCAAGTTCCATTCTATCACGAAGCCAGTTTTTAAAAGGATGTTCATCGAACCAAACAGCTAATGTTTTAGACATTTCATGCACTAAAATAGCCTGTCTTTCAAAGGTCGAACCTGAAATTCGATTTTTTCTATTAAACAATCCGCCACCAACAACCCCGTCCTGAAACCGCACATATCCAGATGCAATAGTGTCAATTCGCATTTCAGTAAATGTTTCATTTTTTACAATACAAGATTGCGGAATCGGCTTATCTGCATCTTTTGCAAGCTTGAAAATACGACCTTTGTTAAAATCCGCTAAGTCACGACTATATTGATCTTTCATATTTACTCCAAGTTAATATCTGCATCTAAAACAGCCTTGCTTACCTTTTCGGGAGTCACAAATGCCATAAGTTTCATTATGCCATCTCTAGGATCATTCACAATTTTCAATTCGATTCCATCCTCCCGATGGCCAAGCTTAATTCCATTTTCTAACTCTTTTACAAAATTATCAATAGCTTTCTCTATAAATCTTTTTAATACAGAAACATTTATCCAATAGATTTTTTTGCCACTATGATGTAAAACAGCATACCAATCCGCCTTCCCAATCATATCCCGCCCGTCAAACACTTTTGCTTTTACTTTTTCGTATGTAAATGGTCTAATGACTTCTACTAGAATATCCTCGCCAGTCTGCCTAAACTTTATTTGAATTGAATGGGATACGCCATCCCTACTGATTACGCCATCGATCTTATCATGCTTATCCTGTTTGATTGTAGGGGGGGTTACAACATAACCAGATTTCACAACTATTTTTTCAATCACTTCTAAAACTTGTTTCTCTATACTTCGGCCAGCTTTTACTCTGTCCTGAATATCTCCAAAGCGTAGTTCTTTGATAGATGTTTTGTTCATTTTGATTTCACCTTTGTGTTTGAATTAAAATCCCAACGCCAAATTTGAAGTTGGCCATTATAGTTATACAACAAACAATCATAAAAAGAGATCATACAATAGCGATTGGAACGTGGTTCCAGCAGTTTCTTAATTTCGTCAATATACAATCTTCCGGCAATAATACGTTTTTCTTTAGTATCTGCTTCATAGAATTCTTTACCATATGTTTCGTCATCATATTGCCTACGCATATGAATCCAAGATCCTAGAGCGGTTTTTTCTTGTCCAGTAAGATTTTCAAAAAAGCCAGAAAAGAATAATTTGTGCTCCTTTGCTTCTTTTTCAAGTTGTTCCAACGTACAACCACAATCTTTAATGTGTTTTTTTACAACATCTTTGTTTGCATTCAACCATTCCGGCATAACATATTCTGAATGTGGATTCTCCAATTTATCATTTGGTGGCACACCAGAATTCTCACTATAATGCTCCCAATCATAAAAACGAGTCCAGTATGGTGAATCTTTATGCCCTCCTGTAAAAACAAATTGAAGCAATGAACCACAAATAACCATAATCCACCAAGCGACAATGCAACCGGCAATATTATTGAAAAAGAAAATCCAAGACAATATTACAGTAAACCATGCAAAAAGCACAACAATTGTCGACGGACGAAAAATTGATTTTACAAAAAAGCCACCTTCGTATTCATTCACGTTAAAGTTGAATCCAGAAAACGAAAAGACTGTGATTGCAACAATCAAAATAATATTCCAAAGAAATGCTCTGTCACTCATGCTGTTCATGAAATTCTCCTGCGGTTTCAATCTCCATACCTCTATACTTAAACGCATGATTGCCCATAAGTCAAATCATTTTAGCAAAGTTTTTTTTCCAAGTTCTGTTGCGATTCGTCCAGAGTGAGTATTTTTTATAAATCCAAGCTCTCGCAAACGTATTTCAAGTTCTTCTTCAATATTTTTAACATCAACCATCATTTGAGCAGCAATATTTTTTGCTGAAATTGGCCCCATTTCACAAATTACCCTAAAAAGGTCTAATTCGGCACGAATCAAACCAAATTCACCTATTCCCTTCGTTTGCTTTAATTGTCGCAAATCATTGTCATCAAAGATTTTCTTATTTCCATTTTTTGCAAAAAGAAATCTTTTAACATCCTGTGAAAAAAGAAACGTATTTCTTGCTCTTTCACGACAAACTTGCGCAAGATCTTCATGATTGCACGTAATTTTAACGGAATCTGACTCTTTATCACGCAAATACAAATTTAATATTTCAACAATTTCCTGCACTGAATAGCGATAAAAGTAAATATCTGTGCATCTATTTCTTAAAGGGGCTGCAATCTTGTAAACATCAGTAGAGGCAAGCACAACATTTATTTTTGTCATGTCCCAAATTATGTTTTTTTCTCCATCTGGAATTACATTCCTATTTGATTCATTCGGATTAAGAAGTGAAAGAAGCACGTCCTTGAAGTTTGAATCAATTGCGTGAGCTTCATCGAGAAGAATTGTGACTCCCTTGCTTCCATTGGACTTCATCTGTTCAAAAACTTCAAATAAAACACGGTCAAAGAAATCTCTTGCGCTTTTAATTTTCCCACAATTCACCTCAACAAAATGGCGGTCTAAGGCCATAGCAAGACGCTTTGCCATCATGGTTTTACCAAGACCATGACTTCCACTATACAGAAGAGTCGGAACAGGAAGCTCTTTGCTATGTGATTTAACATAAAAAGAGAGTGTACGAATTGCCTCTTGTTGCCCAATTACATCCAAAAAGCAATCTGCTTTCGGAAGTTTCTCATTCAATACACAAGGTGCGACATGCAGGTTAAGGATCATGGATTTACCATATACCTATGCCATTGAAGTAATCAATAGAAAAGACTTTTTATTAATTTCTGTCTTTCAGCACATTATCTATTTCGCTGAGTAATTCAATTGCAGATTTATCGTGTGGAGACATTTCAATCGTCTTTTCAAGAATCTCTTTTTGTCCTTTCAATTCTTTCACAGTCCAAAGCTGCAAGTCTGCCAATAATTCCTTGTCGATAGCCATTTCAACTCCTTGGTTAAGATTGTAATTGTTTTAAGGCCAAAAGAATAGATTGCAAGATAAATCATGCGATCAGAGCAAAAGATTTTGGATTCAATCCACTGCGAATGCTAATTTTATTTGCGTTTTGACTTCCTTCATAAAAACCACTTCTGATGGACGTTTGCCTATACGTTTTTCGTGAATGTGGATATTTCTTCATAAACATTTCGTCAAGCAACGGATCGTCAGCACTAATCAAAGCATAATAATCTGGATTCGAATCTCTTAATTCATCACGTTGTGAATCAAGTATTTGACGAAACCTATAAAACAAGCCATAAAAGAAATTTCTTTTATTTATTTTTCCGTCATCTTGCTTTTCATTCTTTAGATAGTTTTTGAAAATAAATTCAGCTTGTGAAAGCAATTGATTAACAACATATTCGGCAATTTCGACATCTTCTCTTCTTCCAAAAATAAAAAGAACAGAATTGTAAGTCTTTTTAATTGTCTTTGGCCTATATTCTTGCGCACATCTTATCTGTGAAGTGATTCCCTTTACGTTATAATAATCCACAAGAATATTATAAATGGGAGTCATATATGTAGGATATCTACCAGAATATGGTCCAACAGGACGTGCGATAAACTTTACATTTTCATCATTCCTTAAAATTTTAGAATCAATCTTGTTTTTGTCACACAATTCCTGTGCTTTTCTAAGAAAAGCTTCGCTTTCTTTTTGAGATGCACCTTCTGATTGGCCCTTGGCAATCAATGCCTTAATCTTACGAATAAGATCACTGGTTTCTGTTTCACCGCCTAGCAGTTTCAGATATTCTTCTGAATGACACCTTGCATCGTTAATTTCTAAAATAGCACAAGCTTTTTTAAATGCTTCGCCATGAGAGCGAACATCATCAGCTATATTAAATATTTCGTGTACAATCATGTGTGCGATTTCATGATACAGGACGAAACGGACAGCACTTTCATCAAAATCACGAAACAAACGAATATTGAGCCTAATTGTTCTGTTTTCTTTACACCATTGCCCCCAATGAGAATTAGATTCAAATAATTCGAAAAGTGGAGCATTTAACTTTGACCCTTTTAATGAATAATAAATCTTGGTGTTTGCTTTATCAAATAATTCTTGAACTGTGCAAATTGCAAAAGCTGCGAATGCGGAAGTTCCTTCGCCTAGAAAGTCATTTATATTCTTGGTGTTTTTGTTCATGTTGGCCTAAATTCCTTTCATTGAGTTGAACCATACATTAGCAAATACTTGCCTGTTTGTCAAATACAAAATAAATTGATTAAACTGGTGATGGCAAAAATCTCATAAACTCGGAAAGCTGCCTAAGCTCATCGTGCGTAACAGCAGTTTCGGTCTTCATTGTTGAATCAGCATTTATTTGTGTAAGCCATGACAATTCTCTAAGAACCCATTCACCTTTTAAATGATTTATTTCTGGACAAGAATCTTTCCACTCTAGAAATGCGAATTTCATTTTCAAACCATCTTGCAAATGAACCCATCCTCTTTTCTTATCATTTGCCAATTGTTTAAATTCAAGTTTCATAGTTGCCTCAACTCTTCAGCACACTTTTGGACTTTTGAACTTTTTATATTTTTGCTTTTTACCATTTTTCGGGATTTTCTCTTGCATGACTTTCCAATTTGGAATTCCAATAGCTTGAACAATCATTTCATTGACTACTTCCCAAACAACCGTTAATTGATAGAAAGTGAAATTATCCATTTCCATAATAGCATTGATATAGTCTTTCAAATATATACATGCTCTTCCACAACCACAATCAGGAAAAATTCTCTTTCCTTGAATCTTTTCGTAAAACTTTTCACGATCTTCTTGAGTTAATGTAATTTTATGTCTCTCCAAGATTCCACAAACATCCATTGCCTGGGTATAATCAATCATTACATTTTTCATATTATTCCTTAGTTTGGGTTATATTGCAACGAATTTTTATCACACAATTTTTTGAATTTTTCATTTCGGCGATCCCAACAATCATCATGTATAGATTGAGCTTCACAAAAGAATTCAGTAGCAACTGCATCACTTGGAAGATCAAGGGAATCCAAGAAATTTACATAATGAACACAAAGCTCATCGAGAGAATGTCCTTCAAAAGCAGGACTATACTTTTCTTTAGGAATTAGCACTCCAAAAGCACATTTGTTGCCAGTATCTTCATCAAGGTATAAGCATGGCCCAATAACTAGATTCAGATATGGCTTCCTGCAAATTTCCCTTTGATTTAAAAAGTGTTTTGCAATTATATCGGCACATTCTTGTAATGTTTTCATAGTTTCATATTCCTTAATCTATTTCATAACAATGTTTTATAGCTATAGCTGTGAATGAATAAACATGTTGACAACCTGAACGGACATATCCTTTGAATTCAATTTGTATGGAACAACAACATCTTTCCCACCCTTCTATTGGGGAATTTCCATCTTCATCAATCTGAAACATACGCACAGCTATTGAATAAGCCGAATCACAAGCTTTGTCAAAGTTCGTTTCACTTCTTGTTACATTTATAGGATAATCAATGTTTAATTTTATCATGAATGTAAATTTCCTTACTTGATAAAATCATCAATAACCACTTTTTTGGATTGACTGGCGATACTGTCATCCACAAAAATTCGCTTTCCGTTGTTATGCAAACACATATGACCGTTATGCGACTCAACCATCCACGTTGTTTTTGAGTAAATAACCTTTTCGCCAATGTTTATTTCATTGCCACATTTATCATGCATATTAATTCCTTATTGTCTTGTTTCTGTTTCATATAATTTATAAGCATTTCAATTTGCTTATCAAATTCATTTCATCTTATTGTAGATTGCCATTTTTTTACACCACGCCAAAAAATCCTTTTCCTTGACAAATGGCATTTTCATAGTATTTATATCTTTGTGAATCCATTGAATATTACTTTTAATATATCCAACATCCGAATCAATTCTATCTAAAGAGGCAGAATAGTCTCTAATCCCAAATGTTAATGGCTGGCCACTTAATGCACAATTGCGTTTTTGAGTTTCGAAGATATTCCAAGCTTCCTCAATACTAATGGCAAAATCCATATTCCTTGATTTGGCATTAAATCTAATCCGTGTCCAATGCGTCCCACTTATTTCTCCAAAACCCCTCCATTGCTTATTGTGAACATTCGGAACTGGATTTTGATCAATCAATGCCTTATCAAATAAAGTCCCGTTATTAACATGATCATATATTCTCGAAATTGTATCCAAATAATAAGATTGCTCAAAATCATTTTTACTTATATTTAAATATTTATAAATCCATTGAATATTATTTTTGTTATATCCCAATGATGAATCAATTCTATCTAAAGAAGCAGTGCAGTTTTTATAAGAGTTTGTAGTTGAAAAGCACAAATCTTCCCCTGACAAGTTACATTTTTTATTTTGCTCTAATAGGCGGTCCCACGCCTCCTCTATAGAAATGCCAAATTCTATATTTCGTACTTTCGCTTTATTTAATATTTTACTCCAAAAGCGTCCACTTATTTCTTTATACCCCTTGAACAACTTACACTTATTGCCAGAGTTTTTTTAATGCTTGGAATTCTCTACTAAAACAACCACAAGATTTTGTTGTTCCGTCTAATAAGTTTTCAGCCCTTATGTTTTTTAATTTACCGCAATCGCATTTACAAATAGCGTAAACCTTATAATCCTCTTCTTTCTTTACAAAAATGTTTTGAACAGTCAAATGCTCTATTTTTCTACCAATAAGCGTTTTATGAATGCTGTCTCGTTTATTTAAGACCTTATTGTTAGAGCGCAAAACATAATAAACATGAGAATAGTCAAATTTCGTACTTTTTATTATTTCAACTGGAGTCAATCCATTTTCAAATAATTCCAATATTTTTGTAGTTTTAGTATTTTTCATACCAAACTATTTCATAATAAAAACCCAATAACCTCCAACTAAATTTGTTTTTTACATATCGGCTGTCTTAAGCCCAAGTTTATTAAACAAATCATACACAACTACCTGTATATCCTTCGCAGCCAATTCCTCTTCTAAAATATTTTCAACAACATTCCACTCCCCAAGAGCACGATCACAACCCATTAAATATGGAACATGAATTGCGAAACCATCACCATAACTTTTAGCAAATTCACAAACACGCCCTACAGCTTCTCTCAAAGCGTCATAACGAATTGGTGGTTTTCCGTCAGGTTCAGGCCCAATACCTTGCTGTCCAATCATTTTCACAACTGTAAGTCCTTTGCCAACAAAGACGGGATCAATACTTCCAAGAAGTTTATTATCTTTGTTTAATTTATAGTGATTCAAGTAATGTTCTCTTACTTCTGGCCACTTTGTGAGCAAGGCATGTGCTACACCGCTGCCAAAACCACCAATCGCATTACAACAATGAATGATATAATTTGACGTTACACCTTCGATTTTAATTGGCTCCCGAACATCACCAAAAACATACATTAGGTATTTCATTATTACTCCTTCTCTTGTTTCAAGTTGTACCGCAAACCAAATTCTCTACACAGACTCTCGAAAAGCTGATTGCGATTGGACCACTGTACATCATGAATACCCTGCGCTCGCTGAAAAAAATCCAATGATTTAGAATCGCTTGGAAGTCCAAATGAACACAAAAGTCCGGGACTATTTGTTTCCAAATCCACAACAGTCGTGTTTTCAAAAGCCAAATTATATTTGTCTTCAGGAATTAGCACTCCAAAAGCACACTTATTTCCTGTTTCCTTGTTGAAATAAACACATGTTTTGCCCTTCCGACATAGCATTTTTTGGTTGTATAAATGTTGTGCCATTATGTCAGCACACTCTTGTAAGGTCTTGCTTTTCAATACTGATTCAGACGCTTTCATATTAACCTTTTTTATACGTGTAAATTGCGAACGCAACCAAGCCGACAAGAACAAAAAAGCTACTTGCGAATATTGTAGCCAAAGAAAGATAACAAAGATACGGCGCAATAAACATTGCCGTCTTCAAAAGAAAATAAACAATTACAGCCATTGGAAACACACAAAGTCCAACAACTCCAAGAATTACCGGCTTTAGAAAGCGTTCATCTTCAATAGAAACAATTACACTTGCGATATATGTCATAATACAAGAAATGCTTGCAATTATCCATCGTGCAATTGGAGTATAATCTTTAAAATCTTCGTACGAAGCAGGATAGGCACACATTTGACATGCACCGTATTGCATTCTTTGATTCCAATTCTTTGTTGGCAATTCGCACAATTGATCGTGTTTTTCCTTGATTTTTTCACATGAGATAAAAGTTTTAAAAGGCATATCATTCTCCATTCAGTGGGTAGGGTTAGGTTGAGTTGTCTTATTTATATTATTCGTATGGGAAACATTTGTCAATAAAATAATATCGCTAACCAAATATTTTGTTTTTGCTTCCCATGGAGGAAGCCATTTGTGTTCAGTATAAATTACCTTTGCAATCAATCTGTCATTTACGGCCCTGTCCATCTTATTTGTCAAAGAAGAAAAGTTTTCATTTTCCTTAATTGAAAATGCCCAACTTTCACTTGGAGTTATATTTACTTGTCCCTCCCAAGTGTTAAAGCCGACAATTCCGTTTCTTTTAGAAGAAAATTTCACAATCTCGCCAACACGAAAACCTCTTGAAATAGTTGTTTTGGCGAGAAACATGATGCCAGACAATATTGTAAATATAACACAGAAAACAGCAAAGATTACAAATACAATTTTTTTCATAGAAAACGGCTCCTTTATGATAGCCTATCATAAAGGAGCCGTTTTTCAAGACAAATATATATTATTTTTTTATAGTTTTTGAATCACTATAATCTCCAACAATATAACGAATTCCACCAGCTTTTACTTCAAGTATTGAATCAAGAGGGATAGTTCTCCATGCACCACGTCCAATTATTTCTTCATTTTTGTTTCTAACCACCTTATTTGTGTCAAACACAGTAATAAGAGTCTTTTGAGCGATACTATTTCCATCAACTATGTCTTTCTTTTTTCCAGAAGGTTTCTGAGCGTATTTTGGATTGGTGACTGAAAGACGATAGGTCATCTTTCTAATTTCACCATTTGTTCTTTTCTTGAATTTTACAGAACCTATGTGCGATCCAGCGGTTGCCAAAATCTTTCTCATTTCTTCTGGACCGTAATTTATGATAATTGCAATTTTCTCACTTGTGTCAATATTTTTTGTAGCCATTTTGTCTCCTTATTTTGTTTTATAATATGCGTTAAATCCATCAAATACATTTTTTATTTCTCTAATTAATACTTTTTTAATTGAATCAATTAAAATAGACTTGTTTGAGCCATCCCATTTATTTATAAGATTGGTTATTTCAACTGAAATATTGGTATTCAATTCTTTCTCAACATTAAAGCCTATGCTTTCGGCAAATTTCTCTTCTTTTGGTGAATATCGCAATGGAAAATCTTTTTCATCCATTTGAAAATCCCTGCTTTGTGGAGAAGAATTAGTGTAATTCTCTATCTTTTTTATCAGATCCATATTCAAAGTTCTACTTGCTCTAGCAAGAATATCCATTTCCACAAACCAACCATTAATCTTACTTAGATCTATTTGCACCACCATATTTGTTGAAGTTACTTTCTCAATAATTCTTTTATCTCTCCAGTCTTTTGGTTCTATCCAATTAAAAGCTGTCATACCATCATCTGATACTTCCCATTTGCCATATCCATAACTCACCGCTGCTTTTTGCAATTGCCTCAATTTAAATTCATCAGTAGCAATATTCGCTTTTGGCGTCTTTACTTCGGGAAGCATATTTACAACATGTTCTACATTATTTGTAGATGATTGAGAACGTGAACTACTTGCGACATTATATTTATATCTGCCAAATGCTATATAAAGTAATATTATGGTAACTAAGCACCATGGGACAATATTATACCAACTAGCAAGTTTTTTTGCCACATCTAGTTTAGATGCTTTTAATATTTCATTCGTTTCTTCATCAGTCTTCATGGTAATATTATACAGTAAAAATGAATTCTTTTTCTGTATTCTTATTAAGAACTTCCCTCATCTAATAATGGAAACAATTCCCGAATTGTATTTTCCAATATCTTTTCTAATTGTCCTGTGAGTTTGTATCTTGTTCCGTTTTCTTGCAAAGACATTCGTATATTTCCATTTTTTGTTCGACGAGTTGAGGCGATCCAATCTGCCAACATCTCCAAGATATCAATAAGAGACATATCATTAACACCTTTAGGCCAATGCTGCGGATGATGTCTATTCTTACTATAATGATTTTTTAGTGCAGGCTCAATTGCTTTTTTATTTTGTTCGTATTCGGGTGAACCAAATTCAAGCGTCTTCAGATTGCGATAATGTCTCGCATAAATCTCAACTTCTGGAGATTCAAATTTTGAAGCATCATGAACTTTGGCACGTTGTTCTAGCTGTTCCACAAAAGCAAAAATAATTTTTCTAACTTCATTTATATGTTTTAAAGTTTCAAAGTTATTAAGAATTTTCTCACTTTCCAATACTTCTTCCGATATATCTTCCTTGGCGACAAGATTGCTCTCCACTATACTTGCAACAACCTCCTGCTCAACATCCAAATCTGGATTTTGACTTTCTTTTGTGTTATTAAATATATTAGAAGCTTTTGCTGCAACTTCTTCGTCTTTTTTCAATTCATTTTGATCTTCGTTATTCATATTCCCTCCAAATTACATAACAATAGGCGGCTCTGTTTCATATTCCATGCCATCATTAAAATCAGAAATTGTCTTTTTTAATATATAAATCTGATTTTCCATTTCTCGAATACGCAAATCCTGCTCGTTAATTTTAGTGAGAGCATTCTCTAGTTCATATTCGTTTTTAGAAGCTTCCGCTGATATTTGTTGCTTTTCTTTTTCAGAAGTCTCAAAAACGCTCATATCCACATAGCATTTATCACAAACATCTGGAATTATTCTAATTGATAGATCGTGGTAATAACGATAACGATCTTTATCATTTATGTTTTCTCCTAAATCTTTGCCACAATTTGGACATTGAATTTTAATATTTATATCCATTTTATTTAAACTCGTCAGCTATAAATATTTTTATGTTTTCAAAATCGCAAATATTAATCCATGGATATGTAATAACCTGCATCTTATCTTCTTTTAAAGAAAGATTCAACAAGCCTGCTTTGATTAAGAATGCCAATACCTTGCGTGGTTCTCCTTTCACATTAAATGTGCTCGACTTCCATTCGCAGCTACAATCTGAAACACTTCTTCCAATTTCATTCACCTTTTTTTTGAAAACATCTTGAGTACCACCTACATAATCATATGTATAAGCAACATATTGAGGATAAATTTCTGTTCTATATTCTTCTCTTTGTGACATATTAATCTCCATCTGGACGTTGCATTTTGCGAAACAATTTTGAGACTTCGCTTTCTTTTTTTATATCTAAGGAAAAAATACATGATTCGTCTGTTAATTCTTTTGCAGCAGCAAAAGCTTCATCAAAAGAATTATATTTTCCATCAAATATTCTGTGATTACTTGTTTTGCCACGCAAATAATAATGAGTGCCTTCAGGCCACTTTGATATATAAATTGTTTCTTTTTTATCGTCTATTCTTGGCCAATTATTGAAATTTTCTTTTTCAATTGTTTCAATTATTTCTATATTATCATCTTTAACGACAAAACTTCCTGTATTTTGAACCAAAATCGTTTTTCCTTCCAGCACCTTACTCATGAAAATAGTCAACTGATTTGCCGACAAAATCAATGGATGTCTCAACATTAACAATAATTTTGTTTCATCATTTGATGTTCCCTCTATCCATGTATGCGGATCAATACCACTTTTTAAGAAACTTTGATTCATAAATCCGATATTAAAATCTGCAATCACAGATAAATTATTCTTCGACAACTCCAGTGTCCAAACAGGATTTGTTTTAAACCTTTTATCTAAATAGCATTTATGAAATGTAAGCAATTTAATTCCTTTTGCTACTGAATTTTTCTAAGAAAGCGTCAGACACTAACTTAAAGTGCAATCTATCGCCTCGCAATGATGGTGATTCAGTTTCCATTACTGGACGTACCACAATTCCTTCACACAATTCACCATTTTCATATCTCAACGATTCAACATAATTCATTATTTCTTGAACGCTTGTCCATTGAAATATACCACGATACAATAATGGAACTGGCTTAATTCCTAAATAATCAAAAACTTCCTGTTGTTCTTTGAAATCTAAGTATCCACGACTATCGATATCGTACACATCAAATCCAAAGAAATTAAGGTTGGTATATCCCATTTTGTTGCCGTTTATTTTTGGACCACATAACTCACCTTGAATTGCGATATTGCTATTCATAATAAGCATATTATCTCTTAAATTAAGAGTTTTACTCATTCGAACATAAGCATTGTCTTCACATGTTTCGTCCAAAATAAAAGAACGAGAGCATATTCCAAATTCGCCATTATTTGTGAATGCAGTCATGCTACTTCCATCACATTTCATAGTAACATAAACTTCTTTTCCGATAAATTCATCCAAAACTCGCACATAACTCTGCAAACGCTTTGAATCAGTTTTTTCAATGAAACGTGGGAAGGTTGTGCGCTGCGCTCCTGACAAACTCACATCTTCCATTGGCTCGTATTTTTTAATTCCAAGCAAATCAGTCACATCAAGCCCCTCTTCGTATTGTCCATCAGGCAAAACAACACTAATTGGCAATGCCAACCCTTGGGATTTTTGACCACGCAAACGTACAGTTTCCAAAACTATTGGTTTATCTGGACGTTTTTTGTCACGTAAAAATTCGCTCCATGGGGCAAAAGGAATAATTGAATCAATTTCAAAAAAAACACACAAAGATCCTGGAGTAAACTCATTTTTCTTAACAACTACTGGCCATGCACCAACAATAGCACATTCAATGCGTTCAGCATCTGCGATTGGGTGAATGCTTTGAATCCTCTGTATTGAGGCTAATTTACGTGTTTCGTTCATTGCAACTCCTTTTCCATATCATATAAGATTGTTTTCAAATTATCAATTGAAAATCTATAATAATCATTTGTTTTCAAACCTTCCCGAAATATTGCATCACTAAGTGCTTTTATATCTTTTTCTTGCATGTTACGCTTTATCACTTGTAATGCCATATTATACAATTTCTGATCGTTTGATATTATCAATTCCAAATCAGTCGGTTGTTGCTTCGCCTTGGAAATTGCCAACATAACTGTGGCTATGCCAGTTCCACTTTCCTTGAAAGAACCCGCATCAATCTTTTCATAAGCGTACAAATGTTCGTTTAGGAAAGATTTAAAATCTTTAATAAATTGCGTTTCTTTTGTTTCCCATCCATTTGGCGCAATACATATTAAATTTCCATTTGAATTCAAAAACTCGAAAGCATGCAATACGTGCTCGATCCACGCATTTGGATGACCATCATAAGAAAATGGTGGATTCATAACTACATAATTGTATTTTTTATCTGTTTTAAATTTTAGAAAATCACCTTCATAAATATCCGAAAATCCCTTGCGCCTCAAAATATTTACGTGCAATTTATTTATTTCACACAATTGAATTGTCGCCATACTAAATTTACTGCGAATTGCTTCTGCAATAGCACCACATCCAGCAGATGGCTCAAGTACATCTATTTCTTCTCCAATCACCATTTCAAGCATATAATCGACAATCTTTTTAGGAGTTGGGAAAAATGCATGTGGATTTTTATCTGGCCATTGTTTATTCTCAATAAGTGCCGCAATTAGATATGTCGGATCTTCTTGGAATACGTGCGTTTTCCCATTCCACTTTCCTCCAACTCTTAAAAGCAAATCCTTAATTTCTTTATAAACTTTTGGAGAAAGTTGTTCTTCAATATCAAGGTTGTTGCCACGAACCTTTGATTCAGATAGAATACGAATAAGATTGTCGTCAATGATTTCCATAGCATCAACTTATTACAATAGCAGCCGAGTCAAGACATTTTTTGAAGAACGTTCGATAGTAAATACTTTCAAACTTATCTAATAAAACGTCTTCCCTTAAATACATTTCAAAACGAAGCTTATTACCAACATCTTCAAAATCATTGGTTTTTTCAACTATTGTGTAATTCTCTGGAATTATATATTTAACATTTCCAACTGCATTTGCAAGTAAACGTGTGGCAATTATACATTCTGGCTTTACTGAAGCATAAAGTTTGCCACCACCAATACAAAACACCTCCACTTGTTTTTCGTATATTGAGGCAGCTTCAAGCATACACTCTAAACTAGAGAATGCCTTTGCATTTTCGTCAGAAGAATGTACTTCTTCACAAACATACTTATTTGATGACAAAACCCAATTATCTCTTCCCGGAAGAGGATTTCCCATGAATGAATCCCACGTATTTTTGCCCATCATAACTACATTTTGATAAGATTTATTGTTTGTGAATAATTGTGTTTTTGTTACAGTACGAAACCATTTCATATCCAAAGGAGACCTCCACGGTATTTTTCCATTATCTCCTATTACATCATCTAAAGAACTGGCAAATATACTAATCATAAACACTCCTAATATTTAAACAATCTCTGTCTATATTCTAAAATTTTTTCATCAAACCCCAAAAGCAACAATCTTCCCTTTGCTCCCGCACAACTATAATAAATCTTTTCCGCTTTGCTTAAATCAAGAGATTGAGTCACAAACTGATCTTTATGTGTAAATATCGTCTTATGAAGAAAATCCTTTGCATTATTTTCAATTAGTTCTTTTAATCTTCTGCATTTATTAGCAAAGGAACTATTGTCTGCTGCACACTCCTCATCACTGTCAATCTCAGATATATGATGTTTACAAAGTCGTAACATTTTTTTATCTGTAAGTACCCTTTCCTTCCAATCTTGAAACATCATGAATATCTCCCAATATTCATAATTAACTGGAAATAAATCTTTTATGCAAGAAGAATCAAATTTAAAAAGAACATCCGAAGAAGAATAAAAATTCAATCTATCTCGCAACATTTGCTTGCCAATTTCATCACTAATGTTATAATGAATAATCCACCCAGTTTGTTCTATTTTAGAACTAAGCCATATTTGTGGATAAAAGCCACACTTTGTACCAAGCCATTTATACATTCTTCTAAATAATTGGTCCGTTGCATTAGATGGAGGCAAGTTTACAATGCCATTGGTTACATGATTTAAGTTTCTACAATTGTATAACTTCATTATACTTATTCTAATCTTTGCTTATTATTTGTAAAACTTTCTTTTGAGGCATATTTATCGCTACTATTTGTCTCTAATTTCGGCCATTCACTATTTTGTTCAAAAGTTAATTTCACAAAATTCAAATCTCCATAAGAAAGATCATATTTCTTCTGCGCTTCTGACAATGATGCACTTGTAGTTTTTACAATCAATGAATTCTTCTTAATTATGTCAGTAGGCTCATATTTAATGCCATAAATAAGATATGCTGCACAAAAAACCATTGAGGCACACAAAAAACCAGCTCTAAACATAATAAAAATATCCACAATAAATGATAAAACTTTGCTTTCTTTTGGCCAATTAGTAATTGCTGAAAAATTTATATTCATTTTTTCTCCTTTGAAGATAGTTCAATTCTATTCAAGATAATCTTGATAAATTCAAATCCAAGATTCATTGCATTGTAACCACTACTTAAAAGATCACTTTTCATTTTCGAATTAACCTTATCGTTCATGGTATGAATTACAATTGTTTTAATTTTTGGATTGTTCTTCACAATAAAGCGAACAACTTCTGATCCAGTATTTATTTCACTGGAATCCACATATACTCTACCATCAAGATCGTGATCCAAAAAAACAATTGAATTTGGATTTTCATTTATTAGACGATTCATCTCTTCTGCATGCTCACAAGTTAAGGCATTTGGGAAAAATCTGGCAAATAAGTGCGTTCTTTCTTTGTTATCATCTAAAAACAATATAGTAAATTTATCCTGATCTTGGAGAATATCAATAAAAGCCGACACCTCTATTTTACCCAAATAGCTACTAATATCCTCAAAAAAATCAAGTGGTATATTCATACAAGCCTTTCTTAGTAAATTACTTATCCTATAATATTTCATATGAATAAAAAAACAATATTAATATGTAGGATTGTACGCAACTATATTTGAAATAGATGAGTCATAATGAGCACATCATCAAGTTCACAATTAGATAGTTCGTATAGTTCAAGCAGTTCGAGTAGCACAAATAGTAGCTCCTCTTCTTCACTTGTTTTGGATAGAGTGGTCGTGTCTGGATTTGGTGACCCGGCCATAAATGGTAATTATTACTATACAGGCATCACAAATGGCCAACCAGCTTACCGCTTTAACCGTACTGGACGATACATAATTTATTATGCAGATAATTTAATGCCTCATGCCAATCAACATGGCTATAAGTTAGTGGATATTGGCGAAGTCCAAGGAGCCATAAAATTGGATAAAGTTAATGCATATGCTTTAGGACAAAGTGACATTGTTTCGAATCTTGTCTGGACTTCTACATATGGTGTAGCTTCTGGAATGCAAACCGCCGGAACCACAATTCCAAATGATGATTCTTCAAGTAGCAGTTCTAGCTCTTCTAGCAGTAGTTCCACTAATAGTAGTTCCTCAAGTTCTAGTTCAAATTCTAGCAGCAGTTCCACTAATAGCAGTTCTTCTAGCTCAAGATCATCAAATAGCAGTTCTAGTTCTAGCGATTCCACAAATAGTTCTGCAAGCACAGCTTCTTCCGCAAGTTCAAATTCAAGTTCTAGTTCGACTCGCTCAAGCAATTCAAGTTCTAGTAGTTCTACTAACTCAAGCAGTTCAAGCTCTAAATCAACAGCTTCAAGCAATTCAAGTTCTTCTAGCACCAGATCAAGCGCAAGCAGCATAAGCTCAAATTCTTCTAGCTCTTCTAGCAGTTCTTCTAGTTCAAGTTCTTCTAGCTCAAGCAATTCAAGTTCTTCAAGTTCTAGATCTTCAAATAGCAGTTCTAATAGTAGCTCAAGTTCAAGCTCTAGCAGTTCTTCTAGCACCAGATCTAGTGCAAGCAGCGTAAGTTCAAATTCAAGTTCCGGTAGCTCTAGTAGCTCTTCTAGCTCAAGTAGCTCGATCTAATTAATCTGAATTTAGATTAGCCCCAATAAACAGCTAAACAAGGACGAAGACTATTCTTGATATTCTCTATATCTATATCAAGATTGCATTTGTATTTTGCATACACTAGTGGATACAATAATAGAAATGGAAAATTTATTCTCCAATCACTCGTCAAAAGATTAAAATCTTTTTCATTTGCCAATCGCTTTTGCTTTTTATCCCATTTGCCAATCATTTGATTATAATCACCAATATTCATTCTATTTTTACATCTATCCATTAAATGCTTATTTTCTTCTTTGTTTTTGTAGCACAACATACTATTACCATATGGATAAATTCCACCATTAATATGCTTGAATTTGTTTTTTAATGGGAATATATAATAATCTATTATGTCATCATATCTAAACCAATCACTACTGGAAGATGGCTTTAAAACAATAAATTTGGACGAATCATCACAGTACGATATGTATTTATTACCAAACCAGCCAATATTATTTTTTTTTATAGTTCTGATATTTAAAGTTTTTATTTCGTTCTCTATGTCAAATTTTCTCCATTTCGCAACTTCAGGTTGCTCATAATTAGCTATATCATCATATTTTACAACTGTTTCTATGTTATCCAAAGCCCATTTTGCAATTATCACTAAAAACATTGCTATTTTCAACCAATAGCTTTAAATCTTTGTTCTTTGCAAAACTTTTGCTTCCCAAACCAACCAATGTATGAACACGTGTTCCC
>ERZ724522.135-NODE-135-length-44590-cov-75.427035_pt1 | contig 44590 bp, 50 predicted proteins | sample MGYA00376055_ERZ724522 | MGnify/ENA primary metagenome ERZ724522 (study PRJEB28724, sample SAMN07190884) | wastewater metagenome | isolation source: effluent of sewage treatment plant in Hong Hong | place: Hong Kong | collected 2016-03-17 ... | reverse complement strand
GACCTCGGAGTTGAGCTTGCAACAGGCGGAGCGGCTCGCGTCGTCTGTCACGTTGAGCGGGAAGCTTTCGCCGCCGCAATCCTGGCGACGCGCATGGAAGACGAAACCGTGGCTCGCGCGCCTGTCTGGAGCGACCTGCGAACCTTCGACGGCCGCCCGTGGCGTGGAGTTGTGGATTGCGTCATTGGCGGCTACCCGTGCCAACCGTTCAGTTTCGCCGGTCGCCGTGGTGGAGACAACGATCCGCGGCACCTTTGGCCCGAGGTGGCTCGCATTGTTGAGGAAGCGAAGCCCGGCATCGTGTTTTTCGAGAACGTCGGAGGGCATCTCACTCTGGGATTCGCCGACGTCCGACGCCAGCTTGAAGGCTTGGGGTATCGCGTTACGGCAGGACTGTTTACAGCGGCGGAAGTCGGCGCGCCGCACAAGCGGGAGCGGTTGTTCATCCTCGGCGTGGCCGACACCGCAAGCGGCGGACGGCCAGCGAACGAACCCGCGACCGAACGAACGGAATTTGAGCGAGGCGGGCGAGATGTGGCCGACACCAGAAACGATGACGACGCCGAATGGACACGGGGCGCGCGGCGGGACGATGGGAAACGGACACCAGAGCGGTGCGAGTCTGGATGCGGTGGCGTCGGCGATGTGGTCAACGCCCCGCACGTCGGACACGAACGGGACGGGAGGGGTGGATCTGCGGACGCAGGTGGACTCATGGCCGACGCCGGGCGCGAACGACCACAAGGGCTCGGCGAGGGAGGGGCAGCGGCGCGGGCAACTGGACGAGGCGACGGAGCAGCACTGGCCGACGCCAGCAACGGACTCGTTCCGCTCGCGGGGCGGGGACCGCAAGGACGAGATGGGGTTGGACCAGCAGGCGAGAGTCTTCCCGTCTTCCCACCCGGACCAGGAGCCCGCGCCGAGTGGGAGCGCATCCTGCGCGACCGCCCCGACCTCGCGCCCGCGACTCAACCCTGCGTTCGTGGAATATCTAATGGGCCTCCCCGTGGGATGGACGGAGTTCTAAGCAATGATGACCAACGCGATTTACAAGAAAGTGCGAAGGCTGGTTTCGGTTGTTGGAAAGAAGTGTTCCGAGTGCGGCTGCACGAACTCGTTGCAGCGGCATCATCCGGACCACACAAAGCCGATGTATGTGGTCGTCCTTTGCATTGCGTGCCACGGCCGAGTCAGCGCGAAGGAAAGATGGAAAGGGCGCACCGCGGACACAGCGTGCCGGTGGTGCGGGAGAACCTTCACCAAGACCAGATCGCGACAAACAGCCTGTTCCCGTTCTTGCGGAAACAAGGCCGCGTGGTCACTTCGCAAGGGGAGCCAGTAATGGCCTCTCGGCTGGACCGACTTCGCGCCTGTGGCAACGGAGTCGTCCCACTGGTCGCCGCGTATGCGTTCGTGTCTCTTTGGGCTTGTCTGTGGGAGGAGTGAAGCATGAAACGCAAACTCAACAAAGCGAACTGGACCGAGCACCGTCTACGTGCGGCGATGCTTGGGGTCGATGGGTGGATCACAATGGCCGACCTGCGCGCGCGCACGAAATGGCCCGGTCAGATCGACTTGCTCACCGTCATCAACATCCTCGTCGCCGCTGGTGAGATGGAGACAACGCGGCCGTGGTCGCGCGGATCGTTCAGCGTCAGAATGGCGGTGCGCCCATGAGCCCCCAAGCCACAATCATGCTTCGGCTCATCGAGTCGGGCCAAATCGTCACCATCCCGGACGCAAGAGCCGCCGGCGTCAAGAGCCCGGTTCAAGCGGTCGCGGAACTCATCACTGACGGCGTGAAGATCCGCGCTGACTTCCGCCGTGGTCAATGCGTGTGGATGGCCGCGAAGCACCCCATCACGCGCGAGCAACAGGAGGCGCTTGAGGCCCGCGCGCACAACGGCGTGTCGAAGAACGCGAGCCTTATGCGGCACGGGCGCATGATCTGGCGACTCGTGGCCGATGGCTCGTGGTGGTCCATTGACGCGCTCGTCGAGAAGACCACGTTGAACTACGACCTTGTGCGCGCGTCGATCCAGCGATTCCGCTCATCGAGCCCGGTGCGGTACGCCGTGAACACGCGGCCGGTCGAGGGCAACCACCGCAAGCGCGAGTACCAGATCATCAGGTTGGGGGAGAGGTGATGGAATACACAATCGTCATTCCGAGGCCGGTTTACCTGCTCTCGCCAAACGCGCGCGCACACTGGTGGAGTGTGTGCAAGGCCAGGCGCAGGGCCAGGAGTGCGGCGCAGATCCTCGCTCGGGCCGAGTGGGGGTCTAACGCGCCCGCTTGGAAGAAGGCGAATGTGACGCACCATTGGGTCATGCCCACCCGAGCCTACCACCCCGATCCCGACAACGCACAGGCGAGCCTGAAGGCGTGGTTCGACGGGTTTGCTGATTGGGGTATCGTCGAGAATGACAAGAACCTCATCCCATTCTGGGGCGGGTTGCAGGTGACGAAGTTGTTTGAGCGCAACGGCGAGGCGTGGCCGCGCGGTTGTGTGGTGTTGACATTTAGGGAGGTGACGACATGAAGACCATCGAGCGGCTGAGGGAGCTGTTGGACAAGTGCAAGTTCGGCACCACAAAGGTCGAGCGCCACGACGGCGACATGGAAGTCGGAGTCCCCGACCAATTCGACGTGATCGCCGAGAATGGCGACGCTATCGCGGCGATGTACCTTCGCGAGCAGTCCCGTTGCGAAGATGGCGCGGCGTTGCTTTCGGAATCGTGCAACGCCCTCCCCGCGCTGCTCGCGGTGGTGGAGGCGCAGGCGGCGGAGATTCGGGCGTGGAGGGATCTGTGGGACGCTATGAAGAAAGACCACAATGGGCCACACACACAGAAACTACTGAAGAAACTCGCAGCCGAGGAGAAAACCGACGCCCTCCGCGCGCTGGAAGGGGGTGTGGGGTGAGTACCAAAGGGAAACGCATGTTCCGCTGCGCGGACTGCCAGAACCGTCAGTTCATGCACCCGATTGAACTGGCCCGCAAGTGCAAGCCGCGATGTACGGGTTGCGGAGGCACGTTCTTTGAGCCGGATTCCGACGGCGCACACGACATGGAAGCGCAGGTCGGAACCGCGCGGGCGATCCAAGATAAGGCACCTCCGAACGCCGGGACCGGAGCGGCGTCGGCAATGATGCGCGGCGAGCGCGAGATTCCGGGAAGGGGCAAGCGGCATGAGCATTGAACGCCACAGGCTGCAACGCGAGAAGAACGCGGGCGCGTACATGGAGCCCGCACCGGACGGTAACTGGGTGACGTTCGCCGACCACGCGGCGGAACTCGCGCGGGTGGAAGCCGCCAACGCCCTCCTCCGCGCGGAGTGCGAGGCGTGCCGCAACTTTGACAAGGTGGTAGCCGACACGTTCCCCGGACAGCCGCAGCGGTACGACGCGGCAAACAAGGTACACGCCGCCCGCGCCGCCACCGACGCGGCGGGGATCTTGAAGGGAGGGGAGTGATGGACCACAATAAATGTGTTCGCTGCTTTGTTGAAGCCAGACGCATCGCCGCCCTCGAAGCGCAGGTGAAGGCGCTGACGGCGGAGCGCGACGCGCAGGCGGAGGCGGTGAGGGTGCTGGGGACCGAGGTCTACACGTTCCGAAAGCGGTACATCGAGCAATCGCTCGCCGATGCGGGGTCAGCCGCCCATATCTTGTTTTACGCGACACTCGCGAAAGAACTCAAACAGGCGATGCTGAACACCACCGCTAACCCCATCGCTCGCGCCGCGGTGGAAGGGGGGAGCAAGTGAGCATCACCGAAGACTACGACTACGACGACGAAGAAGTGCTAGCCGATCACCCCGACCACATGGTGAAGTGCCCGCACTGCGGCGCTCAGTGGCAGGACGTACACGAGTATTTCGACGCCTGCGGGGTCGATGAAGTCGCGACCGACTGCATCGAGTGCGGGAAGCCCATGAAGATCAGAGCGGCGTACGAGGTGACGTACTACACGCGAAAGGGCAAGTCGGGAGAATCAACATGAAACCGAAAGACCGCCCGTTCGCGCTGCTGTGCGCGCTGCTCGCTCTGGCGTTTATCGCCGGTTACGCGCACTCGTGCGCGCAACGGGTGGAGGTGCGGAGGTGATTCACCCACGAGATATTGCCGTCGTCTGCGATCGGTGCGGCGAGTCTGTATGGCTGTCCGACGTAGACCAGTGCGATGAGTGCGGCAGGCAGTATTGCCCCGACTGCTCCGACGGAACCTGCGAGTGTGCCGACTACGGCGATGATGACCACGACTACACGGAGAACAAAGAGCCATGAAACCATGCGACGTGATCCGGCACACACCATCGGGCGAAACGTGGACCGTTGCCGCACCTTCGCCGGACGGGAAATACATCATCTGTTGCGGGTGGCCTGAGACAATGGCACCCGCGACAGACTGCGTGATGATGGAGCCCGCGACAGACGACGAAGCCCGAACGCTTGCGCGGCAAGTGATCGACGGATGCCCGCACGATCTTCGTGCATCGTGGGCGCGTCAATGGCTCGAATCGAAGGAGTCCCCCAAATGACCTCCCAAGCAACCCGCGACGCGCTCGCGGTGGCCGCGTACCTCCACTCGTGCGCAAAGACGGAGAGAGTTCAGGGAACAAAGGAGTCAGGCAATGGGTAAGGCGAAGGTGAAGAAGCCCAAGCCCGCGACGGCGGGAGAGAAGAGGATGAGAACATGACCAGCGTGAGTATCTGTCACCTGATCTGGGACGGCGTGAAGATGACGCACACGCCCGACAGCAACGTGCTGATGGTGGACGACGACCGGCTCCCGTGGAGGGATTGGGGATCGCCGCGGGGAACCTGGAACAAACCCGTGACCCCGCAGGAAATCGCCACCGCGATGAAAGCGGTGTTCCCGGCGCCCATCACCGGCCGCGTCGTCCTCCTCAACTGCGAGCGCATGGACGACTGGACGGCCGCAACTGAACCTATCGGGCGACTGTGCGAGGCTCTCATCGGCCCCGACATCGAGGCGAGCGCCGTGTACCTCTACGCACATCACGGCGATCACGTCGGGCTCTCCATCGACGGGCGCCTCATCCCCATGAACCGGCCCGGATCTGAGGAGGCGCCGGGAAGGGTCGAAGGGGCGCGAATCCCGATCCTGCACCCCAACGACTACAGCGAGGAGCACATCCAGGGCCGCATCGCCAAGCTCGCCGGCATGGGATGGAGGTCCATCACGCTCTGGGCCTGCTCGACACGCGAGACCGAGCGCGCTACGACATCGAAACTTGATCGGCTCACGGGCTACTTCGCCGGGGTGTGTAGATACATCGACGGCGATACGTCGGGACCACTGCCGCAAAGGAGCGAGTGACATGACCACCCGAACCCGCTCCGTCGCAGACCTCGAAGTCATCGCCACGATGGACAAGGAGATTGAGAGGCTGAGGCGCGAACTCAGTAACGCAACAGCGAACTTGGAGCACTTCCGCAATGCCCACCAGCGCGCATACGAGGACGGGCGAGCCGCCATCGTGATCGTCAATAGGCTCAGGGCAGAACTGCGACCCCTACGCGCCGAACTCGATGCCACCAAGAGCAAACTGTCGTGCGTCGATTCAGCGCGGCAGATGCTCGACCGACGAGTAGCGGACCTGAGGTCCGCAGAATCGAAAGCCCGTACAATGACAGCGGAGAACGCCAAGCTCAGAAACCTCCTCGACGCGGCCCGCGAACTAATGCGCAGGCCGACCACCAAGAAGCGCGCGGCGTGTAAGCCGCGGCAGAGGAAGAAGAAGAAAGGAACCCGATGATTCTCGTTCACGAAAAAGGCGCGATGGACCCCTACGGCGCCCAGCGCGCCATCGTCACATACATCGCGCAGCAGAAGCTCGGACGCGCCGGCCAACCCGAAATCACCGCGCACGTCCTCGCGACATGCCAGTGTCACGCGATCGGGCAGCTTGAAAACCTGCGCAACCAGGGCGCGATCGACACGATTCAGGACAACCCGAGCATGTTCAAGCTCACCGAGGCCGGGCGCGAGTGGTGCCAGGAGCAGGGCATCGGCCGCAAACTCAAGCCCGTGCAGGATGCACAGGAGGACCAGCAGGATGACACCAGCGAAGCCGAGCCCAAGCCGAAGAAGCGCGGCCGTCCCCGTCGTGAAGCTCCCGCCCCGGAGTGACTTCGAGCGCCTGACGCGATGCCAGCAGGCCGCTGTACGCATGGCAGCCTACGGGTACACGCCAGCGCAGACCGCCGCGTTCCTGCGGCGCAGCGTGGGCACCATCGAAACGCATCTCTGGCAAGCTCGCCAAGCTCTCGGCGTGCCCAACGCCACGGTGCTCGTCCGCTACGCGGTCACGATTGGCGAGGTGTGGCCCGGCCCGGAGGCATGACCCGCACCAGCGGACGCCCCGACTCATCGAGACTCACGAGCGCCGAGCGGACAGATCCGCCGGCGCTTGTCATTCTCACCTCGCGCACGGGCCAGCCCTCGACGCCATTGCGGGGAACGATGGACACAGGGAGCACCTCAGCAGTCAGACGCCCCGAATCGTACAGCGGGCGAGCCCATCGACCAGGCCCAGCCCACAGCAGCGCCAGCACCCGAGCGGGGGCCATGTCTTCCAGATCCCTGCGGACATGGAGCGTGATCGGTCGCATGGGGAGGCGCTCACCTGACACGGTTCTTAGGGTAGGCCACCCGGTCAAGTGAGGCGTGGTATACTTGCCCTGACGGCGGGGACTCTCATGGAGTCCCGGCATGGCGACCACACTCTCAGCCCGTATCCCGGCTATGGCACTTGGCACGTCGCAAGAGCCATTTGCGCCGCTTGAATCCGCGACCCAGACCGCGACGTGCATCACCAGCACCAGCGCCGTGACCACGGCCAACCTGATCGGCGGCTACGGCGTCCCTGCGGGCACGACAGGCCAATGCCTCTTCCGCCAGTGCGCAGCCGGCAGCGTGGTCAAGCTCATGCCCCTGATCGGGCACGCGACGACCCCCGCGGCAAAGACGGCGACTTTGTACCTGGTGCTGGTGCATGAAATCAAGCCGCGCAACCCGTCGCTCGCCGTGACGTACATGCGGAGTTACGTCGGCTCCCTCGCCCTCACCGGGGCGGCATCTGGCGGCAACCTGACGGCTACCCATTTGAAGCAGCTCGCCGACACCCTCGCCACCGGCGTCGGCGGATTCGCCACATGGGTCGGGTGCGACATCGTGGCGACCAGCGCGGTGCCTGGATCGGGCATCGAGGTTGCCGGCACGGGTTTGACGCCGAACTACCAGTTCGCCACGCTGGATTTGTACGGCGCCGCGTTCTTGGAGGTGTGGGGCGTCAACGGCGCGGCATCGCAGGGCGTGGCCTTGTTCGCGGCTCAGTGCTGAGGAGGATGACACATGGCGAAGATCATCCTTCGGTCCACCGCGGCGGGCGCAAGCGACACCAACGGGGGCGCGTACGAGTCCCCGACCACGCGCGCCAAGGCCTACAACCGCGACGGTACGGCGGTGGTGACGACGACCAACGGGCTTGTGGCCGCGAACAACGGCAGCGGCAAGGTGCGGCTTACGTCGGTTGATTTCTTCGGCAACATCACGGTGGGGATGTACGCATACACGGGCTGGAACGCGACGTACACCCAGGGCTCGTACAAGGTGACGGCCTGCACAGCAGACACCATCGACCTCGACCTGACCTACTCGGCGGCGTCTACCTGCACGTTCCTTTCCATCGGTGGCGCTGTGGCGACACTAGCCGAGGCTCGTACGCGAGCATCCGCCGGCGACATCATCGACGCCACCGGGGGCCGCAAGACTCGACGCGGGCGGCAGCGCATGACCACGCCGCGGCGAGCGCGGAAGGTGTGACGGCATGGCAAAGCGCGGCAACCCGATCCCAGGAGCACGCAAGCCCTTCGAGAAGGGCAACAAGCTCCAACTGTTGCAGAACCAACACGGCTTTCCCGCCATGGCGGTCTATCGCGCCGTTCAAGACGCGATGGACAAGCCCGATTTGATCGCGGGCGAGAAAGAGGCGCTCATCGCGCGCGCGTTCAAGGCGTTGTCGGACGGGCTCAACAGGCGTGACGAGGCGGGCCAACCGGACGCGACGACGTTGGGATATACCAAGCTGGCGATGGAACTCTACTTCGGCGCGCAGGACAACCCCGCGCAGCAGGCGAAGGACCGCGGCACGTTCAAGATCCGGGTCGTGTACGACGACGAGAAGCCCGCTTCGCTCGGGCTCGTGGACCCTGAACCGCGGAGGTGAGTCTGTCCGACGAACTTCCAACCGTGCTCAAGCCGCGCCCCCACAAGGGCCAAGTGCCCATCCTCGCCGACCCCGCGCGGTTCAAGATCCTGCGTTGTGGCCGGCGTTTCGGGAAGAGTGCCACCGGCATCATTCAGACGCTCGAAGAGTTCACCCGCGAGCGCGATTGGGGCCTTCGATGGGCGCCGCGCGTGGGGTGGTTCACCCCGCTTGATCGGTATACGACGCCCGTGTTCGAGGAGCTACGCGAACGACTCGGGCCGATGGTGCTGAGCGCCAACGCCAACACCAAGACGCTCGGGTTCGGAAGAGGCGGAACCATTGAGTGCTGGACGATGCACAACAACCCCGAGGCGGGGCGCTCGCGAAAGTATGACCTGGCGGTCATCGACGAGGCTGGACTGATCCCCGGCTTGCGGAAGTGGTACGACACCTGTCTACGCCCGACGCTCATGGACACGCGCGGGCGGTTGCTCATGCTCGGGACGCCGCACGCCATTTCCCCCGACTTCAACGACTTCTTCGACGAGGCCGAGGCGGGCAAAGAGGGCTGGAAAGCGTTTCAGACCAGCACGTTCGACAACCCGCACATCCCGGAGGACGAGAAAGCCGCGATCATGGCCGCGCGCGAGCACATGCCCGAGTGGTTGTGGAAGCAGGAGTATCTCGGCATCCCCGCCGACACCAGCGCGGGCATCTTCGGGCGCGAGATGATCCGATCGTACATCGCGGAGACTGCGCGCCCCCCGACGTGGAGAGGACGCATCGGGCTCGAGGCCGACGACGAATGGAAGCTCACGGCGATCTGTCACGGGCGGCAGGTTGACCGCATCTACGCCTTCGAGGACTCGCGGGGATCATGGCTGACGTGGGGCGATCCTGACGAGGTTCGGCAGGGTCCGGTGGTCATCGGCGTGGACCTGTCGGCCGGCGTGGGCTCGAGCAACACGACCATGAGCGTGTGTCTCCCAGACACGGGCGCCAAGTTCGCGGAGTTCGCTTCTCCCGGCGTGACGCCCGAGGAGGCTGCGCGGCTCGCGGTGCTGGCGGGGTACTACTTCGGCGGCGATGAGCCCGCATGGATCTGGTTCGAGGCCAACGGCGGCGGCGGCGAGCAGTTCGCGCGCGAGTTGCTGAGGCTCAAGTACCCCCGCGTGCGGGTCCGCGGGGATGAACGCTGGGCGAGCACGGGAACGGACGCGACCAAACTCGGTTGGTGGTCGTCCCCGGCGTCGAAGGAGAGCCTGATCCTGGACTACGCGCAGGCGCTCAAGTCGCGTCGGTTCGTCAACCACTCGGAGTCGGCGCTGCGGGAGTGCTTGACGTACATCTACCACAAGGGGAAGGTGGTCAGCGTCAACAGCGCTAGTGACGGACTGGACGAGCTTGCCGGCGCCCCCCACGGCGACCGAGTAATCGCGGACGCGCTCGCGTGGAACCTGATGCGATGGTGCCCGAAGACGCCACCGGCGCCGGAGCGTACACCCCCGCCCGAGTCAATCGGAGCGCGGATTGCGGAAGGGCGGAAGAACAAGAAGCGGTATGCGTGGTAGAATGACCACGACGGCGGGCCGAGGCACGGCCCCATGAAGCTCGACGACATCACGCTCACGCGCGCGATCCACGACGGGATGCTGCGCATGGACCCGCACCGCAAGGTGCGCGCCTACGTCTGTTCCGAGCTTGCTGGCCCCTGGTACGGACAAGACCGCTCCAACGGCACCCGCGACAGCGCCGACAAGAGCCCCGTCAACGTGCTCGGGGAGATGGTCTACGCCTACCTCGCGCAGTTGGTGGGCAACTTTGTCACGTCGAAGGTCACGGCCAAATCGTTTTTCATGCGTGGCGAGGCGCGGATGCGCCAATACATGCTCGACGATTGGGCGCGCGAGATTGACCTCGCCCGGACGCTGAGACTCGCCACCCTCGACGCGCTTGTCGGCGGGCTCGGCATCGTCCGTGTGGGCAACCGCTCGGGCAAGGAACTGTGCCACATCGAAGGCAAGGACTTCGACATCGGCGAAATCTACGCCGCGCGCGTGGACCTCGACGACTACTGTCGCGACCCGCTGAGCCGTGATGAAGCCGAGGACCGTTGGAGGGCGTACCGCTACCGGGCGTCACGCGCGGCGGTGTTGGAACTCTGGCCCGAGGCCGCGGACATCATCAACGCCGTACCGCTGGTCAAGGACAACATGACCGACGGCCATTCGAGCGGGTTGGCGGAAATCAGCGGCGAGCGGTCCACGCAGGACGACACCGGCGACATGATCGAGCTGTGGGACTGGTTCGGCTTCGAGAACGGCCAGGTGCTCCACACCACGCTCGCGGGTCAGACGGACAGCCTCAAGGCGATCCGGCCCGTGAGCGAGTACGAGGGTTACAAGAACGGCCCGCTTCACCTGCTGAGCTTCCGCCACATCCCCAACAACGCGCACCCGCTGGCAATCTGCTGGCAGTTGTTGGATATGCACCTCGCGATGCGCAACACCTCGACGAAGATGGTGGACCAGATCCTTGCGGCCAAGACCGCGTACGTTGCACGCGCCGACGGCGAGCAGACGGCGCTGGAAATCAAGGATTCGCGGGATCAGGACATCTTCATCGGCGACCCGTCCGCGATGGCGACCGTCGAAATCGGCGGCGTGATGCAGAAGCTCTATCCCGCGTTCGACTGGATGCGCGCGGAGGCGAACAACGCGAGCGGCGCGGCTTCGATGATCGCGGGTCAGTCCGACGTGTCGAAAACTGCCACGGGCGCGACGTACATCGCGAATCAGGCGCAGATCCGGCTCTCGGACATGAAGGGCGCGGTTCAGAAGTTCACCGGCAAAATCCTGTCTCACGCGGCTTGGTATCACGACAACCACCCGGCGCTGCAACAGACGTTCAGCCACAAACTCCCCAACGGCGCGGGCACCATCGACGTGATGTACGACTCCGCGGCGAAGGAAGGCGAGTGGACCGAGTTCATGTTTGAGTGTGTGCCGGTCAGTCAATCGGCGCTCGACCCGAATATCAAGCTTGCACGGGTCAACGGGCTGATGCAGGTCGCGCCCCCGTTCATGCAGTTCATCATGGGCATCGGCGGCAACGTGCAGCTCGCGGCGCAGGAGCTTGGCGAGATGTTCGACTGGCCGACGTTCGGGGAAATCATGCCGACGCAGGAGAGCATGATGAACGCCCAGATGCTCATGCAGGGCACGCAGCGCGGCGCCGGTCAGATGGCCCAGCAGCAACCGGGCGCGCCGGCGGCTCCGGGACCGGGCGGGAGTCCGATCAACCAGGTGCGGAGTGACATGGCTCCGACCCTTCCGAATCAGGCTTTGTGATCCCATGACGCGCGCGCCCGTGGTTGACGCCGCGGGTGTGCTTTATGCCCAACTACTGCATCAAATGTGACGCTTGCAACTTCCACGGCGACACCTTCGCGAAGGTGGCCGAACTCGACGCGAAGGGCCGCGTGCTCTGCCCCGAGTGTGGTCAGCGTGCCGAGCAGGATTGGAGCGCGAAGACCATCGCACCGGGCGGCGCGGCCCGCTCATTCAACGGCGAGCGACAGACCAGTCTCACCGAAGGGTTCCACTCGTCCGAGGTCGATGAGGCGCGGCGCATGTTCGGCGAGACTCACGGCGGCTGCATCCAGAACGACGGAACCGTCAGGTTCAAGAACCGCGAGGAGCAGCGCGGGTACATGAAGCGCAAGGCCGAGGTCTACGCGCAAAATCACAAACTTTGACTTAGACGCGGACGCGCTCGGGTCCGGTATTCTTCTGTCAGGTAAGTGGGACACGGAGTTTCTCCATGTCCCTCGAAGTGGCGCAGAACAAGTCGAATGAGTTGGACATCGACGACGGCACCATGCCGATCGAAGACGCCGCGCAGACTGAGGACACCGAGGAAACCGCACAGATTGACGACGATGGCGACGTTGACGGCTCGCAGGTGTCGGAGGTGGAAACCGCCGACGACGCTGAGACTGACGACGCCGAAGAGTCCAACGACAAGGCCGAGGGCGCGACCGAAGAGACTCCGAAGGCCGAGAAGCCCGAGGAGCCCGCCGCCGAAGCCAAGCCGAGCGAGTGGCAGCAGTACGCCGAGCAGTTCCGCGAGGAGTTCGGTGAGACTGCGGCCAAGCCCTTTGAGGCGCTCATTTCGCAGCTTGAGCGCCAGAAGCAGGCCATCGACACCCTTCTCGCGGAACGCCAGCAGGCCGCTACCCGCAGCGATCAGCAGGTCGCCGCGCAGCACATGACGGCCGCGGGCATCGACGCGAAGAAGCACGCCGAGGTGTACCAGGACGCCGTGGATTACTTCGAGCTTCGCAAGAAGCAGGGCCGCGCCATCAGCGGCATGGACGCGCTCAAGTGGGCGATCCGTTCCGCCGGCGGGAACGCGGACAAGCCTGTCGCTCCGAAGGCCACCGCCGCGAGCGAGAAAGCCGCGAAGTTGCAGGGGCTTCGCAGCATCCCGCCCAAGTCTCGCCAGTCTGCCCCCGACCTTGACCTCAACGACCCCGCGGTCGCGGACGGAACTGCTCCGGTTCGCTCGCCGCGTTGATTCGTAAACCCGAACGTGCAACCCCGCAGGGGACACAAACATGCCCGGTCTTACGCTCGCCTCTCTCCAGAACTTCCAGAACAGCAACCGCGCGAAGGTCCGCAAGAGCACCTTCGCGGAAACCGTGTCGTACAACAGCTACAGCCTGTTGGACGAGTTCATTTGGCGCAACCCCAAGACCATCCCCGCCAGCGGCACCAAGTACGAGGAGCGCATCCGGCTCCGCGCCAACACCGGCGCGACCCGCGGCGTTGACCTCTACGAAACGACCAGCGCGCAGAAGGCCCCGCCCGTCGCTGTCGCCAGCGCGAACTACGTTTTCTACGAGAACAATGGCATCGTGTTCGACCTCCGCGAAGACGCCTTGAACGGCGGCGACGAGGCGATCATCCGCCACATGGACTCGGAGCGTTCGGCGAACTACGAGGACATCGCGAACAAGCTCGAAAACGACCTTGCGACGACCCCGCTGTCGTCCGCCGACACCAAGCACATCATGGGCATCCCGACGTGGATGCGTCCGTCGATGACCTCGGGCGGCTCGTTCACCGCCGACCTCACGGGCGGGTTCAACGGCACCTACATCCGCTACCTCAACGGCTCGACCGCCAGCGTCAGCGCAACTCTCGCAAACATCGACGCTTCGGACGTGAACAACGAGCGTTGGCGCAACTGGGTGGCGACTCGTCCGAGTGGCGACCTCACGCTCCCGACATGCCACACCATCCGCCGCGGCATGGAGGCGACCAAGTTCAAGGCGCTCCCGATGCTCAAGGGCGAGCAGAAGACCACGGACGCGGTGGTGTTCATGTCGGAGAATGACCACGACGTTTACAAGACGCTCGTGGAATCCGGTCCCGACGACCGCAACGGCGACGTGTTCCCCTTCAAGGACTTCACGCTCGGCCAGGCGCGCATCATCCGCACGCCCGCGTTCAACAACGACGCCATCCGCCCAATCTACTTCCTGCGGCTCGGCATGTTCTCCCTCATCAAGATGCCCGGCTTCTGGATGAAGGAAGGCAAGGCCCGCGAGAAGGCCGACGCGCACAACACCGTCTACATCCCCATCGACATCGCCGGTCAGTTGTGGTGCCACAACCCGCGCGGCGCGGGCGGCGTCGTTCACGGCTCGTTCTGATTCCTCAGCAACCCACACCGAAACTCCGTTCGGAGATTGATCCATGCCTCAGCCAGTTCAGTTCCTCCCGCTCACCGAAGAGATTGCCGTCAACTACCCCGGTACCAACAACTCGGGCACGGCGGTTGCTGCCGACGTTTCCGTCGGCGACACCGTGACGCTCAAGGACGCGGCCGAAACCGACGGAACCATGTCGGTGTGTCGCCCCGAGACGGCCACGCTCGAAAACACCAAGTTCCTCGTCACGGACGTGTCCCCGATGGTGAACCAGATCACCAGCGGAACGACTCGGCGCGGCGGCATCATCAAGGTCGTCCCGTGGAAGCGGATCACCGGCTTTGTGAACGCGAACGTCGCCGACGGCGTTGCGGCTGGTGACGCGCTCGTCGTGACCAACGGCGTGTTCTCGCTGTCGGCGTCCACCTCGGTCGCGAGCGTGGCGGCGATCGCGGCCTACGTCGGCTACGCGCGCGCGGCCAATAGCTCGGGCGCGATTGCGTCCCGCAGCGTGCAGGCCGGCGTGTTCCAGTGATTTGACCCCCTCCACAGCCCTCCCGCTGAGAAGCGAAGGGCTGTTTTCCCACTTACCGCGCTCGCGGGGCTGAAAGAACTTCCCCGCCGTCATGGGTGCCCCGCGAGCGATTCATGTTCCCCGCACTCGACCACAGCCTGACCTTCCGAGACTTGCAGGTTCGAGTCGCGGAAATGGCCGGACTCGCCGATCATTCCGGCACAGTGGCCGCTCCCCCGTCGGACGCGATCGCGCTCGACACCATCAAGCGGGCAATCAACGACGCCGCGACCGACATCGCCCGCAAAGCCTCATGGCTCTGGCTCCGTCAGACCATCGTCATCACCCTCGCCCCCGACGGTGACGCGGTGGACTCCATCGACGCCGACGCCACCAGGTACGCGCTCCCTCCGCAGGTGGTATCTGCCCCCTACGGCCGCGTGATCTGGAAGAACGCCGATGCCACCGACGGCGGGAAGGTGTTCAGCACCTCCACCGACCAGCTTCTCTATCTCGCCGCCCGCGACCCGGACTCGACCGGAGCGCCCCGGTACGTCAGCGTGCAACCTGCCTACGGGCTGGCGACGGCCGCGGGCTCCAGGCCCCGCATGGAGCTTCGGGTGTGGCCCAAGCCCTCCGAGGCGTTCACGCTCACCTGTGAGTTCAGTGTGACCCCGATCCCGCTGGTGCATGACAGCGATCGGGGGATCTGGCCCGCGTACATGGACCTCCCGGTCGTGCGCCGCGCCCACGCGAACACCCGCAAATACAGCGATGCCGATTTCGCGATGGCGACGGAAGCGGCAGACAAGGCAATCGCGGAGGCTCGCGCGCACGAGGGCGAGAACCGCAACAGACGCATCGGACGGATGGGAGCGGGCCGACCCGACTTCGCGTACGTCCGTCCCGAGTCCCCGATCACGATACCTGACATCGGCTTCACGATGGAGTAATCCCATGCCCGGCGCATCCAAGCTCACGATTGAAAACGTCATCCGCAACGCTGAGAAGACCGAGCGCGGAATCTGGAAGCACCTGAATATCCCGCTCCCGGCATGGGGCACCACCGCGGGCGTCCCGCTTGCGGCCATCGGCGCCGGCGCGGTTGGATACGCCGCATCGGTCGCGGCATCCCCCAACTGCCTCCAGTCCATCCGGTTCGCTGCCGCGGCGACGACCACGGACATCATCCAGACGGCTCTTGCTGTCCCGCCCGATTTCCGAGCGCAGATCAGCGCGAGCACCCCGAAGCTCGTTCTGTTCATGCGGTGCCGACTTCTGGATACGACTGGATCGGCCACGGCCAACGCCGACTTCGCGTTCACCGCTCAGGCGTTCTGGCACAAGACCGCGGACACGGCGCTTTCGACGCTCGCAACCGCTGTCACCACCATCATCGGCGCGACCGACTACGTTGCCACCGACGAGGCTGGTTTCGTGCTTTACAAGTGGGACATCGGCGCCGCCATGACGGCCGCGCAGTTGGCCCTGCTTGGGCCTCTGGACACACTCAACATCCAGATCGCTCCCGATCAGGCTGTTGGAACCGCTCTCGCTGCCGAAATCGTCAACACCTTCCTGATGTACGAAGGCCACGCCAGCATCCCCGCCAGCGTCCTCAGCACTCTCAGCCTGTAGTGAGCATGAATGTCCGGAACGCCCATTCAACTCCCTGTGCGGGGCGTGTCCGACGCGCTCCCGCACATCCAGCAGCCCGGCGACATGGCCGGGCCGGAAACCGCTCGGAACATCCGCGTCAACGCCTTCGGCAAGGCCAACGCCACGATGGGACCGCGCGAGCCGCTCACCGCTGCGTTTGAGGCGATCGGCACAGGGGGGCGCGTTCAAGCCCTGTTCAACGTCAGCACCGCGAGCGGCACCGCGCTCAGGCTGGGCGATCAGACCAACATCGGCGCCGGAACATCGAAGGCCGGTCTTGGCATCCGCGGCCAAGCCTGGATCATCGACACCGACAACTCCCTCGCCCTCGCGCTCGAAGACCCGTCAACCGACGCGGCCGGGCGCGGGGCCTACTCCTGCTCCTGGCACCCAGACGGCACCAAAGCAGCCGCGGCGTGCATCCTGATCGACCCCGCGACGGGCTTTGCCGGAACTCGCATCACCCTCTGGAACGCGACGACCGGCGCCGTCGTGTGGTCCACGTTGTTGCAGGACAAAGACCCCGGCGGTTCGATCGCCTCGCCACCCTTCCCCATCTACGCGAACTCGGTGCGGGTCTACAACACGTTCACCTACGTCACCGGCGGGCCGTGGTTGTTCGTGCTCCGAACCTCTGACGGGGCGTACCTCAAGCGGTACAACATCGACGGATGGGCTTGGGAAGTTCAGGACGCGCGCGTCCGCCCCGACAACAAGCTCGCTGTGTTGTTCAAAGGCACAAGCGCCGTGCAGGGGCCTGTCACCGCCAGCAGCTACAGCGCGGGCAGCTACTTCCGCTCGGCGATTGCCCTCTACACCGTCAACTCCGACACCACCGTCAACGGAACTCCTCTCACCCTCGCGCAGTACGGGGCGGCGCTCGCCAACACCGACCCCAACTACGAGGCCCACCCACATTTTCGCTTCTCTGAGAAGCTCGGGCGTTCCCCGCGCGGCATGGCCCCGTTTGCCCTTGCAGTAGGCTCAGATGGTCGAGTCTTCTTCGGGGGCACCAACACGGGGTTCGGGCCGACGGATGCGAGTGCGCCCGACGGAACCGGCGGCTACAGCACTGTGGGGTGCATCTCATCGGGCACCAGCACCGCCGCGCTTGTCTGGGAGGCCGACACCGACAGCAGGCGCGAGAACTGGATCGGCACCGGCTGGTACAACGACATCCCCTATGACGCCTATGGCGGGTGGATTCCTGGCCGAGAGGATGCTCCGGGCGTCAACGGGCTGGCCGTCGATGGTGACGGCGACGTGTACGCCGTGGGCAGGCTCAACGCGGGGGGCTACAACGTCTTCAAGCTGCGCGGCACCGACGGCGCTCAGGTGTGGAAGAACCACACCGGAGCACTCGCGCACCAGCACGGTGTTTGGTACGACACGTTCAGCGGGCTTGTAACTGTGGTGGGCGTGGCGAACGACGATTACCCCGACGCGGGCGGGCAGTACGCGCACCTCTGGCGCTTCAACCCGGCCAGCGGCGAACTGGTGAGCACGTTTTACCTGGAGCAGCCCGTAACGGCGTTCGGCGTGGATGTCCACCCGACGACGGGCAAGGTCATTTTCGTGACGGATTGGACTTCCACATGAGCATTACCCGCAACATCGTCGTGGTCTTCGCCCTTGTCTCCGTGGCGATGATGGCCGGATGCGAGCCTCGCGTGACGAGCCCGATCAGCGGCGCCGAAGTCACCGGCCCCGAGTTGATGATCGAGGCCCAGCGCGAGGAGAAGCGCATCGCCCGCGAGTTTGAGGCGAAGGCCGAGGCTGCCGACAAGGCCATGCGGGAGGCGAAGAAGCGGGCGCTGGTGCGCGCGAACGCGATCGCGGCGAACGTCGATCAGAGCAAGGCCGAAGCCGATCGGTTGCTCGCCGAGCTGCGGATCACGACCGAGGCCGACATCTCGGGCGCCGAGGCTGATTTGGACCGCGCGAAGGCCACATTCGCCGACGCGGTTGCATCGCTCGAAACCGACACCAACGAGGCCCTCGCCGCGGCCGAGAAGAAGCGGCAGCAGGCGCTCGGCGCGTTCACCATGCTCTCGAACATCCCCGTCGTCGGACAGGCTGCGGCTTCGGTTGGCATCGACCCGGCGGCGATCGGCACCCTGTTGTTCGGCGGCGGCGCACTGGCATACCAGGCCCGCCGCGGAAGCAAGAGGCGCGACGAGGCTTACGACGAGGGCTATGAGAAGGCCAAGACTGAGGCCGAGGAAGCCCGCAAGCGCGAGCATGACGCTTGGGAAGAGGCCCAGACCAAGATGCTCTTGCTTCACACCAAACCACCTACCCCTTGAGGAAACCATGCCGCACAACGCCGACATGCCTGAGCACAACGACGTGATCGGACTTCTCCGCGAGATTCACCGCGAGCAGACCCGGCAGGGTGAGAGTATCGACGAACTCAAGGTTCACGTCACCGGAGGCACAGAGACAGCCAAAGGGCTCGCGTTCAGGACGGCGCAGCTTGAGGCGAGGGACGAGTCGCGGACGTTCTGGATGCGTGCGATCGGGACCACGGCCATCGGCGGGCTCATCACCGCCATCGGCGCGCTGATCTTCAAGGACGGGAGCACTCACTAAGTGACATGGACCCGGAACAGCACCAGCGGCACACTCACCCACTCGGGCATTTATCGCTCGACGTGGCACGGTGACGGCCTGCGTGCTCCTACGTCCGGGCGTGTCACCCTCCAGTCCCGCGCCTACACCGACCACATCCGGGTGGTGTGCCCCTGCTCGACCGACGGGCGCACGGGCTGGGAAATCGGCATCATGGGCGACGCTGGCGCGTCCGACACGAAGCTCTCCATCCGCCGCATCATCATGGGCGTCCCACAGGCGCCCGTGCAGCAGATCACGCACGGGCTCGGCGCCTCGACCACCTTCACCTTGCAGGTGGACTACAGCGACAACACCATCACCGCGACCGTCACCTCTGGCGCTACGGTCGTCACGCTCGCCCACACGAACACCACGGAGCCCACTTACGCCACTTTCCGCTCGCTCGCGATCGGATCGGACGTGAACGGCGCGACCGTGGACCGCCCGCAGGTGTGCGAGTTGATCCGCGACTACGCCACCATCCGCGATGCGCTGGTGGCCGTCGGCGACGACGGCACCGTCTACGCGAGTTACGACGGATCGAGCATGACCCCGATCGCGTCCCGCGTGCTCGGCCAGTCCGGGCAGGCGAGCGTGGCGCAGTACCTCGGGACCGTGTACGCGATCGGCGGCGGCAACGCGCGCAAGATCGACCTTGTGAACCGCACCACAACCCCGTGGACGGCGACGAACGGCAGCCTTCCGGGTTACACCGCGGCCGGGACCACCGACGGGCAGGTGCTCGCGTTCTGGGGCACTCGCGCGATCATCTCCCGCTCGCAGGACAACCCGAACGGCGTGTACGCCAGCGCGATCGACGACCCCGACGATTGGGACACCGGCCGGCGGATCTTCGGCGCGGCCTTCGCCGTCAACATGCCTGAGCCCGTCGTCGCGCTCATGCCGATCACGGACCAACAGTTGCTTGTGTGCTGCGAGCGATCGGCCTACATGATCCTGGGCGACCCCGGCACAGGCTCGAGCGAAGTGGTCCCGATCCTCGGATCGACGGGGGCGAGCGGCCCGACGGCTGTTCTGCCTGTGCAGTCTCCGGGCGGGCCGATGGTTCACTCCCCGGAAGGTGTGTACCTGGTGCGGCAGAACGCCGCGCTGAACATCACGAAGAACGTGCTGACGCAGTACGTCGAAATCGCCCGCGCGGATCTGGGCGTCTACACCGTGAGCGCGGTGCGCGATCCCTCCACCGCTCGCATCCACTTCTTCATCACCCCCACCACCAGCACCACGCAGGGCGTTCACCTGTGCTACGAGGAGGTAGTCGGCGGGTTTGACCCCAACGGGGGAGGGTGGTTCCTCGACACCTTCCCGGCCGAGTTCGGGCCGACCGCGGCGACGGTTCACAAGGGCCAGGTCTACATGGGCGGGCACGATGGCATCATCCGCGTGTTCGACTCGACCGCGAGCAACGACGACGGCGAGGACATGGAGGTCAAACTCCCCGTCCGCGTGATCCACGCCGGGCTGACGGAGGGCGGGGTGAAGTTGACCCGCACAGCCCCGCAGATGACGACCGACAGCACCGGCACCGTCACCGTGAAGCTCTACGCCGGCGCGACGGCCCAGCAGGTGATGGACGTGGACGCCCGCACACTGCTCTGGAGCACGACCTACGCGCACCTACGCCCGCCAATCATCCGGCAGGGGAACGACGGCGCCCTGCTTCTGGAGTTCAGCGGCACCACCGCGACGTGGGCGCTTGAGCAGGTTGACGTTGACGCCGTTCCCGAGATGGGCCAGTTGCGTCGCGTGCGCGCGGCCGTCACAGCCGGAACCGTTTGCACCTATCCGGCCGCGGGCTCGACGACCGACCCGCCCAGCGGCGGAAGCGGTCCCGGTGCTCCTAGTGGAACCAGCGGCGGCGTGGCGCTTGCGGACGATTGGGTGTGGTACGACGGGTTCTCGTTCATCGCGTCGCCCCTCGCGCCACCGTCGAATGGCGGATCGGAAATCCCGTTCCGCGACCCGCTCGACGACGGCCAGAACGGGTATCGCGACCCGTCCAACCCGCCCAATGGCGACCCGTTCCAGATCGCCGACAGGGGACCGGGCGGATTCTCAGCAACAAACCCGTGGGGCGGTGGCCTGTATTCGTCGGTTGAGGCAGGCAGCTCTTGGGATTACATGGAAACGACTGCACCACCTTCGGAGGAATGACATGGCTGTTGTCCACACCAGTTACACGAAGTCCGTCACCGCCGGCGCCGAGGAGTTGATCGCCCGCGTCACGGCTCCCAGCAACATCAAGCCGCAGGTTCGCATCCGCGTCCACAACACCAGCGCGAGCGTGGGGACGACGGTTCGCCTGCTCCGCGCGGCCACGGGCGGCACGACCGGCTCCCTGACGTTCGTCCGACTCGCGAGCCAGGAAACCGAAACCACTCAGACCACGGCCAACAGCATCACCAGCGTGACGGCGCCGGGTGGCTCCCCTGTGGAGCTTGATGTCGCGTGGATTCCGGCCAACGGCTCTCGCGAGTTCAGGCCGCTTGAGATTGCAGGCGGAACGACCTTGAGCGTGACGGGTAGTTGCACCGGCTCGGCCGTGACTCACATCGTCAGCATCGACGTGGACGAATAATGCCCCTCAAGCAGTCCATCCAGCCCCAGATCCCCGGCGCCGACCGCAGCGTTCAGAAGTTCGCTTCGGACGTTGCGAAGGCCATTGACGCGCGTCGATGCACTGTCACCGTGGATACGGGGTTCGAGACTGCCGGCGTGCGGACGATCACGCTTCAGGTGGTGGACCGGCTTGATCGCGTTCCTGTGTCCGGGCGCTGGCTGATTCGCCTGTGGGTGACTGAAACCGAATGGGGCGAGCCCGGCGGCGGGCAAACTCTCGACGTGACGACGGGGACGCTGGTACTCAACTCGGGTGACACGATTCTTGAGGCGGCTACTGACGAAACGGGCGAACTGGCGTTCACGCTTGAACTCGCCGCGGCGGGCACCCGGTATGTGTATGTCGCGAATCTTGAAGAACTTGAGGAGAGCGGCGCGATGGTTGGCGATGGGCCTGTGGGCGCGACCCCGTACGGTTGGGACTTCACCTATGCGGACAACTCTTCCCACGCTGCGATGACTTGGGACTGAAAGGTAGATCATGGCTTATCAGAGCTTCAAGGACGCGAGTGGAACAACGCAGTACCGCAAGGTGACGGGCGCGGGCACGACCGGCGACCCTGCCGCGTGCCACCAGATCATCGACAGTGGTGCCGTGGACGCGAGCCAGGCCGGGACATGGAACATCACCAACATCTCGGGCACGATCAGCCTGCCCACCGGCGCGGCGACGGCGGCGAAACAGCCCGCGCTCGGGACGGCTGGTACTGCATCTTCGGACGTGATTACCGTGCAGGGCATCGCGTCGATGACGGCGCTGAAGGTGGACGGGTCCGCCGTGACTCAGCCTGTGAGTTTGACAAGCACGACGATTACGGGCACGGTGGCGGCGACCCAGAGCGGGACGTGGACCGTGACCGGAAGCGGCGGCACGTTCCCGGTGACGGACTCGGGCGGATCGTTGACGGTGGACGCGCCGGTCGGCACGCCGGTCTATGTGCGGTTGTCCGACGGCGCGGCGGCGATTTCGACGCTTCCCGTGTCGCTGGCGTCACTCCCGTCGCTCGCATCGGGCACCAACGGCATCGGCAAGCTGACCAGCAACAGCGGCGTAACCATCGGCGCGGTCGAGATTGCGGCGACCCAGACGCTTTCGACGGTGACGACCGTGAGCACGCTGACGGGCGGAGGGGTGGCACACGACGGCGTGGACAGCGGCAACCCGGTGAAGGTTGGCGCGATCGCCACGGCGAGCCTGCTCGGGCGCACGCCGGTGGCGGCTGCGGACCGGACTGATCTGGTCGCCGACACCGCGGGCGCGGTGATTGTGCGGTCTGGTACTTCGCTGGAAGACATCATCTCCGAGGTCAAGACCAACACCGACGGCGCATCGACCGCGATGACTTCGGCGTTTGCGGCTACGGCCTCCCAGCGGATCTACCTCACGGACATCATCATCGCCAACTCGTCGGCAACCAACATCACGGTGGACATCCGCGACGGGTCGGCTGGCTCGGTGCTCGCGACGTTCCCGGTTCCTGCTGGCGGTGGCGTGGTCCACTCGTTTGCGACGCCGCTCAGATTCTCGACCAACACCGCCGCCGCGTTTGATGGTTCTGCTGCGGCGACGACTCTCTCTGTCACCATGATTGGATTCAAGGCCAAGTTCTAAGGAGCCTCCAATGGCTGTAGTCTCGACGATGTACCTCGTTCCGTCCGACCCCGCCGACAGCAACTTTAGTGGGAGCATGACGCCGATCGCCCCCGCGAACGGCACGTTCATCCTTACTCACCAGTTCCCCGCGGCGCAGCCGATCGAGTTCGTCGTCGGGATGCTCCAGAACTTCATCCCCGCGGTGAAGCTGATGCAGACCGCGATGATCCCGACCGCGATCAAGATTGAGTTCATCACGCCGGAGTAAGCATGGCCGAGCTGCTCATCAAAGCCGTGGACGCCGTTCACTCCGATTCGGAGAAGGACGCCGCGTGCTACAAGCGCGGGCACGTTGTGGACGTGCGGCCCGACGGATGGGCGTGGGGGCGCGAGGAGCGGTTGCCGCGGTTCGTCGTGATCCAGATTCCGGGTATGACCGTGGCGCAGGCGCGGCGGTTGACCGGCGAGCACCGCGACGATACGGACCGCAGGATGCTCGGGCGGCGTGAACACCGCATTGTGCTGGAAGAGTTGCCGATCGCGGCGCGGAACGCTCTCGAAACGCACGGGCGGTGTGTGGTCAGTCGCGCGGCGTTTGCTGGGAAAGTCCACAACCGGCGCACGAACCAGCGGGGTGACGTGTGACGACGACCAACACCAGAACGATCAAGAGTTCCGGCGGCGACTACACGAGCCTCTCCTCGTGGGAAGCAGGGCGGCAGGCCGATCTTGTCGCTGGCGATCTGATCGAGGTAGCCGAGTGCTACGACCTCGGCGCGGCGGATACCACCGCGGTCAACATCAACGGATGGACGACGGGCGCGTCGAACTACATTCGCATCACTGTCCCATCGGCGGAACGGCACACGGGAACAAGGAACACCAGTAAATATCGGTTGGTGGTGTCTTCGGCGTTCGGTTCTGCGCTGGAAATAAATGAGGAATATGTCCGCGTTGAAGGCCTGCAACTTCGCAACTCCGCAGGCAACGCTGTAGCGTGCATGATTGTTCAGCCGACGGGTACGTCGGACATTCGCATTTCCGACACGATTGCCTATGACGTTTCGTCGTCTTCGATCGGGGACGGGTTCAGAATCCAGCGTGGTGCCGTGCAGATGTTCAACTGTGCGGCGTTCTCATGTACTGGCACGAGTGGTGTTGGGATTCATATGTACAACACCGGAAGCCCGACGCTCACTGCAAACAACTGTGTCGCGGCCAACTGCACCAACGGGTTCGCGGTTCGCGGGTTCCTCGCCATCATCGTCAAGAACTGCTACGCGGGTGGTAGTTCTGGGTCCGACTACACGAAGGATGCAGGGGCGACCATCACGAAGACGACGTGCTATTCCGAAGACGGCTCCGAAAGCACCAGCACCGCGGCGTTCTCTACTTCGAGCGGCGCGTACTTCACGAACGTCACCGGCGGCAGCGAAAACCTCCACATCGGCGCGTCGTCGGCACTCAAGGATGCGGGGACGAGTCTCGCGGGGTGGTCGCATCCGGGCGGCGACGTGGACGTTGACGGCGACGCGCGGAGCGGTACGTGGGATGTTGGCTATGACGAGTATGTGAGCGCCGGGGCGACGACCGTTCCTTATCTGACCTTGCTTGGAGTAGGAAGCTAACGCGGGCGCGCCCGCAGGAGGTTCTCATGGGATTCTTAGATGGTGTGCTCGGGCTCGCTGGCGGACTCTTTGGAGCCGCAACACAGTCCGAAGGCGCGCGCGAAGGCGCTCAGGCCCAGATTCAGGCCGGCCGCGACGCGCAGAAACTCTACACCAACGAAACCGACCTCGGCCAAGCCCGCGCGCTCCTGTTCGCGATGGGCGATCAGGCGCTCCCGTACTTGCAGGCCACTCTCCCGCGCGACCGCTACCAACGGCTGTTCGGGCGTCCCGCGGCGACTGCTGAGGACCGCACCCGATTCCGCACGGAACTCGACCAGGCCAAGCAGACCCTTGCGCGGTACAAGACCAGCGGCGGCAACGGCTACCTCGACAACGCGGCGCGCGCGGCGGGTGTGGACATCCCCGCGCTGACGGCCCGCGTCGGCGAGTTGCAGCAGATCCTCGACAACCCCAACGACACCGGCAGCCCCGGCCAGTTCGATCAGGCCGCACTCAGCGGCATGACGCAGGGCGGCGGGTATCTCGGGCAGCTTGGCGGGCTCGCGCAGCAGGCCAGCGCGCGCGGCCAGAAGCTCATGGGCGACTACAACGCCGACACCGGGCGGCTCACCCAGATGGGCAACGCGATGGGGCTCGGGCTCGCGTCCTACGGCGAGGGCGAGAAGGCCCGCGTGAAGCGCGAGGCAAAGGACACCAACCTTGCGATGGACCGCGCGGCGATTGCCAAGCTCAACGCGGGCGGGTTCGGCAAGAGCACGATCGCGGCGAACGCGGTCGCGGAGAACGCGCGGCAGGTCAACAACACCCTCAGCGATCAACTCGGCGCGATCAAGGACAAGCAGTTTCAGACGGGGCTCGGCATCCAGCAGGCGAATCTCGGGCTCGCGAATGACCGCGCGACCCGGCGCACGGGCTTGCAGGGGCAACTCAACGATCAGGAGTACCAGTACGCACTTGCCCCGCTCGCGGCGAAGCAGTCCCTTCTCACGTCCAACGTGTTCCAGCCGTTCTTGGGTCAGAACACGACGCAGTATTTCCCCGGCGTCAGTCCGTCGGGCGCGTCGGCGAACGCTTGGGGTGGGTTCATGTCGGGGACGGGCGGGACGCTGTTCGGGAAGTCGATTGGCTTGTACGGGAACGGCAACAACGGCGGCGGCGGATCTGGCGGCTCAAACCTGCAACTTCCCACGTTCGACGGGTTCGGAAACTCGTTCTCGCAGCTTACGGGGTGATTCATGGCAACCAAAGACTTCCAGTTCGCGTGGCAGGCGTCACTCTCCGACGGCTCCACGATTCAGACCGCGGGCTCGCTCGAAACCGTCAAGCTCGCCGAATACACCACCGGCACGCTCATCTACCGGCGCGTCACGCTCCCCGCCTACGCCGACTCGTCGGACGTGGTGAAGTTGTGGGACTACACGCAGGGCGATTGGTCGTTCTTCGCCTTCCAGATCGTCGGTGGCGAGGGCTACGCGATCGTGGCGGGACAGGTCGATGCGTTCACCGCGGGCGCGCCGGCGGGAACGTCGGCCCGCGTGCAGGCGTTCGACGTGACGTGTACGCACCCGCTTGTGCTGGGACCGCAGGCCGCGCGCGTTCACGTCACGCTCGCGACGGCGACGGGCGTTGATGGAAGCGGCATCCCGACTATCCTCACAAACGCGAGCACGGCGTCGGGCAAGTGGGCGACGTTGTACGCGAAGAACACCAGCACCACGGACGCGATCGAGGCGGACGTGTGGCTTTGGGGGTGATGTATGAGCGCATGGATGAGCGGTATCGGGCTCGGTTTGCAGGCCGCTCAGATGGAGCAGTCGCGTAACCAGCAGGCGCAGGAACTCGCGTTCCGCCAGCAGCAGGCCGGGATCAACAACGCGCAGGAAGATCGGAGATTCGAGGCGGCACAGGCCGCAGACGTGCGCGACTTTGACGCGATGCAGCAATGGCGCGCGTTCCAGCAGCAGCAGGCCGAGCGCCAGTACCAGGAGCACGCCGCGGCGTTGGAGCGCGAGCTTGCGGGCCAGCGGGCGAGCGCGATGGTCTACAAGGCCGCGGGCGCACCGGCGCAGATGCCACAGGCACCGGGAGGCGTCGGCCCGATCCCGCAGCATCCTCTCGACACGCTCGACGATCAGACGCTCATGTCGGCGCGTCCGGACGCACTCAGGGCCTACGTCGGCGCCCAGCAGGACCGCACAGCGATGGCCCAGCGGCGACAGATGGGCGTGAACAAGGTGCAGCAGGCGCGCGCGGCGGGCGTGCTCAAGTACGTCAGCCCCGAGCAGGCGGACGAGTTTGCGAATCTCGGGTTCTACTCGGACGGCACCATCCTCCCGGATGAAATGCCGATCCCGTTGCAGAAGCAGCGCGAGGCGCAGCACGACGCGCTCGCGCAGTTGCTCGCGACTTCGCGGGATGCCAACGGGAGCATGGTCACAGATAAGGCCATGTTCGAGCACTACCGCGCGATCCCTATGGAGATGGCCGAAGTCGCGTTCAGGCAGAAGCGCACGGCAGAGGCGGCGATGCAGTTGGCGCAGTTGAAGGGGCAGATGAGCCAGCAGGCCGTGGCGCAGAAGGCGGCCATGACCGGCGCCAAGACTCGCGCCGATGCTGCCAAGCGGATGCTCGATCAGGCCGAACAGGAGTACCGATCTGTTTCCGGGCAGGCGGGAAAGCTCGGGCAACTTGCACCGCCCAGCGCAACCGAAATCGAGTCCGGGGATGCCTACGCGAAGGGCGAAACGTGGTGGTCCCGGAAAGACGCGACGCAGGCGAAGGACAACACGAAGACGCAGGCGTGGCGGAAGTTCCAGCAGGCGCAGTCTGAGTTTGAGAACGCGAACCGCGAACTGATGACCACCGACGCGCAGGCTCGCGGGCTTCTCGATGGCCCGAACGGTCCCGATCCGACGGACACAACTCCGGCTCCCGATCCCGAGGCGATCTATCGTCAACTCGAATCTGAGATGCCGAACGCGACCGACGAGCAGCTTGCCGCCGAACTTCAGCGACGTATGCAGGGAGGTTGATTCATGGCCCAGACATTCGACGCCCTCGCGTTCGTCAAGTCCAAGCGCGCGGCCCAGACTACCGGGTTCGACGCGCTTGAGTTCGTGAAGCAGAAGCGAGCGCAGCGCGCGGAAACTCCCACCGCACCCACCCCTTCACCCTACGCGCAGGCCGCGCCCGGATTCGGTACGCAGGTGCTCACCGGAGCGATCAGCGCACTTTCGCCCGCGACGGGTCCGCTTGCGTCGGAAGCAGCGCGCGGGTTTGTGCGAGGCATCATCGGCGTCCCCGAGTCGGCCGTCGGCGCGGTTCAGGCCACCGGCGGCGTGATGGAAAGCGTCGGCAGGCTCGCGGACATTGCTCCGGCTGTCGCCATCGACGCGACCCGCAGGGCAATCCAGAACCCCGGACAGGCCGCGCGCGCGGCGCTCTTGGGTCAGCTCATGCCCATCGACGAGACTTCGGTCGCGACGATGCAGGCGGGAATCGACAACGCCGAGCGCAGCCCCAACGTGCTCGCGCAGACCGGCCGGGCGATCAGGCAGGCCACCGACCCCGCTGTCGAGTTCTACGGCGGAGCGAAGGCCGATCCGTCTATCGCGCCGTCACCGCTCGCGCAGGCCCGCCCGTTCTCTCCGGCGGGGCTCACGTCGTCAGTGTCGGAGAACCTCCCTCAACTTGCGGTCCAGCTTGCAGCGGCGTATGCGTCGGGCGGCGCCGGTCCCGCTGGCCGAATCGCCGGGTTCGCGGGCTCCGCGTTCCCGATGGAGCTTGGTGGCGCGCAGGTGTCGGGCCGCGAGGGGTTCATGCAGCAGGGCCTCAGCGCGGACGAGGCGTCGCAGCTTGCCGCGCCTGGTGCGGCGTTGCAGGCGTCCGTCAACACGATCATCGAAGGGCTCTCGGGCGCGGGCATCTTCACGCCGGCGCAGAAGGTCGCGGCTAAGGCGGGGCTGTACCGTGAGGCGTTGCAGATCCTCAAGGGCGGTCTGAGGGCCACCGGGACCGGCGGGCTCACGGAGGCCGCGCAGGAGGCCGTGAATGTCGGCGGCGAACTGGCGAGCGGGAGCAACCCGCGCGCGGGCGAGGGTGCTGGCTCTCGCATCTTGCAGGCTGGCGTGGTCGGCGGATTGCTTGAGGGTCCGATGGGCGGCTTTGAGGCGTTCCGAACGGGTCGCGAGGGACAGCCGACGCAGGCTCCCAACAATCCTCCTCCACCTCCCGACAATCGCGCGCCGACTCCCGACAATCCGGCGACACCCCCGAACACCACCGCCCTCGACGAAGCCGCGGCGATGGCCGAGGACCGGCTGAACGAGCGGTATCGCACCCAACCATCCGCGCCGATTCCCGCTCCTGTGGGCTCACCCTCTCCCGCCGATCAGGTCGCATCTTCACGACCCGAGCAGGACGCAGGCGCGGACGACGCGACCGCCAGCGTGCTCCGTGATTTGGGCATCGACCCCGAGGCGTTCAGCGCCCGCGTTGAACGGGCCCGAGTGGAGCAGTACCGCAACAACCCCCAGCAGGCGTATCTCGATGGGAAGATCACCCGCGAGCAGCTTGTCACGTTCCTCGAGGAGCGCGTCGCCAACGATCCGGGCGAGCAGTTGCGCAGGCAGGCGGAGGCGCGCGCGACGGGTCCGCAGTTGCCCATGCGCCGCGTTGACCGCCCGGCCGCGCCGCGTGTCACGCTGGACCCGAACGCGCAGGTGCCCGAGCAGCAGACGCGTCGATTCACCGACCGCCTGACGGTGCCCCAGCGCGCGCCCAATGCAGCGACCCCATCCACTCCCACATCGGAACGTCAGGCCAGTGGTCCGCAGGCAGGGGGCCGTACCTCCACGGGCACAACGCTCGACGCAGGAACATCTCCGTCGCCAGTGCTTCCCGGCGCGCAGCCTCCCGCGTCCAGCGGTCCAACTGCTTCGCAAACTGGTCCCGTGGTTGGCGTTGGAACTTCAGCATCCCCACAGTCTACCCGCGAGCCGTGGCAGATTCGAGAGGACGACATCAAGGATGCCGTCGAGCTGTCCAAACTCACGGGCGCGATGCACTTGGACGAAGCGCCGAAGTACGCCGATTCGCTCCGCGGCAAGAAAATCCGCTCTCTCCGCGACGGTTCAACCGGCACGATTCGCACGGTCGCGAACACCGGGGATGTCGTCGTTCATTGGGACAACGAGCAGTCCGCGCGCGACAACTCGGCGACTCAGAAGTCCGAGAAGGTGAAGGGCGCGCGCAAGCCCGTGCAGGTGTGGGAGTCGTGGGTCGGCGCAAACGATCAAGGCGAGTTCGTTGTCGAAGGCATGAAGCGCGGGCCTCTGTCCGAGAATCAGTTCTACCGAAACAAGGGCGTCGCCGAGCGAAGGTTGAAGGCCAACAAGCCCGTCCCCCCCGAGGTCCTCGCGGAGTACGGGCTGAAGCCCAACCCTTCGGAATCTCCGAATAGTTCGACCCAGCCGCGGGGCGAAGACCCCGAGTTTGGAGACGGGAAGAACGAACCTCCGGCAAAGTACTTCAGCCGCGGGGAGTGGACCAACACCCCTCCGGGTCAAGACGTTGGCGGTATCTTGGGCGTGCTTGCCAACCAGATCGGCGAGCTTCAGGCCCGAAAGCGGTGGCTCGAAAACGAATGGATCAACGGCGTTGAGTATTCGGGTCGCAGAAGAACCAAAGAACAGAATCAAGAACTCCAGTACGTCACTGACGAACTGATGCGGCTGGCGAGGCAGTCTGACGCGGCTTTTGAGTCAGAAACCAAGCCCGCAGGCCCCGGCGCGCCAACGGCGTTCGATGCACAGTCCACCCAGCCGCAGGGACAGGCCGCGGCAACCACCAACAAGGAGCGCACCAATGGCGAAGAAGAAGCCCCGCAAGCCCAAGTGCTGAACGAAGAAGAGGATGTATTCGAGCGATTGGGCCGCGAGGTTGAAGATCGCAAGAAGCGGATGGGCGAGTTCATTGACGCCAACCGCGGCAAGCCGTTCGAGGTCCACAGCACCGAATACGGAGCCACCATTGCCTTTACGCCGTCGGCCAAGTATCCGGGAGAGTGGCAGGTAACTTGGTTCTCTCCGAGAGATGGGAAGCCGTCGGGAGATACCCGATACCCGACATGGGACGCGGCGGTTGCTGCTGAAAACCGCTTCGGCCAGTTGAAGCCCGAAACAGCAAAGGTCATTGGCACCGCTGCCCCCGCTCCTGCACAGGGGACGGGGGCGGTGAGTGCTGAACCGTTCACCCGCATCGACGGGACCGCGAAAGAGGCCGGAACCAAGCGCGTCGAGGAGTTGCGGGCGACGTTCAAGACCAAGCGGGCCGGGTGGCACTTCGCCGAAACCGACGAGGGGGCGACACTTATCCACCCCACCGAGGACCGCGTTGTCCGGTTCAAGGCGGACCAGAGCAACCAGCGCGACCGCGCCCGGACGTACGCGCAGGCGTTCGCCGACGACAACCCCGTCAAGACCGAACAGACCGCGCCGGGCGAGTTGAAGGTTCAGGAGTTGAAGATTGGGGGCGAGCAGCCGGACGACGGTGTTCGCGTCGCTGACAAGCTCGCCAAGACCATGACCGAGCAGCACGCCCAGAATGGGTACACCACTGGCGTCAAGGGATTCGGCGAGAAGTACGCACAACTGACCGACGAGCAGAGGCGGGATCTGGTGAAGGAGCTTGTTCGCCGCAAGTTGCTCCCTCCTGTCTACGCGAAGATGCGGAAGATGTCGTTCACCGGATTCCAGATCGAGAACCACATCGCCAACAGGCTCAAGGAACTCGCGTCGGACGCGAAGGCGAACCGTGAAGCGTTTACCGAGTCCGCAGGATACAAGCTGGCAATGGGAGAGCAGGACGCTTCTACCGCCGCCACCGCCCCCCAGCCCGCCCCCGCGAAGGTGGAGGAAAGCGCAAAGATCCAAAGCCTGCGCAAGCAGATTGAAGACGCCCAGCAGAAGCGTTATGAGCGTTCCAAGCTCGGAAGAACTCGGGGCGGAACCGCTGGCGCCTTGAACCGCGACATGGATCGACTCCGCGACAAGATCAATCGGCTCAAGGATGAGCTTGCCGCGGAACTGGCTAAGGCTACCGAGGAACGCGGCGCTAGTCAGTCTTCTAGCCAGTCCTCTAGCCAAGAAGCCCCCGCGAAGGTGGAGGGGAAGGGAAAGGTTCAGGCCGTCGCTGACGACATCCCGACCGACGTTGCCGAACGCGCGTTCTCTGGCACGTCGCACATGCCCGAAAAGCGGGCGCAGACGTGGCAGTCCTACTACGTCAACGACTTCAACAACCTCGCCGAGAAGTTCCGCAAGCTCGCGGACACCGACGAACTCCGCGCGGCCGTCGAGGAGGAGTTGACCCGTTTCCGCGACGGGCTGAAGTCCAAGTACCTCGCCTATCTCAGCGCTCACTCCCGCGTCATGTCGTCGATGATTACCGGCCCCGCTCGGTTCCCCGTCGAGGCGAACCGCAAGCGGCTGGACTCTGCCGACAAGCGGCTCGCGGAAATCGTCGAGTTCGTCAAGCGCGCAGACAAGTCCATCACGAAGCGGCTGTTCCCGCAGGCTTCCGGCGTCATTCGCTCGGATGACGCGAACGCGCCGGATGCACTTCGCGCCGCGATCGAGGCCCGCCAGCGTCGGCAGGAGGCAATGAAGGAGGCCAACAAGATCGTCCGCAAGGGTGGCGACAAGGCCGCGATGGTGACGGCGATCGAAGGGCTCGGGTTCTCGAACGAGGAAGCCCGCCGCGTCATCTATCCGCAGTTCCAGCGCGGCATGGGGTTCCCCGGCTACGCGCTCACGAACAACAACAAGGAAATCCGTCGGTTGCAGGAGCGGCTCACGACGCTGGAAGCACAGCGAGCACGCGAGCCCCGCACCGCGACGTTCCCCGGTGGCAAGGTTGTCGAGAACGCCGACGCCCAGCGGGTGCAGATAGTGTTCCCCGGAAAGCCATCCGAGGAAGTCCGAACCAAGCTCAAGAGCGAGGGGTTCCGATGGTCGCCCAGCGAGGGCGCATGGCAACGGCTGATGAACGAGGCCGGTTGGCGTGCGGCCGTCCGCGTGACCGGCGCAACCGAAGACGCGAAGGCACCCGCACAGACCGAGAACACGGACGGAATCGACGCCGCGGAAGTCGCGGCAGAGGTCGAGCGCCGGAAGCAGGCCGACGCCGCTACCATCCCGCAGGAGCAAACCGATGGCACTGGTGGAAGTTCAGCCGGGAGTGTGGGAACTGCGCGGGTCAACGGGCAAGGCGCTGGCTCGGGGAAGCAAGCCCAAGATGCTGGCAATCCGCGAAAATCTCAACCAGCAAAAGCAGGCGCGACTCGCCCGTTCTCAAGAGCCGACATCGAAAGACGAATCGGCAAAATCCTGAGTGCGCTGCAACTCGACCGCGCGTCCGAGTTTGAGGACTACGCCAGCGAGGAGCGCGACAACAACTCACTCGGATCGACCTTCTCCACGTCGTTCGGTGGCGACATCCCCGCCGACATCAAGGCATGGATCGACGGCAACAAGTTCTTCGCCAAGTATTTCAAGACCAACCAGAAAAACGCGACGGGCGAGGATGCTCTCGCCCGACTCGGACTCGACAAGTACATCGAGCGTGTACTCGAAATCTACCAGCCGAGCAGGATCGCGCGCGAGCGGTCCAAGATGCTGCGCGGCTACAGCCCCGAGGCAAACATGCTCCTCTGGCTGCTTGACCGGCTGGAAGGCAGCACGCACGGGCGCGCGAAGTGGAAGACTGTGCAGGCGTCAACGCTCAAGGACGGGCAGACGTTCGCCATCGACGGTGTGAACTTCGAGGTCATGCCGAACGAGGACGACCAGTTGACCGTCACCCAGCGCGGGGCGAATGGCGAGCCCATCGACAACGCGCAGGTGTGGGAGATTGCGGCGCTGACGGACATTCCGGTTGACGAGAACACGATGGGGCAGGCCGACGACACCGGCGAAGTTCCCGACATCGCGCCGGAGGTGAAGCCCGCCACCGCCAAGTTCTCCGACAGCGAAGGCGTGTTCGGCCAGAAGACCGAGAGCATCACGGGTGCCCAGCGCGGCATGTTCGGCGACATCTCTCCCGAGCCGACCGCCGAGATGCAAGACCGCTACCCCGGCATCCGTCGCGGTGAAACCGTCGCCGGGTACGAGAAGCGCATGGGCACCGCCGACACGCCGGATATGTTCGGCGGCGGCAGTGGCGGCTCATCCCCCGGCACGCCCTTCCGCAACACCCCCACCATCAACGACCGCGCCGCCGCTGCGCTCATGGACTGGTCAGGACGCGCCCGCAAGCGGTTCGATGACTACATGGGCAAGGTCCAGCGCGGCGAACTGCTCGGCTCGGGCGTTGACCCCACCCCCTACATCGACCTCGCGGCTCATGTCGCGTTCAAGGCCCTCGCGAGCGGCATCACCTCCAAGAGCGGTCGGAAGCTCACCGCGTTCATCGAAAGCCGCATGGCCGACATCCGCGCCAAGTGGCCCGAACTCAACGTCACCGCCGCCACCCTGCGCCGTCAGGTCCGCAACATGCTCGCCGCGGCCAACGACGACCGCGAGAAGATCATTCCCGCCTACGCCGCGGCCCGTGAGCGGGTGGAGAGGCAGCGCACCACCGCGACGGGGAAAGAGTCGGGCAAACCCGCCGAAGTGCGGGAAGCCGTCGCCAGCGCCACAGCCGAGCGCCCGGACGTGGCAGCCAAGATCATCCAAGCGGCCAAAGCCGCGTATCGGCAGGGACGAGCAGAGGGAAGACGAGAAGCCGAAACCGCAATCCCCGGACTCCTGGGGCAGATCAAGCGGCAACGAAAGCAGCTTCTGGCACTGGCGGAAATCGAGCGCCGCGGAGGGAAGGCAGAGGCCGAAGCAGACCAAGCCGTGCGCGACGGAATCCGAAAGCAGATGATTCAGTATGCGCAGACGCTGCCGCCGCGCGTGCGCGGAAAGCTCGTGGCCTCCATCGCCACGGCGACCACGCCGATCAAGATGATCCAGACTGTGCGGCGCCTCGAGCGGGAGTTGTATCGAGCGATTGGCCGAGACTCACGTTCTTGGTTCAGCAAGACCCTGAAGCCGAAGAAGCTCCTGAAGTCAAAGGGCATGACCGACAACGCCCGGAACCGACTCACGGCGATCCGCCAGGAATCCGCGAAGGCGCTCGGCGTCCTGCGTTCTGGGGATGCCAACCTCACCGCCATGCGTGCGGCGGTCGCCACACTCGCGAAGCTGCAAGACGAGGCGGGCGTGATCCTTCAGACCGAGCGAGCGGCATATCGCCAGATCGAAGGGGACCGAAAGTTCACTGCCATCAACATCGCGCAACAGGCCACCGACGATGTGAAGTCCGCGGCCAAGACAAAGACCACCGACGACCAGGCGGACTACGAAGCAAACCCGGCTGTGCGACTGAGCCGCAGCGTGATGGACATTCGCAACGCCGTACAGATGGTTACGGGCAAGATCGGAAGCCAGCTCGAATCGGTTTTGTATAAGCGATTCGTCAAAGCAGAGAACGCGATGTTCGAGCAGCAGCGAGAACTTCGGGCGCAGGTGGAACGCGCGTGCAAGGCCGCAGGATTCAAGGACGCGGCGGACGCGAGCCGCGTGCTGTCGGGCCGAGGCGGAAAGGGCAACACCGAGCGAGTACGAGCAACATTCGGCGGCAAGAGTGTTGTCATTACGCTCGGCGAAGCGCTTGGGCTTCTGGGCCACGCCAGCGACCCCATGACGCTCGCCCTCATTCACTCTGAGGGTGGGCAGCCGTTCCAGACCATTCGCGGACGGCTCCGCTCGCCCGTCACCCCTGACCCCAACGACATTGCCGCGCTCGCCAATCAGATCGACCCCGATGGTAAGTACCGAAAGTTCCTCGAAGACATCAAGTCGATCATGGATAGCACGACCGACGCGTCTTGGCGCGTTCACTACTTGCTCAAGGGGTTCGAGCCTGTCCGCGTAGAGAAGCGTTGGCCTCGACCCCGCAACATGCAGGCAAACGCGGAAACCGCCGTGCTCCCCGAAACGGCGTCGGAAATGCTCAATACGTTCTTGGAGAACGATGGGCACTTTACCCATCGGGTGCAAACAACCGGCGTCCCCATCCTCCTGATCGACCCGATCACGGTTGTCCTCGACGAGATTTCAACGGCCACCAGGACCATTCACCTTGCCGTTCCGTTGCGGGATGCCGCGAACGTGATCTATCAGCCCGGCCTGTCCAGAGCCATCGCCGCGAGGTTCGGGAAATCAATGTTCGACAGCCTTCGGACCCATCTCATGCGCATGGGACGATCGTCGCGGGTGTTGGGAACCCCAACAGCGCGAGGCATGGCGCGAATCAACAACTGGCGCGCCGTGTCGTCACTCGGACTGAATCCGGGAACGTGGGCCGTGACCGCCATTTCTGCGTTGCGATTGCTGCCGATGATGGGAGCGCAGGACTTCGCGGCAGGCATTGCCGGCGCGAAGGACGTGAGCATGGAAGACATGATGCGCAAGAGCGGTCATGCGTGGGAGCGGTACGAGGGATCGCAGGCGTCCGACCGTTATTCGTCCGTGGTCGGCGTAGACACTGAAAGCCCAACACATGGCACGGACGAGATGAAGGCCATGCTTGCCAACATCAAGGCCAAAGACCCAGGCGCGGCGTTTGCCAACTTGCAGCGAATCGCCCGAATGACCATGCGGGTTCTCAACTGGTTCGACGGCTTGGTGTACCGCATCGCGTGGGCGGGACTCACCGCAAGAGCGAAGAGGCTTCACCCCGAATGGTCTACGTCGCATAGAGAGCGATGGGTCGCGGCTAAGGCGTCTGCGATGATCCGCGAGTCCCAACAGGGTTCAAGTCCGGTCGATGCCGCAATGGGGCCAGAACGAGTCAAGGGAACGGCGCTGTCGGGAATCACCCTCTTCTCGAGCGACGCGCTGAAATCTCGCAATCGCATCCGGCGCGCCTTCCGCAAGGGGAAGGCGGCTGGAACCGCGGCGCTCGCGGCAGAGGTAACTTCCGTCGTGCTCGGCGTGGTTGCCAAGCGTGCTATTTGGGGCCTGTTCTCGGTGTCGCTTGCGATGATGCTGGGATGGGACGACGAGGACGAGGAACGGTTGTCTAAGAAGTACCTAGCTTCCGACAGAGCAGGAGCAGACGCTGCGGCGGAACTCGCCAATCTGGTTGTTCCGATCATCGGTCAGAATATCGTGCGGTCCATTCAGAACCCGTGGGGGGCCAAGTTCATCGACTCACCCGCGTTGTCGGCGATTGAACAGGTGGCAGTCCAGGGATACCGCGCGGTCAAGAAGTCGATGGACGACGACGCTACGGCCGAAGAAATCGGGTCGGCATGGTCGCGATTCGTCAACGGGGTCACTGGTGCAACGGGCGTCAATCCGTTCGAGCCGTGGAACAGCAGGGTCATTACCGAGGTCGATGCTGCGAACGAGTAGCCTGCTTGTCCGATCGTGAGCCGCGCGCCAGCGCCAGCGACGCGGCCCACATTCCCAAAGCAATCGCGACGCCTATAGATGCGTAGATCACTGTTCCCCATGCCCACGACGGCCAGCCTAATGCGCCAACTTGATAGCAAATCACGCCACCGCCGAGGCCAACCATAAGCACGGTAACGGCACTGTATTCGATGATGTTGACTTTGCGGGTTGCATCCATGCCACCATCCTACCGCTCGCGCACGCCAACACAACCGTCCAGCACCCTAATCCGAGCGGAAGATTCGCCGCGGTTCTCGATGTAATATTCCGCAACTTTCTTCGCAGAATATAGGACAAACTTACAATCAAACAGGGGATTGCGCGGGCACGAAACAGGCGCTAGGTTGTGCGCCCTCGTGGATCGTGACCTGCATCTACATTTCCACATTCGGGCTACAGAAGCCTTTGAGAACCAAGCGGTTGCGGCTATCCTCGCGCTCATGCACTCTTTGAAAATCGAGCCGTCCACCGTCGCGGGGAAGATTGAACCGGCCCCATGCTCCATCACGCGCGCGATCAGTGATTGGCAATCCGACATGGAGAGGCGCGGATGTAAGAACACCAGCGTCCGATCGTTCGGGAAGCAAGTGACGCGGCTTGTCGAACACGCGGGATGGTCGTCGCCGGATCAGATCACGCTCGCCGGGGCGATTGAGTACCTCAGCGCGCGACGCAAGGCGGGATGGAGCGGGCCGACTCACGACGGCGCCGTCAGTGCCATGCGGAACTTCGGCGCGTTCCTCACGAAGACGGGCGTGCTCGCGGCGAACCCGCTTGAGCACCTGGAGGCATCAGAGGAGACGGGTGGGCAGGGGGCGCGGTACATCGACCACGATTTGAGCGCAGAAGTTGCGGCCATGCAACGACTTCCGAATCTATGGGCACAAAAACGTGGAAATGTACTTGAGTCGGGGCGTGGAGATGCCGATACTCATGGCGTCAAGGTCGTCAACCGAGTGCCCCATGATTCACAACGCACAACCAGCCCCCTCATTCGCCACCGGCACTCGCGGCCTTGACAATCGCGGTCGCTTTGCGCGTGAGGGGGCTGGTGTTGCGTTTGGAGACTTGGACATGAGTATCTGCCCGAAGTGCGGCCACCACACCCCGAGCCCCGCCGCCAAGCACCGCGAGCTGTTTGCTGCCCGCGTGGGGATGCCCGCGAAGGTCAACCGCCGGAACCCCGACGCCGCCCACAACGAGATGGTGACGGCCATGATCGCCGCGCACGCCGAGGACGTGATTGATCCGTCCCGCGCCTGCCCCGAGCCCCGCCGCGCCGTCGGCTTCATCGAGGTGAAGCCCGACGAGGAGACTGAGCGGTTCGACGAGTTCACCGGCCCGATGGGGGGTGGACTGTGAAGCAAGTTTCGCAATCGCTGGGCTCCAAGAGGCGCATCCCGTGGAATGCAGGCAAGGGGGCAGGGTGGACAGACAAGCGCGGATACCGCTGGGTGTACGTCACCCGCAACGGGAAGAGGACGGCCATGAGAGAACATCGGCTTGTCATGGAACAGCACATGGGCCGTCCACTTGAGCCGTGGGAGCTGGTGCATCACAAGGATCAAAACCCCGGCAATAACAACATTGACAATCTCGAACTGACGACTTGGCCTGACCACACCCAGTCGCATCACACTGGAAGTCGCCGCGACATGGCGTTGCGAGATGCCGCAACTGCGTTCGCACAAATGCGCGAAGAGTTGAAGCGCGAGCGAGGCATCAAGAGCGATCTTCTCGCGGCGTGCAAGCGCGTAGTGGCAAGCTCCAGTGGAGCCAAAGACATAGACGCATACGCCGAAATAGACTGGTCCGCTCTGGAGGTGGTGGAAGCAGCCATCGCGAAGGCCGGGGGTGCGGCATGAGGACCACCTTTCGATGCGGATGGGACATCGGAGCGAACGGCTGGGTCTGCGATGCCAAGCCGTTCCAGGTGTGGGATTCGTTCCCGCGCCTCGTTCTCGATGCGTTCGGAATCGCGGTAGACAAATCGCACCAGTACCGCGTCGTGATGGTAAACGGCGCTCCCCGCACGATCGAGGATCTTGAGAGCGGGTTTCTGTGGCGCGTCAAGTCGGAGGTGAAGCAATGAGCGACAACATCAACGACGGAGGGCCTGCGTTTCCAGTGCCCGAAGCCTTCTATCTCGGCGCGGACGAACTGTTCTCTTCGGAGTGTCGCGGCATGTCCCTCCGCGACTGGTTCGCGGGGCAGGCGCTCATCGCGCTTTACCAAACGGATCGCAGTGACTTCTCGACTAGGCAAGACGCGGATCAAGCGTACCGCATTGCCGACGCGATGCTCGCAGCGAAAGACAACACCCCAGACCGCCCGTAGCGGTCAGTGCGGCGCGACGTTGAGGACGCACGCCGCGCTTTCCTGAAACGGCCACCCGTCGGCCTTGTGTGACGGGACGTAGGGCGCACGGACGCGCCCATTTTCCTGAGAGGACGATGAATGGCTATCACTGAACTGCAACGTGAGAAGAGACTGCAATCGCTCGGCGCGTCCGACATCCCCACCATCCTCGGGCTCAACCCCTTCCAGTCCGCCGCCGACTTGTGGCTGGTGAAGACGGGCCAGGTCGAGCCCGGCGACATGAGCGAGGCCGCCGAAATAGGCAACGCGCTCGAGGCTGGGATCGCGCCCCTGTGCGAGACTCGCATGGGCGTCAAGCTGGTGAAGCCCACCGGCACGTTCCACGCGGCGAACGGTGTGATGACGGCGAACGTCGATCGCATGGTCGGCAAGGCTGCGAAGGGCTCGCCGATCGTCGAGATGAAGACGACGGGCATGGCCGAAGAGTGGGCCGACGGCGTTCCCTCGCGCGTCCGCGTCCAGATCGCCGCGCAGTTCATCTGTACCGAGAGCCACGCGGCCACCGTCGCCGTGCTGCTCGGGCGGTTCGGGTTCAAGCTGGAGCTTCACGAGGTCAGTATGGACGAAGACGGCATGATCGACCTGTGCCGAGTCGTCGAAGATCGCGCGTGCGAGTGGTGGGAGAACCACGTCGTCAAGGGTGACGCGCCGCAGGACACGCCGAGCATGGACTTTCTCAAGATCCGCCGGCGCGAGTCGGGGAAGTCAGTGCCCATCTCCTCCCTGCTCTGCAAGGAGTTCGAGGCCGCACGCAAGGCCGCGGCTCAGGCTGAGAAGCTGGCCGACGAGTGCAAGGCGCGACTGATCGCCGCGCTCGGTGATGCCGAGGTTGGCGAGGGCGACGGGTGGAGCGCGAAATACACCGCCGTCAACACCAAGCGGTTCGACACCGACGGGTTCAAGACTGCGCACCCGGATCTGGCCGCGCAGTTCGTCAAGGAGTCGTCTTACCGCAAGCTCACCGTCAAGGAGGCCAAGTAATGACCGCGACTGATACGCAGATCGTTCCGCTTGACGGAGAGGGCCGCGAGGTCGTCCGCAACGGGTTCACCGACAACGCTGGGGCGGTAGGGCAGTTGGCGCTTCACGCGGGTACGGCGTCGTCCGTGGCGCGCGAGGAAGCCGAGATGAAGACCGCCATCGTGCTCGCGCGCAGCAACCCGCGCAACGAACACGCGGCGTTCGCGAAGATCATGGGGTCGTGCGGACGCATCACGTTCGCCGACGGCGCAGTCTACTCGTTCCCGCGCGGTGGGCAGACCGTCAGCGGCCCGAGCATCCAGATGGCTCGCGAGCTTGCCCGATGCTGGGGCAACATCCGATTCGGCATCCGCATCGTGACCGAGGACACCAACAACGTCCACATCAAGGGCTACGCCTACGACCTGGAGAGCAACAACTACGTCGAGGCTGAGGACAAGTTCCAGAAGCTCGTGCAGCGCAAGGGCGGATGGGTGAAGCCCGACGAGCGCGACCTGCGAGAACTCATCAACCGCCGCGGCGCGATCTGCGTCCGCAACGCCATCCTCCAGATCATGCCCCCGGACATCGTGGACGACGCCGTGACGAAGGTTCAGGAGACTCTCCGCAAGGCCGCGAACGGGGAACTTGAGAAGGACCGCCCGGCAGCGATCAAGAAGATGGTCATGTCGTTCTCTGATGTGCATGTCACGGCTGAGATGATCGCCGCCAGGCTCGGGCATCCGCTGGACATCATCAACGATGCTGAGTTTGCGGAACTCCGCACGATCTTCGCCAGCATCCGCGACGGCAACAGCAAGCGCGAGGAGCATTTCGACATCGGAGGCGCGAAGGCCGAGCCCGGCAAGACCGGCGCCGCGGCACTCGCCGCGCAACTGAGCAAGAAGGTGGTGGACTCGCCCGCGACTCAGGAACAGGGGCAGGCGCAGGGTGGCGGGGTTACTCCCGTCGCGCCTGCCCCTGTCGCGGGTGCGCAGCAGTCCCTCATCCCGACCGAAGCGCAGGCGCCGGGCAACGGCCGCAAGCGCGTGTGATCTTCTCCCTCTCCCTCCCCGGCGCGTTGCGGAAACGGCGCGCCGGGTTTGATCTGGAAATCGGCACGGGGCACGGCCCCACCACCCGCCGCGGGAACGTGTCGGGTGGGATTCCTGAACGACGGTCGTCGTCAGGTCACACACACGCCCCATCGGGGCAGGAGTTCACAATGGCGAAGAAGCCCACAGAAACCATCGAAATCAAGCCGCCCAACTTCAAGACCATCGAGGTCGGCATCATCGGCACCGCGCCGCTCGTGGTCAACAAGTTCAGCCACAAGGCTTGGGAGATGATGAAGGCGAAGCAGGAGGCGGGCAGCCAGGCGAAGAAGAAGAGGGAGCGCGAGCCGAAGGACTTTCAGGCCAACTACGAGGCCGCGAAGTACGTCAGCAAGGACGGATGGTTGGGGATGCCGGCGCCGTGCTTCCGGAACGCGATGATTTCGGCGTGCCGACTGGTGGGGTTCACGATGACGATCGCCAAGCTCGCCGTCTTCATCATGGCTGATGGGTTCGACAAGGACGACGGTACGCCGCTGGTCAAGATCGCCACTGGCGAGCCGCGGTATCACGAGAGCATGGTGCGCAACGAAACCGGCGTTGCCGACATTCGTGCGCGTCCGATGTGGGAGGAATGGACCGTCAACCTGCGCGTGAGGTTCGACGCCGACCTGTTCAGCGAGGCTGATGTGGTGAACCTGCTCGCTCGCGCCGGAGCACAGGTTGGGGTCTGCGAAGGTCGCCCCGGATCGAAGAACAGCAACGGGATGGGCTGGGGCACCTTCCGGCTCGCAGAGAAGTGATTGACGCGGGGCATGGCGCGCCCCGGTTTGGCTTGGCGTGGCAGGGAGTGGACAGGCAGTTATGGCGCGGAAGGGAATGGTGGGGAACGGGAGGAGGGGTAACGCACGGCAGCAGTGGCACGGGTGGCCTGGATCGGAGTGGTTGGGTCAGGCAGTCAAGGAACGGCGAGGACACGTCAGTTGACGCGGGCAAGGAAACGAAGGAAAGGACTCTCACATGAGCAAGCAGAAGCAGATTGAGCAGGAGTTGGTGTTGTTGGAGGAACGCGACGGGATCATCAAGCCCGAAGCGGTGTTGGAGTTCGCTGAGTTGCACCCGGACAGCGCGCTCCACGGTGAGTTCCAATGGGACGACACGGAGGCAGGGAGGGCCTACCGGCTTGAACAGGCCAACAAGATCATCCGCGTGTGCGTTCGCGTGCTCCCTTCGACGGGATCGCTCGAGCGCCAACGGGTGTTTGTGTCGCTCCCGTCGGATCGCAGCACGGGCGGCGGGTATCGCTCGCTCGTGCGGGTGATGAGCAACGACGAGCAGCGCGCCGAGCTTCTCGCGACGGCGCGGAAGGAACTGCGCGAGTTCGAGCGCAAGTACCACAACCTTCAGGAACTCGCGGGCGTGTTCGCCGCGATTCGGACGGCCGTAAACCCGGCGGCGTGATGAGGCAGCAACGGCTTGGCGCGGATAGGTCGGTTGTGGCGAGGCAGACGTGGATGCTTACGGCATGTCTAGGACGGGTCAGGCAAGGCAGACATGGACTGTCAAGTCGTGGAACGGTGGGGTGAGTCGCGGCAGTTTCGGCGCGTCTAGTCATGGTTGCGAGTGGCGTGCGTCGGAAGGGTCTGGTGCGGCAGTCGTGGAATGGCCTCGATAGGCGGGGCACGGTCACGCGGCGCTGAACTTTGTGGATGCGCGTGGCAGACGGGGCGAGGACCGGAAGGACTGGAACGGGATCGAAGGCACGGGTAGGCGCGGCAGTCTGGGATTGGCGAGGGTGCCAAGGCTGGGCGTGGCCGAGCGGGGACGCGACTGGAACGGCTCCCGCGGTTGGGAAACCAATCGCGGGAGATTGCAGGAGGCAACGAATGTACGCGATCAAAGACTGGAACTCGGTGTTTGAGGATGCGAAGTCGCGCGAGGTCGAAGAACTCAAGTTCTGCAAGTGGCCCGTCACCAGAACGTCCGAGTCTGCGGGAAAGCTCCGCCGCACGGTGAAGGGTTCATTCGCTCTCGGCGTGTTCTCGACGCTGGTTGAACTCGCCGCCAGGATGCCCACGCGCGGAATCCTCTGCGATTCCCGAGGCCCCATGACTCCCGAGCGGTACGCAGATCGGTACGGGCTCCCCGTCAAGGCCGCGCGCGAGGCGTTCGAGATTCTGTCCTCGCCGTCTATCGGTTGGCTTGTCACCATCGACGCACCATCGACCGACCATCGACGCACCATCGACGAAGCATCGACGGACCATCGACCGAGCATCGACGTACCACCACATACACAACAACACCATACAACACCACACAAAACAACACCATCACCATCACCAGAGCAAATCGACCAAGCACCGACACAGCACCGGGACAAGACCGGGACCGGCACTGGTGCTGCTGCTGATGACGGGCTTCGCCAATGGGCCGCAGAGCGGGCTAGGCGCCCCGAGTGGCTTCCGCAAGGCAAGGGGTGGATCAGGGCGGGCGTGTGGCTCGCGGCTGCTCAGGCGTGCCCCGCGATCACGAGGGAGCAGTTTGACGACATCATCCGCGAGGCGAAGGCGAGCAGGGCAACGCTCGCCAACCCCGCTGGGTTCGTGCTGTCGCGGTTGCGTGAGTTGGGAGGTGTGGCATGAGCCAGTTCCCTCCCCCCGCCGGCAGCCTGTGGGGACAACCGCCCTCCCACAACAACGCCCCGCGCGGCACGTCACGCACGGGCGCGAAGAGAATCGCGGGATCGGCGCCGACCCTGCGCGCTCAGGTGCTCGCGTACATCGCTTCACGCGGTGACTTCGGCGCGACGGACGAGGAGGGCGAGGATGCGACCGGCCTGAAGCCTCAGACGTACACGCCGCGACGGTGGGAACTGGTCCACGCGGGATCGGTGCGTGACTCAGGCAGGCGGCGGAAGACCAAATCGGGATCGAGCGCGGCGGTGTGGGTGGTGTGCGAGAAGGGGGCAGCATGTGGCTCGTGACACCCTCAACGTGCTCTCCCTGTGCGCCGGCGTCGGCGGGCTCGACCTCGGAGTTGAGCTTGCAACAGGCGGAGCGGCTCGCGTCGTCTGTCACGTTG
>ERZ724522.134-NODE-134-length-44697-cov-10.597778_pt1 | contig 44697 bp, 52 predicted proteins | sample MGYA00376055_ERZ724522 | MGnify/ENA primary metagenome ERZ724522 (study PRJEB28724, sample SAMN07190884) | wastewater metagenome | isolation source: effluent of sewage treatment plant in Hong Hong | place: Hong Kong | collected 2016-03-17 ... | reverse complement strand
AAAACGAGCGCATAATGGCGTTACTGTTTTTCGCAGCAGCTAAGGGGGAGTTATGAGCGCCAATTACAACCTACTAACCAATGCATACAAAGATGGCTACAAGCAAGGATATGAAGCAGGTCTCGCCTCGCGCACTCCTATCAAGTGGCCTACGGAAAAAGAAATAGAGGAGGCATCATTTGTTTCAGACATGGCAAGTATGCACGAAGTAATGGCCTTCAGATTAGGCGTTCAGTGGCTCAAATCGTTCGTAGAGAAGGGGGAGAAATGAAAGAGAAGTTTTTAATTGCTTTAATCGTGTTGCTAATATGTGCAGGTATTTATGGATGCTTTGCTTTAAAGATTTGGGCATGTAAGCAAAAACATGTCGGGGCTTCAACCATTGGTTGTTTGCTCTCCAATTAGAGAAGGATAATGGCTAATGAATAACTATACGTTAGATATGTTGCATGAACTTGACTACCGAAAAAATTTAATTGCAGAACAGCGCGAGCGCATCGAATTGCTTGAAAAGAAAAACAATAAATTGTTTGATGTCCTAAAAGAGCTACATGATGCGTGTGCCAGTAATAACGAAGTTGGCACTTGGGAAGTTGTTAATTACGCCAACTCAGTTATCCAAGATATTTTGGAGGATAAGAGCGAATGACACCCGACGAGATGAATAAGCTTCGTGAATTGGCTGAGAAGGCACAACAAGACGGACTTCGCATTGAAAGACGTGAGCTTGATTGTGGTTATTTTACCTATGTAATTTATGGGGACAGTAACGACTTTGCCAGCACATGCGAAATTGCAAATATGAAACACGCAAAACAAAACGCGGAATATATTATAGCAGCTAACCCCACAACTATCCTTTCCCTCCTCGACCGCATCGAGCTTTTGGAAAAGAAGAACAATGAAATGCTTGATGCTTTGTTGGATATTGCAAATGGACCTAGAGATCTTGAGGTAGAACGCGCTCGACAAGCTTTGAAAGATTGCGAGGAGTTGTGACCGAATCACTCACGCAAAAACAAATCCAACTCGAATTATCCAAAGGCCCAACACGCTTGTTTCGAAACAACACAGCGCAAGCTTGGTCTGGTTCGCGCGTGGTGCGCAATCCTGATAATTCCATTACGATTTTCGACCCTCGACCAATTCGTTCGGGGCTGTGCGTGGGCTCAAGTGACTTAATAGGTTGGACAACTGTCAATAATTCTGCAATCTTTACCGCCATTGAAGTTAAGTCGCAGCGCGGTCGCGCAACTAACGAACAACTTAACTTTATCGACCAAGTTAAACGCGCAGGGGGTCTTGCGGGTATCGCAAAATCTGTACAGGAAGCGAGACAAATTTTAAATGATAAACTTCGACGAGATTAGGGAAGCTCTTTCGTCAAACATAAGAACCATAATCGCCGATCTTTGCCCAGGCGGGCGACTCGTTGGTCAAGAATGGACTTGTGGAACTACGACCGGCGGCAAAGGTGATAGTTTTAAGTTCAACATACGCACACAAAAATGGTCTGACTTCGCAACGGGCGATAAGGGCGGCGACATTATTGCACTTTACGCATTTCAGCGTGGCATAAAACAACTAGACGCAGCCAAAGAACTTGCCGAAAAATACAACGCTCGTTTGCCTATGCTCCCGCCTGAGCCCAAAGAACTACCGCCCGAACTCATACCGGCCCCACATGATACACAACTTCCCTCTGAGCCCAAGGCGTCGGGCTTTTGGATTTATAAAACTCAACAAGGCGAAACTGCCTTTGTTGTATTTCGATTCGACCCGCCCACCGGCAAAAAATATTTCACGCCTATGTCATGGAATGGTTTTTCGTGGATTAAAAAAATATGGCCCAAAAACCGCCCGCTTTGGAACCTTGAGGAAGTTAAGAAATTCCCTACAAAACAAGTCCTCATTGTCGAAGGTGAAAAAACCGCCGTTGCCGCCAAGCTCTTACAGTCTGACGTTGTGGTTGTCACATGGGCGGGCGGTGCCCAGGCTGTAAACAAAACCGATTGGACACCACTTCGAGGCCGTAAAATAATTCTATGGCCTGATAATGACGAGGCCGGCTTCAAAGCCATGCAATCAATTGCAGACGAGCTTGGCCCATTTTGCGAAGTCAAACACCCTCAGTCTATTGACGCCGACAAACCCTCAGGTTGGGACATTGCCGACGCCATTGAAGAGGGTTCAACCTGGCGTGAACTTGTCACCTATGCCAAGCCACGCATGAAACTGTGGACGCCAAAAGAGCCTGTCATTGAATACAACGAGCCCCCTGAGCCCCCACATACTGTCGATACGGTTAAAGACGAGGGTGAGGACTATCCAAGTGTAGAGGTTCCAAACAAATTAATAAAAACATTTGAAGACTTAGGCATGCGGGTAGTTGCCGGCAAACTTACTCTTAATGAGTGGAATATTTATGCGGCTCTAAAGGGCGCAAATCATTTAAAAAACCTATTCTGGTTTGATTCATTTCATCAAAAGGTTTTCACAACAATTAACGGAACAAAAGAAATTAAAGACAGTCACCACATTACAAAACTACTTGTGCTTATGCAGCAAATGGCAACCTTTGAAAAACTCAAGAAAACCACGCTTTCAGAGGCGCTTGATATGTATGTCAAACAACCTGAGAATGTGCGCAACGAGCCCCAAGAATGGCTTAATTCGCTTAAATGGGACGAGCGATCACGCATTGACACGTTCTTTATTGATTACATGGGTGCTGAGGACAGTGAATACACACGATCGGTATCACGCAATTTTTGGTTGTCGCTTGTGGCTCGTATTGTGCGCCCAGGTTGCAAGGTCGATAACATGGTTATCCTTGAGGGGGCACAAGGCGTTGGTAAGTCCTCGGCTATGCGTTTAATTGGCGGCGATTATTATGCCGAGGTTGCCATTGACCCACATAAAAAGGATTTTATTGGTTCGCTTCAAGGCAAGTTTTTAATTGAGATTGGCGAGCTTGCGTCGTTTACCAAGTCCGAAACAGAACACGTAAAACAAATCATAAGTGCCGCCGTCGATGTGTACCGTAAACCATACGGCTCAGAACACCTTGATGTTAAACGTCAGAGCGTTTTTGTAGGGACCACGAACAATTCGACTTATCTTAAGGACGATACCGGCAACCGAAGGTTTTGGCCTATTGCTTGCGGTGACATTGACCTTGAGGCCATTACAAGGGACCGTGAGCAATTCTTTGTTGAGGCGCTGTTGCGTGTGAACTTGGGCGAGCCTTGGCATTTGGTTCCATACGACATTGCAACCACGATTCAAACCGAAAGGCTTGAGGTTGACGACATGACAAACCTGGTTGAGCAATACCTGGTTGGTAAGTCTGAGGTTACAGCATTTGAGGTTTGGACCGCTAAAGATGTATTTAACGGCCTATCTGATTTTAAACCTGTTGAGCAAAAGAGAGTCGCAAAGATTCTAAAATCCTTAAAATGGAAGCGTAAAAAGGTTCGTCGTGGTGTTGCGACCCCTTGGGTATGGGTTCGTGATGATTAAATAATACCTCGAGATTGTTCAAGGTAGGCTTCAACGGCGGCGTCCTCGGCGTCCTCTTTGGTGTATTCAAATGGGGTAACACCTCTGCGTTCTGCGTTTCCAATTAACCCCATTATGATTTGGGCGTCGTTGTCGGTGAGTTTTTCAATGAACTCTTCGATATCCTCTTCAATTATCCAATCGTAGTCATGTTTTTCGGCCCACGAGTTTGCAAGTTCAATTTCTTCGAGGATTTGTTTTTGATGTGGCTTGAGTTTTTGCATGTTCAATTGGTAACACATTGCGAAAGCCCGCTCAATTAAATTGTTCCTTGATGGGGGGCTTAGGGGGAACAAACGTGGAACAAATAAGTTACTGTTTTTGTTATGTTGTTCCTATGTTCCTTATGTTCCTCTCTTATATATATATATTATATTTATATATAGAATATAGGGAAATATGGCACATATAGAAAATAGGGTAATATAGGAATTTATGTGGAACACGTGGAACACGGAACATTTGAGGAACATTTGTGGGCGATTCGGGCAAGCTTTCGCTTGGTGTCGGTTGTGGTTTAATATTAAGTTATTGTCAAGATATTGACGTTTAAGCGGTTCTGTGCGTATAATGGGCCATGTCCAAAAGAGCTAAAGACCAAAACAGGCTACTCAGAGAATTGCTGGCGCTTCGAAAACAAACGGACCTAAACGGCTATTCGCTTTGGGTGTTCAAGAAATTCTATGCCACAAACCCGCCGGCCTGGAAAATTAAAGTCGCTGAATTCTGCCACAGTCAAATGAGCCAAAACAAATCGGCTATGACCATGGACATATGGGTGTTTATTCAAATTATCCTGTTCTTTCCCATGGGGGTTGCATGCGTAGCTTACGCGCTAACACATTAATTGCTTGGCAATACATTAGCGGCCTCGAGCCCAAGCATGTACAGACACTTGAGGACTACGAGGTTGAATACCTCAGGCAAGCCATAACACTCGTCGTTGAGCTTAACCTCAAACCGGCTCGAGCCCAACACCTTCAAGCTATCTTTGAAGCCTTACAAGAGCGCCGTCAAAACGCAGCTTAAACCTCACCGGCGTTCTATGACTTCGCCGGTATGTCAAAAACCCCTCAAACATGCTATCATTATTGAGTGAGTGACCTCGTACCTTCGCACCCTTTAAACCAGGTTGGCATGATCGACCAACTGTGCGCCCATGTCATTTCGGGCGGCTCGGTCATTGATTGGGCTAAGCTCCTAGGCGTCCCATACGTTGAGGTTGCTAAGTGGGTGACAGGCAACGAGTCACACCGAAAACAGTTCTACGGTGCCTTGGCGTTATCCAAGGAATACTTTAAACAGGCTGTTATAAGCGAGCTTAAGCATATCGCCTCAACAGACATTCGCGAACTTTTCACAGAAAACAATACAGTCAAAGACCCCAAGGATTGGCCGGACCACTTGGCCCGCGCCGTCAAATCAATTGAGGTTGATGAGCTATTCGAAGGATATGGCAAAGAACGAACTCAAATAGGGGTGACTCGCAAGATACAATTATGGGATAAGCCTAAGGCACTCGAACTCATAGGCCGTCACCTTGCCATGTTCACAGACAAGACCGAGGTTAGCGGAAAAATGACACTTGAAGACCTCGTTGTTGCAGCCGCAGAGATTAATGCTAAGCTCGACCCTAAATGAGTGATGCGGCCTCCAACATAGCCGAATGGCAACGCAACCCTGTTAAGTTTGCCTATGATGTATTCAAGTTCGAACCCGATCACTGGCAGCGTGATGCTCTTGAAGCCTTCGCCTCACCGGATGAGGATAAGAAACGTATATCGCTACAGGCGTGTGTGGGCCCAGGGAAATCAGCCATCCTTGCCATTTGTGCATGGAATTTCATGCTCTGCTATGGCGGTCGAGGCAATCACCCCAAAGGCGCAGCCGTATCTATCACAGCCGATAACCTTAAAGATAACCTTTGGGCCGAACTTGCCAAATGGCAATCACGCTCCGAAATGCTGCTAAACATGTTCGAATGGACAAAGGAACGCGTCTTTGCAAAGGACTTCCCCGCTACATGGTTCCTATCAGCGCGTTCATTCAGTAAGACAGCTAATGCCGAAGAGCAAGGCCGCACTCTCTCAGGGCTTCACTCCGATTATGTACTCGTCCTTATAGACGAATCAGGCGATATACCTGTACCTGTAGCTAAGGCCGGCGAGCAAGCCGTGTCCTCTGCTAAGTGGTGTAAGATCATGCAAGCAGGAAACCCGACCTCTCATGACGGTATATTGTACGCAGCCGCAACACAGCTAAGACATTTATGGCATGTTATTCGAATCACCTCGGACCCTGACGACCCTAAACGCTCGACTCGTGTAGATATTGAGTGGGCTCGTGAACAGATTAAAACCTATGGCCGCGACAATCCTTGGGTTATGTCCTCAATTCTCGGTCAATTCCCACCCTCATCAATTAATAGTTTGCTTGGTCCTGACGAGGTTCACGCCGCAACCAAAAGAGCTATGGACGAAGAGGCATACAAATATTCTCAGAAACGTCTCGGCGTTGACGTTGCTAGATTTGGTGACGACAGAACCGTAATATTCCCAAGACAGGGGCTTGCAGCTTTTCGACCTGTTGAGATGCGCGGGGCTCGCACTCATGACATTGCTGCCAAGGTTGCTGAGAGTAAACGTAAATGGAACTCAGAGCTTGAACTAATTGACGGCACTGGCGGGTTTGGCTCAGGTGTCATTGATAACCTCTTACAAGCTGGTCACAGTCCTATGGAAGTTCATTTTTCAGGAAAGGCAATTGACTCTCGTTATTACAATAAACGCGCTGAGATGTGGTTTCTTATGGCAGATTGGATTAAACGAGGCGGGGCAATTCCAAACAACGCACAGTTAATTAAGGAACTAACAGCGCCCACATATACGTTTCAAAACGGCAAGTTCTTGCTTGAGCCCAAAGACCAGATCAAGGAACGACTTGGTTTCAGTCCTGACTTAGCCGATGCGTTGGCTTTGACGTTTGCTTTACCTGAGGCGCCAGGGCTCAACGCTCCGCCCGATTTGATGTATCATCACACCAATAAAATGAAAGTTGAGTTTGACCCATTCGATGATTCTAGAATTTAATCAAGCCGATATTAGCGTATTCGAAGAGATGTTACCTATCTTAAAGGAACATTCGAAGTACATATTTGGTCCTGATTTCGTGTTGGACCCAGACGTTGAAGGATACAAAAGAGCTATTGAGAATGGCTGTTATGTCCTATTCACCCTTCGAAGCGAGGGCTTATTGGTTGGTTATGCAGGGTTTTGGATAAGCAAATCGTTTCATTCAAAGAGCGTATTACTTGCTAATTGCGATTTGATTTATGTGATGCCTGCGTTTAGAGGTAACGGTCATTTGTTCATTGAGGCATGTGACGAGGTTCTAAGTGGCATGGGAGTTAACGAAATCATGCACTCGGTGACAAAGAACCACGACTATTCAAAAACACTAACGCGCCTTGGCTTCACAGAATTCGAGCGGCTGTTTGTTAAAAGCATAAAACAAGATTAAAATTTCATAATCAACATTTTAGCGGGAGGGCTATCTTATGGGTTTTTTTGGCGGCGGCGGAGGCGGGGGCCGAGCGGCTTCAACTTCGAGCGATTCAATATTAAGTGCGGTTGACGAACAACGTAATCCTGATTCAATCACCAATCAAATGAAGCGCATGCAGGACGAGCTTGACCAACAAACACAAAAGGCAAATGATTTGATTAAAAAAGAAGAGAAGGGCGTTGCGCCTGATACAGCAACACAAAGACAAAAGAAAAAAGCACAAGGCGCTTATGGTCGATCTGATACTATTTTAACTGGTCCTTTGGGATTAACTGCGTCTGGTCCGAAATCCGGCAAAACATTATTGGGGGCTTAATTGCTAACAGAACGACAGATTCTAGACATAATGAACCAGGAACTTAAGAACGAACGCTCGTCATTTGATTCTCACTGGCGAGAAATTACTGATTACGTTCTGCCTCGTCGCGCACGTTTCACCGTGAATGATGTGAATAAGGGTGAGCGCAAAAACCAAAAGATAATTGACTCGACCGCTACACTTGCCGCTCGTACACTTCGAAGTGGCATGATGTCCGGTGTAACAAGTCCGGCTCGTCCATGGTTTCGATTGTCTGTTCAAGACCCAGACCTCGCTCAGTTTAAACCTGTTGAGGAATGGCTATATTCGGTTTCAAATCGCATGACAGGGATATTCCTTCGAACAAATTTGTATAATTGCTTGCCTGTTGTGTACGGCGATTTGGGAGTTATCGGAACGGCTGCAATGTGCATCGAAGAGGATTTCGACGAGGTAGTTCGTTTTTATCCGTTCCCAATTGGCTCATATTGTTTGGCTAATGACCACAGACTTAAGGTTAATGTGTTTCAGCGTGAGTTTAGAATGACAGTTCGCCAGCTTGTAAACAAGTTCGGCAAACTCAAAAATGACGGCTCCGGCAAACCCGATTGGTCTGTGTTTTCAAGTCAAGTTAGATCACTTTGGGAGGCCGGCAACTATGAGGCTTGGGTTGACGTTGTTCACATAGTTAAACCAAATCCTGATTATGATTCTCGTCGTGTTGGACCTATGTTTAAGAAGTATGTTTCCTATTATTTTGAAGACGCCGTAATGGGCGGAAAACTTCGCGAAGACAAGTTCTTACGAAAGGCCGGATATGATTATTTTCCTATACTTGCCCCTCGATGGGAAATTTCAGGTGAGGATGTTTACGGTACAAGTTGTCCAGGGATGGACGCGCTTGGTGACATTAAACAGCTTCAAATGGGTGAACGTCGTGGCGCTCAGGCTATTGAGAAAATGGTTAATCCGCCTATGACGGGGCCTAGTTCACTTAAGAACGCTAAGGCTTCGATTGCGGCTGGCGATATTACATATGTTGACGCTCGTGATACTGGCTCGGCATTTCGTCCGGCACATGAGACAAATCTTCGAATTGATTTGCTTGAGGGTAAGCAGCAACAGATTCGCTCGCGTATTCAGCGTTCTTTCTATGAGGATTTGTTCTTGATGCTTGCGACTATGGACCGCGCAAACATTACTGCAACTGAGATTGCAGAACGTAAAGAAGAAAAACTATTAGCTCTTGGTCCTGTACTTGAACAGTTAAACCAGGATTTGCTCGACCCATTAATTGATGTGACTTTCGACATTATGCTCAAGCAAGGTTATGTGCCTGAGCCGCCTAAAGAGTTGCAAGGTATGGACCTTAAAGTTGAGTATGTGTCTGTTATGGCTCAAGCTCAGAAGCTTGTGGGTATTGGTTCGCTTGAAAGATTTGCGGGCTTTGCCGGTCAAGTTGCTGCGGTTAAACCTGACATTTGGGACAAAGTTAACGTTGAGTCGATTATTGATGTGTACGCTGACATGCTCAGTGTTCCGCCTACTGTATTAAATGATGAAGAGGAAGTTGATGCTGTTCGTGCGGAACGCGCTCAAGCGGCTCAGCAACAACAACAAGTTGAGCAACTTAACCAGGTGTCACAGTCTGCAAAGAATTTGGCGGGTGCGCCCATGAATTCAGACAGTGCGCTTGATGCAATTATTCAAGAGGCTCAAGGTGGGTTAGCATGACACAAACAAATGTTTCGAAATTAGATCATATTAAGAAAGCCGAAGGTCGTGAGAAGAGAAAGCGCGACACAGAACTTGACGACATTAAATGGGTATTAAGCACACCTATGGGTCGCCGGTTTATTTGGCGATACTTAGGCGAGTGTGGAATTTTCCGCTCAAGTTTTGTTGGGCAATTCCAGACATTCTTTCATGAGGGTGAGCGTAATATTGGTTTGAAGCTTTTGGCTGACGTAAACGATTCACAGCCTGAGGCGTATGTAATTATGATGAAAGAAGCACGAAAGGATAATGAAACATGACAACTGAAAATGTTGCGACAACTGCCACAGGAACACCCGAAGGGCAGACCGCACAAAAAACAACCGAAGAGCAATTCTATGGCAAACCTAGTCCAGAGCCAACAGCTACGGCTACCGCGACCGACAAGGTAATAGAAGCGCAGTCTGAGGTTAAAACTGAGCAAGCGGCACAAACAGAGTTTGAAATAAAACTCCCTGAAAATGCTGCGTTGGAACCTGAGCTTGCTAAAGAGTTTGCCAATTTCGCGAAGGAAAAAGGACTTACTCAAGAGGTAGCTCAAGAGATTTTCAACAAGCAAAACGCTCTTGTGCAAGGCTTAGTTCAAAAACAACAACAACAAATTGAAACAGAAATTAAACAATGGGCCGACCAGACACGCACAGATAAAGAAGTGGGAGGGGAGCGCCTAAACGAAAGCGTCCACTTGGCAAAACAGGTCATTGACCGTTTCGGAACTCCGGCGCTGAAAGAAGCGTTGGAACGCGGGATGGGCAATCACCCCGAAGCCGTTAGAATCTTTGCGCGTATTGGAAAGGAACTCTTTGCAAACGACACTATGGTACATTCGAAAGCGAATACCAAAGTTGAGAAATCAGTCGAAGAGTTATTTTACGGCTCAAATAAATAGGAGAATAAAAAATGGCAACTTTAGGAAGTAACGTAACAACTTTGGCGGACGTAGCCAAAAGACAAGACCCAGATGGCAAAGTCGCAAAAATCGTTGAGATGCTTTCGCAAACCAACGAAGTTTTGCTTGATATGCACTGGAAGGAAGGGAACCTACCAACTGGACACCGTACTGTGGTGCGCACCGGATTACCGGCAGTTGCATGGCGTTTACTTAACAACGGTATTCAGCCAAGCAAATCAACAACCGCTCAAATCGACGAGGCTTGCGGTATGATGGAAGCATGGTCCGAAGTTGACGTTGAGATTGCAAAACTCAACGGTAACACCGCAGCTTATCGCTTAAGCGAAGCACAAGCTTTCTTGGAATCTATGAACCAAGAGTTTGTAAGCACTTTGTTCTACGGTAACAGTTCTACTGCACCCGAAGAATTCACTGGTTTGGCCGCTCGTTATAGCTCTTTGAGCGCAGCAAACGGTCAAAACATTGTTAGCGGTTCCGGTTCCGGTTCTGACAACAGTTCTATTTGGCTTATCGTGTGGGGCGACCAAACCGTTCACGGTATCTATCCAAAAGGTTCTGTTGCAGGATTGCAACATGCAGACCTCGGCGAAGTTACCCTTGAAACAACTAACGGTATCGGCGGAAGCCGTATGCGTGCGTTTCAAGATCAATTCCAATGGAAGTGCGGTATCGCATTGAAAGACTGGCGCTATGCAGTTCGTATTGCGAACATTGACATTTCTAACTTGGTCAACAAGTCCTCTGCGGCTGACTTGCCTGAGTTGATGATTAAAGCAATCCACAGAATTCAAAACTTGCGTATGGGCAAAGCTGCGTTTTACATGAACCGCTCTTGCTTCCAGATGCTTGACATTCAACGCCGTGACGATGTTATCGCTGGCGGAGGTTTGGTGTATAAGGATGTTGACGGTATGAGCGTTCCAACATTCCGCAACATTCCTATCCGAATTTGTGATGCCTTGTTAGAAACTGAAAGCGTTGTAAGTTAATATAAATAGAAAGGAAATATAAATATATGTACGTAGATTCACAATTACTATTCAGCGACGCCCAAGCCATTACTGCGGCTGCGGGCTCAACAAACACAATTGACTTTGGCGCGGTTCGCGACATTGGCGTAGGCGAGCAACTTTATGTTGTTGCTCTCTTGGACGTTGCTATGACTGACTCCGGTTCTGATTCGACCCTTGCGGTTGCTTTGGAAACAGACAGCACAACAACATTCACCCCTGACGCTACTCGCACATTGTTTACATTCTCGGCTGCTTCTGCGGCTGGCACTGTGAAATATGCAGCACTCGGACCCGACGACATTAACTTGCAATATGCTCGCTTGTACTACACGCCAGCAAACGGCAACTTAACAACCGGTTCTGTGACCGCGTTTATCACCAAAGACATTCAGAAGTACAAAGCGTACGCTGATAACGTAACAATTAGCTAAGAGGTAAGTTATGCAAGTTCGAGCGACAAAACTTGGTTACTATGATTTGAAAAGAAAAAAAGAGGGCGAGGTATTCGTTATTAAGTCCGAAAAGCACTTTTCAAAGGAATGGATGGAACCTGTTGATGGGCAAGCGCCCAAAGTAAAACAAAAAGAACAGAAACAAAAACCAAAGGTAACTGAAAGCGTCGCCGACGCGGACGTAATTTAACTTGGAGAAAGGGGGCTCTCAAGCCCCCTACTCTTTAGGGGGAAACAATGGCAACTAGAACAGCATCAATTGAAGAAATTAAAAAGTTCGGCGAATACGCGCACATTATTTCTTGGACAGGATTACTTAACGGCGACAATGGCGAAGCTATTGAAATGCCTGGTTCACACATTCGCTCTATTCATTTTACTGGCACTTTTTCCGTTGGCGGAACAATCGTACTTGAAGGTTCAAACGACGGTGTAACATTTGTAACTCTCACAGACCCACAGGCGAACAATATTTCGAAAACCGCAGAGGCAATTGAGCAAGTACAAGAATTAACAAGATATGTTCGACCACGCGTAACTGGCGGGGACGGTTCAACAAACTTAAAAGCTTACTTAATGGTAAAGAGGATTCATTAATATGAAATACGCAAACAAAGCCGCCGAAGACTTAAAAACATTTATTAAAAAATTTCAGCCATTAATCGACGTTGCAAACGTACTTGAGCAAATCGGTAGTTTTGATAACGCGGTTGAGGAAGTTAAAAAAGCAAAGGCCGAGGCTGATAAAGTTCACGCTGACGCTTTATCAAAAAAAGAAGAGGCACTAGACGAACTTGCAGCCGTTAAAAAACAAGTTGAGGCTGCTAAAGAGCTTGCAGAAAAATATGTTGCAGGTGGGAAAGAAAAAGCTCACAAGATTTTGAATGATGCAAACGAAGCCGCAAAAGGTGTTGAAGCTGTAGCGTTCAAAAAACTTGAGGAAGCTGAAAAAATTAAGAAAGAAGCTTTTAAAGCTAAAGACGATTTGTCTCTTGAGATTGCTGCAAAGCAAGTTGAACTCAACGACCTCAACGCTAAAGTAAACGAAGTTAAAGCGCGTTTAGCAAACTTCCTCAAATAAGGGGGTCACATGCACGAAAAACCGTTTAGCCCAAGGGGAAAGACCGTTTTAATTGCTGCGGCAACAACGGCACCTTCTGGCGTTCAATGCCAAGAGACAGGCACAGCCGGCGGTTATCAATTTCGAATTCATAACGCTGGTACAGTGACGGCATACTTAGCCTTTGGTGCAACTGGTTCTGAGGCGCAAGCAAATGCTGTAATTCCAACAGGAACACCACAGTATGGAATTCCTTTGTCGGCTGGTATTGTTGAGGTTTTGTCGTTTCCTGTTAATTGTTATTTTAGTGCGATAACGGCAAGTGGTACAGCTAATATATTTATTACTCCAGGGGCCGGTGTTTAAATGGCTCTTCATGCACCAGCATCGGTTAACTTGTCTGGATATGTACCCTATACAGGGGCCACAACGAACGTAAATCTTGGAACTAACACATTAACAGCAGGTGCTTTATATGCGACAAGTTCAACTCCAAATATCCAATTAGAATCTGCTGCGGCTAACGCTTCAAACGCTGGTACTATTGTTTTTAGAACTCCAGGCGGTAGTGAGAACTGCACACTAACATTCGACGCTAGTGCCAACATTTTTAATTTCAAATACGGAACAAGCACTTTTGCCACAATGACGTCGGGTGGTTTTAAGGGTGTTTTTGATCAAGGAAACGTTTCGACTCCTTCTGTACGTTTCACAAACTACGGCACTACTGGTCTTTATATGCCCAGTGCAAACGTGGTAGCCGCTACAATTAGCGGATCTCAAATGCTACAGATAAACCAATACGGGATTGGAGTTAACGGGAATAACCCTGGCGGAGGCGCATCATATATTGCTACGCCATCGGGACTTGCGACTAATCAAGCTTACGGCTGGAATGTTCAAAACGCTACAGATTACATTTCAACTTATTTTAAAGCCCCTGATTATTCATTAGCTGGTGGTATTTATGGGGACGGATTAGTTAACATCATCAGCGGAGTAAGTTTTTCAAATGGTGGGGTTGGAACTCCAGACATTACAATTCAAACTGGGAATAATTGGGCGTCCTATAATTCTGGTAATATTTATATTACAGGTCACTCACAGGTAGATGGAGGTACTTCGGCTGGTATCTATATAAACGCTGGTTCTTCCAACTCATCTAATGGTGGCGAACTTCAAATTCATGCTGGGGCTTGCACAAGTACCTATAACGGTGGCGACCTATATCTTTCTGCTGGATTAGGTTCTGCATCTGGTTCCGCAGGATATGGGAACTTATATATCGACCCAGGATATGATTCAGGAGGTAGTGGTGCAGCCGGATATGTTAGAATTCTTAGTTATGGGAATCAGGGTTATCTCTCATTCTTCGGTGTAAGTGGAACAACAAGAGTTACTACAGCAATTAGTGGGGCGTCTTATTCATCCCCTGGTGCAGGAACTAACGTCAAAACTGATGACACTTTTGGCGGTTATACTATTGCGCAACTCGCTCAAGCATTATTAGATTACGGTTTATTATCATAGGAGAATTTATGAGTTTATTTATTGAAGTAGCACCAATCCAAATGTCAGACGTAGAAAAGTTTATTCGTCAAACCGATGCGAGAGCAAAGCAAGCACTCGCTCAAGTAAGCACAGCACATGCTCAAATGTTTCGAGAGTGTTGGGATGAATCAAAAATAACTGCTCAAGCTAAATGCGATTTTATGGGGCAAAATGCCTACAAGCTTTTTGCATCAAGTAAGGCTACGCAAGAATATCTTTATACTTGGCTTCCAGGTTACGTGCCTCTTACAGTACCAGTGAATCGAGACGTTGTGATTAATGAGGATGGCACTGTGACTATCAAATTTAAAAAAGTAGTTGATGGCGTGGTTGTTTGGGAAAACGAGGGTGCTATAACACCAGAAGAACTTAAACTTTTCGATCAAGAAGTTAAGGCTTTGGAGGTATAACAATGAACCCAGAACAAGCACTACAAATTCTTATTCAACTAGCAGAACAAGCAAATGCTCCAAAGGTAGCGCATTTTCAAGCAGAGAAAGCATTTCAACTTTTACAGCAATTCATTATTGAGAAAACGTCTAAAGAAGAGGGAAAATAAATGGCAAGCAAGGTTGGAATTTGTAACTTAGCACTATCTCATTTGGGCGTAGGCAAGGACATTAACAACCTTGAAACCGAGCGTTCTGAGGAGGCTCAAGCTTGTAGAACTTTCTACGAGCAAGCATTACAACAAACGCTTCGCGACTTCGAGTGGCCGTTTGCAACTCGTTTCATAGAGTTGACTCAGGTTGAGGAAGACCCAACAAGCGAATGGGGTTTTTCTTATCGTTATCCTCATGGGTGTTTGTTTTTCAGGCGCATATTGTCAGGTATTAGAAATGATACAACTGACACAAAAATTAACTATCGCATTGCAAGCGACGCCTACGGTCAATTAATTTATACCGACCAGGTTGATGCTGAGGCTGAGTACACAATTAACGCTGACGACCCTAACGTGTACCCTGTTGATTTTGTGCAAGCGTTGTCTTTACGACTTGCTTATTACATTGCGCCTAGAGTTACTAAGGGCGACCCAATGAGATTACAAGACAAAGTTGCTGCGTTGTACTTGTCAGAATTAACAAAGGCTCAGTCAAACGCTATGAACGAAGAGCAAAGCGAATTGTTACCTGATGCCGAGTTAATACGGTCGAGGGACGTTTAACATGTCTGCACTTATCCAAAGGAACTTTTCGAGTGGGGAATTAACACCCTCGTTGTACGCTCGTGTCGATGCTTCCCGCTATCAGACAGGTTTAAGAAAATGTCGAAACGCATTTGTATTGCGACATGGCGGCTTGGCAAATAGACCAGGCACACAGTTCGTTGGTGAGGTTAAAGATTCAACAAAAGCCGTTCGACTTGTGAAGTTCGTTTTCAATAACGCTCAAACGTATGTTCTAGAATTTGGGAACTTGTATTTCAGGGTTATTCAAGACGGCGCACATTTAACAGATTTGACTTTGACAATTACAGGCATTTCAAATGCAAACCCTGGCGTTGTTACATACACAGGGACAGACCCAAGCAACGGCGATGAGGTTTATATTTCTGGCGTTACTGGTCCCATTGGCACTTATGTAAACAATCGTAATTTCAAAATCGCAAACGTCAACGGCGGGGCTAACACGTTTGAACTTCAAACAATGGACGGTGTGAATTTTAATACAACGTCACTTGGCGCATACACTTCGGGCGGAACGGCTGCAAGAATTTATACGGTTACAACTCCATACCTTGAAGCTGATTTGCCTGATTTAAAGTATGTGCAATCTGCGGACGTTCTTACAATTGCACACCCTAGTTATGCCCCTCGTGAGGTTGCTCGTGTAGGCGCTACAAACTGGACAATAAACACGGTTAGTTTTGCACCGTCTATTTCGGCGCCTACTGGTTTATCAATATCAACCGGTGCCGCCGGAACAGTGGCGTATTGGGTTGTAACTGCGGTTAAGACAGATACTTATGAAGAGTCAGTGGCGTCTAGTTCTGTTGGTCGAAGTACACTCCCAACATCTGGTTCGCCTCACAACCTATCATGGTCGGCGGTTTCAGGTGCGGTTGAATATAATGTTTATAGGTCACAAAACGGTGTATATGGTTTTATTGGTGTTGCGGTTGGTACAACATTCAGTGACACAGGTTTTACCGCAGACGTAAACGACACTCCGCCAGTGGCTCGAAATCCGTTTGGTTCAACAGACAACTACCCTTCGGCTGTGTCGTATATTCAACAGCGCCTTGCGTTTGCCAATACCAATAATGACCCTGAAAAGGTTTGGATGTCACGCACAGGGTTTTTTAACAACTATACAATTTCAAGCCCGCTTCAAGATGACGACGCGGTTACGTTTACTTTGGCCGGTCGCCAGGTAAACGAGGTTAAGCATTTAATCGACATTGGAAAACTTATTGTGTTTACCGCAGCCGGTGAGTGGTCTGTTGAGGGTGACAGTGCTGGCGTTATTCGTCCGACCGATGTGAACCCAAAACAACACTCGTATAATGGCGCCTCAGACCTTGCGCCTATCGTATTAAGCGGTAACGCTCTTTATGTTCAAGCAAGGGGTTCTGTCGTTCGTGACCTTGGATTTGACTATCAAATTGACGGTTATAGAGGTAACGATTTGTCGTTGTTTAGCTCACATTTATTCGACGGTTACACACTCGTCGATTGGGACTATCAACAAATCCCTAACTCTATTGTGTGGGCGGTTCGAAGTGACGGCACGTTGCTTGGACTGACGTATGTTCGTGAACAGCAAATTTTGGGATGGCATAGACACGATACAAACGGTACATTTGAAAATGTATGCACGATACCAGAGGGCGACGAGGACGCCGTTTATTATGTCGTTAATCGAACAGTCAATGGGCGTACAGTTCGGTACATTGAACGTATGTACACTCGTTACGTTGATAACATTGACGACTCTGTTTTTGTTGACTCGGCGTTAACCTATGACGGTCGAAACACTGGCGCAACTACAATGAAAATTACAGGCGGAACAACCTGGTCAAGCGACGAGATTATGCAAGTACAGGCTTCGGCGTCATTCTTTACGTCAGCCGATATTGGTAACGAAATTCATTTAACTTATACCGATGGCACAGAAATTCGTTTTAGAATTACGGCTTACACCTCTGCTACTTTAGTAAGCGGACGACCTTCGCAAAATGTGGCGGCTGCTTACCAAAATACAACAACAACAAATTGGGCAAAGGCCGTTGATGAGGTGTCAGGACTTTGGCACTTAGAGGGTGAGGACGTTTCGGTTTTCGCAGACGGTTTCGTTGTAGCAAACCCCAATAATACCAGGTACACGGTTAAGACTGTAACCAATGGCGCAATTACGCTTGATAGGCCATATTCAGTTATACATGTGGGGTTTGCATACACAACGGACATTGAAACGCTTGACATAGACACGGCTGAGGCTGAAACGCTCGTTAATAAAAAGAAACGAGTTGCTGGCGTTACAATGCAGTTTGAAAAAACCAGAGGCGTGTTTGCCGGACTTGGTGAGCCTGAAAGCGACTCGTCATTTTCAAATTTCTATGAGCTTAAAATTCGCTCCGAAGAGGGTTATAATGAACCAGTGGATTTACTTACAGGGACCGGCGAGATTATCGTCAGACCAGAGTGGAATTCAAACGGACGCGTGTTTATTAGGCAATCGGACCCCTTGCCCATAACTCTTTTGAGTGTTGTGCCAGAGGGCGATTTTCCTACAAGATAAGGGGGTTTTATGGGAGCGGCTGCGGCTATAATTGGTTTGGGTCAAGGTGCGTTTACAATGTACCAGGCTTCGAAAGAAGTGGACGCATTAAATAGACAACGAGAGTACATGGATAGAATGTCCAATGTAAACAAGATGTTTAATGATAACCTTGCAAAAGAAGCAATCGCAAGAGGCGATGAACAAGCTTCCATGCTTGGACGAAAAACGAAGCAATTAATTGGAACGCAAAGGGTAAACCTTGCGGCTCAAGGTATCGAACTTGATTCTGGTTCTGCTCTTGATATTCAACAAGACACAGCCAAGCTTTCAAAAATTGATGAAATAAAAATTAGAAATAACGCCTGGAAAGAAGCATGGGGAATTAAAACACAAGGCATGCTGCAAGATATTCAGATAAAAACAAATAGACAGGCTTTAATAAACAAAGGACAATCAACACTTACAACCGGCGGAATACAGGCCGCTACACAAATGGCCTCTGGGTTTATGAGGTAGTTATGCCAAGCGTACCAGTATATAATCAGCAAGTTACAACTTCGGCAACGCCTACAATTAGGGCCGATGTTACCGCACCAATTGAGGCTTTTGGTGGGGGTGAAATAATATCAAATCAGACAAGAGCCGTTAATCAAGCATTTGATGTTGCTAATAAAGAAATAGATAGGGCGAACCAAGTAGCGGTAACAGGCGCAGACACAGAGGCCGCCCAACTTAAGCATAAATATTATTTAGAGCTTCAAGGCATGAAGGGTGAAAATGCTTTTGATGCTAAAGAAAAATTAGCGGCAAAATATAAAGAAGACCTTGGGAAAATAACTTCAAAACTGTCTGGTCCTTCCCAGATAAGGGCTTTTGATATTAGGGCTAAAGCTCATGAAGCTGATTTGGAAATGCAAATCGACAAGCATGTATTTGCTGAGTCACAAGAGGTTGATAAGCAAAAAACTACAGCGTCAATTCAAACCTACGGCAATGAAGCATTGTTAAAGGTTGACGATACGCTTGGGCACGAAACTGCGATTAACCAGCAAAAACAAATATACAAAGACTTTGCCGCTCGTAACGGTATGCCTAAAGAATATAGCGATCAAGAGGTTGCTAAGCTCGAGTCGAAAACCAGGGGCGAAACTGTTGAGCGTATGTTGTTTGCTGATTACGATACCAAGAAAGTTAAGGCATACATTGAACTTAACAAGGATAAGTTTTTACCTGACGATTACAAACGCATTAAAGAACGTGTTGATAAGATTGGTGTACAGTCTGACGCACAAAAGTTTGTAAACCAATTGCTCGCAAGTGGTGTGTCGGAGCGACAGGCATTTGAAGAGATTAGAAAAGTTGAGGACGTTGCCTTACACGACGAAATTAAAACTCGATTTAAAGACGAGATACAAATTAAAGAGGCGCAGGATAAGCGTTGGAAAGATGATACATTTAACTCATTTGCAAACACAATTGAGAAAAATGGCGGCGACCTTGGAAGTATTCAGAAAACTCGTCAATGGGAAGCGTTGGACAAAAACCAAAAAGACAGCTTGCTTGACTGGTCTGGAAAGCTCAAGCGTGGCGAGCATATAGAAACAGATATGGAGACCTATTACATGCTTAAGCGCATGTCTGCTAACGACAAGACCAGGGCAGCGTTTTTGCGCGAAAACATTTTAGCTTATGGTAACAAGTTAAGTCGTGATGACAGAACAAAGTTTATTGATTTGCAAACGGAAATGCAAAAAGGTGTTGGTGAAAAAGAATTAAACGTTCGAAACACACACAGTATTATCAAACAAACTGCGGAGGTTGCGGGCTTAGACCCTAAAGACAACATAGAAGACATTTATAAAATAGAGCGCCAGGTTGACGAGGAACTTGACGCTATGAGGGGCCGTGGCGAAAAACCAACAAATGACGACGTTCAAAAAATTGCTGATAGGTTGCTTACGCCCGTAACAATCGAACGTAAGTATTGGCTCAATAAAAAAGCCAAGGTATATGAACTCAACGGTGAGAAAAGGGTTTATATTGATTACGAGGACATACCTAACAGTGAAAAGGTTGACATTAAAACAGCGTTAAGAAGACAGGGCATACCTGTTACAAATGAAACAATTACAAAAGAATACATGAACCGATTGGAGAGAATTAAACCCAATGTCGAATAAGCAAGAGGGAACTGGTACACAGATTTTAAACCAAACAACAGGACAGGTGTCAGCTTCCCTTAATGCTGTAAAAAACGAAAATCCTGATAACTATGCAAAGTCGATGTCGCTCGCAAAAGAGCTAAACATGCCTGTCGATTTGGTACATAGAAACTATGACAAATTTTACAATGCCGTTAATAGCAATGCTAATAAACCGCAGGACATTGCTGCAAACAATCCGGCGCTTTCGCAATGGGTGACTAACAAAGATAACGCGGCTATCGCTAAAGACGACTTAGCTAATTTGCAACGAGTTGACTTAAACGCTCGCAGGTTTGCAACAAAAGACCCTGCTTTATACGAGGACTTGTACCAAGCATTTTCAACAGGGTTTAATGATGCCTCGGCAAGTTTATATCACACGGCAATGAACGCCGGAACGCTCGAGCATAATGACGATAACTTCAACACGATTGCTGAATACAACCGGCGCTCAATGGAGCTTAGAAAGAAAACCCCTGATTATTTTAATGAGTTTACAAAGGAAATGTCGGCACAAGAAAACGACGTTAATAAAGCTTTTGGTAACTTTTTAAAATCGTCAAAGAAAATCGAAGAGGATTTGACTCTTGAGACATTAAAAAACTTTGCATCAACTGGAACACAAACCGTTGGTGAATCACTTGATTACATACGCTCTGCAATTGTTCGACCTAAAGCTATTTTATATTCTGCTACACAAAGCTTAGCACACTCAGCCTTGCCCTTGGTTACTGGTTTTACAGGCGCAAAAATTGGCGCTCAATCCGGTAGGGTTGTTAAAAACCCCTGGGTTGTTGGCGCTGCAACCACAACAGGTTTTGTTGGCGGTCAAATCGTTGGCTCAACAATGTCCGAGTATGGGTCATGGGTAAACCAAGAAATTGCTAACAGAGGTTACGACATTACAAATCCTCAGGATTTAAAAAAGGCATACTCTGATAAAAAACTTATGGCGGACATAAGCTCCGAGGCTAAGCGCAAGGGTTTCACAACCGCGCTTGTCGATGCGACATTTAACATGTTTGCCGGTAAGTTCTTAAAAGGCGGTAAAGGTTTTGTTGGTAAGACTGTGGCGCTTGGTAAAGAGGCGGCGGTACAAGCTGTTGGTGAAGCAACATCAGAGTTTTCGGGACAGGTTGCCGCTAAAGGAATTGAAAATGCAAATCTGGGCGAATCATTGCTTGAAGGTATAACAAGCTTCGGGCATACGGCTGGCGAACTTGTTATTACTGCGCCGTCAGAAGTTCGCGCTATGTTTAAAAAAGATACCGTGTCAGCCGCAAAACAAGTGTCTCAAAAAGCAGACCAAGCGGTTGAGGCCCACGCAAGCGCACAGAAATTAACCGAGTTAATGGAAGCTGTTAAAGAGTCAAAGACACTTGATCGAAGTGGTGAGGCTGTACAAGAACTTGTTAATATGGCGGTTGCTGACGGTGTTGGCGATAAGATTTATTTTCAGGCTGACGATTGGTACAACAAAGTAAGACAGGCTGGTTTAAACCCTCAAGAACTTGCGGGCGATATTATGGGGGACAACGGCGCTGCGTTTACCGAGGCGTTTAGAACTGGCGGAATGTTACAGGTTGACGTTGGTGCGTTCGTTACCAAAATGGCGAACCATGAAAAAACCCAAGACATTATGCAGATTGCAAGGGCAACGGAAAACAGTTTATCTGTTATGGAAGCAAAAGACTTTCTTGCGCAATTGCCTGGTCTTATGGGCACACTCAGCGAGGAAGCTAAGACATACACAAGAGACGACACAGAAGAGCTACAGGCTGTCGAATCAATTAAACAGCAATTGTTAGAAGCGGGCGTTGCTCAGGACGCAGCCGAACAAAAAGCAACAATGCTTGGTTCGTTTTATTCTACACTTGCGACCGAGTTAAACATTCCTATTGCTGACGTTGTTCAAAAATATGGTGCAACAATTACTCGTGAAGACGAGTCAATTCTAGGTGACATTGATGCCTACGAACAAACTGGAAGTTTGAAAGATGACCTTGAACAATTAAAAAGATACAAGCAAAAGCGTCAGGTATTTGTTGATTTTCTTAGAGGTAAGGGCAAAATGGTTTTCGAAACGCAAACCATTCGTGCTGACGAACTTCGCTCGGCGGGCGCACCGCCTGAGATTATGGAACTCTACAAAGAGTTTATGAAGCCGGAAAACCAGCCGCCCGCATACGTCAATAAAGTTAAATCTTTTAAACAAGCAGAGTCGCTTCCACGTTTAGACTTGCTCGGGTTTTATTCACAACTCGAGTACGAGGTTTCAAAACTTGATTTTAAATCAATGCCGCCTCAACAGTTAAAGGCGCAGATAAAAAACATTTCTGGACTAAAGCCCGAAGAAATTGAGTTTGTAGGATTAAACGAATTCCTTGATGCGTTTGATGGGCCAAAGATCACCAAGGAAGCTGTACTTGAATTTATTAAAGGAAATGGACTTGTGTTGGAACAAGTTGTCCTTGGAGACGCATACCGTAAAAAAGATAGGGCTGTTAGTACTAGAGGCGGTGGTACGCCACACATGGACGAGCTTGATTTTTCACGTGCAGAACATGAAGATGTACCAGACAGCTATATTGATAGCGAATATGAATACATAACAGAACAATTTAATGATTATTTTCCCGATGCGGTGTCGGACGCCGCAGAGTCAAGTGAAAAGCGTGATGAGCTAACTGAAGAACTAACAGAAAAGTTCACCAATGAAGACGGTGAAGTTGACGAGGATGCGCTAGAAGCTGCGGTTGATGAGGCAGTTGAAGCCCTTAAAAACGACTCAGATTTTGAACAAGAGGTTATTGATTCGTATAGCGACACTATTTGGGACATGGCGCGAGATAATTCCAGTGAAAATTATGACTGGAAAAAAATTGATGAAAGTCAAACCGGTCATACAATTCGTTGGAGTCGTAACGATGGTATGTATGAAATTCTGGACGATAACGGAAGTATAGTTAAAGATGGCACCGCTAGAAGGTGGGACGATGCCGCAGCACAGACAGAACTTTACACATACTTAATTGATGAGGGTATTGTTTCCACACAAAGAAGCGTTGATATAAACAATATTCAATATGTAATTAGCGACAGATTGCTTTCTACAAACGAAGAAAATTTAAAAGCAAAAATACAAGAATTATTAGACGCCGGTTTTAACTCAGACATAACCGACGCACATGAGAGATATAGAGTAACCTCACACGAGGTTGAGCGTCGATTTAAACGCGGCGACTACAACGACGAGGAAGCTTTCTTTACTCGTGTTATGATTGCCCCAAACGAGCTTGACAGCGAGGTGTATGTTGAGCGTTGGGGTGGTAAAGAATGGACGCTTGAAACACCAAACGGCGCCGAAGACCTAACAGCTACAAATTTTGAAGAGGCCAAAAAAGAAGCACTTGAGTTTTTAAAAAATGAAGGTTTTGTAACTGGCGAGACAGCCGAAACGGTTGCGGCGCTACCAGCATCGGAACCTGTGCCTGAGGACACAACAAATAAACCGACGGCGCTTGGAAAATTTGGAAAATATTATCAAGTTTCACAACAGGATAAAATAAAAGACTTAGTTGGTGAAACAACAAACTATCGTGAGTTTTTAATTCGTATGCCAAAGCTGCCTAATTATGTTTATCGCATGCACTGGCCCGAATACAACAATATCATTGTCCACATTAGAACTTCGGACAAAATACAAGACGGTAAAAAAATTCTTATTGTTGAAGAAATACAATCAGACTTACACCAACAAGGCCGTCGTTATGGTTATGCGGGTTCGGAACAAAACATTGAAGCACTAGATAATGACATAGAAAAATTAGAGAATGAATTTAAAGATTCATTATTAAAAGTTTATAGTGACGAAAATAAAATACCAAGTGGTTTAAATCGACCTGAAAAGGTTGGGATATACAAGCTCAATGCGCAGCTTCTTACGGAAGCTATCACACAAAAACCAGACGATGTTGAGAAACTAGAAGATAAGTACGGAATGACCAAGGAGGTTGCTCAAGAAATAATGAAGCTACCGCCTGAATCAGAACAACTTGCAAATCTAGTTGTTAAACGTAAAGAAGAAAGAGACGCAATAGACTACGCTCCGCCGTCAGCGCCGTTAAAATCGTCCGAGTCATGGGGTGCCTTGGCATTTAAAAAAGCTTTGGCCCTTGCGGTGAGTGAAAACTATGATGCCATTTCTATCATGCCTGGCAAGGTTCATGCTGAGCGATGGGGAACCGACGAGGTATCTTGGCATAAAGCCGGTGACGGCGTGTGGCTTGTAGGCTCAGTAGAACAGCGAGGCGGTGAGGCTGGCATTGACGGCATGACGATAGAAGAGGTAGCTCGTCAACGTGGGCAATTGTTAGAATCGGAAGGCACACCTATTAGAAATAAAGACCAATTGTTTACTATATTAAAAAGTATATTGGGCCGAGAAAACTCTTCTAAAACTATTGAAGCAATGGCGACAAAACTTTTTGAACGTATGCAAAAAGAAGAGACCGGCGTATTGCAACCACGTAAACAAGGGTTAGAGGATTTTTACAATAATTTAATTCCAAGAAAAGCTGTGCCTGAGGCACTTAAACGTATCGACAAAAAAGCGAAACTTGAGGTTGGTAAGGTTGGTGAGCTTGAGGCTTTGACGTTGAATCTAACCCCAGAAATGAAGGAAAAAATAAAAGGCGGCTTGCCGTACTTTCAAAGAAAAGACGAGATTGTTCGAGGTGCTTATTCTACAAACAAGGGTATGCGTCGTATTATGTTGTTTGCACAAGCAAACCTTTCGACGTTCCTACACGAATCAGGGCACTATTTCCTTGAGGTTTATGCGGACCTTATTAAAGACGGCGTAGCTACTGATAAAATCAAAAACGATTATCAAACCATACTTGACTGGTTCGGTGTTGAATCACGCGAACAGATACAAGTAGAACACCACGAAAAATTTGCCAGGGCATTTGAAAAATACCTTGGTGAAGGTAGGGCTCCAACTTCAAAACTACGTTCTGCGTTTGCTGCGTTTAGAGCTTGGATTGTTTCTATTTATAAAAAGCTCGCTAACCTTAACGTGGAAGTTAGTGACGAAATCAAAGGCGTGTTCGACAGATTGCTTGCAACAGAGCAAGAGCTTGAGGACGCGGCCAATGAGTTAAACTTAAGCCCATTGTTTTCTGACGCTAAGGCATACGGCTTAACTGACGCCGAAGCTGCTAAGTACGCAAAGGCTATTGAGGATTACAAAGAAGCGGCTCGAGCAAATTACGATGCAAAGATTTTAAAGGCTGCAAATAGGGAGCGTTCGGAATTCTGGAAGCAAGAGAAAGCATTGCTTAAAGACGAGATTTTAAAAACACAGGTAAACAACAATCCTGTGTTTATGGCTAAGTCTATTTTGCAGAATGGAACCATGCCGGACGGTAGTACACCGGCGCCAGGGCTTGATGGGATTAAATTAAACAAAGCAGATTTAATTGCGCAGTACGGTAAGGACTTTGTTAAAAAACTACCTAAGCCAATTATGTATGACGACAACGGCGTGAACCATAACCTCGTTGCTGAAATGTTCGGGTTTTCTTCTGGCGACGAAATGTTGACGCAGATTATGAACACACCGAAAGCCGATGTGTATGCTGAGCAAAAGGCCGACGCTATTATGAAAGAGCGTTATGGTGACAAGACGTTAGATGAGGACGCTCTTAAAGACGAAGCGATTAAGTCATTGCATGAGGCTGACGCTGACAAGTTGCTGCGCCAAGAGTATAAAATGCTCGCTCGTAACTTACCGCTAATGAAGGGTTTGCAAAAACGCGTGGCTTTACCAATACCGCCAAGTGCTGAATTGACAGCCGAGGCGGAGCGACAGATTGCAGACATGCGTGTGCGCGACCTTAAGCCCTACATGTTTACAAGGGCCGAGGCTCGAGCGGCAAAAGACGCTGTTGAGAAATTAAACAAAGGTGACGTTGTTGGAGCAATGAACGCTAAACGTTCCCAGGTTATGAACCGCGCATTATACAAAGCTGCGGTTAAAGCCCAAGAACAGGCTGATAAAAACATCAAGTATTTAAAGAAATACCTAAAGCTCGACCAGCGCAAAATGCTTGGTAAGGCTGGCAAAGAATACCTCGATCAGGTTGATTCGTTGCTTGAGCGTTTCGACTTTACTAAAGGCATGCCGCTTAGTGAAATCGACAAGCGCGATTCGTTGGCTAATTGGATTAGACGACAAGAGGAACAAGGTGTTGAGCCGCTTATCCCTGACAACATTCGTAACGAAGCGTTTAAAACTTCGTACAAGAATTTAACAATGAACGAACTCAAAGGGTTAAATGACTCTGTTCAAAACATTGTTGCGTTGGCTCGATTAAAAAACAGATTACTCAAAAACCAAAAGCACAAAATGATAGAAGACGCCGTTGAGGAAATGGTTGGCTCTATTGTTGATAACTCAAAAGGTAAACGCCCTAAGCAATATGAAACAAGACGGCCTGAGGACGAGCTTAAGAGATTGGGTGCTTCGTTCCTTGCGTCACACTTAAAGCTTAACACAATTGGGCGTGAGTTTGATGGCTGGTCTGACAACGGTGCGTTCTGGAATAATATTATGCGACCTATTAACGAGGCCGCAGATAAGAAAGCCCTTATGATCGAAGAGGCTACTATTGAAATGAATAAAATTTTCGATGTGTACTCGCCAAAAGAACGTAAGGCTTTTTCTGAAAAGGTATTCATTCCAGAAATACAAGCATCGCTTTCAAAAGAAGCAATACTGTCCGTTGCCTTGAATTGGGGAACTCAAGACAACCGAACTAAGTTAATGGACGGTTACGGCTGGGAACAGGCACAGGTTGAGGCAATCCTAAACAATCTTGATAAGAAAGATTTAAAATTTGTTCAAGACATTTGGGACTTTATTAACCGCTATTGGCCCGAGACCGAAAAGCTTTCACAAAGAGTTGACGGTGTTGCGCCTGATAAAGTTGAGGCGTCGCCGTTTACAATTAACGGCGTTGAATATAAGGGCGGCTACTATCCGTTAAAATACGACGAACGCCAGAGCCCAAGGGCTTACAAGCATTTGGCCGAGGAAGCTGCAAAGATGGCTATGAATGGAGCAACGGCAAGGGCAACAACAAGGCATGGTCACAGAAAGGCTCGTGTTGATGGTGTAGAAATGCCCATACGTTTAGACCTCGGCGTTGTATTTGAGCATGTTGAATCAGTAGCTCACGACTTAACACACTATGAAATGTTGATAGATGTAACAAAATTACTTCGCTCAAAGAAATTACAAACCGCGATTATCGAACACTATGGGGACATTTATTATAAAGAAATAAACGACGCCATTAACGACATTGCAGCCGGTAACGTGCCCGCGCAACAGGCCGCCGAAAAAGCCCTAAACAGATTACGCGCAGGGGTTTCTATTTCAGCAATGGGTTGGAACTTAATGACAACCTTACAGCAACCGTTGGGTTTAACTCAATCCATTCAAACCATTGGTGCTAAGTGGGTTGCTATAGGTGTTAAACGATTTATAGGTGACGCCGCTCGTATGGAAAATACTGCTAAGTATGTTCACGAGAAATCGTCGTTTATGAAACTGCGTCATAAAACACAACAAAAAGAAATTAATGAAATAAGAAATACAATAACAAAATCAAAACGCATGACTGACTTGCAAGAGTCGTTCTTTTATTTGATTGCCAAAGGTCAATTAATTGCCGACATTCCAACATGGATTGGCGCATTTGAGAAAGCAATGGCTACCCAGGTTGACAAAAACCAGACAGTCGAAGAGCAAGAAAAACTTGCAATTGCGCTTGCAGACCAGGCGGTTATTGATTCACAGGGCGGAGGGCACATTAAAGACTTGGCTCGTGTTCAACGAGGTAGTCCTTTCATGGCACTATGGACTTCGTTCTATTCCTATTTCAACGTGACGTTCAATAGAAACTATGAGGCTATCAAACGAACCAACTTTAAAAAACCCGAAAGCATTGGGCGTTTGGCGGTTGACTTGTTTATTATCAACAGCTTGCCGGTAGTGCTAACCTCGTTAATGGTTGCAGCTTTAAAAGGTGAAGACGATGACCCAGAAAAACTTGCCAAAAAAATAGCACAAGACCAGCTTGGTTATTTGATGGGGCAAATGATTTTGATGCGTGAAATTGGTTCGGCAATGATGGGGTATCAGGGTTATTCTGGTCCTGCGGGCGCAAGATTCTTTAGCGAAGCTGGTAAGCTTGCGAAACAGGCGGCGCAAGGTGAACTTGATGAGGCGTTTGTTAGATCATTAAACCAAGTTGGCGGGATTGTGTTTCAATACCCTGCCACTCAAATCGACAGAACAGCTCGAGGTTTTGATGCACTTGCTAACGGAAAAACAGAGAATCCGGCGGTTCTACTTTTTGGACCGCCAGCTAAGAAGTAGAATGGAGTAACATGACAATATCGACAACAGTTTCACGAAACAACTACACGGCAAGCGGTTCGGATAACGTCTATAACTTTACGTTTAAAATTTTTGCACAGTCTGATTTGCTTGTGACTGTTCGAGATACTGACGGTGTTGAGACTACGCTAACGCTTACAACCGACTACACGGTTGGCGGTTCACTTGGCGACCCAACAGGGGGCACAATTACTCTTGTCAACAGTGGGCAATCTTGGCTGTCTGGCGGCGATTTAATTGTAAACTATGTAATTTCTATTCGTCGCGTTCGAGATATTATTCAAGAAACTGACATTCGTAACCAAGGGGCATTTTACCCTGAGGTACACGAGGACCAATTTGACATTGCGACAATGATCGACCTGCAACAACAGGACGAAATTGACCGCTCTGTTAAGCTTGGCGAATCGGTTGACCCCGCAGATTTTGACGGGGAAATTCCGGCTGCAATCGTTGGTCAAGCTGGTAAGGCATTGGTTACAAACGCAACAGGTGACGGTTGGGAAGTTGGTCCCGACGCAACAGACATTGCAAATGCTCAGCCTAACGCTGCGGCTGCGGCTGCGAGTGCGGCGGCTGCATTAGCTTCGCAAACGGCTGCGGCGGCTTCGGCAAGTGCCGCATCTACTTCGGCTTCAAATGCGTCTAGTTCTGCAAGCGCGGCTGCGGCAAGCGCCGAGGTTGCGCAAGGTTCGGTTGTTGTAACTCCAAGCGGGGGTAGTTATCCATTGACACTAGATAGCACCTATTTTGGTAAAACAATTTTAGTTGATACAAGCGCCGCTCGCACAATCAACCTTCACGCGGCAGCTACTAATTTTAAGTTTTCGGTTAAGGATAAAATAGGAACGTCTGGCACATATCCTATAACTTTAGTTCGAAATGGCTCACAAAAGATTGAAGGGCTTTCTTCAAATTATACGCTCGATGCAAATTATGGAACATGGTCATTTATTTTTGATGGCACAGATTGGTGGGTAACAAACTAATGGCAAACCTAGTTCGAAAAGAATTTTACACAGATTGCACATGGACCGCGCCGGCTGGGGTGTCTAGTGTTGTTGTGTATCCCATAGATGTTGAAAGAATAAAAAACTCAAACCCAGCCAGAACAGACCACTTATTAGACAGTGACGGAAATTTATATTTATGGGGTCGTGGATGTTGTGGAATAAATGGCGACAATACAGTAACAGACCGTTGTTGCCCTGTTGCCGTATGTGGTGGGTTAAAATTTCGCTGGTTTGACAGGGGACAGACAGCTATTGGATTAACAAGAGAAGGTTGCGCATATTCGTGGGGTGCAAACTTCGCCGGTCAAGTGGGTAATGGAACAACAACACATTACTGTTGTCCTGTTGCTGTTTGTGGCGGTATAAGGTTTAAGCAAGTCACTTCTGTTACCTCAGACGTTGGTGGGCTTGTAGGTATAACCGCAGATGGCCTTGCTTATTCGTGGGGATGTAATTGCATTGGGCAGCTTGGTGACGGTACAACAACCAATCGTTGTTGCCCTGTTGCTGTGTGTGGTGGGTTGCGATTTAAACAGGTATTTGGTGGTAACAACTTTATATTTGGAATAACCAAAGAAGGTTGTCTTTATTCTTGGGGAGTAAACACAAGCGGGGTGTTGGGTGACGGCACAACAACGAACCGATGTTGCCCTGTTGCCGTATGTGGTGGGCTAAGGTTCAAATGTATATTGACTCCTAATGCGGCAAACGTAGCATTAGGATTAACTGTTGATGGGTGTTTATATACTTGGGGTGAAAATTCTGGATATGGCGTTGGAGATTGTACAACCACAAATCGCTGTTGTCCTGTTGCCGCTTGCACAACCGCTCGATTTAAAGAGTTGTCAATGTTGTACAATACCGCATTTTTTGGGTTATCCTGTGAAGGTATAATTTACGCTTGGGGTAATAACTCCGGCGGGCAGCTTGGAATTGGTACAGACTCAGGCGGGGCATGTGTGCCTACTGCCGTATGTACAACTCAACGATTTGCCAAGCTTGTTTTCATGGGAGGTATAACCGTTAATGGTGATATGTACCTTTGGGGGCAGAACCCTAACGGTGAAGTGGGTGACGGAACAATAACGAATCGTTGCTGTCCTGTTGCTGTTTGTGGCGGGTTGAAGTTCATTGATAGATTTTATTATTCATCAATTGCAACAGACGGTTTTTTATATAGCTGGGGCTATAACGGATTGGCCGAGCTTGGTGACGGCACAACAACAAGTCGTTGTTGCCCCGTTGCCGTGTGTTCGAATATTACTTATAATTATCAACTCCAAGGTGGGGCAACAACATTCTCTGTTGTGCCAGGGTCAAGTTATTCAATAAGTCTTGGGACTTTATATCAAGTATTCAATGGCTCACCTATCTCGTGTGGGGCTTTTGGAGTTGTTTTGGAGTACGTACTTTGAAAAATAGAGTCGTTAAAGAATTCTACACAGATTGTACGTGGACCGCACCGGCGGGAGTAAGTAGCGTTGTTGTTTATGGTGATTATAATAAACAAACTAGCATTGATTTTTCTAATGCTACGTCGTTTGGTATTGATGTAAGCGGAACAACATACAGTTGGGGAGTCTTTAACTGTGGTATTCTTGGAGACAATACTGCGGGCGCCTCTAGGTGTACGCCATTAAAAATTTGTTGTAATTTAGTATTTAAAAAAGTCTCTGCTAATGGAAATTCTGCGGGCGGATTAACTCAAGACGGTATTGCTTATATGTGGGGCGGAAATATTTTCGGCGCCCTTGGCGACGGGACGGCTACGTCAAGATGTCAACCTGTCCGTGTATGTGGGAACTTAAGATTTAAAGAGTTATCTGTTGGAGTATGTTCGTCGGCTGGTATCACACCTGAGGGTTGTATGTTTACTTGGGGAGCTAATCCTGGCGGAGGGCTTGGCGACGGTACAACTACGAACCGATGTTGCCCCGTGGCTGTATGTGGCGGGTTGAGGTTTTCAAAAGTATCTGTTGGCAATGGAACGACGCTTGCGATTACGTGCGACGGGTGTTTGTATTCTTGGGGTTATAATTTCAGTGGGCGCTTGGGTGACGGCACAACGACCAATCGTTGTTGCCCTTCGGCAGTTTGCACGAACTTAAGGTTTAGGCATGTTTTCATATCCGGCGACCATGCTGGTTACGGTGTTACGTGTGACGGCGACGGCTACGCTTGGGGTGATAACTCTGTCGGGCAATTTGGAACATGTTGCGCGCCAGATGTTTTTTGTTGTCCTGTTCCGGTATGTGCTTCGTTTAAATGGAAAATGATTAATGGTACGGCAGGAATAGATTGTGACGGTTGCGCATATGGTTGGGGTTGGAACGTTGGCGGGTATATTGGCGACGGTACAACTACGGGCAGATGTTGTCCGGTGCCTGTTTGCGGTGGGCTGAGGTTTAAACAAATTATCAGTAAAGGTTTTACAACTGTTGCCGAGGGGTGTGACGGTAGGTTTTACTCTTGGGGAACGAACTCAAGCGGGATGCTTGGCGATGGCACAATTACAAATAGATGTTGTCCGGTTGCTGTGTGTGGTTGGTTGCTTTCTTATAGTAACCTGCCTAGCCCAAGGTTAACGCTTCCTGTTATTCCAGGCACGACGTATGCCGTAAACATGTTTACTTTTTACGCAATGTTTGGCGGTTTTCCTGTAAAAAATATTCAAGATAAGTTAATACTCGAATATTGGGCTTAGTTAAAAAATTATTTTGCATTAAGATTAACCAATACCGTGAAGAGTTGTGTCGCTACACGACGCCTACGGTTCGCTATTGGGCGGCACTTAACGGTTGGGAATATATTGAGATCACAGAACGAAAGTTTAATGGCTATCCTATTACGCTTGAAAAACTACAGGTTCGTGACTTTATTGATGGGTGTGACCACGCTGCGGTTGTTGATGCTGACATAATAATAAGACCTGACTTGGAGTGCCCTACTTCAATTCAAGAGCCTGGCATTGTGTGGGCCTCATATGGATTTGAGGCAAGCACCAGGTTTAATAATTTAAAAGGGCAAGCGTTGTCGGGTGGGTTTTATGGAACTTCAAAAGAAAGTTTTTGCTTGTGGGATTTGCCTAATTTAAATGATGCGCTTGAGGGCACCAAAGAAAACACGCACTTAATTGATGAGTGGTGCATTGCTTACAATATTACAAAACATAATTTGCAATACAATGGAATTGACCACGACCCCGACAGATACATAATGCACTTTGGCTCAGAGCTTATTTGTCAAGGAATTGACTTAGGTGTTGAGCAAGCTCGCAATGTGTGGAATGACTTAGCTTACTTATGGCCCGACCTAAAGAAGTTTTATTAACACTCGCAACCGGCAAGAAACATAAAGGCATATTGGCCGAAACGATTGGACAAATGCGCAGATACGCTGAGCGTATTGGCGTTGACTTCCTCGTGTGTAACGAAGAGGACTTAGAACAAACTTACGTTGTTCCGGCTTATGCTAAGTTTGAAGTTATAAGCAAGGCTCTTGAGATATACGAGCGTTGTTGTTTTGTTGATGCTGACGTTCTTATTTCAGACAAAGCACCAAACATTTTTGACGTTGTTCCACATGGAACAATTGGTTTGTTTAACGAGGCACCCTGGGTTGGTGAGCGCCACATTAAAGACCTCGAATCATGGGAGTCGCTGACAGGACAGAAGCTTAAGGCCGGTCAATACTACAACACTGGCGTTATGGTGTTCGATAAGTTCCATTTCTTTGAGGCACCTGATTTTCAGATAAGCCATTACGGTGAACAGAGTTGGTTTAACCAAGAACTTGTAAACTCAAACGAAAAAGTTTTCGAACTTGATTACAAATGGAATAGAATGAGTTGCACTTGGGTTAAGGGGCTCGACCCAAGGGACGCGTATTTCATTCACTTCGCCGGTCAACAATACCCTGACGACCAAGGGGGCCTACCTAAGTTTATTCGTGAACGATTAAAGGAATGGAAGTCAAACCAATTTCAAGGCATTTCAAAAATACTTATCGTTACAGGCGGCGGCATGGGCAACCAGGTCGCAACAATCCCTGTCGTTGAAGAAATTATGCGTATGCACAAAGGTTCATTTTTTGGAATTCACTCGGCATATCCTGAGGTGTTCGAGCATTTCGCAAGTGATACCTGTGAAGTTATAAAACCGCAGGGTGTGTGTCCTACAACGCCCGAAGAGTATGACCAGTATTCAAAACAGCTTCAAGAAAAATACATGTATTCAAGGGTTATATCGACACATGGACAAGCGCCGTTTGACATGACTCACATGAACTCAACAGACTACCATTCTCTTGTGGCTTTAGGTCGCCAGCTTGGTGCGTGGAATACTCGATTGCCATACTCAGCCATTGAAACGGATGGGTTCACAGTTTGTTTACACGCGGGCTTCAATGCTTGGGAATCAAAGAACGTGCCCAAAGAACTATACCAGGGCATATGCGACGCTCTTAAAAACGCAGGGTTTAAGGTTGCGCTCATTGGCCGTTCTGATTTTAAAGAACACGGTAAGGGTTACGGCGCTTACAAACTGGAGGGCGCCGATTTTGATTTTATGGACGCACCACTTAGCGAAACATATGGGGTTATAAAAGGCTGTGACCTACTTGTAACCAATGACTCAATGCCGGTTCATTTGTCACCAATGACAAACACAAAAACACTTTTAATCACAATTGCAAAAAAGCCTGAGCTTATTTTCCCAAGCTGGTTTAAGCGATGGGTTGCGGCAACAGGTAATCCTCAGTGGGAATTAGAGCCTCGTCGTGCTTTCTATTATCCTCATGAGAAAATCATTACAACAAACGAATGGGTTGAAGGTATGAAGTGGCCCACCGTTGAGGATGTAATTCAATTAGTAATGAACTTTGGAGATTACACAAATGAATAACGTACACCCTGTAAGAATTAAACTTGCACAAAAATTCCTATCACTCGGCCATGACATTATCGGCGCAGAGGTTGGCGTTAATGAGGGCGAATACTCGGATTATATTTTAAACAATTGCTTAAATGTTAAACGCCTGTACTCATGTGACTTTTGGCGTGGCTATCACGAGTTAGATGCAAATGCTCGTGGTGACTTCGAAGCTATATGCGCCATGAGAGAAGCCGCCGATAAACTAACCAAGCATGGCGACCGTTCTGTTATCGTAAGAACAACGAGCGAAATCGCAGCGTCATTGTTCCCCGACGGTCACTTTGATTTTGTTTACATTGATGCGGGACATGATTACGACAATGTTATGCGTGACCTTAAGGCATGGTTTCCAAAGGTTCGCAAGGGCGGGATAATTTGCGGCGACGATTTTGTTGACGGTATCATTGAATGGAACGGAACATTTACGCACTTCGATGTGAAGAAAGCCGTAACAGAATTCTTTGGAGTTGGGGGCTTTGAGTCAGACCCAGAATCAGAAGATGGCACATACTTGTCTCAATGGTGGGCTACTGTAGAATAGCGCCATGAAATTAATACTATGTAAATTATTTGGTTGGTATTGCGTAACTCAACCGACTCCGATTGTTAAACCTATCGAAGTCACAAAACCAATTGAACCAGTAGCAAGCATTGAGCAAGTGGTTATGGCTAACGGTTGTAAGGACCACTATTTTAAAGAACGTGGTAAGCCGCCATTGGCGTTTATCATGGGCATTGCATACACCTATAAGCAAGCCAAGTGCAGCCAAAATTTTGTTGGGCTTGTTACTGTTCCACACAAGGGCGTCAAAGATGTGATGCAACATTATGGCCTAGCTCCTAACCTTCAAAATATTTTTACGCTTTTGGTTGGTCTTGGTATGCGAGAAAGCTCAGGACGGCACTGTACTGGTCGTGATATGAGCGCGGGGTTTTCTACTTCGCAAAGTGCAGAGGCGGGTTTGTGGCAAACTTCTTATGATGCAAGATACTTAGATAAAAATTTGCCGGAATATTCTGACAAATGGGCTGGCGAGTGTTTCCTAGAACACTATTCAAAAAACATTACATGTTCTCAGAATGATTGGAAGTATTGGGGAACCGAACTAAGTGGTCGATTGTTCCAAGAAAAAGCAAAAAAATGCCCCGCGTTTCATGCTGAGTACACAGCAATTACAATGCGAGCAAATAAAAACCACTTCGGCCCTTTTTACGGTAGCCGCAAAGTGGCAGAATTTGTGCCAGCGTGCCTTGAGTTATTTGAAAAACTCAATACCGTGATACAATGTAATTAATGGAATTAGCGGCTATTGTTTTTAGTGTTGCAGGTTTTCTTGGTGTTACACTAACGGCAATTCTGACTTATGAGATTAGAAAAACAAGAGAATCAATCGAGCTTCTTAACTCGCAGGTTGCTGTTGTAATTTCAAAAGTAGAATTACACGAAAACAGAATAGACAGGCTTGAGGGCCATATTCTTAAGATATGATAACAGTCCAAAAATATTTCGAACGCTTCAAAGACAGCCTGGAAATTACTGATAAGGTAAGAAAGAACGCAGAAAAAACAATAGGACTTGTAAGTACATTACTTTCGCTTATACCATATGACGGTATTCAAACATCTGGGTTTCGTACACAAAAATACAATGATAAAATTGGCGGAAAATCCTTGAGCGCCCATTGTACCGGCGAGGCAATCGACCTACACGACCCCGACAAAATCATAGGCAATTGGTGTATGAACAATATTCCATACCTTGCAAGCGTTGGTTTATACATGGAGCATTTAACCGTAACGCATAGAAGTCCAGACCCAACAAAACGCTGGGTTCATTTGAGCATACGTGCGCCAAAGTCGGGCAATACTATTTACTTCCCTTAAGGATAAGGTACACTCTTAATTGGAGGGTCCACAAATGGAACAAATTTTAGTATTAATCGGTAAGTTGCCTGAGTATCTTGGATTGGTAAGCGCGGTATTGGTTGCGCTTATTGCTCTTTTCATGGTTATCCCTGGCGATCAACCTGAGAAAGCTTTGCAATCCGTTCTTGATATAATTAAAAAATTCTCCAAAAAATAATGCTTGAATTCTTGGCGTTCTTAAAAGCCCTTCCTGAGATTGTTTCGGCACTCAGGGGGGCTTTCAACATGTGGAAACAAATGCAACGAGAATCGTTCTATCGCGACACGCAGAAAGCATTTGCGAAATTAGAGGAAGCAAAGACAGATGACGAAATCAAAGACGCTGTTGTTGGCTTGCGCGATATTTATAAGCGGTTGTAGGTCATGGGTTCCCGCCCATGAATACTGCGTTTTAAAAGCCGAACCTGTAGAATTCACACACCCCGCAGAAATAGAGCCGCAGACACGCACGATTATTCTTGGCGCTTGGTGTACGCGCACTGATTCTAAAGACGATGCTTATTGGAAGCCCGCAAGTTCACTACACAAATGGATAAGCCGAAGCCCGCAAACTGAGCAAGCTATTATTGAGGCGGCCAAAAGGAATTGTGAAAAATGATAGTGTTGGCGGTGCCGGATTTGCACTGTCCCTACCATCATAAGGACGCCTGGGATTTTCTAAGAGACTTAAAAAAAGAATATAAACCCGATAAGGTTGTGTGCCTTGGTGACGAGGCTGAGTTTGCCGGTATTGGTTTTCATGAGATTAACCCTAATATGCCAAGCCCTGGCGACGAGCTTGCGGCTACGGTTCGCGAACTAAAGCGCGGGCTGTACAAAATATTTCCTAAGTTAGACTTATGTCTTTCAAACCACACGTCACGCCCATTTCGAAGAGCAATGAAATATGGGCTGCCCTCTCAGTTTATTCGTGACTACAGGGATTTTTTAGAGGCGCCAAAGGCATACCGTTGGGCTGACTCATTTGAATACGACAAGGTTTTATTCCTTCACGGCGAAGGTTTTATGGGAAAAAACGGCCACATAAAAGCCGCTATGGACCACAGACAAAGTTGCGTGATTGGACACCTTCATGGTTGGGCCGGTGTTCAATACCTTAGATCACGCATGGGGCAGATATTCGGGTGTAATTCAGGATGTCTTATAGATGAGACGGCGCTTGCGTTTAGGTGGGCTCGTCATTTTGCAACAAAGGTAAACTTGGGGGCATCGGTTATAATTTACGGTGTGGAAGCACGCTTTATACCGATGAAAATATGAGAAAAGGACAAGTTGTTGAAGTCTTATTTGACGACCATTTAATAGAGCATAAGCGTTCTAAGAAAGGGCACACCGCCAGGTTTTGGGTTCGTGGAAAAGTAAAATCGGCAAAAGGAAAATACGTTACAATCGAAACCTGGGAACCAGTTCCTAAGGACGACGACAATGCTGAAACTGCTAAGATTTTAAAAAGCTGCATAGTTGAGTGGTATGTTTTGAAAAGATTACGGGCTGAGTAATATATAATGAGCAGCTATGCAATCTGCCATTATGGGAAGAACTAAACAGCCCGCAAATTGTTATTTCTTTTTCTTGGTTGGTTTGGCGGTTGGTTTTTTAGCAGGTGCTTTCTTTTTCATATAGTCCCCTTTCATAAAAATAGATTACATTCTTTTCTTAGTTCTGCAAGTAGGCATCATTTTGTAACGCTTGAGTTTTTCAACCAATGTTGTTCTATTTACCTGTAGGTCATTTGCAGCCCTTGTAATATTATTGCCGTGTTTAGACAGATAATGAGACAATATTCTCATTTCCATATCAAGCAAGAATTTCTTTAACGAAACATGAATTTCCATTTTATTTTTTCTTACTCTTGCCAGCCTTAGAAAGAGCTATTGCCACGGCTTGCTTTTGCGGTCGGCCTTCTTTTTTAAGTTTTCTGATGTTGGACGAAACAGTTTTATTAGAGCTACCTTTTTTAAGGGGCATAATATTTTCCTATCTAAACAATGGAATGTAATCTGTATTGTTTTTCTTATTGTATCGCTTAACAAAACCCTCAACCTCAAGAACAGTTTTAAGTCTTGGGGAAAGGTTTTTATTTTGCTCGTGTTTTTTGGTGCTGTCTATTGCCGTAAGCCCAAGCATCTTTCGAAGCTCTGTTATTTCAATACAGTATTTTCTAGCAACAACAGACAATGGCAATCTCCTAGCCTCTTTTTTAAGAAAATCAGGGTCGTGTTTTATGTTGTTAATATCCATATCGACACTAACAAAAGCACGATAGGGCCACAAACGTCAACAACTAATTGACAGGCCCCTTCACAGTTAAAATAGCGTTTAACATTTTCTTTAAGTCGTGCGTGCCCATTGGATAACCTGCCATAAAGTATTTTACGCATAAAAGTATTGCCCAAGATAAAACATAGCACTCGTCAGCATCGTCATTAACCTCTAATTGTTCGTTAATTACAATTACAACTTGGTCGTCACCAACTTCAATTTCAATGCTCATTGAATAATTGTAGCAGGTGACAACTTGTTTACACTATTTTAATTTTTAAATTACGTCCTCGTCTGCATTTGTTTCAACTGGCGCCTCTGGTACAATTTCGCTTTCGGTTTGCTCAACAAGTTTCGACAGGCGTTTAGATTTTTTCTCAACAATTTTTGGCTCAGGTTCAATCTTGGCGGGGGTTATGTCATACATTTCATCGTCGCGCTCAACAACAGTTTCTAGGTCTGTTGACATCGGCAAACGTTTAGACAGTCGTCTAATTGCGGTTTTACGAAGCATCTCGTCGCGAAACGGACCAGACCAAGGGCCGTTCTTAGAGCGCGACGAATTTTCTACTGCCTTGATTTGCTCCATTGTCATAATTTCATAATAAGTTGCACCGTCTTTTGTTTTCGCGAGGGCATATACGCCAACAGCGGGGCCGCGCTCACCAAAGAACAATGGCCGGTGCTCGATGTGCTCACCGTCACCGTCAACCCAAAATTTGAACTCATCATGTTTATAAATAACGTGCGAGGTTATTGTTGCAAGCTCGCCAGAATTTCTAATTTTCTTTAGCAATCCATTCACCATTGGAAGGTATTGTACTTGACCGCCGAATTTAACCAGTGCGGCCTCTTTCCCGTCTGGAAGCAAGCCGTCTTGAGCCGCCTTTACGCAAGCTGCAAATAAACTATTGCGGTCAAGATTTGCAAGCTCAGGATTTTGACCTAAAGCGGTTTGCACAACTCTCACGAATTTTTCGGGCGAAATGTGTGATGGTAAAGCCGCCTTGAATTGTGGGGCCATTGCTTGAATTGATTGTTTTAATACTTGAATTTGATTCGACATGTTCTATCCTTTCAACGAGTGTTTTTAATGCGTTGTTAATTCTTACCTGGTAGTTGTGCATTTCGATGTCAAACCGCTCGATTATATCAAGCAAGTTTGCAATCTGTTGTTCGATTGGCGCCGATGTATCACGCTCCATTGTCCTGTGTTTCCTTCCATGTGAGTTTAAAATTTCTAAACGCCTTGCGTTTAACCGTGTACTCTGACGGCCCCGTAATTCCTGCGCTGATACTAAACGAATTGCCTTTGACTTTCTCGCACGAGCCAATGATTGTCATAAGCTGCGCCTTGATTGCGTCCTTGGTTTTTGCATGTTCTTTCTCGGCTTGGCTTGCAAACTTATATGCACGAGCTAACTCTTCAATTTCTGGCGTCGCTGTCATTACAGTATTTGGCTCAGCAAATTGCGAAATACTCATAATGAAATCAGCGTCCTTTTGAAAGTCCGGCGTGGGCGCTTCTTTAAGAGCCCAGAACTCAGATGCTTTCTTTTTAATCGCATTAATCACCGCATCGTCAACGGTCCTTTCGCATGTTTTTATTTCGTTACCGCCAACAAGTGCGGCGATTAATGCCTTTTTCCTACCACTTAGAAACATTTGAAGTTGAACCTGTAGCTCAATATGCAGAGGCGCCTCGTCCTCAGTCCACTTCTGTTTGTACTGTAGGCCATCAACGTTTTTAATCTCAAGTATCCCGTCGTCGCCATATACATAATCATACGAGGCACCAAGCTTTAACGTGTCGTCAAAAATAAAATCCTTATAAGGTCGGGCGTCGAGGCTTAAGTCCTCACTAACCCCCTGAGCAATAACAGGCTCAAGCCTCGACCCCCATGTCATGCGCTCCGTTGATTCAAAATCTTGAACCGCAGAACCGTTCTTGTAATGCCACAATTCGAACTTGGTCATGTATGGATTACAGTCAAACAGGGCGCTAATTTCCGTTGATGTGATTACTTTTTGCCTAAGAGAAAGCCAATGCTCACGACTCTCAAGCGTTACAATTTTTCTTCCCATAAATTCACTTGTACACAACGCTTTGCACACTTTCAACAAAAATTTGACATAAAATTATATGAGCGTATAACGTGGCGAAATTATGCAGCTTCGCGACTACCAAAAAAATCTAATTACACAAATTGGTAACGGACTTCGCGAACACAAATCAGTGTGCCTACAACTTCCAACAGGCGCGGGTAAGACAGTTATATTTTCATTCATAGTTAAAGCATTTTCCGACATGGGCAAGCGTTCTCTCGTACTTGTACACCGACGCGAACTTGTTAAACAAACCGTTCGAACACTCAAAGAAGTTGGCTGCAACGTAGGCGTTATCGCGTCCGGCATGGACAGCAACCCACAAGCACTTGTGCAAGTTGCATCGGTTCAAACACTCATACGAAGGCTTGATATAATAACAGAGCCATATATTATTATAGCCGACGAATGTCACCACGTTCCGGCTGGTTCGTGGGCTTCAATTCATAATACCTTTAGCTCGTTTCGACTTGGGGTGAGCGCAAGTCCGGCGCGTTTGGATAGCAAGGGGCTCAATGATTTTTACAAATCACTAATTAACGGCCCAACTATTAAACAACTAACGGCGATGGGTTTCTTGTGCCCATATAAATTATACGCACCAAAAAACAACCTCGACCTAACAGGCATTAAAACTGTTATGGGTGACTATGAAAAAACAGCACTTGAAGAGGCTGTTATGCGTCCCTCAGTTACAGGATGCGTTGTTAGTGAATATCTTAAACGCGCCAATGGTAAACGCGCAATCATGTTTGCCGCATCAATAAAACACTCAAAGGAACTTGTAACTCAGTTACAAAGCGCCGGTGTTCGAGCCATGCACTTAGACGCCGACAGCGACAAAGAACTTCGAGACAACGCACTTGATTTATTGTCAAGCGGTGACATTGATGTCGTGTCAAACGTGGGACTATTTTCCGAAGGGTTAGACATTAAAGCCGTCGAGTGCGTAATTGATGCAAGCCCTACGCAATCGCTCGTCAATTACATGCAGCGAGTGGGTCGCGCACTCAGGCCCTTTGAGGGTAAGCAACACGCCATTATTCTCGACTTAGCCGGCAATTGCTACCGTCACGGTATGCCGGACCAAGACCGCGAATGGTCACTTCAAGGAATTGAGAAAAAGAAACGCGGCAAAAACAAAGACGAACCGTCGGTTAAAATCTGCGAGAAATGTTTTGCCGCATGTGAGTCAACCAACACGGTTTGCCCTGAGTGTGGGTTTGTATTCCCAATACAGCACAGACAAATTGAAGAGCGCGAAGGTGAGCTTGATGAAATTACAAAAATTGAAATTAAGAAAAAGAAGAAACTTGAACAGGCTCAATGCTCAACCTATGAGGAGCTTGTCGCGCTTGGCACCAAGAGGGGCTACAGTAACCCCCACGGTTGGGCGCATTTCATATACGAAGGTAGAAAGCGAAGGTATTAAATGAAACTAATTACAATTAACGATTGTCATATAGGCGGCCCGCACCAAATTCATTCACACGATGAGATTTTATACACGCTTAATTACGCACAATATCCTGTCGCCTATCTGGGCGATAATTATGACGTTGCAAATTGTAAGCGTGATGAGGTGTGGAAAATTATCTCTCAAAAGAAATTAATCTACACGAAAATGAGACAGCAAGATGTTTTTTGTAGAGGTAACCACGGGCTAAACTGTATTCATGCTCCCGATTCTCACTTTAAAGACGGGATATTATTTGAGCATGGGGACTATTTGTTTTGGGGTAACGAGCGAGCCGACAAATTTCGTAGCCAAAAACCAGGCGCAGGTTGGTTTAAACGTAACCTCATCACACGCCCACTTGATTCTCTCCGATGGCTTAAAGACCCGCACTTAAACGATACAGCTAAACGTTACATAGATGCGCTACCTTCTACAATTCACACAATAATTTGTGGTCACCGTCACCCGACTGGAAACATTGTTGAGAAATATAATGGTCGCAGTGTTTTAATCCTCAAGCGCGGAATACAGACAATAGATTTGGAGAATGTATGACCAAAAAAGCTAAGAACTGGCAAGAAGCCATGAATATTGAAGAACAATACAAAGACCTCCCTCACGGTAGGTTACAGTGGAAAGGCACAGATGCCTGTATGGATTTTTATTGTAAGTGTGGTGCGCATTTACACTTTGATGTTGATTTTTTATATAATATTAAGTGTGGTCACTGTAATACGGTGTATTGGCTTAATCCGCACATTGAAGCAATAGAGCTTGAAGTTCCAATGAGTGATAACCTTCAAGTTGGACTTGATGAAGATATATTGTGGGATGGAAAAGTATGACAAATAAACTCATGACCCTTAGCGAAGCACTCGCCACAGGACGACCGTTTAAGCATAAAAATCAGAGTATATTTTACCAAAAAAATCATTACGCAACTTTTTTATGTAATGAAATGTATGATCCAGTCTGGCAAGTGAAGGAAGAAGAGAAGCCGCCTATGAGGGTTTTAGCCGATGTAGAAGGAAAAATGTGTCTTAGCAATGGCATACCGATGTTTCACGGTGAAACAGACATAACAGAATCGTTAGCCAAAGCACTCGCGCCACTAATAAAGAAGGAGCTTGGGTTGTGATGTTAATTCATGGCGATTGTTTAGAAAAACTAAAAGAACTTCCCGACAATTCTATTGATGCGATAGTAACCGACCCTCCTTATGGTCTGGCGTTTATGGGGAAGAAATGGGATTATGATGTTCCAAGTGTTGAGATTTGGAAAGAAGCTTTGAGAGTATTAAAACCAGGCGGTCATTTGTTATCATTTGGTGGGACGCGCACATATCATCGAATGGTTGTGAATATTGAAGATGCGGGCTTTGAAATTCGAGACCAACTTCAATGGATTTATGGAAGCGGGTTTCCTAAGTCTTTAGATGTTTCAAAAGCTATGGATAAGGCGGCGGGTGCTGAGAGGGAAGTTGTAGAAAATAGGAAGTTTGGTGCTAGGTCTGCCGAAGCCGTAACTTCTGGCGCTAGTAATGGCGGCGAACAAGGAGGGTACAACTTTAAAGATGAACGCTCTATTACAGCCCCCTCAACCGAACTAGCAAAACAATGGCAAGGGTGGGGAACGGCTTTAAAGCCCGCAAACGAACCTATTGTGTTAGCAAGAAAGCCTTTAATTGGAACCGTTGCCCAGAATGTAGAAAACTACGGTACAGGGGCGCTTAATATTGATGCCAGTAGGATTGGTGCGGAAACTATATTTCAACATGGACCCAATGACTCGCCGAATGTATCGATGAGCGGTAGAAATTATGCCGAAGATTATGGCCGCTCTTGGGTCGGTAGATGGCCCGCGAATGTTTTATTTGATGAAGAAGCGGCGGCGTTGCTTGATGAACAGAGTGGGATAACCGGAAGTAACTTTAGAAAGCAAAAGGGCGGCACGGAAGCATTCTGGAATAATGGTTCTAAAGAAATTGGCGAAGGCGGTCACAACGACTCAGGCGGCGCCTCTCGATTTTTTTATTGCGCTAAGGCTTCAAAGTCCGAGCGCAATGCAGGACTTGATGGTATGCCTGAAAGATTAACTCCAAAAATGGACGGTGGACAATTTATCAATCCAATGACAGGTATTTCTTCAAAAACAACTATGAGACAAAACCACCACCCTACCGTAAAACCCCTAAAACTCATGCAGTATCTTGTTAAACTAATCACACCTCCGAACGGAACCGTTTTAGACCCATTTATGGGAAGCGGAACTACGGGAGTTGCGGCAATAAGTTTAGGATTTAATTTCATAGGTATCGAGCGTGAAGCTGAGTATGTAGAAATTGCAAAGAGAAGGATTGAAAATGCCACGCCTTAGCCCCTCCGACCTAGCCGCCATTTACAGGGCGTGTGAG
>ERZ724522.131-NODE-131-length-45187-cov-8.843681_pt1 | contig 45187 bp, 62 predicted proteins | sample MGYA00376055_ERZ724522 | MGnify/ENA primary metagenome ERZ724522 (study PRJEB28724, sample SAMN07190884) | wastewater metagenome | isolation source: effluent of sewage treatment plant in Hong Hong | place: Hong Kong | collected 2016-03-17 ... | reverse complement strand
TAAATTTAGAGTAGGTATGTTGGCCTATCCTACCCTTAAATTTTGGCTTGTAGGGGCTAATTTCAATTTTTTGAATATCTTTGGTATAATAAATTTGTAGGCAAAGAAATGCCTAAAATTTTATGGAAGCTCAAGGAACATTAGTTAATGATGTTTTACCCATTTTTTTGGCTTAGTTGAGCTTTCTTTCTTCAGTAAAAGAACATTAGCATTGTTAATGTTCTACCCCTCCGAAAAACTTTTCTAAAGTCGGTAGGGTTCTTTTACCTTAATTAGAGATAGTCATTTACCCCTGGGAACCATACTTAATACTAAATAGGTCTCTAATTAAGTGTTACTTAATAACAATAAATATTAGTTTTTAATTTGCGCAAAGATAAAAAAGGATATATGTTATGAATACTTTTACAAATAAGTTTGTTAATCGCATGTTTCGCCGGATCGACGGTGTAGTGTGGGATTTGACCACTGGAGTAGTGGGCCTCAAAACGGTTCAAGGTATCTATTCTCTGACTCTGGATGAACAAGGTAAGCCGGGTGTCTCGGTCAACCCGTTCGATGAGTTTGGGTTTGCGATTCCGGCATTTGCTACACAATCCACCTTTGAACAAGTAAAGCCGGGTGAAATCATCGTTGGTGATACTGGTATTATCGGGTGGGTGGTTGAAAAGACCGAAGCAGCGTACAAAGTTATCGATCACAATGGTTACAACAAAGTGTACACTCCGCCGAAGGTTGCCATTTTGAACCAAAGTGGTACATTGGTTGTTAGGAACCTGATGGATCTTCTTGGTGGTAAAGATGGAGCCTCTGGATTCACTAATAGTCTTCTGCCGTTGTTAATGCTGAACAAAGGGGAAGAGAGTGGACTGGAAAAGATTCTGCCGATTCTCTTGATGACACAGCAACAAGCAGCTACAACTGCGGGAACTGGTGCAGCTGTGGCAAATCCGATGGCCAGTATGCTTCCGTTGCTTTTGCTCAAGGATGGTAAGTTTGGTAATGGCGGGACCATGGAAACGATGCTGATGGCCAGTATGTTCTCCGGTGGGGCTGTTGGAGGGGGGATGAATCCCCTTATGATGGCGGCATTGGTGGGGGATGGTAATCTCTTTGGCCTCAATTCCGAGACTAAAAATGCCCCCCTGAGCAGCACAAAGGTGAACTCCATTAGTGCAGTGGGCAATGGGTCTGCCATTCCTCAGCTTCGTATGGGAGCCTGATGTCCTCATAAGGGACTAAAGGGAAAGCGAGAATAACAAAATCTCGCTTTTTTTTAACTGAAAAATTACAATATTTAGATATGCTTTCTAATATAAAACGTTCTTTAGTTGAAGATCTTGGAAATTATGGAAAGACAGTAACTCTATTAGGGGGTACTCCTATCGCCCTACAAGTTGCTAATATTCTTCGATTTTCTGATAATATCAATCTGACTAGTGGAGAAAAGGACACATTGGTTGCCTTAGTAGAATATGGACCTCTATGGGATGGGGATGTCCCTAGTAAGGTAGGTAGAGATTCTCTACTTCAAAAAGATCTAGCAATTAGAGTAGTTGTCAAGGGAGAGGATGGATGGCAAGCTGCCACCTATAAGGGCAGGGATATGTATATGGCTTTATTTCCTGGACCGGATGGCCCTGCTAATACAATAAATGAAGCAAAAAATAATCGAAAATTAAGTTTAACCTAGACTTATTGTGTTACAATAAATTAGTTCTTCCCCGATAGCTCAGTTGGTAGAGCGCCGGACTGTTAATCCGTAGGTCCCTGGTTCGAGCCCAGGTCGGGGAGCCAAATCTTAAATGGAGTGAAAATGCGATAATTTCCCATTAAAGAAAGTTAGGTAGGCTTGTGAGTAGAACTTACAAAGATAGATTTTATTATAAAGGATGGTATCGTTACGAAATAAAAGTAGGATATTATCAAGGAATAAAATATAAAGTAAAATTAAATAAATGGTATAAAAAACCAGCTTCTTGGTGTACTAATGCTTTTATCACTAAGAAGGAAAGATTATCTAATAGATCAAAAATTAGAATTATTCTTAAAAGTTCCAGATATGATTTAGAGGATCCTCCTCTGTTTCATAAGAATAATAAGCCTAATGCTGATTGGATATGGATATAAAGAAATGAATATTGAACTTAATGATAAGTTAATTGAAGTAGCTGTAAGTTAATTGAAGTAGCTGTAAGTGAAGTGTTAAAAGCTCAAATAAGTAATTTACTCTCTTCGAGACTCAATTCTGAGTTCAGAGAAGAAGTAGAAAAGAGTTTTCGATTAGCGCTGAAAAACCATAAGGCAATTTTGGACGCAGAATTGAACAATGCACTTGCCGAAGCAATAAAGAGTATTGATCTAATTAAGGGGTTTAAAACGCATATAATAGGAGCCATTAACAAAGTTACCGAAGCTGCTATTGAGAAGAAGTTGAATTATATTATTAAAGAAGTAAAAATTGGATAACAAACCTGAAACGTTAAACTCTACTTCCACTACTACTTTAAACAATATTGTTTTTTTAGATATAGATGGGGTCCTTCACCCCCCTGGGGCTGTTACCTTTACTATTACAAAAGATAGATATTTGCAGGTAGTAGGAACTGAGTTATTTAGATGGACTCATCACTTACTAGAAATTCTGAAGGACTTTCCTGAAGTAAGAATAATAATACATTCTAGTTGGAGAACGGTGTTTGGTTGGAATTATATTAAAGATACTCTGCCTTCAGATATAATTGATTTGACACTAGGGGTTACCAACGAGGGTATTGCTATTCGGTATATGAGTATCCTAGACACAGTTAAAGAATTCGGTATAACAGATTATGTTATTCTGGATGATGAACACAAAGCATTTCCCTGGGAAATCAAAGAATTAATTAGGGTTTACCCAGAAGTTGGGATGTCACATGACTTGACTAAAGATTTACTAAGGTATAAACTGGGACAAATGAAATTTTCCCCAAGGAAATAGTTAATTTACTTTTTTGTTATTATAATGGTATAAGTAAATAAACCAAACAAACAGGATACATTAGTATGGACAAGTCCCGGCTACTAAGTTCTCTTTTTATAGGCTTAGCTGCATCAAGTGCCTATATCCCAGGAGAAGCGAGCCCTCTTCCTGACCCTAGGAAGTATACTCCTACCGGTAGCGCGAAAGATGCGAAGTGTAAATCAAAGCGCAAAGAAAAAATTGCTCATAAGTCCAGGATAAAACAAAGGATACAGAGAAGAGGTAAATGATCTAAAATTGGAATAAGGAAATGTGGCTGAGCTGGTTTATAGCATTCCCCTGCTACGGGAACGTGTAGTGAAATCTGCACCGTGAGTTCGAATCTCACCATTTCCTCCATAAAATATTAATCCTCTTTTTTTAAGTAGAATAAAAGTTTTCTAATTACAGTTAAGTTCCACTCTGAGTGAGTGAGCCATATAGTGAGAAATTCATAGTACAGGAGCGTTTACTGTACTTTTTTTAACTTATTTATGGTATAAGTAGATAGTAATCAAACAACCGAGATACTTTATGAAAATAATGTTGTGACCTTTGTGTAAGTCACTTTTTGGGGGTTGCTATCATGAGATTCAAAACAGACAAAATATTGGATATACTGAGTCAAATTAGAATATTCAGTAATTCACGGGAGACTGATCGTAAACCTGATTTGTTGAGAATCAGGGGTCCTAGGCCTAAAACGCCTACATACAAACCAAAAGTAGTACTACCTGGACAACCTTGGTAACAAAATGCCACATCTCGAAAATTGGGCACTCGGAACTATCGATCCTTACTCCCCCCCTGAAGCGGGGGTCCGATTGCAGGGGATAGTGAAGGGCCATCCTAACTTCCAAGATGGTAGTGAAATTACTACCTCTATACTAACGGGATACAAATCTCCCTTTGTAGTGACGGAGTCAGGACAAAGATATACTTTGGGGAAACCGAATCCCGAATACGAAAAACAGTTCCCCAATCCAAAGGAAAGGATAATTAAAGCACTGAATCAACCACGAAAGAGGTAATTCCTCAGAGGAAAGGGCGGTGATATGACCGTAATAGGTACTATTGTAGCGGGGTTCCTATTAGGGGTATTAATAATAGGATTTGCCCTCGCGGTAGTAGTTGGGATAGGGGTCCGTATAGTGAAGGGCCTCTTTGGATGGTTGGTTGGACCAAAATAACACGTAGGGAGGAAAAAAATACTACGAAGTGAATCTAGGCCGAGAAGTCACCAATAGATGGATTAACTCTCCTCTATTGGTGTACTTATAAACTCTCAATTTTTTAATTTTTTAATTTGGTGTATAAAATGGAAGATACCACAGAAAATACTACTTTGAATGACCTTATTAACTATGTAGCTGAAATATTCATAGTCCTCCCGGAAACAGAGGAAAACTCAGATGAAGTAATGTTTCCTAATTTGATAACTAGGGGTATACATTGCTTTAGTAGAATCAATAATATCTTATTTAGTAGTAGATTAAAGGAGCTGACGGTAGCAAAACAAGAAGATATTGGAAAAGAAATCTCCAAGATTCTGTTTTATGTTAGTAGCCTCGCTTATTTATTGGATGTTCCCAATGATTCGTTCAATGAAGAATCTTTAATAGGTTTTTCAGAAGAATTTGATCAAGTCTATATACATGATGCTATAATGGCATCATGTTTAGGAATAAAGCACTTTATAGAAATTTCTGAATATCTATACCTCCCTCCAATAGAGGAGGAGACTAATACAGAAGATCCTCCAGGTCCTCCTACTAAACTCTCATCTTTCCCAGTTTCTATACCTGAAGAACTCTTAGAATCCAAAGATGATACAACTGGTCCGGAACAATTAATAGCTCCTCTATTTACAATTGTTTTGATGATTTGTGATAGACTTGAGCTTTCCTTCGAAAACCTTGTATATAATGCATCTCTACTTGAAATAGAGAAACTGTAACTACTTGGAAAGGGTATTTATAAATACCCTTATTAACTTAATAAAGGTGACTAAATTGCAACTTAAATATAGAATAGTAAATAAAGAAATTCAACCAATGATTATCCCAACTTATGGGACCCCTGGATCGGCCTGTTTGGACTTCTGTGCTACAGAAGATATATCTTTTCTAAAGACTGCAGTAATTCCTACAAACTTGGCATTCGAGATCCCCTCAGGATATGTCATGCTCATTTTTTCTAGGTCTTCTCATGGATTCAAACAAGGGATAAGACTTAGTAATTGTGTAGGTGTAATAGATTCTGATTATAGAGGGGAAGTTTCTATAAAACTAATCAGTGATAACTACATTTCTGGGACCTCTCCTTTTATTCTTATTAAAAAAGGAGATAAAGTAGCTCAGTTTCTATTAGTTCAAATACCAAAACTTGAATTAATAGAAACTGATCATTTATCCGAAACAATACGGGGAGAAGGAGGTTTCGGTAGTACGGGAAACTGAATACTAAACTTTTTGGACTAGTTAATTCGCAATCATGAATATTTTATCTTTGAAAGAATTAGAGCGTATTGCATTTACAGAGGACTGGACTCTTCCTAATGGAGTCAAATTTTATACTTTATTTGATCCAGAGAAATTTCAGTATCCAGTCACTCCTACTTTTGCTACAGAAGCTTTAGCAAGAGAACGACATAGTAATGCGGCAGTTGATGAAATGTTGAAGTATTATGAAAGTACTCTATTTAAGGATATTGACAAATATACCCCATCTGACGTTGTTAGATTAGTAGAAATAGTCAAAAATCTAAGTGATAGATTACATATCCTCAAGGAAGAACTTGGTAAGATATATGAAGAATCAGGATTAAAGTTAGAAAAAAATGAATATTAACTCTGGTTTAGACTTTTTTCCCTTAGAAAAAATCAGGGATAATCAAGAGGTAATAATAAGAACTGTAGAGGAAGAATTCAAGACAAAAGATATAGTTATCTTGGAAGCCCCTGTAGGATCTGGCAAAAGTGCCATAGCAATAGCCTTTGCCAGATTAGCGGGAGAGAATAAAGCCCATATCTTAACTCCACGGAAAGCTCTACAGGATCAATATTTTTCAGACTTTGGGGAATATTTGGTATTAATGAAAGGTAGAGGTTCTTACCCTTGTACTTATAATTACACTCCTAGTGATTATTCAAAATTAATAAAAATTATCAAGACAGGAAGTATCAGCTCTCCTGGTAAAGATGTACAAAGTTGTGCAGGAGCTGTATGCGAGAGTAATGATAAAATATATAAAAGGTGCACAATTTCTAGACCTTGTCCTTATAATGTGGCAATGGAATTAGCTCAAATGAACAATATAGTTGTTCATAATCTGAGTTCTTTTATATACCAATCCTATTACGGCGAGAAATTTGATACGAGAGAGTTAATGATAGTGGATGAAGCCCACGAGATAGAATCTACTATCAGAGACTTTATTACTAGAGAGTTTTATTTCAATAGAACCATAGGAGCCGGAGAACTACCAAAGTCGAAAGAAATAAAGGATTGGATCAGCTTTTTACTCTGCCAGGAATTTATACCTGAAGAGACATCTAAAGAAAGGTTAAAGAAAGAATCCAATCCGGATTATTTATCGGTTAGGGATAAATACTTTCTAAAAGTCAACGGATTAAAAGTATTTGAAAATGAAAACAATAAATTCTCCATAGAATACTCTGATTCCGATATTGGGAGAGGGTCCGTATTAAAAATAATACCTCACAATATTGGAGGGGCTGCTAATTCCATATTATTTTCATATGGTAAAAAGCTGCTACTTATGTCAGGTACTATTTATAGTAAGGATTTATTTTGTAGATACTTAGGTCTTGATAAAAGTAAAGTATCTTTTATTAGAGTAGATTCCAATTTCCCTATATATAATAGGCCTATTTATATACTACCTAAATACCAAGTAAATACTTCACATTTAGAATGGAATAATAATTTTCCAGAGTTAATAGATAGAATAAATAAAGTACTTGAAATCTTTAAAGATGCTAGGGGGCTAATACATTCACCTAGTTATAATATAAGCACACAATTATTTAATGCTTTAAATAACCGAAGATGTAAAATCCATACTTCAGAAGATTTTCTTATTAGTCTGTCAGATTTTTATGAAGGGCCTTCTGATGGAGTCTTTATCAGCCCAATATGTCAACAGGGTGTGGATTTCAAAGATGATAGAGCAAGGTTTCAGATAATAGTAAGGGTACCTTATCTGAATGTGACATCTAAATTTATAAGGGATAAATTAGAGACGGATCCGCCTTGGTATAATTATCAGAGCCTCATAATTTTTGGACAACAAATAGGTCGTATAAATCGATCTAAGGAAGATTTTGGAGCAACGTTTCTATTAGACTCTAGATTCAACAAATTCATATCAAGAAATAGAAGCATATTACCTAGTTGGCTTACTGAAGCTTTAGTTTACAAATAAAAGTGTTTTCCTGGTATAAGAAAAGAATACGATAATAAATCAGTCAATTAATTTAAAAAAGAAAGACCATTACTTATGAGGAAGAATACTCCTTCGGGTAAAAAGGTCAGAATAACTTCTGTGAGAGATTTAAAAGTACCACTATCTATTTTAGATAGTGATCTTTATTTTGATACACGCAGTGATCTGAATTATGAAGACAAATTACGAGAACTTGATCTAGTAAATATACTACCAAGTATAAATTTCAAGCGATCCTTTAATGAATCCATGGATTGATTCATTAATAGGAAAGTTAGAAATACTGTGATAGATACCTACTTATGGAATTGGGATAATTGGCAAAACGATACTGAGGATAATGTAGATCGAAATTAACAGAAAGGATTGATATTACCCAGTTTTGATTTCAAAATATCAAAAGCTTCTTTCTTTATACTATTTAGTTTTTCTCTAGATATATTCAAAGCTTTACAAATATCGGCCGGTTTTTTTGTATCGTCACCATCTATTAATCCAAAAGTTTGTTGAATAACGGCCTTGTGTAACTCTGGAAGAGTCTCCACTATATTAAGTATATTTTCGTTATCTAGTCTCTTATCAACAATTGTTTCTATAGGATTAATTTCAAATTCTCTATCTTCCCCCAAATCTTCAATATAAAAAGTAAGGAATTTAGTAGATATAAGTTCGTTTAGATCCTTTGTAGAAACACCGGGGAACTGTTCCTGTAAATCTTCTATAGAAGCGTCAGGCTTCTCTGCTAGATATTTCTCAATACGAGATAATAATTGTTGTCTCCAAACTGGAAGGGAAACTATTCGTTGTTTACCCATCACACTTAGCATTCTTTGAACTACCCACCAGCCGGAATATGTAAGAAATCTGAACCCACTATCTGGGTCATATTTTGGCATTCCAATTAGTAAGCCTTCATTCCCGGCTGCTATAAGTTCTTCAAAAAGATATGGATCATTTCCACTTCTTTTTTTAGCCTCCTTGAACACGAATCTCAAGTTGGATTTTATTATTATATCTTCTATTTGTTTCTTTCTTGCCTTAGAAATACCTCTATCCTGAAGTTCTAAAAATAAATCGTATTCTTCTTCTTTACTTAGTAAAGGAGTTCGTGTTATAATTTCGTAGTAACGTCCTAAGTCCATATTAACAATTCTATATCACATTATTATATATGTCAATAAAATTAGAATCTCAACCTTCCAATGAAGAGAAAGTCAGGATATTTTCAATAGAAGCCTCTAAAGAGAGTGATTTAGAAAATATTGATCTTATCTTCTCTTTACTGTATAATAAATATCCCTACGAGATAGGATACGACAATTCAAAAAAACTTTTAATAAAATTCAAGAATATAAATTTCATTGAATAAATTCATTTATTTTGGTATAAGAAAATTATGGAGAAAACAGGAGCTTTATTATTAACTGAAGATGAAAAGAGAAAGATTCTCTTAGGAATATTACCAAGCCGACTAGCGGAAAATTGGGAGTATTCTTTAGATGAATTATTAAATGTAATTAAACAAGGAAATTATAACTTAATTGGAAACTATGAAAAATCTGGAAAAACTAATTGAACTCGCACAAGACCTTCCCGAAAGTGTAAAAGGAAATGCAGTCAAATTATTGACTGAAATGACCACTCCTATTGAAGGAGTAGGAGATACTCCGTTAGAATGGAAACCTCCATTTCTTAGGTTGGTCCAAGGAACTACCGATAGAGGATCTATACCAAAGTCAGCTAGAATAGGCGATTTTGTTATAGGGGAAACCCTTATAGAAAAACCCTTAGTATTCATTCCCCTTCAAATCTGGAATAGTAGACAATATTGGGATCCCGATCAAACATCAAATCAGATGTTATGCTGGAGTCCCGACGCTCTCTTCGGTAAAATTGGCAGAGAATGCAAGGGTTGTGCCCATGCAGAGTGGGTAGAAAATGAAGGAAGTGACTGCGGCAAGACTAAATCTTTAATAGCTATAACAGGTGATTTATCTGCCATTTTTATGTTGAACTTTTCAAAGTCCAATTATAAGATTGGTACTGAACTACACAAGGCAATGACAGCTGCTAGGGTTAATTCATATCAAAAGAAATATGGACTTAACAGCATCACCTCTACTACAGCTAAGAATGTAGAGAACTTCAAAATAGAAGTTCTTTCCGATAATCTTAGAAATACTCCTGCTGAATTATTTCCCTTCTTAAGGGAGTTATTCACTAGAGTTTCTAGTGATAGAAAAGCATCTATAGAAATATTCTATGAATTGGCAAAAAGAAGAGCAAATGATTCGACTACTCTTAAAATCGAATCCGACATTTCCGAAACCAAACTCTTAGAAAATTCTACTACCACAATAGAGGTTGTTTCTGAAGATCAAGCAGTAAGTCCTTTAGCTGCTAAATATAAAATTTAAGAGTTAATCAAAAAAAGCATATTCTTTGCTTTTTTTAGGTAAATGGGTAATAAAACTTTAGAAGATAGCTTGAGTGATGAACAGTCTAAAGAGAAGACCTTCTTGAATGAAGTATCTTCTCTTTTTCATTTGGACAAAAGTCCTAAATCCTCTTTATTATCAGTAAGGTCGTTTAAAAATAACGAAGATATAACTTTTTTCGGGCATTTGATCCGAGAACACCCTGATAGCTTCATAATTCTATACCCAGCAGTAGTCACCTATAATTCTGTTGTGAGAGAGATATCTTATCTATCTTCTCAACCTTTATTAAGATATTTCAAACATCAATTAAAATTTGTGACATTACCCAGTGTATTCGGACTATTAAGTTATTTGAAAGAAAGTCGGAACCTATACAGTAATATTCCTGGGTATTTTACTCAGGAAAGATTAGATCAAATTGATATATTAATAATGCAACTAGAGATGAATTTACAGACTCTTGGTTACTTAAAACCTTCTTTAGCAACTACTTTTTATGTCAAGAATGATAACGATAAATATAGACACTAAATGAAAGAATTTGTAGACTTAGTCGTAGATTTAGACAGTAAAGTAAACCTCCCTGAAGTTAGCCTGGGAAGCTTTGCTCCTTGGTCGTATTCTAAATACTTCATGCTGAAGAGATGTCCTTTCAGCTTTTATTTACAATATGTTCTTAAAGTTAAAGTACCCAAAGAATTAGATATACGAGAAGATCCTATATCTGCAGCGACGGGGTTAGCTTTACATGAAATAGCGGAAAGAATAGTAAAGGGAGATACCTTAGAAGTAGCTTATGCGGCAACTAAAACTAAATATGAACTCTCTGGGTTAAAGGGGGAAATTTGGGAGGAAAAAGTAGGGTCTAATTATGTAAACTTGAGTAAATTTGAAGAAAGAATTAATTCTTTTATTAGGTTAAATCCTATTAAAAGAATATATACAGAAGTAAAAGTAGGTATAACCAAAGATTATAAACCGACTGAATTTTTCTCTAAAGACGTTTACTATAGAGGAGTTTTGGATTTAGTTATATTACTAGAATGCTTGGATGCTATAGTAATAGATCATAAAACAGGAGGAGAGGAAGGGGGGCTAACCCCAAAGAAACCTCAATTAGACTGGTATAAAGTATTAGTACATTATGGTATTCATAAAATAATTGGTGTCCAAACGGGAATCTATTTTATGAATGCTGGAGAAATACTATTAGAAGACTACGTTGGAAAACAAGATATCGAAAATACAATAAAAAACAAAATAGAGATGTCTCTAGAGGGAGTGGTAGAAATGCTGAAAGAATTAGGTTATTTCAAACACATAAGAGGCTATTATTGTAAATGGTGTAAATTTGACCAAATAGGATGTAAAAATAAGGAACTAAAAAGTGTAGAACTTAATACCAAACGATGGTTTCCAATAAAGCAAGAAATTCTTCTTAAACTATGAATATTATTAACACCTCTACCGCTCCTACCATTTTTTATAACCCTTCAGGTCTCTACGGTAATACTTCAGGTCTCTACGGTAATACTTCAGGTACCTACTCTAATGGGATAGGCCCTATTTCTTGGAAAGAAAAGTTAATTAATTTAAATAATCCAACCTTTTATACTTCGGAGTTAATAAGGGCGTATAAGAAAGAAGTTGATAAACGATTTACATGTAAAATTGTTTACCAGGAAGAATATAGTGAAACCGGAAATGGACCCCCTATAGTACTCTGGATTAATAACACGGATTATTCTGTAACACTACAAATTAAATTAACAAATGGCTATATTTTTGATTTCTCTATAAATAGAGATGTCTTTGCTAGGGAAATGATTTCACCTGCTATTCTGATAGAATATATAATATGTCAGGTTAAGGAGTATTCAGTTAGTAACTCGGATATAGAATACTTAACTAATGAGTTGAATAGATTATTTAATAATCAGGATTTATACAAATCCTTAGAAAATCGTAAAAGCACCATAAGCTCTACCTCCACCCTCCCCCAACCAAAAAAATCTCAAATAGGTACCAGGGGTAGTAAAAGCAGTGATAAACAATTAGAATTCAACTTTTAAGCGTATAGCCAATTCTACTTTATGTTTGATATAATTAAACAACAAATAAGTCTTATTTCTAAATTAGAAAAAGATCTAGGAGTAACCTTTAGATTAGTCGGAGAAAAAAACTGGAAAATAGATGGAGATAAGACTGTAGAAGCTTGCCCCTTTTGCGGGCATCACGATTGTTTTCGAGTCAAACACGAAGAAGATAGCTATTCCAATTCATTCTACAAATGTTTCTCTTGCGGGCAACATGGAGATATTTTGAATTGGCAAGCTATAAGACAGCAAGTCTCCTTGAAAATTGCAGCAAAACAACTGGCAGAGGAATATGGAATTAGTATTCCGAATGATTATAATCCTATACAACAAATATTTAATCTAGCCGGAAGTTATTATCATAACTGCTTAATTGATTCTTGTAATAAACCTAGCCCCTTGTTAAGTGGACTAACCCCTCTTAGATATCAACTGGAAGTTAGAAAGCACAAACCTGAAAGTATTGATAAGTTCAATATCGGATTCTCCGATGGGGGCTTAGTAGAATATCTGACAGGTGTTGGTATTGAGTTTGAATTGATAAAAGCTAGTGGATTAATCAATAAAAAAGATAAGGATTTTCTACCTTCCAATTGTTTTATTTATCCCCATTATTGCAAGGGGCAGATAAGTCATTTTACTTTCAAGGATCCCCTTAAGAAGATTCAATATCAACTGCCGAAGAAATACAGTTTAAACGGCTATCAATTTTATGGCCAAGACTATTTCAACAAGAGCCCTGTGATAATGTTGGTCGAGGGGGAAAATGACTGGATTTCGATAATGGAGTCCGGTTCTCTGGCAGGTATGGCCATTATAGGCCAAATATCTCAGGAACAAATAGATTGGATAAAAGCCAATGGAAAAGACAAAAAGATAATAACTTTGTTTGATCCGGATGATGCCGGAGATATGTACAGACAAAAGTTAGAGAGCATCAAGCCCAATCTTAAAGGCCTAGTCCATGTCTATCCCCCCAACAATAAAGATATAGACGAAAATTTAACTTCAAATGAAGGAGGAGGGCTTGAGAATATTATACGGTCAAATATAGTGACTGTAAAACCTAGGGAAGAAGTATTGAATCCCGAGGCAGCTTCTCTGAATAAATTATGGAATGAAATAAAAGGACTAGAAGAACCTGAAGAGAAACAAGAAGAAAAGCAAAAAGAAGAGCAAAAAGAAGAGTTAAAAAAATCCCCTGAAGACACGTCGGATGAGTTGCTGGACTTAGAAGAAGAAGGCTCTATAACACAGGAAAAAGGGTGTTATTTCAAAACTAAGTTTGTCAAAGAAGGTAAGGAATTTAAAGTATTAAAGATCCGGCTTAGTAATTTTGTATTAAAACTTCTTAATGTCTATGAAGACTTCGTAGATAGGTATAGAGAAATACAAATTATTAGATACGACGGAAAGGTATTTCCTCCTTTCCTTGTTGATTCCGAAACGAAAGTAACTGCCAGAAGTTTCAAAATCTTAGTAGCTAGGTATGGTGACTGTGAATGGTTGGGTAAAGACAATGATTTAGAAGCAATTTGGAGATTAATATATAGAACCTTTCCTGATAAAACTATTAGCCTGAGTAATTCTGTTGGTAGAAACTCTGAATATAATTGTTGGGTGTTTAGAGATGTCTTAATAACTAAAGAGGGAACTGTTGTAACTCCGGATGAAAATGACGTATTCTGGCCAAATAGTGACACTAGAGGTATTAAGATAAAAACTATTTCTGATGGTGAGCATATCGAAGATATAGTTCCTTCCTTAAAACCCTCTAAAGGGATCGAGGAAACAAAGCTGTTATTAAAACAGGCAATTGATGGTATAGGTACAGTTCTGACTGAACTGGGTGATGCTTTACTTGCTGTAGGTTGGATCAAATCTAATGTATATTCTGATGAGATTTTCAAATATAATAATGGGTTTGGCTCACTCATGTTATGGGGTCAAGCAGGTAAGGGTAAATCTACTATAGCGAGATGGCTGCAAAGTTTTTACGGATTTACCGAGAGAATGGGAAGTACATCTGTCCAACAACTTGGACAAAGAGTAGGATTCCTTCGTAAAGCTGAATATTATGCATCCATCCCCCTATTTCTTGACGAACTAAGAGCTAATGAGGAATCAAACAAACATCTAGGTATGATTAGATCTTGGTATGATAGAGAAGGTAGAACTCTTGCAGATATCTCGGATAAAAAGAAAATTGTTAATCAGAAGATAAGAGCGTCTCTATTGATAGCAGGAGAAGATTTACCTTTTGACCCGGCTACAAAAGAACGTTGTATATTTATTCGAGTTCCTCCTTCTCTGGATCCAAAAAATCCAGATACTCAAAGAAACTTTCATATAATGAGGGAGCTAAGTGAGGACTTTGGTAATATCGCATATCATTGGATTCTAGAATCTTGTGCGATAGATAAAAAAACTTTACTAAAGAATATAAGGGAACTTGATTTTTGCTTAGTAAAAAGCGGATGTACTAATAGAATTAGTAAAGTTTACTCCTCTGCGGCATACTTTGGATTAGAATTTGCCAAAGAATTCTATCCAGAATATGACTTTATGGAATATCTAGTTAGAACAGCGGTTATGGAAAATATGCAACAACAGGAGGACAATAATTTATCAAAATTTTTAATAGCGGCAGAACATTTACAAAACAAGATCAATACACCACTTACAGAGGAGATAGTAAGTAGAGATACTAAAGACCCTAATCTGATACATATCTGGTATTCGGCTTTTTATAAAGAAATCGTGGATTTTGCTAAAAGGGCTGGAGAGGATTTCTTTTCAAAGAATGCTATTCTAAGAGCTTTGAAAGAAGAGGACTACTTTATAAGCGATGATAAAAAGATAACCATGGGAATATCCCAGAGACGACGTGTAGTAATAACTCTTGATCTTGCTAAGGCTCCGGCCTCAGTAAGAAATTTAGTTAATTATCAATCTTCTTAAAAAAACTCTTTACTTATTAGAGTAACTTATATATAATAACGAAATGTCTACTAGAAAACGAATTAATTTCAAAAAGTTGATTCCTACGGTTAAGGAATATGAAGAAGAATTTTCTTTCTCCGAAAAAGAGGATGGGCTTATGGCAGCAGCCCAGTACAAATTCTTTTTCGGAAAAGGGAAGTATAGATTTCTGATTATTCCTGATTATTGGAAAGAAAACTGGGGGAGGCCTCCAACATTCGGCACTGTTAATGCCGATGATGAGTTTCTAGCACAAAGACTGGCTAGCGATAGAGGATTAATAAATCCCTATAATTGTTCTTTTGGATATACTTTTAAAAATATTGGACTAAATAAAGGAAAAATTGAAAAATGAGTAATCGTGCAATGGTGGTAAATGGGTTGTCTGCGAATTTGAATTCGACCAAGAAAGAAGCGGATAGACTGTATTTGACAGTTATCGAAGAACTCAAATACGTTTTGATGGATCAAGGAGAAGTAGTCCTCCCTGGTTTTGGAAGGCTGAAGCTGGAACATAAACCAGCTAGAAGAGGACATAATCCTAGAACTAGAGAGTTGATTGATATCCCTGCCAAGACAGTAATTAAGTTCAAATCTTTCCCAAGTTTTGAAATGGCGTAAGAACACTCAACCTTAAGAATAAACCCCTTAAATAAGGGGTTTATTTTTTTAGAGTATATTCCCAATAATCAAATATATTCTTGGTATAAGAATAATGTTATAACCTATATTGTTTTTTCTGGATTAGGAAAAAAATATGGAATTTTTACCAAACGGTCTAAAAAGCTTAGTATACGTATTTTGGGTATTATTAGCGTTTTTATTATTACTGGGTAATGCTATGTTCTGGACAAAGATGCAAAGTTTGTTAAGTAAAGAGAAAGAATATAATAATCAACCAAGCGGAGATTAATTAACCTTTGAGATCGATATGGACTTGTTGATTAAAGCGAATCTTAAATCCAGCGGACCCAACTCTCCTTCAAAAGGATGGATACCTATTGGCATTAAAGAAGTAAAACTTATATTTAAAAAGATGGCATTAAGGCCAAACTCTAATATAGTATCCTTTGAATTGAGATCTCCTTACTCTGCGTATATTTCTTGGTCAGAACTAATCGAGTTATTCGATTTAACCTCCTCTCCAGAATCAAGTGGTCCAGAACCTATAATTTATAGGTTATTAGAAAGTCACATTAAAAACAAAATGGTTCTAGGGGATGAAAATTCGGAAACAAGAGACCCTTCTTTTGCAGAAAGCTTAACTTTGTCGCTGATATCTACCTACTGGCCATACTATCAAGAATTAGTTCGTACTATTATGGGAGTAGGTCTATTTACTGATGTCAGAAATGCTATGAAATAGCATACCCCTTCAAACAAAAGATCAAGGCGTTGACTCTGATCTTTTTTACTCTTTATTATTATATGGCTAATAAATTACAAACCTTATCTTTAGATGATTTGTATTCTAAATCAAAAATAACCCCAGCAGTAGCTAAACAGATAATACTAAAAACGGATTTTTCTACTATAGATACCAGATACTGTGAGAATGTTTGTAAACTAAAGTGTAAAAATCCCCATATAGTAAGCCTAACAAATAGAGAAGTAGATATTGCCATAATCCAAGATCATGGAAGCCCACCTCAGAAGTTTCGATCTTCCAAAGAACAAGAGGCAATACAGAAAGGGGTAATCAATACCTTAACTAAGTTAGCTGGATTCGGTAATTTATCCTACTCAGTCTTAAATCTACTAAAATGTGAACCAACCGAAGAGGATTTTCCGGAAGAAACTCCTCCTACACAAACAACCCTTCAAAAATGTTTCCCTTATTTAAAACAAGAACTATTGATAGCCAAGCCTAAGGTAATCATTTCATTAGGTACTGCAACAACAAAAATGTTGGGTCTACCTAAGAAGAGTAATACCGGTAACAGAGGAGAAATTTGTATTACCCCCTTTGGACCTGTAGTTTTGTCACTTCATCCTAAGATACTTAGCTTCATTAGACAAAATGCTAGAGGTTCAGCTGGAATGTGGGGAGCGGATTATCTAAAAGTAATTCAAAGAGATTTTGAAAAAGCCAGGGACATAGCCACTGGTAAATTTAAATTTGATGAAAATACCTTTAGACAATCTGTTTCTAAATTAGAAAAAGAGAGAATAATTTTAGCAAGATCTTTAGATGATGTTAAAAGGATTGTGGATATTATAAATAGCTTAAATCCAGACTCTATAATTGCCTTTGATACTGAAACAACATCCCTGGACCCTCTAAGCCCAACACTAAAAATATTAATGATCCAGTTCGGTTGGAGGGACCCTTTAACAAATAAAATAGTGGCGGGAGTAATACCTCTATATCATAGAGAAAATAATTACTACAATCCCGATGAGGCTTGGGCATTAGTAGAGCCTATATTACTAGGCCCCAGAGCCAAGGTAGGTCATAACTCTAAATACGATGTCTTGGTAATTTATTTCTCTAAAGGGATTAGAGTTAATAATGTCTTATTCGATAGCCTATTACTCCTACACTCCGAAGAGTCGGGAATACAAGGATGTTATGGCTTGAAAACCGCATGCTGGGATCATCTATACATGAACGGATACGCCGGGTACGAGGATGATTTAGGTGACTTAAAAAATCTGAAACTAGAAGAAGCTACAGATATAGAAAGTGTAAGTTGATGGAACAAATAGCATTAAATTTCGACGATTTATTTGAAGATACAAATTCTAGTCAAGTTCAAGTAGCTCCGGTTACTAATAAGACATATGAAGATTTTGATTTTCATAAGTTGCAAGTATATGGTGGTATAGATTGTATAGCAACTTTAGAGCTGTTAGAAAAGGAATTTGAAGCTGTATTAAAACCTGGAAAAGGTCATCCTCCTATAATTAACAGTTATTTAGAAATAGAACAACCAGCTCAAGAATTTATCATTGATTTGGAAATCAATGGTATGAAGTATTCTTCTTCTGTTAATAGATGGTTCCATCATAAAATGGAAAAAAGAATACCGGAATTAGATGATAAGATCTTTAGTTATATAGGTAAAAGTATTGATCTCAACTCTGGTAAAGTAGTAGCTGAATTTCTATATGGTGAGAAGGGACTAATCCCTCCCTACAAGACCAAAGCTGGAGAACCTGCGGTAGATGGACAGGCCTTAATGACTTTGGCAGGGTTAGATCCGACTGGTAATAAATATACAACTCAGGATCCTAGCCTTCAGTATCTAGCAGATATGGCTATGAGAAAGGATATCTCTGCTGTACATAATACTTTTATAAAGACATATATAGAAGACTTTGTAAAAATAGATGGTAGATTACATCCTAGCTATAACCAATTCGGTACATCTTCTTTTAGAATCACAGGATCAGAACCCAATCTAACACAATTACCTAGACCAACTCATGGATATAACGTTAGATGCTGTTACATAGTAGAAGACGGGACTGTATTTATAAGCTTTGACTTTAGCAGTGCAGAAGTTAAGGTACTAGCTAATATCGCAAAAGAACCTGCTATGTTAAAAGCCATTTCTGATGGCTTAGATTTTCATAGTTTTAGTGCGTCTTCTATGAGACAAATTCCTTATGCGGAATTTGTTGCAATAATTAAAGATACCTCTTCTAAACTCCATAAAGAATATAAATTCTTAAGACAATTAAGTAAGATACTTACTTTTTCTATTCTTTATGGTTCTAGTGTTAAAGGCATTGCTTCTCAATTAAATATTGAAGTGTCCAAAGCAGAAGAACTTGTTAACTTATATTTTAGAACTTTCCCCAAGATTCGAGATTATATCTTAGCTTCACATGAATATACCAAAAGGTATATGCTCAGTCTTACTCCTTTAGGGCAAATAAAGAGACAATACGGGGTAATGGACTGCTTTCGTAAAACAGCAGCATATAATGCAGCTTTAAGAAACAGTCAAAATGTAATTATTCAGTCAACAACTAGTTCAATAGGATTAGCAACTTTTGCAGAATTAAACAGAAGGATAAAACCCTTTGGTGCAAAGAGTGTTTGTACAGTGTATGATTCTATTGAAATAGAATGCCCTATACAACATGCTGCTGAAGTTCTTCAAATAGGATTTGACACACTTAATAACTATCCCGTAGAAACCTTCGACTTCTTGGAACTTCCTATTGGGTGTGAAGGGGATATAGGTATTTCCTGGGGAGAAACTAAGGAAATAAAGGAAGGAGTTACTCAATTAGAACTTTTTGGTATAATTGAGAACTTGAGGGTTGACAATGCAAAGACTTTTGTATAAACTTATTTCATAATTGAAACATAATTATGGTATAAGAAATTATATACACCATAGTCTTTTCTTTTATGAAAATCTTTCGTACATATATAAAAAAATTCAAGGATAATTTGATGAGATTCAAAGATTCCTTCTTGATAGAAATATATTTAGGTGACTAAAATGCCTGACTCAAATGGAAATACCCAAAGTCCAAATATTGTTTTAAATTTAGACGCATGGATTCAGGAGGCACAATCTCGTGCTGTAGAATATCAAGGATTAGAAGAGGCCCAATTCTTTCTAACTGAAGCTAGAAGATACTTAGCCATAAAAGTCTTCCTTAGTAAGGTTACAGATAGAATAGACTCAATTGAAGAGGATCTTCTAGCAAATCAAGCTTCTGTCTCAAACCCCAGTAAATTATGTGGAGTGACGTTAAGTCATGTGGAATGATGTCCTTATTGGCGAAGGAAGTATAGGTAACTCAGCTGTTCTCATTGGTAGAATAGAAGGAAAACACTCTATATCTGAAAATTCCTTATCTTATTGGATAGGAGATTTATTTCTAGATACAAGAATAGTTATAAAGAAAGATACTGAAGAAGGAAAAACTCTAACTAAGCTAATACAAGAGGGAGCGGATTTAACAAAAATTATAGAGTTTGTAGAAAATGTCCTTCTGAGTAATATACCTAGTGACAGATTAAAAACACTCATAAATCGAGCAATAGACAGAGCAATTTCTATAGGTAAAGAAATGAAGCTCGCTGAAATACGAGAAGTTCTTCAACTGTATTAAGCCAAGACGAACAAAGAACGCGAGATTATACTAGCTAAACTCAGTCCACATGAACGTAAAGTACTCGGCTTCTAACGCAGGGAATAGGAACAGGAAGGAGAAACTTATGAATGTAGATACTAATAAATTAGTGAATCTCCTTCTTGATCAATTCTGGCATAAACAATGCGAAATATTACCAGACTATAAACCCCCTCATGCTCATTGTGATGCAAAGCCTACAGTGCAAATAAAGTTCCAGGGAACTAGCTACCCTTTGTTTTTAAGGTATAGTCGTGGTCCAAAGCAAGGATATTTCTGGGATATCTACGGAGACGATATGCACTCAATCGAGATAGCTATTTTAGCCCTGTCTAGAGCCCCAGTACCTAGTAGTATAGTTCAACTCACGTAAAGAAGGTATAGATATGATTTCTAATTATCAAGGTCCTATGCAATTTAATGGTAAGACCTTTTATGGTTTCGAGAAATTAGGTTTTACAGGCCTCGGGCAATTTGTTCTTTACTTATACAGCTATCCGCCTCCTCACGAACCACTCGCTAACTATGCCACTTCTTTACCCATAAGTTTGGATTCTTATAGAAATCCCGAAACAACTAAGGTTGCTGTGTGGGAAGATAAGGGTAGTTTCATAATATCTGATGATTATGGAATTGAACATAGACTGACAATAAACCACCCCCCCATAATTGAACAACTGATTAAAGAAGCTACATCTCATAATATTAAGGTAAGATCATGACTGACCCTATTCCCGGATACAGAACTTTATCCCAAAAAGAACTGGACTTATTGAAAGAATCTAAAGAATTAGAACAAAATTGTATGTCATTTATTAAAAGGTTACGGGAACACAGTGATAGCTTTCGCGGTCAAGATGGGGATAGTGAGGTTGGTCCCGCACTCGATCAACAATGGATATCCATAGGAACCACAAATTTATGCATGGGGTTTATAGCTATAAGATGTGGAATAAAAAAATCTACCGAATTGTAATTATGAAAAGGATACTTGTTACACTTCTTATATCCTTATCTCTACTAGGGTGTGATGCCCCTCCTGCCCATACGGTAATAGATAGCCCCTCTATGGTAGTATACCGTATTAGAGAAGCCTCTAAGCGTAGCCAAAGGAAATGGGAATACTGGGTAACGGATGGGTCGGATATAAATTGGAGATTTATATCCAATAAAGAGTTCAAGGTAGGGGATAGACTAATAGTTGGAATTGAAAAATGAAAGTTAATTTACCAGAAGGTTGGAACATCATATTAGATGTCGCCAAGTTAGCGCCTAACTTAGGCAAAGTAGTAGTTGACTCTAGAACAATACTGGAGTTAGATAACGAAATTGCTAGACTGGCTTCCATTATAGATCAAAATACTCAGGAGAATAAGCCTAAAATGTATTACGAAGAAACTAATATAGAAGGTATACTACATTGTAGATCTTCCCCTAAAGGAGAATGGAGGCCAGTATCCCTCGAAAGTCTTAATAAGAGGCTACAAATGCAAATCGAGAGTCAAAAAGAACAAAAAGCTGTAATTGCAATAGTCAAATTGTTACTTGACAATGATTATCAGCAAGCTTATGAGCTACTAGCCATACTTGCTGGGAAGAATTTATAATACTTCGAAAATGATGGTATAAGTATAGTATGGGGGGATGGCGAAATCGGTAGACGCAACGGACTTAAAATCCGTAGGCCCTAACGGGTCGTGAGGGTTCGACTCCCTCTCCCCCTACCAATCCTTAACTTGTGTAATAGGACTCACCTAATGTCAGTATTAGCCGTATTACTCCCTAAAAAAATAGAGGGTGCGACCAGTGATACTTGGTCGAAGGTCCTTGCTTGGGGAGCAGGATTAGTTGCATGTGGTATTTTTGCCCCATTTATTTGGTCAATAGTCACCGGGGTATATGGATTCCTTCTAGGATTAATCACCGTTTGGGCTAGTTTAAAACTGGCCCCTGCCTTTGGTATTTTCGTGGGGAACCTTTCCCTTAAGCTAATCAAATACCAAGCCAGGCAAAATCCTATCGAAACAATGGAAAGAAATTTCCAGGCGAACAACAAAACGATAATCTCATCCGAAAACTTAGCCCTAGAATATAGTAAACAAGTGGAAGGTTTCCGGTTGATGGTGGAAGATTTAAGGAAAAACTTCCCTGCGGATGCGGCTCCTTTCTTAAATCAATTAAAGGTTAGAGAAGAAACCAGGGAACGTCTTTACTCAGCGATAAAGCGAGCCAAAGCAGAGCAAGCAGAGTTCAGAACTCAGATAAAAAGGGCGACAGCCATTTGGGAAGCTACCAAGTACGACGAGAAAATCAGCATATTTGCTAGAGGCCTTGGGAAAACCGACGCAATCGCACAAATCGAGGCAGATGAGGCTATAAGAGCTATCCAACAAAGGGTTGCAAACAGCTTCGCAACTCTTGACGATCTCAATCGTAGCCTACAATCTGATGATTTGCCCCTGGTACCGGAAGTAAGGGGTAACGCCCAGCTGATGCCCCCAACCCAGTTAGTGGAGGAATTCAACCCTGTAACCAATACTTCTGTTTACACTCCCTCCAAGAGAGACTAAAATGAGGCTCTTATTTATTGCGGGATTGATACTATTCCTAGTAGTGGGAATAATTATGTCCCTGCCCGACACACCAACTCCAACCCAGACTCAACAAGCAACGAGTTCGGCCATAGACAATGCAATTGGAAGCATGACGAAATGAAACGAATCGCTCACTTTTTCCTTGCCCTTATCCTGGTAGTTACAACTACCTTATCCTTCGCACTTGATATTGAAATTGCAACGGGGGATATCAACGGTAGCTACTCTCGATACATCAAAGAGATGGCCGAGGTATGTAACAATGATGCCTATACGTTCAAGATTCGCACTACCAAGGGGAGTCCCTTTAATCTTGATTTGATCCTGGCTAACGAAGTACCAGGAGGCATTGCACAGTTGGATGTAGGAGACCTTTACAGAAATACGAAGGACCTCTCCAACATAAAGATTTTGATTCCTCTATTCCCCGAACAAGTTCACTTCATAACCAGAGCGGGAATCACGAAGAAACAACTAGCGAGTGTGAAGGGTATAGATATCAAGATTGGGGGATGGACCCCTGGGGCAAGTGAGAATCCAGTCCGTACGGTCTCGGATATCGTGGGGATGAAAATCGCAGCAATTGGGGGTAGTGCATACACCGCAAGGATGATGATGCACCCCAACGTTGGCAACCTTTTGATCACGTTGGATGATACCCCCAATTCCAATAAGGAAATCGTCGATGGCATTTTGTCTGGGATCTACGACGTAGGGATTCTGGTTACAGCGTATCCTGCGGGTGTTCTCGACGAGTACAAGGCCACTCAAAACAAGCTACAGCTGCTTCCAATTGACGATGCATTGATGGGTCGAATTTCCAAGTTCTACCCGATGAAGGATTCCCTTAGCTATCAACTTATGCGCAATAGTGTAAATGTCACTACAGTACAAGTGATGTCTGCATTATTGGTTCCCAATTACACAAAAGGCCCTTACGCAGATGCATTTTCATATATGAGAGATTGCATCCAAGGAAATGCCGAGATGATGGCTTCCACCCCGAGGAAACATTTGGCCTGGTCTTATATCGCAAGTAGGAAGGGTGTAGTTCCTAGCTCCTGGTCTATCTGGGAAAGATCTACCACTACTCTTCCACCCCCCAAGAAAAAGTAAATAAGAAAGGAGAAAGTAAGAGGGCTACCCCCTCTTTTACGTTATTATGGAAAAAACTGTTATTAAGTATCCTCATGAAGATATAGTCAAAGCGTATCTAGACGGGGAGGATATAGAGATTCTGATAACTGATGGTGACACCTCAAATTGGCAATTTTATGCAGGTTTGAATACCTCCGGAGGATTTTTACCTCATCTCCCAGGGTTTCCTATTGTCAATAAATTCCGGGTAAAACCAAAAATAGAATATACCTTACCATTCAGGAGATTTCTCTATAGAAGTTCCCCTGATAAGTGTCTTACCCTAGGTATGGTGAATAAAGTAAATCCGAAGGAGAACCACGTATTTGAGATAGCTGAAATTACAAGAATCGAAAATAGTAAAGAATTTGTAAAATGGATAGACGAAAATTGGAGTGTCTGTCCTTACCTCCCTACCTAATTTAAAGGAGAAATCATGGAACTAAATGTACAAAATGATGATGTAAGCTTCGATGTATACTTCGAAGAGGTGGATGTCAGTATCACAATTTCTCCCGGGGGAGAAGATACAAATCAAGACACAGAGTCTCCTACTGTAATTTTCCAGGACTTAGCATTAAGTGCTACTTATGATGAAGAAGAAGGAAAATGGAAAGTGGTATATGACCCTTCCATGGTTATATTGGCCGAGATAACACAAGAAAAGAAAGACCAGTATATGATAGGAGAAGGAGAGTTAGAGGCTGAAACAGGTATACCTGAACTGACGAAAGTTATACCCCCTGAAAAGATCCCTGAATTGAAAAGAGGACTATAAGGAATAGTCCTTCAAAAGAAAAGGGGTACAGAATCCCTTTTTTTTAGTCAATTTCTAATTACAAACTGGTATAAGAAAGTAATATACTCAATTTTCTTTTGAAAAAAATAAAGGTTAAATTATGCTATTTACAGTCGGATCCACAAACCCTAATTTTTCGTATATTATCCAGAAAAATCCTAATACTATAAGAGAATCCGGTACCCCCTTTACCAGATCTCTAAAAAAGGGAAAAATTTATGGGTGGTTTACTAACCTTGATAATTCCGAATTCAGGCTGTGGTTTAAGGATTCGGAGACTGAAGTTTCTTTTTCGGATACTCATGAGATAGAATATATCGATAAAACAAGGTATTCTCACCCGTATGGAGTATTTCAGATAATATCCGATACATTAAGGGCGGCCTATCATGGAGACCCTGAGCGCGATGTAGAGGGATATTCTGCCTATGCAGAGTCTATAATTAGAAGTAAGGGATATCTATTATTAAGTAAATTTGGGTATCCCGGATTAACAATAACCCCACTAATTTCTGACTATTACCATATTCGAGTATCTTCTTCCACCGTGAAGGATGTGCTTGTCAAATTTCTTGTTATATGTATAATAACCGCGATTCATAATGATGATTTATACATATCTCTCAAGAAGGATTCAATACTTAGATTTCTCAAACTTATAAATGAGAGTCATGCTCCTTATCTTGTAAGAGCTACTTTTCTAACAAAGTTTATCACCAATCCAGACTTTTTCAATCATTTAAAAGTTGAGAATTTTATTGATACTCCTGAAATGGAGTTTCAATTTGGTAATGCTCAAATACAGCGGTTGGAAGTAGTTAGTAAAGCTCTACTACAAAAGGATAAATCAGAGATACTTATTGATATCGGCTGTGGGGAACTATATCATTCCAAGAAGTTAAGTACGGAATATGAGGTTGTCCACGCTTACGATAAAGACAAAGAAGTTGTCGAGAAAAATCTACGTAAATTGAAGACTTTAGATTTTGGGGATAATATTAGATGTATTAATCAGGAAGTTACTCCATCTTTTATACTTGAGAATACTTCCTTAATAGAAGGGAGTGATGTTATTCTCATAGAAACTCTGGAACATTTAGAGATAGAAAAAGCCAAGATTCTACTAAAAGCAATAATAGAAGTAAAACCTAATAGAATTGTTATCACAGTTCCTAATAGAGAATTCAACAAAAACTTTAATTTCGATGAATCGGACTTTAGACATCCAGATCATAAATGGGAGCCAAATAAAGATGAATTGATTAAGTTTCTGGGGGATGCTGGTGTTCCAAAGTCTTCATATACCATAGAAGATGTTGGAAACAAAGTTAATGGCCAGCCTATTACCTTGGCGGTGACATGGAAACCCTAATAGATCCAACCATACTAATTTCTAGTATCGAAGAAAAGTTGGAGTCTTTCCCTTTAATCAAAGAAGAAGTTCTCGCTTTAATACAAATAAATCGTCTCCAAGCGCAAGAGATAGCTAACTTAGTCACTCAAATTTCAGAGTTAAAAAATAATGGAAACAACGGAAAACAACTTTCTTAAAATCAACATTATTCCTGGTACGGTAATTGTACTATGCGGCCCTACCCATTCAGGAAAAAGTACTTTTCTAGAATATCTGACGGAGGTACTCAATTCAGGGCCAAATCATTATTGTATAACAATCCTATCTTCGGACTACTCACGAGAGAGCATTTTACGGGAACTATCCTCTCCTTATTATATAGAAGGGGGGGAAGATCTATCAAATAAATTCTCCGATAAATACTCGGCAATGAGTGGTCCCGCTTTTAAGGCACTCGATGCTGGCTTGGATATAGCGACTTCCTTCCCTGTCAACTCTGACTATGTAATTATTGATTCAACAGCATTCAACAAAGCTTTTAGATCTCATATCACAAAATTAGCTAATGAACGATTCTATAATACTTGTCTTATAACTTTCGAATACAAGGCTATTTCTGATTATTTACATAACTGTGAAGATCAGTTCTCTAAACGGGTTAGACTTAGTGTTCAAAAATTCCGTAGAGATGTCCTACCTTCTATAGGTTCTCGGGATTTTTCTCAAAGAATTAGAGTTAATAGGAAAACGGATTTTCCTCCGCTTGTGTATGATGGATACAACCTCTCGTCCAGCCTTGTTGATGGAGTAGGTACCGAATACAAAAGATGTAGACATCAAAGTGATGGTCGCCCCTATGTAATAATAGGGGATTCCCACGAATGCACCGAAGAACTTAAGGAACTTAGAGAGAAATGTCTCGATACTTATCCTGATGCTCAAGTAGTTCATATTGGAGACTACCTTAATAAAGGCCTGGACACTAGGAACATGATTCAGTACATTGAATCATGTGTGAAACAAGGAGACATCCTTATAATAGGTAACCACGAATCCTATGTATATAACAGGTTGAAAAAGTTTTCAACGCCAAATCTGGAATTAGAGAATAAGCAGATATTTTCTTCAATAGAAACATTTTTAAAGGACGAAGATCTAACAAATAGATTTTTTAATCTCTTCGAGCAGTCCCTTCCTTATCTTATCTTCAATCTTGGTCATAAACATGGTAATAACCCCGTGTATGTTACTCATGCCCCTTGTATTAAGGAAGCTTTGGGTAAACATAATAGATTAGCTCTCAGAGAACAAAGAAGATATAGAATAAAAGACAGGTCTTTACCTATTAAGGAAGACTTGGGTTGGTTTTATGAGGATGCCAATGTTGACCATCCCTTGCATATAATTGGGCATGTAGCTCATAAACCTACTTCCTTTAAAGGACATATCTATAAGAATAAAGTTTTTATTGATACTGGGGCTGTACATGGTAATAAATTGACTGCCGTAGTAGTAATAGACGGACGAATATCCTCCTTTATATCTGTTGATAGTAAGAGGGAAAGACGGAAAGAAAATCTAGTAGAAAATTTAGGGTTCCCCATAATAAAAGAACCCACAATTGATCAATTCCAATTAGAACCTTCGGAAATCAGACTTCTGAAGGATATAAAAAAGAACAATATTCGCTTCATATCAGGGACTATGTCTCCTGGTCCAGTAGTAGGTGATCAACTAGAAGGATTAATCCCCGCTCTTGATTGGATGAAAAAAGCGGGTGCTAACTCGGTTGTCTTAGAGCCTAAACTTATGGGGAGTAGAGGTACAGCCTATCTTTTCAAGGATAAGCCGGAAAAGACTTTCCTAACTTCTAGATCAGGTTGGAGAATTGGTCGAATTCACGGCCTTGATGATGACCAACTTAAAACTTTCTTTGAAGGCATACACCATATATATTCTAAATTATTCGAGAAAAGTAATACCGAAGAAATAATTCTCGATGGAGAGTTAATGCCTTGGTCCACATTAGGGGGGCCTCTTATAGCTAATGACTATCTACCCTATGAATATTTAGTAAGAAATGAATTAGATGTCTTATCCAAGGACATCGAATTTAATAAACTTACGCCTATTATCGATATACCTTCCAAACAAGAAAATATCAATAGGTTTTCCAGTGTATTAAATAAATTTGCAGTAGTAGAAAATCCTTATTTTGTCCCCTTTGATATATTAAAGGGGCTACCTTCTAACGTAAATAGAGGTGAGGTTTATAATTTCTTGAGGAAATACGACCATATATTTCCTGGGTATGCATTAGTGGTTGACTTGGATGATACTAAATCCATTGAAGAAGGAATAGATTACTTCAAATTATTAACTGAACAGTATGGATTAGAGGGGGTAGTTATTAAACCAATAACCCCTGGTTGTATGATTCCTTATCTCAAGGTTAGGAACGGTGAATATTTAAGGTTGATATATGGATACGATTATACTGATCCGGAAAGATATCAAAGACTTTGTAAACAAAAGAGTATTACAAAGAAATTAAATGTAAGCATAAGAGAAAAAATATTAGGAGAAAAAATGTTGATCTCCGAAGAAAATGATAGGATAGACTTGGCTATTAAGTTAATCGGAGAACTCAGAAACGAGAAGGACTTGGATCCAAGACTATAATTTAAAATGGACTTTGGTTTTAATATGTGGTAAACTATACTATTAAATCATAGTTCATTTCTACTTAAAATTTTATGAATGACACAGTGAACGACACAGTAGAAACTTCTTCTATATCCCCAGAATTTAAAGAGATAATCGAAAAGGTAAATATCCTCTTTCAGGAAAATGCTGAATTCTTTGAAAAAGATGAAGTATTTAAAACCTTAATAAAAGGAAAAGGGGACTTATCCGCGGCTGCTGCGTGTTTATCTATACACTCTGCACTTGAACTCAAAACTGGTCTAGGTATTAGTGGAACTCCTGCTTGGTGGCCTATTGACCCTAAATTGTGGAGTACAGGCTCTCCCCGTGAAAATATTTTGATGGCAATAATATATTTACTTATAGAGTTCTCTAATATTCCTTTAATTTAACAATTAAAAGAGATGATATAACAACTCATCTTTTTTTATATTACCAGATTCTTTGGTATAAGAACTTATATAACTAAAAAGGAAAATTTCTAAATTATGTTAAATCGTTATTCTTACCTCGGTATTCAAATCGATCGAAAAAATCCTCATTATATTAATGATTTTTCTAAAACTCTATTAGAAGGTCATTACATGAAAGAAGAGGAGTCTATCCCACAGGCACTAGCAAAAGCTGCTGTTAATTACTGCTATGGAGACTATACTTTAGCTCAGAAAATATATGACTATGCCTATAATGGTTGGTTTATGTTTGCTTCTCCAGTTTTATCGAATGCCATAAAAGGTAAGTGGGTAGAAGATCCAGAAAAAAATGGGGCTCATTACTGGTATAGTTCTGAATTCATACCAGAGGAAAAGATGACAGGATTACCAATATCCTGTTATGCTTCCGAAATACCGGATACCGCAAAGGGACAGGTAGATTTCTTACAAGAATTAGCTACCTTGTCAATGGCAGGAGGAGGTATAGGAGCGCACAACGCAATAAGAGGCACCTCTAAGAAAGCTCCCGGTCCAATACCTTATTTCAAACTCATCGACTCTGCAATAGGTTATTTCAAACAACAAGGGTCAAGAAGAGGAGCTATCGCAGCTTATTTGGATGTTGATCATCCGGATATCCTGGAACACATTAGATTCAGAATTCCAGGAGGGGATGCTAAGAGAAAGTCTGACAACAGGACACAATTCCATAATGCCGTTAACATAACCGATGAGTTTATTCAGGCTGTTAAAGAGGATAAAACAATAGACTTAGTGTGTCCTCATTCCGGAAGAATCTTTGACACTTTTAGAGCAAGAGCTATTTGGGAGGATATCCTCTCTGCAAGAGTATTAACAGGGGAACCTTATCTACTAAAAATTGATTTGGCAAATAGAAAATTACCAGAAACACAAAAAGCTTTAGGGTTAGAGATAAAAGGTAGTAATCTGTGTTCGGAAATAATTCAGCCTACTGACGAATTTAGGACTTTCGTATGTTGTTTGTCTAGTTTGAACCTGGAATTATACGATGAGTGGAAAGATACTACAATTGTTCAAGATCTCATAAGATTCTTGGATAATGTCCTACAGTTCTTCATTGATAATGCTTCTGAGAAATTAGCTAAAGCAAAGTTCTCAGCGGAAAGAGAAAGGGCATTAGGACTTGGCACTTTTGGATGGCATAGTCTATTACAAAATAGAAATATCCCTTTCGAGAGTGGAGGATTTAACTCCGCTGTACAATTAACTCATGAAGTCTATAAGTTAATACATGACAGAGCCTTGGAGTCTAGTAAGCAGCTCGCTAAAGAACGGGGAGAAGCTCCTGATATGGCTGGCACTGGGCTGCGTAACAGCCGTCTTTCAGCTATTGCTCCTAACGCCAATAGTGCTGATCTTATTGGCAGCTCTCCTTCAATAGAACCCTGGTACAGAAATATCTTCATCAAAGAAACAAGAGCAGGCTCCTTTGTTATAAAGAATAAAGCATTAGAGCGTTTACTAGAGAGTAAAAACTATAATACTAAAGCTATATGGAACAATATACTTGAAAATAAAGGTTCTGTACAACACTTAGACTTTCTTACTGACGAAGAAAAAGCAGTCTTTAAATGTGCTGTAGAAATAGATCAACATTGGTTGATCGAATTAGCGGACCAACGGGGTAGATATATTTCTCAAGCACAGTCATTGAATCTCTTTTTCACTGCGGGAATGACTAAGAAATATATTAATAGTGTTCATTTGAAATTTCTAGAATCAGATAATGTATTGACTCTTTATTACTTTAGGACAGAAAGAGAAGGAAATGTCGATACCGTAAAATCTATTGAAAGAAAAGCTCTTGTAGATTGGAATCCTGAAACTACTGAATGCATAGCTTGTCAAGGTTAACATAAATGTCTACTTCTATTACCACCCCTTCTGAAATCTTCTATCCTCAATATCTTAGACTTCAAGATCTTCTCGACCAAAGCGAAAAGCAACATTGGAATATCTTTGAACCGGATATGAGACAGGACACAGAACAATGGAAAAATGGTTCCATTTCAGACTCAGAAAAAGCTTATATCAAACATATCCTCAGACTCTTCACACAACTTGATACGAATGTCTGTAGTTCATACGTAGAGAGACTTCTTCCTATATTCAAGCATCCTGATGCGAGAATGATGCTGCTAAGTTTTGCAGCAAGAGAAGTCACTCATATGAAGGGTTATAAATTACTCAATGATACTCTTGGGTATGATACCGAAGAATTTACCAAAGAGTTCCTAACTTATAAGGAGATGAAGGACAAACATATCTTCATGATTGAAGATGTTCCTACTTCAACTCCCGCTAATATTGCTACTTTACTAGCAAGACAAATACTGATGGAAGGGGTTAACTTATTTGGCTCTTTCATAATGTTACTTTCTTGGAGCCAAGTAGGTAAGTTACCAGGGATGATCTCTGTGAATAAATGGAGTATTCTGGATGAGTCAACTCATGTAGAAGGATTAACGGAAATGTTTCGTTTATATCTGCATGAACATCCGGAAGTAATTAATAATCCTTTCAAAGCAAACATATATGAAACTGCCAGAACTGTTGTAGGACTAGAGGATAGTTTCATAGATATGTGTTATCGAATTGGGACTAACCCTGCTTTGACAGCAGAGCAGGCAAAAGCCTATGTTCGATATGTGTGTGATTATCGTATGGTTCAAATGGGTTTAAAACCCCAATTTGGAATTAAAGACAATCCTACCCCATGGATTGACCATGTTACGGATAACGCCTTAGTAAACTTCTTCGAAGCTACTAACACAGAATATGCTAAGGGGGCCATGGTAGGAGACTGGGAATATCCTTCTGGGTGGTAATCCTAAGCAGTAAAAAAAGGCCAGGGGATTATTAGCCTGGCCTTTTTTTTCAGCCTCTACAAACCAAAATTTTAGGTTGGGTAGGGCGTCCTTAATACAACGTAGTCTGGATGCTATCATCGCTGATCACCATACCATCGTGGATCGTATTGTTGCGAATGGTATATGCCTTCAACAGCACCTGCTTGTTTGCGTTTGCCTTGATAGCGCTGATGCCGTTATCGAGAACATCGGAATGGACCCACTTCGCCATTACTGGGCTCCTTTGGAAGAATTCGCTACCGCCCTACAAACTCATGACGCCCCCGACCCGGGCAACGCAGGTAATGGGTGCTGGGTAGGAGATATCACACGGTTAACTCAAACCATGTCGATGGCCTTATCGCGCCGGTTCGTAAATTTAGCCTGATCGCCCCACTAGATGCGTCAACAGATGTTGGTGTTTCCCGCGCCGCCCTTCTGCCATTCCGAGCAAGGCGGTACAACTTCAGCGCTCTCGCGTTCGAGTTCGTGAGCGTAATGTCGAGCGTGCAGTCTCGGATCTGAATCGGATAGTTTCCGACTGCGGTCATAGTTTCTCTGTTGGCGTCCCACGTCGTCCCGGTGTTTTGATCCTCACCGACGATACCGATTAGCATCCGCGCACTCGAACTAATGTTCACGCCATCCAGTGAAATTACCGCAATGGCCGCGTTATTGTCCATCGCCGTAAGTTTCAATCCGTCTATGTGCGTTGGCTTGGTGGCTGATAAGCCAATGGCTGCGAACTTCATCTTCGGCGCATCAATCGTGGCCCACTTATGACGTCGCGACATGGCAATCTGCTTGTTCGCAGTCTGTGTGATGTTGTTAGACTCGCACCATGCTCCTGACGAAAATGCGCCCGTCCACGTCGACGCGTCAAGTCCCTGAATTACCAGGTGGGTAGAGTCAACGACGGTCACCCTGTACGTGCTTGTTCTGAGGCTCGTGCCAGGCCAGTTAACTCCCGAGCCGGTTAATGACATCAGGGAAACATATTCACCATCAACAAGCGTATGACTTGCCACTTGCATGACGCAAGCAGTTGGCGTAGCGATGTTGAATCCTAATATACTGCCATGATTTGCTGATGCGCTGATGTACCCAAGGTTATCAGCAGTAATAGCGCCCGCTACCTTCAGCGCATCCAGCCAATCAAACAAACTGTTGGCATTATAAACAGATGCCCAGCTATCGTCAGTGGCTAATTCATCCCAAGTAAACCGCGTGCTCACAAAAGCCGGTAGCCTTGATGCGTGCGTAAAGAAATCCGTCACCGCGCGATTGATTCTTCCGACATTGCGGGGATTGAACCCGACGTACTTTGGATTACACACCAAAGTCTCAGCGAGGTTTGTGTCTTCGGAAACATACCCGAGGTGCAAAGCAAAAAATGAGACTAACGAAGCCCACTGGTCAACCGGTGCTGTGCCATCATATGGATAGGCGACCCTCACCCGAGCCGGGGCGCTCGTGTTGTAACTCGGCGTAAAGATCGACCCCTGGTGATAGCTAGACCAACCAGAAACGCCGTGCATCGAGGCGTATGCCGCAGCTATCGGGTACTGATTACGATAGCGCGCCCAGTATTCCCAGCCAAGTTCCTCGCCGAACTTCGGCTTGCCAACATCATAAGCAAACATGGTGCTCGAAAAGAACTGGCGATCCCAAAGCGGCGCCTGCCCTAGATTGTCCATGGCAGCGCCTATAGCCGGTTCATGGGCTACGCTACCTGCATACTGGTGCCAGTACCAAAGATCATTTTTACCAAATGCCGCCTCTTGCCCCAGATAATACGGCTGCGGAAACTGCACGGTCGTCACGAGAAGCCCCGCGTACCCGAGGCCACGAATCGTCGACTCAAACCATCCCGCCATATTCACGTCGAGAACCCGGCAGTACAGCATCATGTCAAGCTCCGGGTTCGTGTTGCTCGTGCGACTGAGCCTCGTCGTCATCGCATCTGCAGCATCCTGAAAACTCCCGTACGCTGTCCCCCACGACGTATTTAGTGCGGCAAGACTGGCATAACCATGCGTCGCATTAGAGTCGGCCAGCCATTCAGCGAACGTCGGACCTGCGGTGCCTTTAGTCGTACCAACCGCACGGCTTGCAAGCGGCGCACCAGGGATAGATGCCGCACTCGCCACAAAGATCGCCGCGTTCTCGTTAAGACCTGAAACCAGCAACAGGGCCGGGTCTTGCAGCATGTTCATGCCGGTGTAGGCGTTAACCCTGTTGTAAAGCAGGTTGAACCCCCGCAACCAAAGGTCACGAGATTCCTGCTCAATATGCATCTTCGCTTTTTCTGATGGATAAAGTGTATCGCGATGCCACACCGTTCCCCCCTGAGGGTCGCGATACGTCGTATAGCTGAACGGTTGAAATATCCAGTAGATACCAGCAGCCTTTAGAGCCGACAGGAAATAATCGAAGGCGTCAAGGTAGGTCAGATCAAAAACACACTCGCCAGTCTTGCCATCCTGTAGTATGTACTCGATGCCCTGGATACGGCAGGCGTTGTAACCACTGGCGGCTAGTGCGGCAACCCCAGCATCAATCGAGGCTCGGGACGTTGGTAAAGGGTGCAGATTGTTATCTGGCTGCCACGTTGCGACATGAAACGTGACGTACGCCCCCGGACTGTTGCTCTCTTCCAGCTTCCGCGCATTACCAGCAGCAGCTCGAACTCTTCCGTTTGCTCCGGCGGGTACTGCCGTCGTACGCAGCGCCGACACGTCAAGCGACGAACCGCTTTCTACTTGAATGGTTTCGTCGATGATCGGGACATAGGTTCCGGTCGCGCCGACCTCACGGTTCCACAGGGGGGCATCAGACGCCCCCGATAGGTGATATGCTATGAAAAACATTATGCCCCAGCAATAAGAGTAACCATAAACGACGTAAGCCTCGCTACCTCTCCCCCCGCGGTCGTGAGATCCGAAGACACTTGCAGATAGGTCATCTGCGAGTCCATATTACTTACCGTGGCATCCGGAATTGCAGCATTCGATGCCCCGAGCCCCGTCGATCCATTGATCGACGCTGGACGTATTGTTGTTGCATTAATACGCCGGTATTTCCATTCCAGCGATAATTCCAACTGCGTTGTTGCAAGAGCGCTTGTCGTAAGCCCGAGCGACGTTCCAAGCGTCGTCGCTACCGTACCCAGCAGACAATCGGTCGCATCGGTATCACTCGTGCCCCCGGTACGGTCCTTCTTTAAACTGACCATAATGACATCACCGTCCTGTACAAGCCCGGTGAGTAATATGCAATAATCGAGTACGACCTTCGGCGCGGCGTTGTTGGTGACGATTGTCAAAAGGTTTTTTAGAACAACCCTCCCCCCCACCGGGCGCCACCGTCCACCATGGTAACTCCACCACGACCCGCCGACCCCTACATCAGTAAAGAACGCAGTAAAAATACCCGCCGCTACCAACGTCGCCCGATCGGCCCAAGTGGCGTACTGCGCGTCTGACACCAGGACCTGCATTCGTCGTTGCTGCGCATTCGTCAACCCGCCAGATCTGCCTCGCCCACTCATTTCCAATCTCCACAGAAACTGACTTCTACCTGCACTCTAATTTGGTAATCCATCAGCATAGGTGTCATTCCTAATATTTTGAAATATTGCTGCATGTTGTTAGGGGATTCACTTATATTATATTTGTCTTTACTCATAATATTATTTTAATATAATACATTAACTTTTTGAACGCTCTACAAGCCAAAATTTCGGGTTGGGATAGGGCAACATACCTTCTCTAAATTTAAATCGCTCTACGGCCTGATTAGACTCCTTGCTGGGCATTCTTAGGGGAGGAAGAAAACCTACTTCTTACCCTACAAAAATAAAAATAGTCCAAAGGTCCACTTTTTTAGTATAAAATAGGTACTGTGAATGTTACAAGTATTGACAAAATTCTTTTATAACATTAAAATAATAAATATCATTTGGAGTTAATCAAAAAAATGCCTAAAGGTACAACATTCGACAATCAAGTTCTTGCATTAATTTTCAATGCAACTACAATAGCTAGTATTGCACAAAATGCATCCTCTTCTCCTCTAACTAATTTATATATTGCGCTCCATACAGCGGATCCCACAGCAAGCGGAAACCAAAGTTCAAACGAGGCGACATATACAAATTATGCTAGAGTAGCAGTAGCTAGAACCTCAGGTGGTTGGACAGTCTCTGGTAATCAAGCGTCAAATACCGCTTTGATTCAGTTTCCTCAATGTGGAGCTAGTGGTAATACAGTTACCCATGTATCCATTGGAACTGCTTCAAGTGGCGCCGGACAATTGTTATATACAGGGGCTTTATCCTCATCGCTTGCAGTATCTAATCTTATTCAACCACAATTCGCAATCGGAGCTTTAGTAGTCCAAGAGACTTGATATGGATAGTAATCATAGTGTGATCCCAGGGGATATACGGGGAGGAGAGGAATTCGAATCTCCGTATATTTGTTCTGTATGTGGAAAACCGGTCAGAGTCATTAATGATGAAATAATTAGGACTTGCGAGCATATTACTTCACCAATAAGTTTAAAACTTAGAGCCGTTACTTCAGGAAGCGGTTTATTCTAACAACGTGAGTCTACAACCTGTAGCTAGAGTTGGGGATACTGCAGAGGGGATTTGTTATGCACACGGATCCCCAGTCCATTGGACTGGACAATTTAATATCGGATCCGGAGGCTTTACTGTAGATGGTAATAATGCAGTAGTTATTGGGGATACCGGTCCAACTAGCTGTGGACATACATTTAAGTGTATAACTGGAAGTCCTATTTTTACTGGATTGGGAATACCCGTTGGTAGGGTAACTGATCTAGTTATAGTTATTCAGGGGGGTAATGGAACTATCATTACAGGATCCCCCACAACTTCTTCGGAATAATATATGGCAATTTATATAGGGATTGATCCCGGATGGAAAAACTGTGCCTATTCAATTGTAGAACCTTCGGGTACTATGGGGAAAATTCAAGTAATAAAAACTGGGGTGTTAAATCCTTCAGAAAATGAATATGAATGTGTCAAAACATTGTCTGATCTCGTGAAAGATTATGATGTCAAAAAATACTTGACAATAGAAAGATTTGTTCCATACAATAAAGTATTCAGTTCAGACTCTGAAAACATAACAATGTTAATTGGTATGTTAAAAGCAGAGTTTTACTCTAAAGTAGAGGAATTACTTTTAATCAGAGCGATTGATTGGAAAATTAAACTAGTCCAAATAAATAATAAACTATTTGGGTATCAAAGCCCCTCAACAATTCTTGACAAAAAGTATAGTTTGTCAATAGCTAAATTTATTACTAACAACTATGAATTTAAAACAGATCATGAAGCAGATGCTACCTGCTTGGCTAGTACCCCCTTATTCAATTCGTACCGGCCAAGAAAAAAGACTAATTGAACTAATTCAAGAGGATTTTGATCCTAAAACTGACTTGCTAGTTATTCCTAGAGATTATGAACTAAGAGGAGAACTAAAAAGAATAATCGACGCTCATAATATTCTTAATAGAATTATTAGTTTACCAATAAAAATTCCTGCTATAATACGTACCCTATGAACACTATATTGACAATAACTGGTAGAACTTTTGACTATAATAATCCGGAAGGATTCAATTATTCTATCGAGGACATAGCCCATCCTCTATCTAATATTTGTAGATTTGGAGGGCATTGTAGAAGTTTTTATTCAGTAGCCCAACACTCTGTAATAATAGCCAACTTACTTCCTAAAGAACTCCAAATGGAAGGACTCTTTCATGATGCAAGTGAGGCTTTTACCGTTGACATACCAAAGCCCTTAAAAGTGTTGTTGGGAGACTATAACCTTCTAGAAAAAAGAATTCTAAAGGCTATTTTGAATCATTTTGGAATATTTCATGAATTGTCTCCGGAAATAAAAAGAGTAGAGAATATAGTCTATGAAGTAGAAGTTAGAGATTTGATGAATACTACCATACCTGTTACTCCAAAATTCTCGGAGTTTGAGACTATAGATCCCTTATCCCCTAAAGAAGCCAAGGAATTGTTCTTGGATACTTTTTATAGAATTAAGGGTGGAAAATAAACAATAAATTCAATATTACATTCAATAAATTTTATCTTCATGGTATAAGGTCTATAGTGAGATCAATATATCTTACTAAAATTTAGACTTTTGAAAAGAGACTTAATATGAATCTAGGAACTACTTTACATAAACTACAAAGACAAGCTAACTTTAATATTACTCAATTAGCCAATTATGTTGGTTTGAGTAGAAGTACAGTGCGCAGAGTTCTTAGCCATAGAACTGACCGGGACGGATGGTACAAGCCCTCCTATAACACCGTCAGTTCTATAGCTAAGAGTCTTGCAACGACTTCTGATGACATTGTGCAGAGAAAATTGCACATACATATTCTGAGTTAAACAAAGTGCCCGTAGCTCAGTCGGATAGTAGCAGCAGCCTTTAAGATAGGAGCGTTTAGTGTGGAAAATTGAGAAGATTGTCAGGAAAGGTGATTATAATTATGCACTGGTCCAAGGACACCCAAATTCTACAGAATATGGGTATGTATTGGAACATCGTATAATTGTAGAAAATCATCTGGATAGACTTCTCAATTCGAATGAAGTTGTTCACCACAAAAATCACAATAAACTAGATAATCGAATAGAAAATCTAGAAATAATGTGTGTTGGTGAACATGAAAGATTACATAGATTGAGATATGGCAGATTATGGGCAGACATTAAATGCCCGATTTGTTCCAAAATAGTCCCAATACCCTGTAATCAAATTTGTTGTAAAATAAAACGCAACAAATTAATAAGTTGTTCCCGAGATTGTGGAAGAAAACTTGTTAGACTTCATAGAGAAACCACTAAACTGGAGAGTGCTATATCGGAGAATATCGTAAGGGTATATAGAAAATATACCCTCGACAACACCGAGGAAACCATTGACAATTGGGTTCCGTAGAGACTATACGCATTCTACCTGAGATGGTAAAGATATAGTCCAGCCTACAACAGAATAAAAAAAAAGTTATTCTGGCTATGGAAACATAGAGTAGGAAGCTAAGCTGCAGGTCGGGGGTTCGAATCCCTCCGGGCACGCCAATTTTCTTTAGAGACATATATTTGCTAGAAACAGATTGTTAAGTTAAATAATGGAGTATCTATGACTTCTATAAATGTAATTGAATACCCAGAAGAAGGGTTCGCAATTCTCGAAGATTCGGCTGGAAAATATCTAGTGTTTCGAGATACCGATGAAATTACCGACATAGAGTTTGATATAGGTATTAGCAATTATTTAACAAAATCTGGTACGCAAGATATATTAATAAAGGGAAGAAGTTCCTACTATCCGACTGCGTTACATTAATATAAACGGGATTTATAGTAAAGTACTAAATGAGGACTGTAACAGCCCTCTAAAAATTTAGTGTTTGTTTTTCCAAAAACAAACACACATGTGAAACGAGAGTTAGACTGCAGCTCATAGAACTGGGAGTACTAACTCCATTAAACACACACAAATTAGTATAAATCCTTTTTTTCCTTATTATCAGCATTAGAGAATTAAGTAGTACATGCTTGAACTAGCATAAGAGGGAAGTAACTACCTCGTAAATAAAGCTGGGTTTGCAACCCAATAGGATTTTTGGTCAGTCTAAATAAATATAGGCTTTTTAAAATTTTAATAAATAAAATCAGCTGAGCCGAGAATTAGTACTTGAGTTTATAATGCGGAACTGAATTAGTATATTAAGTAGTATTGCTTAAACAGCTAAGAGGAGGTAACCTCCTCGAAAAGTTGCTGGGACAAGGTCTCTACGAGACCAAGTCCCAACCCCCAACCCACTAGTCTATATAATCCCTATATATAGGTATAGGTGGTATATTTATATTCATTAAAGTACTTAACAAAATGTAATTCAGTTAAAATCACTTGTTATCATTTTAATCGTAATGCGAAAGCAATAAATAGTAACTATTTAGTAAATTGACTTTCCTACTATAACCTTAAGTAGGAAATTGACGAATCATTTTAGGATTAAAAAGAACAATTGTTGTATTAAGTCTAATGGCGATAATTGGTAAATCTTATTGTTTGAAAAAATCTATATGAAATTTATTTCAGACTAAGCTTTATTACGAACTGCCAGAATAGAGAAACTCTATTCAAACGAGTTGTTCTACCTGAAGGTAGAACTTAGAGATGGCGGGTGGTACCTGGTCTCCTTCCTTAGGGTCCTCCGGAATTCATTCTAAATTATTTTGAACATCTCTATAGTTAATACAATTTTTTTTAACTTAACTGAGAATTAACAAATGACCGAAAATAGAGAGAATAGTAGTTCTTCTTTTGCTGGTGAAGTTATATTAGCCAGGTTGAAATTGGATAGATATAGTGATATCATCAAGAGCTATAACAAACCGTTTGATCCAGATTTCATCTGCTTCATGATAAAAGTTGCTAAACATTTATGTAAAGGATTCTCTTGTACTTTTGCATATACGCAATTTGGGGAAATAAACCTAGTGTGGGATAGGGCAAATTCCCAAGTTCAACTTCCTATTATAAAAATAAATAAATTAAATAACTCGCTAATAGGAACTGCGTCTGGGTATTATTCAAATCTCAATCCTAAAGGAACAATCGGAGTTTTTGATTGTGAAACATGGAAGATAAATACACGGCGAGAGGCTATCGAGACTATTATTTGGAGGCAGTTAGACGCTAAGGTAAATTCGATTCATACTTTGGCTCGTCATTACTTCCTTGAAACTGAACTGATTAAAAAGAATTTAAGAGAGAGGCTACAATTACTAGACACAAAAGGTATAAAGTGGGGAGATTTACCTAGAGAAATAAGACAAGGTACTTTCATAGTTCCCTCAGTAGTAGAGAGGCCTCTACTCGCATCAGAGTTACTGCTATTTCCTGAAAACATGGGCATCGATCCTTTAACCATATATTATGAAAATGTATATGAGTGTATACATTTATCATTAAAGGATTTATCCCCAGAAGAAATAAACGTTAAACTATTTAATAGAAAGAGTAGAACTTTACATTGACAATAACTCCAAATCCCAAAGTAGATTCTTATAAGAAGAAACCAAAATTCATAGTATTTGAAGGAATAGATGGGTGTGGCAAATCAACTTTGATAAAAGAAGTAGGTTTGAAGCAAAGAGAACTCTTTCTGAGAAAAGTTCAAATATTGCATGAACCTGGGTTCACACCTCTAGGAGGGCAATTAAGAAATATATTGCTTAATACTCCTAAGAGTATATCTTTATCCTCTGAAATAACCCAGTTATTGATGGAGGCATCCAGGCTCTCAATATTAGACTATATGATTTCGGAATGGGAGAAAGATCCAAACATTCTTTTTTTAGGGGATAGGCACAGAGATTCAACCTTAGCCTACCAAACAGCACAAGGTGGAGATATCTACGATCTATTAAATATTCAGACTATCCTATATAAAAATAAGCCAAAACCAGATTTGATTTTCTACTTGGACACCCCTATAGATATTGCTCAGTCAAGGCTTAGAGAAAAACAAATTTCCGAGGGATTTGACGAGCAAGGTGAGGAGTTCTTCAAGAAAGTCAAGGAAGTATATGAGAGTATTATAAATGCCAACCGAGAACATTACTATGTAGTTGATGCTAGCCAACCTTTTTTTCAAGTGTTGAATACCACCATAAACATCATAAATTTTTTATATGCATGAAGTTTTTATAAACCACGAAGCATTTCTTAAAGAAAAAGAAGTACCTGCTGTTGTGAAAGAACTGATCCACAAAGTTATGAAAAGTCGATATATTTCGATTGGACATTTCTTAAAATCCACTTCAAGATTGGATCTTATGCTTTTAGCAGGCTGCTATGAGGAATTAATTCAGGTATTTTTGACCGAAGAAGAGAAGGATTCTTTTTATTGTAAAAGTCCAGCAGGATCTGCTTATTTGTTATTAACTCAAATTCTGGCGTCTGGAGAAGGACTAAGCGTCCCAGTTACAGTAAGCGAATTAATCCCTGAAATAAACTATTTAAAGACTTATCTCATAGCAGAATCTTTAAGTAGAATAGGCTTCCCTATAGTTATAGACTATGATCATCTAACTTTGTCAGAAACGAATGTTAAAGACAGGGACTTAATACAGTTTCCAAAAACAGGAATACCAACACCTACTAGCCCTCAACAAGAGGCTATGATGGAAACTGCAAAAAACAAAGTGGATTACCTATCTTCCATGTTAAAGATAGATCACATGACTGTGTATAATCAAACACTGGAGGAAATAAAGGGAAATAAAAAGAAAGAAGCCTTACCCTCTGAAAAGCCTGAAAGACCTGAAAAGAGTTTATTAGATAGGATGAAGAGATTATTTATAAAAAAGAGATCTCTCTAATTTTTTAAACTAAAAAAACCTAAGTTAATAACTTAGGTTTTTTTAGTTTAAATGCTTTCTTTTTATTGTCCTTCTCCTACAAACACTACTATAGATTGATTTCCGGAAGGAGATATAACGGCTATGTAAGAAGACCCAGCACCTTTAGTAAAAGGTTGCATACTACCGGCGGGAACTCTAAGGCTCAAATTGGTGGCAACTATTGTGTTAGTACCGCCAGTCTTTATATAGACATCGTAAGGGCCAGGATTATCCACCATAATACAAGTACTATTTATTTGACTAGAGGTATTAGCTATTTGAGTAACTCCGCTAGAGGAAGTGGCAGCTATACTCACCCCATCTACTCCTCCACTTGACCAATTTGGTAAGTATAAAGGAGTAGTGATTAAACTATTATTGACTTGATTCTGACTAACTAATGTCACTACCCAAGCTCGTGCCGTATCAATATAGACACTAAGATTGCCATTACTATCCAATGTAGCAATACCAGAAACAGAGACTACCCCTCCGGTAGCTGAAGATAAAATAGTAGCAGGAATACCTGTGCTAACTTCAGTAATAACTACCTGGGATCTTGCATTACTTATCCCGAAGGCTTGAGTGTATAAGCTTATAGCCATTTATTCTCCCTTTTTTATTTTATTATAATAGAATTATTCTCAGAGGAATCAAAATTAGTAAAAATTTTTATTCTTTCTATCCTCTAATCTTTAGGCCAAACAACTACTTGCCAACTTTCTAATTGAATTGAGTCCGCAGAGTTTGCCAGAGTACCAACGAAATTAACTACTACATCATTGGCTGTATTAACCGTATAAGTACTTACTGCGGTAGTCGAAGACCCAAAACCTGGGTTAATAGCCGGGCCAAAACAAACTTGGGATGCTACATTATTACGATTAGTAATCGCCGCAGTAACTCTGGTAGTAGCAGTCGTAGTTACTACTACGTTCTGCACATTACTACCTCCAAACGTAATTTGTAAAGTCTTATTGTTAGCATTATTAGTATGGCTCCACAAAGCTGTGAAATCAACTCTACCATTACCCCCAATCAGAGCACCGGGAATCGTGATAGTAGCTAAAGTAGTAGCACTAGTAGTACCAGTAATAGTAGAAGCTACTGCAGATTGATATTCTATGGGTAATGCCCCAAACGCCGTTCCAGTACTGGGGTTAAGTAATTTAACTGCCTTACCTGCTGTTAAAGCCGCCTGCAAATATGTCGGTATATTACTAAGTTGTCCTGTGGATACTGGAGTAATTGTCCAGGTCTGAGCTGTATCTATTACTACACTAAGATTACCGCTCGCATCTAAAACTGCAAGACCTTGGTTATTCACTAGACCACCAGTAGTTGCGGATAATATAATTGCAGGAACGCCTGTACTAGTATTAGTAATAACTACTTGAAAACCTGCGGAAGCAGGTCCAAAAGATTGAGTATAAGTATTGTATGCCATGGTTTATTTTAATTTAATATGCTTTAGGCCAAACGACTACTTGCCAGGCTTCTAAAGTTATAGTTTCACCTGTATTAGCCAAAGTACCAGTGAAATTTATAACTGTATCTACTGCAGTATTAACAGTAAATGTGCTTATAGCAGCTGTTCCGGAACCATATGAAGAAATTGTAGCAGGATTAAAACATGCTTGTGAGGTATAGCTCTGTCTATTTGCTACTGAATTCATGGCCCTGGTAGTAGCAGTAGTAGTTACTACCATATTTTGTATTGCTTGACCCCCCAATTTGGATTTCAATGTTTTATTATTAACGCTATTAGTGTGTGTCCACAAAGTTTCAATCTTTACTAACCCATTAGGACCTAATATACTACCTGGTAAAGTTAAAGTCCCGAGGGTAGTTTCAGTAACGGTTCCGGTCACTGAAGAAGCTACACCGGATTGATAAGCTAAAGGTAAACAGCCAAACTTACTTCCTACAGGAGGATCCAGTAATTGTTGACCTTTAAAAGAGGTTAAAGTCGTAGGGATAGGAGAAGGATTTTTGAGGCCTGCTGGATTACTACTAATTAGTAACACGTTCCAGGATCTGGCTGTGTCAATATAAACACTTAAATTACCGCTGCTATCTAACGTAGCTTGACCTCTGGAGCTTTTTTCTCCACCTGTTGATGTAGCCAAAACGATTGCAGGTAATCCAGTACCAACTTCAGTAATAAGTACTTGGGCGTTAGCATTAGCTAATCCATATGATGCTGTGTATAGATTTATTGCCATAAGATTATTTTAATTCAGGTAAATGCAGAATATATATTTAACACCGTTACTGCCCCTGTCCACGCCCCATCAGGAGTTTCAACATATGCTTGTAATTTCCAGATGCCCTCTTGATCGAAATCTGAATCCGTAGTTGTATACAGAATCGAAGTAATCCCCGAAAGTTCCCCAGGCCAAGTCACAATTGAATTGTCAGGCTTCTGCACTTTGATGGATAAAGCAGTAGCATTAGTAATATCCTCACCACAGTCTAGAAAGATCTGTGTGCCGGTATCACCTATATATACTTTACTCATGACAGCTAATTAAAGTTATTGTAGAAGAAATACTACTATTTAGATTAATACTCATCGATATATAAGAGGATAAATATATTGATTTCATTCTAATTTTATTTTAATGCCCCAGCCCGACATTTCTTAATGTCCTATAAATGTCCAACTGTCCACTTTTTTTCTGGACATCAAAAACATCAA
>ERZ724522.129-NODE-129-length-45303-cov-16.033792_pt1 | contig 45303 bp, 84 predicted proteins | sample MGYA00376055_ERZ724522 | MGnify/ENA primary metagenome ERZ724522 (study PRJEB28724, sample SAMN07190884) | wastewater metagenome | isolation source: effluent of sewage treatment plant in Hong Hong | place: Hong Kong | collected 2016-03-17 ... | reverse complement strand
GGATAAAACTTGTCAAAAATCCACTCACTTTTAGGAAGATTAAAATTCTCATCCGAGAAAGTTGTTTTTGGACAATTTTCTATCCAAGGAATCTTTTTTATGGTTGAAAAATTTAAAACTTTCATATTAATAGATTACACGGGTTATTATAACAGCGATTACACCCCACACAAATAAAATGGAACTATCCCTCTACAAACCACAAAACTTTCAAAAAGATAACGTTTATTCTGGAGCCGCAATGAGTCTTCAACTTGGCCAATCTCCAAAAGGTCCGACCGTGTACATGTCCATTGTACGACAAAAAAGTTGGGATGCCGACAAACGGCTAGGTTCTTTTTATACAAATAAGGACGAAGGACATTCCGCTCGCGTAAAGTTTAATGAAATCGAAATTGGCGGACTGATTGCTGCAATTCGTCTTTATGAAAACTTTTCGGCGTTTCATAGTTTTGACGAAAATAAGACACAAATTTCTTTTAATACCTACCAAAAGAAACCAAAACAAGGCGAAACAGAAGGCGCAAAAGCATTTTCTCTTACTGTAACAAAAAACGGCCTAAAACTTGGCATGGGCGTTGAAAAATCAGAGGCAGAGGCTATGAGAGTATTTCTTGAAGCCGCGCTGGAAGATATTCTTCGGGCGAAAAACTCCTTTGAACAGAAGGGGGAGTAATGCCCCGAACAATTAAATTCCGCATTTGGGATTCAAAAAGCAAAAGATTTCGCCGTACTAATATTACTGGCCCAAAAAATACAGTTTGGGGCGTGAAAATTGATCGTGGAATTTTTGAGACTCCCAACGGAGAGGGGTTAACAGTTCAGATGTTTACTGGCTTACTAGATAAAAACAACAAAGAAATCTACGAGGGCGACATTCTTCAATATCGAAGCAGCGACCCAAAATTTTCAAAAACTCTTGTTCGTTGGACAAGAGAAGAAGAGGATAACCATCCAGGGTTTGTGGTTCATAGTTCTTATTGCCAGCTTGGAACACCAGAGATAATTGGCAATATTTTTGAGAACCCAGAATTTTTGAAGTGAAAGAGTATAAGATTTTAGAATCCATCCGATTCGGAATAGCCAACGCATATAGAAGGCGATCTGGTATTTATAGAATTTATAGCCTTACAAATGGCAAATACTACATTGGATCGGCAGAAGATTTTCACACTAGATGGCAAACACATTCCTGTCACCTGAGACAAAAAACACATCCAAATGCCCATTTGCTTTCTCATAAAAACAAATATGGAATTCAGGATTTAAAAATTGAGGTTTTGGAATTTGTTGATAATCTAGAAAACGAAAACTTAATCAAAAGAGAACAATGGTGGCTGGATAACACAAAATGTCTTGATAGAGAATATGGCTTCAATAGAAGCCCCAAGGCACAATCTGTTTCTGGTATGGAAATGTCAGATGCTCATAGGGAGAAAGTCGGGAAAAGGTCCACAGGCAATCTGTATAGAAAAGGATTTAAGGTTTCGGACGAAACTAAGCTAAATATCAGTAAATGTCAAGCGCAAAAACGAATCGCTCAATACTTGAAAGACGGCAAATTCATAAAGGAGTATGGTTCATTTTTTGAGTTAAGAAAACATGGTTTTCGTCCAGAGTCGGTAAGAAAAGTAATGCAAGGGCAAGTAAAGCATTGTCAAGATTTTTATTGGCGTCAATTAAAAGAAGGCGAAGTCCCAAGGGATTTGCTGCCGCAAGAAATGTTCGTTAAAACTTTCTTCAAACAAGAAAGGGAGATTTGTCTTTTAGATGAGGAAGGTAATGAAATTAAAGCTTGGTCTTCTGCAAGGCAAGCTGCAACCGAACTCGGTTTACCAATGAAAAGAACCCTAGATTGCTGTAAAGGCAAGATAGATAAGGTTAAAGGATTTAAATTAAGATATAAAATAACACATGTCTGGGCATAAAAAACTTTTAGTATTCAGTAATTTCTCGAAGCTCCACACGGGTTTCGGAGGCAATAAAAAACGCATTCTCCGTTGGTTTCACAAACAGCCAGATTGGGAAGTCGTAGAAGCCGCCGCTGGAATTCCTTGGGACGCTCCAGAATGCTCTCGAATGCCTTGGAAGTGCTACGGCACAGCCCCGACAATCGAACAACAACATCAAATCTCCCAAATCCAAGACGAAGGACAAAGAAATGCCGCCGCCCGAAATGCCGCATATGGAAATATGCGGATTGACGAGATTATCAAATTAGAACAGCCTTCATATGCTTACTTTTGCGAGGATAGTTGGGCTTTTGATGATGTGGTCGGACGAAAATGGAATGACGTTTTGCCGACACTTTATCACGTAACGCTAGACAGTATTCCATTCATCCCTTCTCAAATCGACATGGCGGCGAAATGTCCACTTTTGTTTCCTTGGGCGAATTTTGCCACAGAAGAATACCATAAACTAGGATATAATCATGTAAAAACTCTCGCTGGAACAGTTGATCCCGAAGAATTCAAGCCAATTTCAGAAGACCGCCGAAACTATTTGAGGAAAAAGTTTGGATTAGAGGATGTTTTTGTGTTCCTAAAATTAGGAAGATCGCAACTCCGAAAGCATTATCCTAATTTAATGGATGGCTTCATGCTGTTTAAGCAGAAAAATCCCCAAGTTAAAGCTAAACTATTGTTTCATTGTTCTTGGCAGGAGGGATGGAATATTCCCCAACTCATTAAAGACAAGGGAATCGACCCCAATGACATTCTAACAACCTACTATTGCAAGGAATGTCGCCAATGGGAAATTCGGCCATTTTTTGGTCATGATCAAGACTGCCCGCTTTGCAGCGCAAAGAAAAGTTACTCTACATGCTCAATTTCACACGGGGTAACAGAACAAGATATTTGTGACATTTATGGGCTGAGCGATTTAGTATTCAATCTCGCCAGTAGCGGCGGTTTTGAATACGCCGTATGGCAGGGAAAAATGTGCGAAAAGATTGTTGCCATAACAAGCTATTCATGCGGTCTTGATGCTTGCACAGAGGAAAGCGGAGGCTGGCCGATTGATTGGTCATCTTATATGGAGCCAGGAAGTCAATTCATTAAAGCAACATCCTGCCCAAAATCAGTTTGTGCTGCGATGGAAAGATTCGTCTCTCTTTCTCCAGAAGAGAGAAAAGAAACGGAAATTCGCGCCCGAAAATTCGCAATCGAATGGTGCTCTATTGATAAAGTTTGCCAGCAAATCAAAGAAACCTTTGAAAAACTGCCGCCCGCAAATTGGGAAAACTTTTTATGGGAACCCCAACCCAAAAACCCCTCCCACAATCCCCCTCAAGGACTCTCTCCTCAAGATTTCGTCTTGGACATTTTCAAAAACATTCTTCGCGAAAAAGTTGACAAAAACACCAGCCACGTCAAAAACTGGACTGAACACTTGAAAAAAAGCGGCGATTTTAACGGCGTTTTGCAACATTTTCGCAATCTTGCCGCCCAACATAATGCCCAATTACAAAACAAACCAATAAACTTGGCCGACCTGTTGGATAAAGATGATGAGGGCAAGCGAGCCTGTATCGTGATGCCAGAATCAGCGGGCGATTTGATTCTTGTTAATTCTCTATTGAACAAATTTAAGGCTTTGTATCCTGAGTTTAATCTCTACTTTTTTACGAAGCCAGAGTTTTTTGAGTTGGTTGAACATCATTCAGCAATTCACAAGGTTTTGCCGTATTCACCAATCATGGATGACATTTTCTTTATGGAGGGAAGATGGAATCATCGCGGATTTTTTGTCGCCGCGTTCTATCCTGGGGCAGTCACGCAAAAATTTCTTGCATACGAGCACAATCAGCTAGAAGACAGGACAGAATGGTTAAATCGCGCCACAATGTCGTGATTTTTGTCACGATATTGGTAATATAGCGCATGGCTCATCTTTTAAGCGCATATAGTAACTACCTCGGCGTCATCCCAACCGAACGGCCCATTCTAAACGAAAAGTTTTTTCCTCTTCCGTCTAGCAAATATATTGTCATTCATAACGACAACAAATTACCAAGCAAGTTTTATGAATACTTCGAAGAGGTAATAAACCTCGCCAAGCCAATTCTTCATCGGGCGGGTTATCAAATTTGTCAAGTCGGCGGGCCGAATGATCCCAAAATTTCTAATGTTGATAATTATTATTTAGGGTTGTCATGGGGGCAGAGCTTTTTTATCCTCAAAAACGCCAGTTTAGGAGTTTGTATCGACTCAGTAATTGGGCACGCATGTTCAGCTTATAATGTGCCAGTGGTTAGTCTGTTTTCTCACGTTTATCCGAGTCAGGCAAAGCCAGCTTTTGGCGAAAAACTAATTTGTTTAGAACCAGAACGCGGCGACAAAAAACCAAGTTACTCGGCCCAAGAAAATCCTAAAACTATCCGCAGTATTAAAGTTGAGACAGTTGTTCAGTCGATTTTTGACCTCCTAAACATTAAGGTAAAACTCAACATGAAAACTCTTTATGTGGGCGAGCACTATCATGAGCATGTTTTTGAAGTGGTTCCTGACTTTTTCACGGATAGCGCCGTTTTGAAACCTCATACAATTCATTTCCGAATGGATTTAAGGAATGACGAAAAATGCTTGGCCGCTTGGCTTTCTCACAATTACAAAATGAATGTAATAAGCGACAAACCTTTAAACTTGGATTTGTTGCGCCAATTTAAAAACAACGTTGCCCGCGTTACATTAATAATCAAAAACCACGAAACATTTCTCCCCGAATACTTAAAAAGCCTGAAAGCAATTGGATTACCGCTCGTTCTAATAGCAGAAACCGACAAAAATATCTCTAACTTGAGAGAAAAACTGTTTGACTTCACAATCGAGTCAGATGACCCTATCAAACCACTTGAAAACATTCCTAAAACGGCTAAATTCTGGACAAAGAAAATTGTCTTGTCAAACGGCCAAAAATATCCATCCATAGCTCATTGGCGCGAAAACATTCCCTTGACAAACGAAAACAAGATAGTAGATTGCGGGGAGTTTTGGAAAGACAAAGAGAGTTTTTATTTTTACGAATAACACATGAACGACACCACATCAGCAACCACACCAGAAACCGTTTGCGCGGGAGTTTCAATTTATCCCGACAGCTATTCCAACGGCCCACTTAAACTTCAAAGAAATGAGTTCGGCCTTTTGAAGAACGTAGATTATAAATTTACTGATACAGGTCATGTTGATTGGCGGGCTATGGTGGATTCTAAATTTCTTTACCCAAACAAAGATTGGTTTGACCTTCGCGGCGAAACTGTTCCAGAGTCAGTAGAAGGACTAGAAGACTCTCAATTATTGATTCAACTTGGCGGGATTAAAGAATTGGCGCGTTTGAGAGGTTTTAATAGCGTTAGTTTTAGTTTAACTCATCCCTCTAACAGTTGCGTTTCAGCCCAATGTATAATCAACTGGATTCCTAATTATGAAAATCCTAATGGTTGCATTTTCGAATCTACGGCCAATGCTACTTTCGACAATACTAGTGGTTTTGGTGCAAAATTCCTCGAAACAATCGCCGAAAATCGCGCCTTTGTTCGCGCCGTAAGAAATTTCCTTAATATTCACATTGCTGGTGGCGACGAAACCGACAAGAGTAAAAACAAAGTCTTGGAAGCTGACAACACCCAACCAACAACTCCAACGGCTCAATCTTCTCTTGAGAAGCAAGCTAATAATGCTGGATTCAAAACTTACGAAGAATTCCGCGAAAAGTTCTTGAATCCACTTGCTAAAGCTGGTAAATATACTCCAGTTAAGAAGCCCGAAAATCCGTGGCTCGGTTATGCCGACATTCCAAGTGAAGAATGCCGTAGGATTATTTCTCTAATTAAGAAAAACAAATGAAGCACTGGAACTTTTTCCCTTCTCTTTTTTTGCTTTTGGCTGTATTTTGGCTTGGCTATATAGAACTTTCTAAAACTAAATTAGAAATCGACCAATTCCGCCCAAAGATTGAAATTAAATCACCCCTTCTAGAAGGTCCGATGAATTTTGGTGTGCCGCAAATTCCGCCGTTGTATTTGCCTCCCGAAAATACTCCATTTTTTGATCCGCACTCTCCAAACTCTGCCGATGGTAGTAAAAGTAACCAATCCAGCCGAGTACCTAAAAATTCTTGACGAATTGGGAGAATTGTTTTTGGCTGAGAATCAATTAATTGGCCACCTTCTTCCCATTAAGAAAGAATCCTTGGCGCAAATTGCCAATGCTCAACTATTAACATGGACTTATCACGTTTGGGCGAATAAAAACAACGAAAAGTATGACGGGCTGTTGATATTTGTAGCTGATAATAGCCTCTTGTTTGGTGAAACGATATGGACAGAAATACTCTGGCTATCTAAAGAAAGTTTTTCGGGCACAAAAATGTTAAAACTGGCACTTGACTTTGGCAAAGAAAAGGGCTATCGTTATTACGCAATGGGCAGAACGGCCCGAAATACCAAACAAAATCTAACAAAGTTCTACAATTCAAGAAACCTGCAAAAAGACGGCGAAATTTACATTGGTAAGCTATGAACCCAAACTCTGGAACAGTCTCTTTAATCTCAAAAAAGTGGGGAAATAATTTCTTTCGATTTGAAAAAATGGAAATCGGCCCAAATAAATACTGCGGGGTAAAAATTTTAGGACTCAAGATTATGGTTTGGCATCATCTGTTTGACTAATATGAACGACCAAGAACTTAACAACCTAGTCGCCCAAGCTATCAACTTAGACGAATGGGTAATCACTAAAAACGGTTACTACTATCGGCCAAATGCTTGTGGATACACCGATAGACTTTCAGAAGCGTGGAAAGTTCCGCTGGAAACGGCTAAGAAATATGAAATGTATGCGGACAACCCAAAAGTTGCATTTTACGACAAAGTTTTGATTGAAAAAGCTCCAACACCAGACTTTGGCGGAGATTTAAATGAGATGAGAAGGGCGGAAAATTACTTATCCGATGAACAGTGGACAGATTACATTAATATGTTGTATTTTGTTACTTTTAAACCAGCAGCAAAAGATAGAGATAAGCAAGCAATTAATTCATCTGCCGCAGAAAAACGAGAAGCCTTTCTTAAAGCTTTAAAACTTATCCAATAATATGTGGCCCTTCAAACCTAAAAAACAACCAATCCTAAGAATTCTATCAGAGGAATTTCTTGGTTACACAATGGAATCTTGTTATGGAAGAGGAGGAGAAGGAACAGATGTTGACACTTTTGCCAATTTTGCCGTGACATACCAAGATGTTGAAACGGGCGAAAAAACAATTAAAAAAGTAACTAAACTAGCATATTAGTTATGAACTCAAAATGCCCACACTGCCAAACCCAAAATCTTTGGAGATTTGAATCAGGCGACAAAAAATGGATTGACGAATGCGTAAAATGCCGCTATAGTAAATGGTGGTGCGATTAATTTATTGAAAATTTAAATTACTACAGATAATCTATAAAACTATTACTGTTTATGTGTAATAAAGGTAATGAAGTCACAACCACAAAGAGTTAATTATTTATGCCCAATTTGCAATGAAGAGTTTTCTACCACCAAATGGAGATTTAGTAGAAAGAAAACTCCATTTTGTAAGAACTGCGCCTCCATAGGAAGTCAAAAAGGAATTAAGAAACCGCAATCTTCTGGAGAAAATAGTGGACGCTGGGGAGGCGGTCGATATATTTCAACAGACGGTTATGAAATGGTTAAGTGCGAAAATGAATTTCACCCATCTGGAAGGCAAAAATATAAAAAAGCACATGTTATTATTCTTGAGGAATCTTTAGGTCGAGAATTAAAAACCCAACAAGGCAACATGGGCGAACAGGTTCATCATATAGATGGAGATAAGCTAAATAATAATCTAACTAATTTATCTCTCTGTCAAGATACAAGAGAACATAGAAACCTTCACTGTCAATTGGAAAAAATTTCATTTGAATTGGTTAAAAGAGGCATTATACTTTTTAATCATATAAAAAAAGAATACGAAATAAATGAAAGCAGAATTACTTAATCATTTTGGCGACGATCTTATGATCGCTAATATTGCTCGCGTCTCTTATAATAAAGAGACTCAAAAATTTGGAGAAAAAGACGCAAAACTCCTAAAATTCTTAGCCTCTCACGGTCACACATCTCCATTTCGCCATCCTCAACTTCAATTTAGAATCGAATGTCCTATTTTTGTGGAACGCCAACTTTTTACTCATCAAATTGGGTGGGCGAGGAATAGTATTTCTGGCCGATATGTTGATTTTTCTGATTCTTATTGGCTTCCAGAAAAACTAAGATTCCAATCCAAAGACAGTAAACAAGGAAGCGCCGAAGATATTCCAGATGATAAGAATGAGTATTTCTTGTCTAGAATGCAGTCCGTATTAGACCATGCTAAAGAAGTTTATGAAGAAATGAGTAAATTTGGTGTGGCAAAAGAACAATGCCGTATTCATCTACCATTAGCTTTAGAAACGAAGTTTATTTGGACAGGAAGCTTTCAAGCATTTATCCACCTTTGCAACCTTCGACTTAAAAAAGATGCACAGAAAGAAACACGCGATCTAGTAGAAAAAATGCTAAATCTTGTAAAGAATATCGAAGGAGAACCGTTTAAATACACACTAGAAGCTTTTAATCTATGAGAAAATCAACCGCTAAAACCCTTCGTAAAATCGCCAACCACGGCGGAATTAACGAAATCACCCGTCGCGTTTATCGTCGCCTCAAAAAGAGCTACAACAAGCTAAATAAAGCCGAAAAAACAGCCTTCATGGCGAACGCCAAACAAATGTTGGAACCAGTTGGGGCTTAAGACAAGGTTAAAGTCTTCCACATTCCAGACTGAACGGCCATAAAATTTTGGCCGCTATTTCCTATCTGATAACATAGGAACCCATCAAACGGCGTCCCTGTTGGTGTAGATAAACCAGAAAAATAACCCGTTCTTTGCTCAAAGGTCATTCGTGGCGGATAAAATCCGCTCAATCCATAAAGGTTATTAACTGTAAAAATATTTTGAGCAATCATAGAAGCGTTCGGTGGAGTTTATAAGTTCCATTTGGATTTTGAAGTTGAGCCATAAGATAAATAAATCCAGTCCCGCGAGTATAGTCTGAGGTTCCAGTCCCACTTCCAGAGACAAGAAACTTGACAAAATTTCCAGTATCATTTGATGCATATTCGGAAACAGAAAGTCCAGAAACTCCCGAAATATTACTTAAAGTATTATCTGTAATCAAGATTTCTCTTGACGAGCAGAACCCAGAAGCGTCAGAAACTTGCGCCAAGTACTTCATTGTTCGAAATGGGTAAGTTTCTCTTTGTCCAACGCTGGAATCAAGTTCTGAATTATAGAAATTTCCAGTAATTATATTTCCTGAAATATTAGCCACAGCATCTAGAATATTATAAGAGGCTCCAGTAATTTGACCCGTATGAAGTGTTTGTAAACAATATACGCCGTCATCTAGTAGTACAACTGCCCTACCAGTTAGATTATTTACAATTTGAGGTTCGGCATTTGTGCCAACCATTAGGCCGCTTGTTGGAGAAGTATAAAAAACACCAGACCCAAATGAGTCATAAGGCAGTATCTTATAGTAGTAATAAGAGCCAACAGGCTGCTCCCCTTCATTTATAGTTAGAATATGACTTTGTTTTTGTTCAAAAATACTGATACTTTTTAATATATTTGACCCCGCTCCAGTTCCAGTTACAGGCGTAAAGCCTGCATTTGCTCCAGAGTAAATTTCAAATTTTGTCAAGTTATACCAGTTATGACCGCTCATATTTAATGAAATGTCAATTTTACCAGTATAAGTGCCAGACCCTAGAACATTGCTTACCCCAGAAATAGTAGCTGGATTATGGTAAATAGTATAGACCCCGCTTGATTGAGAAGCTGGATTTGTTTCCTTTAATTTGAACACAAGCGAATATTCTCTTTTAGGAGAGCCATTAAATGCTGTAGAGTTCTTTTCTTTTGTGAAAGAATATGTTGGGCCAAGTATATTAGTCTCAAAATTTCTTCCATTTGGAGCAATTGATCCATTCGGGTATGTAATATCTACATCAAAATATAAACTGTTTACTCCTCCATATTGATTTTTAGATGAAACGGTTCTGTTATACTTGTCAATAACAGCAAATGTAAATTTTGGGTCTTTAGAAATAGAAACACCAGAACCCCTTCCTATTGCTGGGGGCGATGCTAGGTCGTAATTTTGATCGAATGTGTACATTATCCAATGGTTATGTTAGCGATATAAGGAGAAATTAAAGCTTGAGTTGTAAAAGCATTAATGCCACTTGTAGCAGGTTTTGAAGAATATCCGAGAGATGGGTTTTTTGCCACGACGGTTAGCCTATAGTAGCCTAGTTGGTTCTGATCGTAATAGACAATATTTTGACCAGTTAGCGTTCTGGCATCTTTAGAGCCATTTGGGCGGGTTAAAGTAACAAGATAGCTCTCTGCTCCAATAGAAGCTCCCCATGATCCAGAAACGTCTAATGAACCGTTAAAATTAAAGTCTCCAGTAGTGAACGATTCAATTTCGGGAGTGTCGAGTTGATAATTTGTCGAAAGAGATGTTTCAACTGTTTTAGGGCGCTGAATAAAATCATATGCGCCAAAAAAGTCATTTAAGTTTTGAGCACTTTCAATTTCAGCAAATTTCCCAGAATTAAATTTAATTCCAGCTACTTCGAATTCATTGACATTTGCTTCTTTAATTGAAGAAACCTTGTAAACATCCTTATTTTGACCAGATAAAGAGATAGAATATGGAGTTCCAACTTGAACACGATACAAGAAATCTAGATTTTTATTATCGTATGACGGAGATTCGTAGCATCCTCCCGTTGTCCAAGCTCCAGTTGGCTTTAAAAGTCCACTACATCCAGAGGTCACTATTCCACTTGAAGAAATAGACCTCATATACCAAAATTGGCCACTTCTTGAAAGAGAATATCCTGTTGGAGTCCCGACCCCAATATAATAATTATAACCATTAAAAGTCCCATATCCAGAATATAAACCAGTTCTTGCCCCAGCTAGACCCTTTCTGGAGATTCCAGTAAAGGTTAAAATATCATAAGAAACTTCTGGCCCAATAAAGATATTGCTCCCAAATTCAGGACTATTATCATAACCAGTTATCAAAAATGTTTGGATATTAGGTACATCATTTGCATATAGGTCTTTTAATGTCAATCCTCCGCTATATTTAGCGATATTAGAATATTCGGAAAAGCTTTTTCCTCCAGTTGGAGTAACTAAGGTTATTTCTTGAAGTTGCGAAGATGAGTCAAATTTTTCATCAATATAGACCCTTCCTTCGGTTGGGTTAATTCCGCGAACTTTTCCAAAATTTCGCTGCATTGTTTTAAGCTCGTCATTGATAGAAATCAAATCACCAGGTTTTAAATAAAGAGCGTCTGTTCCAGCTACAAATGAAACGCTTTCATTCTCATCAGTTGTCCCAAAAATAATATGCTTTCCAAATCTATTCGCGGCACTTTTAGAGGTAATGCCAAATGATTCGACGCTGGTTTTTAAAACACCGCGTTTTCTAATACTGTCATTATTTTCTACATATTCTATTTTCTGCTTAAAATCATCATTTTCATCATTATATGACACTTCAACCACGTTAAATTCTTGATCACGACGAGAAGACGAATAAGCGAAAGAGCCATCCTTCACGTTTATATTTGAAAATTCAAAAACGGGAATTTTTAACCTATCATCTGCAAAGTTGATTTCAGAATTAGAATAGAAGATGCTCCCCCTGAAAGAATTAGCAACAGCATTAATTGTTTGATAAACGTCAGTTTTATCACCAAGAATTAAATTAGTAGAATATCTAGGTTCTTTGCCACCAAAAGAGTTAGGGACGCCTTGGAATACTCCGTTCGCATCAACAGCATCGCAAAAACGTCCAATTTTATAAAGCTCCCAAATATTAATTTGATCTGGAGAAACAAAGTTCCCAAGTCCATATTCATAATCAGTTAATAAATCGAATAAAATCCAAGCAGGGTTATCGCTCCATCCTTCTTTTAGGGTACCATCCCAATTGCCTTTATAAATTTGAAGATCGCTGCTTGATGCCGATTCAAAATCACTAGATGTTCTATATCTGCGTTTATCCCTGCCATCTGGCCTCAATGGAAAATAATTACTTGGAATTAAAACTCTCTTTAACCTTGCGTCATATGAACGCGGTGGGATTTGAGAAATATTTCTAGAATCAATTTTAGTTCCAATTACTGTAGAGCCTGGGTAGGAAAAAGCAGTTGAAATAATTTCAGTGACCTTTTCCAAAGAAATTTCTTTACGAATAAGGGTTGATGAAGTTTCAAAGGTCGTTCTTGTTACACGAATGAAACGTTTTTGATTATTTTCTCCAGTTGGCAAAACAATAGGAGTAGAAGCATTAATTTCACCAGTGGTTTTTGTTGCTGTTAAAAATTTATACTTTGATAAAATAGAAGAGTTTTCTTCTCGTCCAATATCAATTAAAACAGGAGCGTCGGCTATTCCAATTACTTGATAAATCCTTTCTTCAATAGAAGATAAAACGTCTTTACCAAAAGAGTCTTGAAGACCAATCTCCACTTTAAATCTGACAACAGTTGGAATTTTTGTTCCAGCTTGAACCGAACCAATTCCTTCTGGGGCAGAGTCAATTTGAATAGTATCAGAAAGAGCGCGAACTGCGACAGTTAAATAAATTCGATCAACGTTTGAGTTGTCAATAATATGAGTGATTGGAATAGCCTGTTCGACATAGGAGGTTTTATTATTTCCAGCATAGGAAGAAAAGTTTTTTCCGCTCCGTATGTCTGTTGACCCTTCATTTGCAATCGCTCCGCTTAATGGGAATTCGGTTGTGCCTCGGATATTATATCCAGTATCGTCACCGAAATTTGAAATTCTGAAAACGTCATTGGACACATTAAACGGCCCTGGAAGCTTAATTCCATACTCCTTTGAGATATAAACTTTGTCAAAATATGACAAGGGAGGCTGCAAATCATCTCCCGCTCTGAATTCGGCTAAAACGTTATTATAGTTGTATTTTTCATTGTTGAAATTTACAATAGACACTCTTGACAGGTTCTCAACAAGGGCTTCAATTGAATTTTCAAGAGGGTACCCATCTCCCTTGAATCCAAAAACAATAATTGATCCAGCTAATTCTAGAATAGTTGAAGATGTCTTTCTAAGATAAGTAAGGTCTAAGAAAGATGGCGCTCTGTATCTGCGCTTTGTTTGAGCTTCATTTATTTCTATTTTTTCATAAACTTGATTAAAGACATCATTAATAAGAACGCTATTAGTATAGCTATCTACGGTAAAATCGCTTGTTGTTAATATTTCTTTTGGGTTCGTTTGAAAGGTTGTCAAAACACTTCCACAAGAATTAGTTTCATTTTCATCATAAGGATCGCCGAAATTAATTTTTAGAGCAAAAAATGGGTATTCTTCATCGGTAGAATCTACAAAATTTGGCAAAAGGTCATTCTTAACATCAACCCATGATTGATAATCATAACGAAGCATCTTTTGAGCGGCCACATTAGATGCATCTTCTCCATGAATAGAAGGATTCGTAGAAACATCTCTTAATAAATCAATACTTTGGTAAATACTTTTAGAGATGTCATCTCTTTCCCATGTTATTTCGAATATATTTTCGCGCAAATAAGGATCGGGACATTCAAAAGCATTTCCAGAATTTCCTACATACGAAATAGGCGAACAAGTTAAACAGTAATATGGGTCATTAACATCTTGGTATTTACCGAAATACGATCTAGTTTTATAAATCCAATCTCCGTTTCCAGTTGAAAATGAATTTTCTCCAGTTGCATTTATTTCAGAGACGCCAGTGAAAACTGCACTATTGAAAACCCCATCTGAGTACCACTTGCCGCTTAACCTACCACCAATTCCAGTTATTGAATAGTCTGCTTTTTCAACGGAAGAATCGCCAGTATAATTAATGTCTATGCTTTTCTTAACTGGCACTTCATCAAAGTAAACAGCTTCAAATATTCTATTGCCTTGAACATATTGGCCATTTTGATTTACAAGACCGTCAATTGGGCCGTCAGAAATTAGATCAATTGTTTCCGCATAAGAATAAGACGCCAAGCTCTGCATTTTACCAAGCTTTGGAGGCTGTAGTTCAGCGGGTGGCGGAGCTGGAGGACTGCCTCCTTTTTTTCCAAAACCGCCGCCTTGTATTGATATTTTTTTTAGTAAATGTGTCACAGTTCTTGATTATGAATGATTGACATGTGAGAGCCGCCTTGTTGAACGCTTTGGCTGGCAAATTCATCAAAAGTTGACATGCTGTTTGGGTAGCTCTTAACGTTTTCTTGGATAATGGCAGAACCAACTCTAATTCGTCCATATCCCAAAGGGACTGGAGAGCCTTGAAAAGCGACGTTTTCCCTGTTTGAGAACATAAAACTTTTACTAGATGAGCTAGTGGTGCTCACGCTACCTTGTGGAGTATTGTAACTAGGGGGTTTAGCCATTAAAGCTTGGATACCTATAGCAATTGCTGAAAATGCGACAGACATTAAAAATGACGAAAGCAAAGCGTATCCTGCTCCAGCAGCGGCGTAAGAACCAATTGCCGCTACAAATCCAACAGCCAATGCAGCAACTCCACTTCCAAAAATAACTGGTACAATATCAATTTGAGAAAATTTGCCGCGACGTTCTAATTCTTTTTCAGACGAAATACTTTGGCCGTCAACGATGATTGAATATTGCAATCCAGATTTTGACAATTCAACTATTTTTTTGCTGAAACCCTCTTTAATTGTTTCAATCGCCTGAAACACATCTTTAGGTTTACAAATAGAGAACCTAAACTTTTGGCCAAATTCTTGGCCAAGTTTTCCATGTAAGAAAATATCAGTCATAAAGAAGATTCTAATTTCTCAATTAAATTTTTTTCAACTTCACAGTTCGGAGGGATATACACTGAAAAAGCATTTTCTGGAATACTGAAAATTAAAAATGGTAATGTCGTATTTTCACTGTTTACTTTATCAAATTCGCTTGCAGATGAATCTCCTAATAAATGACTATGGAATATAGCTATCATTTTAAATGACCTCTTAAATAAGAGAAAATCTAAAGGATCAATGGCGAAATAATTTGCTGGATCAGAGTGTTTGTTTTGAACAATTTTATATGATAATTTCCCATCTTTTTCACCTAAAAAACCACAGATTTCAACCGCTCTGTTTGAAAGAGATTCCTTTTTAAAAAATTGAAGGGCGTTTTTCATTTTATCCAAATTTATAACGATTAGTTCCTGGGTATCCCCCCCAAGGCAAATAACCCTTATAACAAGGATTAGCTTGGTCGTCAGTGTGGCGTTTCTTGCAAGAGGTTATAGTTTTTCCACAGTCATCTTTTTCCCAAAAGTTTGAACCATTTGGTTTATTCGGGTGATTGTCGAGGGTAGAGGTGTGACTTCTTTTGCAAACGAACCATGTTTTTGGAGGATTTTTGAAATTTTCAACATAAACGGCTTGACCCGCTGAATATTGGGAATCAACAACCCATAGATTTAAAGAGGATGAAATTTCATAATCGCCGTCAAAGGATACAGAAAAATCGCTATCATCACTTAAACAAACAGGAGGTCCACAATAATTACATCCCTTGCCTCTATATTGAAATGGGCAAAATGAACCCAACACAGTTTTCCCCGCTACTTGAAATTGATCCAAATCAAAAGGATTAGTAAGTTCAAATTCGACCAACATCTTAGTTTCAGATGTTTTTTGAGAAACAACAAAAGTTTCTCTAGAAATTTCAGCATTTGGATCGGGAATTCCGTAGGGATTTTCGCCGCTATCAAAATTTTCTTTGTCTAAAAATTTAACAAGAGTCTTGATTAAGACGACTTTAGCATTCTTAAATTCGTTTTTTCGGCGCAAAAGCTGAGAAATTTGCATATTTTCATTAGAAATACGCAGTCTTGGGCGCGAAATTCGTTGTTGAATATTCGTCTCTATCGGGTCAATTTCGCAAGCGATTGGAGAATAAGAGATTCCGCCAAAAATGATGGGATTCCCCACTCCATTTGTCCCAGGGTGGAAGGGGAAATAGCTATCAGGCTCGCTTAAAGTATCATAATAAAGCCTGTACAGGTTTAAACTTGCCGTAGGAGACAAGCTTAATAGTGATCGGGCGATTTTTTCTGAAAGAGCCATTGGTTATTTCCGTATTCCTTTAGAGAGGTTACACGCTTGCTAAACGTCATACATATTAACGGCCAGTATCCCAACTTAGAGGCTAAATTACTCAAAACATGGCAGCTTTTTTGCATAAAAAGCCCCCCTTTGCCATTTTTAGAAAAACTTACCCTACACGAAAGAATTCACGAATCCCAAAAATATTGGGACACTCATATTAAAGGGAACCTAGTGTTTTACCGCAGAAACGCAACAGGATTCGCGGTTTTTGGGTTTGGGACCGAATGGTTAGAAACAAAAAACAAAATTTCTTCTAAAAATCCAGCTACTCTTATTATAGGAGCAACCCTCAATTCTTCTTTAAAAGAGGCGTTTGAAAGTATAAAACTTCTTAAAAAAGCTATAAAAACCCTAAAAACAGAATACCTAGTTTCGGACGTTTTTTGGAACGTAAACAGAAAAAGGGGCAAAAAACCACTAGAAAAGCTTTTATCTAGTGTTGGAGAAAACAAGGGAGAATACTGGCAAGCTTTATAACATGGAACATAAAAAATTCAAACACTCGCTAGACAAACACGACTGTCACGAAATTGGCTTTTCCGCCGAAGTGGTCTTTAAAAAACTCGCCGAAGAAAAAGGTTATCTCTGTCGAGTAGCGGGTAGAGAAGAGCAGTTTAGCCATGTTGATTTTATCCTCACAAAAGGAAAAGATGAGTGGAGAGTAGATGTAAAAGGAGCAAAACGCAAGAAAAGAACAGACGATTTAGTGGATTATTCCATCATTTGGTTGGAGTTTAAGAATGGGAACGGTGGAGAAGGCTGGCTGGTAAAAGAAAACGGCGCAACAAATATTGCGTTTGAGCTAGAAAACGAATTTATCATAGTTTCCAGAAAAGATTTGCTAAAATTGGCAAAAAAACTGTGCAACCTCGAAAAAATGGTTGCACAAAGCAAAAACGCGCTGTATTGTGGTTACAAGAGATTTGGGCGGCGCGATTTGCTGTCCATTATCAAAACAGAAGACTTACTAACTATTAAACACTCAAAATGGTCAAAAACATGAAACCAAACCTATCAACCCTGATAAACTTTCTAAGCGTCAAGTCAAATTGGTGCAAACATTCCTATTCCTCTCTCAAGGGAGGATTTTGCATCATCGGCGCAATCGGCCACCTTTTTAATGGAAAAGATGAATTCAAGTTAAAAAACTTCCTAGCTTCAAAATTGGAAGAATTTCTAGCGTTCAAAAACCTAAAAATTAATACAGGAAAATATAACCTAACTCTTACAACATTTAATGATGATGTTCAACATGAAACGGTTTTGGAGTTTTTGAAGTATTGTGAAAATGAAAAATAAAAAGTTAAAATCTGGCCCAAGTAGTTCTAACCTTATTTGGAATATCTTTTCATGGATTGACCACTTTAATGGTAAAGTAAAAATTGGTTCTATAGATTCTAAAGATTTGCTGGTTTTTATTGAAAGTAAAAAACTGTTTTATAGTTTTTCTCTCTCTAAAAAACAAGAGCTTTTGGCCGCTAATTGCATCTTAACTTGGTGGGCCAATACGGGTCTTGATAACAATAAAAACGAAAACGGCGAAAACATTTTCGATTTTGACTTGACGAAAGAGAAAAATAGGGAGAAATTTACAGCATGAAAAAACAACTGAAATCCTATAAATTCTACTTCCAGCAAGTAAATCAAGAAGCTTACGAAGTGAAGGGATTTTCCATAGACAAGGCATATAAAAAAGCCGAAAAAGAATGGAAACAAAACAACAATCCTCCAATGCTTTTAAGCATTGAAACGCTAGAATCTGGAATTTGGAAAACTGCCAGACCATGATTAAAATCACCAAAATCCTAGGCTACGGTGGAGCTTGCCCGTTCCAAATCGACGCATTAACAGATGATGATAGGTTGATATATGGTCGGTATAGAGGCGGGCGATTGAGCGTTCATATTGGTGAGGCTGGAAATTTAGCCGAAGATTCGGCCCTCTTTGGAGAAAGAATAGTTTTTAAAGATTTCGGCAAGCCATTCGACGGATATATGAGCTTGGAAGAATTCCAGAACCACACAAAAGAAACTCTTGACTTTTCGGAGGCGGTGGACGATAGTTTTAGACTATGACTCTAAAATACAACAAAGACGGCAAACTTGAATTCGAACTCCATTCTCTTCTTGAATGTGCCAAGGATCAAACAAAGATTGAACTAATTGAAAGCCTAGCATGTGATGATGCGATTATTAAACATGTAGTGGATCAAATCTTGGATGGTTGGACGGAAAATTGTTTTTGCGGAGCGTCCTCTTGCGAACAAACGGATACTGCCCACTATGGGTTAGATTATGCTCGCCGACAAATTGCCAAACGAAGCAGTGAAGTAGCCAAAAATACAATCGAAGAACTAGAAAAAACAATCGCCCGCCAAAAACGAGAATTGGAAGAATATCACCAAAAAGAATACGAAAGACTACATCGCCGAATTTGTTAACATGAACCTCGACCAATTCACCATCGGACAAGCCTGCCTTGAAGAAAACAAGGTTTATCTTGGCAAGCTAGATAAAAAACGCCGCACTTGGCTTCACAAAAAAGACATTACTCAAGAGTTTTTGTGTCTTATGATTTCCTACATCGGCGAAAACAAAATGATGCCAATAACTAGCAATGGAGTGACAAAATACGAAATAACTTGCAAAAAGATTAAAAACTCATGAGTACTCAAATTAAAATTCTTCTAGAAAACATCCAAAACTGGATGCTCGACAACGATTACGAATGCGGCATTCGCGGCAGCGCGATTTATGACGAAATCACAGAACTGCTTGACTCTGCCGCAAAAAACAGTATCATTGACTCCACAACACTCTAAAAAAATGGAACAAAAATTAAATCTCGGCCAAATTATCATCGGCCCAAAAGAACGCGATGCCACGCATATTGCCTTACTGCCTGTCGTGGCAGCAGAAAACCTTAAAGCTGGCGCTCACGTTGGGTTGAGCAGGAAAGGAGAAGCCTGCCAAAGTGCCGAACATGTTGGCATTGTTGACCCATTCTTGAAGACAAAAGTTTTACAGGGTGATAAGTTTTGGTTATTCATGTATCCGAATACTATCACTGGACTCCGCCACGAATGGACGCACCCGATTTTTTCCAAGATTGAAAAGCCTAAAAAAGAAGACGAAAAATCCGATTCTATTGAATGGCTTAAAAATTACGCTATTCGGGGGGTTTACACCGATGATTATTATAGTGATAGAGACAAGGCTTACGAAGCCTTGTTAAACCAAGTAAGGATCAATGAACTAACCTTCATGGGAAGAGATTGTCATGGGTATCACGATGTCCCAGATGCAGAAGAACTGTTTAAGCACTTGTCTATTGTCTTAGATAGACATATCGACAGAGAATACTTTGAAGATAATGGATACTTCTCTTGTAGCTGCTAACATTATGAATAGAACCCTCCCCCAATCAGGCGACAAACTTAAATTTCTAACCGCCAACAAAAACTTCTACCCGCCTTACACCAATGTAATTGAATTCGCCAAGAAGAATCTAGTTGAGGGCGAGTATTATATTTGTTCTTGACAGAGGAGCAGATTGAAGTTATTATTGAGGAGTACAATAGGAGGAAAAATAATGTTTGAAGGTTTTCCAGATGGCCCTTGGCATGATGAAAATTACGAAGATTACCCACCGCCAGAGTCACCAAAATGGTGGGAATGGTTGATTGCTTTGGGAGTTTTGGCGGCATTTTGGGTGGCATTTTTTGACTTTTTCCGTAATGGTTGATCAATTGCCAGTTTGTAATCAAAAGTGGGTTTATTCAATGTTCTTTTTGAGTATTCCGAAAACGGCGTCAACTTCTATAACGTCTTGCTTAAAAGATAGAAATCTCATAGAAAAACATCGAAACTTAATCCAAGATCGTTTCGGAAAACATCTTTTATATCGAGGGGTTTTCGATGTGAGACATTTGCTTTTATCTCAGTGCTTTGAAATTTTTGGACGGCAAATGTATGATTTTTTTAGTTTTACGGTCAAAAGAAATCCGTTTTCTCGCTTAGAAAGTGCTTTTTCTTTTGGGAGGAAAATGGAATTAGCTAAATTATACGGACTAAAACAAGACGCCTCCTTTGAAGAATTTGTAATTTTTCTATTTGAGGCATGGGAAACTGGTCGCCAAGACATTCTCATTCTTAGGCAGCAAACAGAATGGATTTTTCATAAAGATTTCAGAGTATCAGAAATACTATCTTTTGAAGAAATACAAAAAGATTGGGTAAAAATGCTTAAGAATTATTCTATAAATGGCCTTTCGATAGAAATTCCTTGGGAGAATCGCTCTGAGAAGAAAGCATTTTCGTGGTCTAAAGACCTGAAAAATAAGGTTGAAAAAATATACTCAAAAGATTTTGAGTTGTTGGGATATTGATTTTTTTGAGTAATTTGAGTATTCTCTGTGTAATATATTACACAGATGACTCTTACAGAATATTCTCAAAAACATAATCTCTGTCGCAAGACGGCGTGGAACCACTTCAAGCGTGGATTAATTCGCGGCGCATATCAACTTCCTAGCGGGAAAATTACCATTCCAGACGAGAAGCCACCAAATAAAACGGTGATTATTCTTTTTGATGGAACAATTGAAGAAGCGAAGAGGAGGTTGGGATATGATTGATCTTTCAGGGATTCCCAAGTTGCCTGGAATTTATAAATGGGTCAATCTTATAGATGGAAAAATTTATATTGGGAAAGGTATTAATATCCACAAAAGAATACAAGCATACCAATATAGGATAAAGCCGAATCAGAAACTTGAACATATAAATCTTGCCCATAAAAAATATGGCTTTTCCAACTTCAAAGTGGAAGTTATTGAGGTTTATCCCTCAAGAACACCATTTATCGAAAAATACATTCTCGAACGTGAGGCATTTTGGATTAAATTTTATAATGCCACTGATAAAAGCATCGGTTATAATACACTACAATTCAGCAATGATAGAACTGGAATTCCACTTTCAGAAGAAACAAAAAGAAAAATAAGCGCCGCAAACAAAGGTCGTCCGTATTCTGAAAAAATGAGACAGTTAGCAAGAGAGAGATGTGGAGATAAACATTGGTGTTTTGGCACAAAATGGTCAAAGGAAAGGAGGGAAAAACAACCAATAAAACTTGGAAAGGATAACCCGTCTTTTGGAAAGCCAAAATCAGAAGAAACAAAAAGAAAAATAAGTGCCACAAAAAAGGCTCAAAATCTCACAGGCAAGAAAAGCTGGGCTTTTGGAAAGAAAGCTTCACAAGAAAAGCTGAATAAATTGAAGTTGGCGGCAACTGGAAAATTTCCGAGTGAAGAAACAAGAAAAAAACTTTCAGAACGCTGTCATAAAAATAGAAAAATAGCAATAATAAATGAATTAACAGGCGAAATTAAGGAACAGTTTAACTCTATTTCTAACGCATGTAGAAAAATAGGGAAAGGAGAAGTAAGCTCAATATTAAAGGCGGCAAAATCAAAGACAAAAACAGCCTACGGATTTAAATGGAGACTTATAGATAAAGAAGGAGGAATAATCCCACCTAAAAATCCCTAATTTTCCTTAAGCAAATAAAAACTAGCGTTTTCCGCCGAAAATTTGAAAATGGTTCTTGACTTTACACAAAAGGACGCGATACTATATCCCGAACTATATGTTTAATCATGGAAGACAAACTCAAATCAACCGCCCAAATTCTCTACGACGCCCTCAAACGTTGGACAAGCCTTGCTGGTGACAAAGCTCCTGAATCAGATTTAGCCGCCCTGAAAATGTTTGATGATTTGATGATAGACATGGCCAATTCCACCGTTTCATCTAACCAATGAACACAACCCTAAAAATAATCGGCACATCACCTATTTACTCCAACCTCGAAGGAGAAAGTTGGGAGGTTTTTATTCGCTCATCTAGCTTTCATGAGAATATTTTTGATATTCTTGTTAAGAATGGACCCGTTTACCTTTTTGAACTTAAAAAGCTTCGTCCATACAATAATAAATGGCTAATGGAAGGTTTTCTTTCTAATGAAGAAACAATGGGCAGAATAACTTTTGAACAGCAGTGAAAAATCTAAAAGAAATCCTTTCTCTTTTGAGAAAAAATAAAATCAAAATAACCATAAAAGAGGAATATCCTAGTGGAGAAAGGGGATTCCCAGAAACCTTTCTATTTTTAGAAAGCAAGGAAGGTTCAATTAAAATCCCCAGAAGCTTAATCGACTAATGAAACCTCTTTATCTATCTTTACTATTCTCGGCAAGCCTTTCGGGCGGTTTAATGTATTTTTCTCATGCGAAAACTGTTGTAAAATACAGCCAAATCTTCGCCGAAAAGAAAATAACTTTGGCTGAAACAATGACTTACGCGGAAATGTTTAACCTTAAAAACAAGAAAGGCTTCTTAAATTATGAGTGAAATTCAAAAGGTTTTGGTCATTTTTGTTTGTTTTGGACTTGTTTATTGGGTTTTTGATTGTTGGAGAAAAGGAGGATATGACGATTCAAAAGATGATGACTACTTTGACGGCAAGCCTTAATTTGGCGGGACATAAAGTTTTGGATTTTTTTCTTGACATTCTGGCAAAAAGTTGTAGATTCTTGATATGTACAAAAACAAAGCAAAACCACAAATGATGAACCAACAAGTCTGTCTGGCCAAAACAACAGCCAGACTTTGGGATGGTAGCATTCATTTCCTTTGCAAAGGAGAAGTTGGCGTGATTAAATCATGTTATGATGGCGGTGGTTTTGGAGTTCGTCTTTATAGTAAGGACGCACTTTTTCCTTTTAGAGAAAAAGAATTATATTTTCCTAACCATCCTCTTGGCTACAATCAACCCTGTTTTAACCAATGAAAACAATCAAAATCTACGGAGTCTCCGACGACCTTATTGAAATTGACGGAGACATTAGAGAAGAATTCAATCATTATAATGAAGATGACCCGTTTTACCTTGCTTTTAGCGACGGAACAGCTTTGAGTATTAATTACAATAAAGATGGATTTTGGAGAATCAACCGACTAGCAATTGGTTCCGCCGAATATTTCAAACACGAAGGAATGGATGAGGACGGCGATTACTCTGACATAGTTACTCTAAAAGGAGACATAAAATGGGCCGTTGGAGGCAAAAACTTCGCAAAGTGATATGAAAAACAAGAAACAAATCCTAATCGCCAAAGAAAAGCACGGCACGCGATATTTCGACGCTTCAACGCCTGAACTTTTGGCCGAAAGTGCATTCAAACTCTTAAAAGAAAGGTGGGACGATGGTTATTGGTACTGCTTAGATGACCCGCCCGAAGACAAGGATGTTCTTTCCGAAGAACAAATCGCCGCACTTCCTACCGAATCTTTGCGAAATCAAGAATCTCAAAAGAGAAAAAACTATTTAAGAGAACTTTACAACTGGCAAGATGATGAAGAAGAATTTCTCGCTATTAAAGATTGTATTGAAAACGAATTAAAAGACAAAGCATGGAAACTTCTCCGAAATAGAAGCGACTACGAATACGAAAACGTAGAATTGGAAACACTAGAATGAAATACTCCACCCGCCTACCATTCCCCGACGAAACCTTTCAAACAATCGACGGAAAACCCTTGCCTTTCACTGAAAACGATGTAGTTTTAGTTCGACAAGACGGCCAAACTCGTCCATGTAACAAACAAACTTTCGCCGAAACATTTGTTCCAGATGGGACTTTCGGAGAGAACGGAACACCTAACTTTATTAAAAAATGAGCTATAACAACGTAGGAAAAGTCTGGACAGTCGATTCATTCGGCGAATATTTGAAAACCTTAAAGAAGCCCGATTGGGCCAAACGAGTATGCCTGCATCATTGCGCGGCACCAAGTCTAGCACAGCGGCCACAGGGATTTAAGGCACAACATCTTGAGAATTTGAGGTCATTCTATCAAAGCCTTGGATGGTCAAAAGGTCCGCATTTTTTTACCGATGAAGATCAAATTTGGGGGATGACGCCGCCAACAGTTAAGGGTATTCATTCTGTAGGCTGGAATTCAACAGCTATTGGTATTGAGGCTCTGGGTAATTATGACGTTGAAGACCCTAAAAGCGGGCGAGGGTTGCAGGTTTGGGAAACAACGGCATCAGCAACAGCCTGTCTTTTAGAATGGCTGGGATTACCAATTAACGGCCATAGTATTACCTTTCACAGATTGGACGGCAAAACTTCTAAAACCTGCCCAGGAACTAAGGTAAACTTGGATTGGTTTATTGAATTAGTTAAAGCTGAAAAAGAAATTAATAAATTACCAATTCCAACCGTTCTACCAGCGCAGATAGAACAAATGACGCGCCAATTCTTGCCCGTCGCCGAAACTATGCGCAAAAAAGGCTACTCTGACGCCGACATTAAGAAAAACCTCCGCCGCGAAGGAAAAGACTTTTTCTGGCTTGACGATCATCTAGAATTCGCGTATTATGACAAAGAGTTAGGAGCTACAATTGCTCCGCTTTCAGAACTAAACAATATTCCATCAAAGTAATGCCTCCAGAATTCATCATCAAATATTTCTACGGATTCGAACCTCGCGAAAGAATCTACCTAACAGTTTGAGCATTGGAAATCGCGGGATTTAAAGTTGACACAGGGTTGAATCTAGCCATCTTGTCGGGAGAAATTTAATAATTAAACACTATGTTCTTCAAAAAGAAACCAGAACCACCAAAACTACTAGAATACTCTACTGAACTTGACGCACTGAGAGACAGCTGCCTATTTTAATCAACCTCTCAAAAGTAAAAGACTCGATTATGAGTATTGAGCGCGAGCTAATTAATACTCCAGATGAACAAACGGTCGTTTATGTTCTTAGAGAAGATGGAGAATGTAGCGAATATGTTTTTAGAATTAGCCGAAAACAACACGCAAAACTCGTCCAAGAATATTGGGAATCAACAACAGCGGCCAATTCTTAACAATCCGCCCAATAGTTTAATCAGGCACAAAGTACCCTTGCTAGAGGCGAACATGTGACGATCTAGCAATCGTTAAAACATCTCCGATGTGGAGAAGATAGAGTTCAAATCTCTAAGGGCGACCATTTTTATGACTTTTTTATCAACTCTTACAGCCTTCTTTCAGGCTATCACTCAATACTACACGCTCAAAAACAAGACCGTGTATTTTGATTTGTTGGAAACTTTTGACAAAAGACTTGACAAGTTGGACAATCAGCGCCAAATTGCCCGAAGCAAAGCAACGCAGGAAGCTCAAGCCGAGGCTGAAACACTTTTAGCCGAAATAATTGAAGAAAAGAAAAAACTAGCAGAAATTAAAAAAGAATTTTCAAAATGAAACAAATTTTCTCAAAAAGAATCAAAGGAAACGGCAGGGGAATATTTATTAATTTTCCAACCATTAACATTTTTCTTCACGAACTTCCAGAAGGAATTGATCTTGGTCTTTACGCCGCAAAAGTTTATAAGACATTTGATTGGAGTGCTAGAAACGCAATCGTCCTTTTCTCAAAAGAGAAGGATGGGTTTAGGGGTGAAATTCATGTTGTTCATATTTCTGGAGTTGGGGAAGAATATAACGTTGGGGCCAATGTTAACCTAAAGATTTTCTCGAAACTAAGAGATTATAAATCACTCACGGCCAAAAATAGAGACAAAACAATTCAAGAGGACAAGTCTCTTGGTCTTGCGTTTTTTGAAAAACCAGCGAAATGCTCAAAATGCAAATTCCTTTGTGCGGCAGATTATGGTTATTCTAATTATACCGTAGAAGGTACAACATATTCATGTCTCAAAAAGCAGTTTGATGATTCCGATGATTCCGATGTTCAATATGCCAACGAACACTGTTCGAAATTCGAGCAAGGAGAGCCGTGGTATCTAGACGTTGACGGAGAAGCGGACAAACCAACAGAAGAATGGCTAAAAGAAAACAATTGCTAAAATGAAAAAACTCTTCCTAACTATCTTCCTAACATCTTGCGCGGTAAAACCAGATGTTACAGTTCGTTCTAAACTTCATCAACCGCCCGTCCTAATTTTGGCCCCAAATACAATCGTCCAAACAATTGACGGTGAATATCTGAGCGGCCCAACAAAAGAACTTTGGTTTCCCGCCCGAAAAGTAGAAGAGTTAGAGAAAATCATCAGCCAATTTTGATATGGCCGAAAACTATGTAAAATGCGCTTGGAGAAGAGCTTGGTTGTTATTTGATCTTGACAACGGCCACTCTTGGGGCTTAAATGATAGCGGCAAAGGCTACGTTTGGGTGTTTAAGACTAAAAAAGAAGCAATCGCACACAAAAAACTCCAAAAAACAAAACCCTTCGCGGCCCAACTTTCCCCACCAATTAAAGTAGAATATAACAGAAAATATGATTGAATACTACGCAGATTCCGCCGCGAAATCTTTATGGGTTTTAACCATTAAAAACAATGGCAATTACTATGATTACGACACAACCCTAACATGTTTTGCTGCTAAAAACAACTCAGGCTATCACATTGGCCAACAGATTCATAACCCCAAACTTCAAAACTCTAATTGGAAACCTTTGGAAGGTGAAATTCTTGTGGAGGATGTTTTAAAAAATGTTTAATTTAAATTCTTTTGCCGCCGATAATCTTCCGTTCATCAAGAAGTACGCCGAATGTTTTAATCTCTCTCATCATGATGCGGAAGATTTGGCATCAACAGTGATGTTGGACTTCGTTAAGAAGTATGAAAATGGAAGAGTTGACATTGCAAATAATCCAAGAGCTTATTTGAGCAAGTTGGCCCGCTGGAGAATCACGGACAGAGCTAGAGAAAATATTCGAGCATTTAAAACTTTTCAAGAAATCGGCGAAAATAACGACTTAGACAGTCTTCCCAAGGAAACAAAATCCAGAGAAAAAGAACAAATTGAAATTATCAAACTCGCCTTAAAAAGCGTTTACAAAGATAAAAAAGCTCGCAAAAATAAATGCTCAGATAGAGATTGCGAAATTTTTAGATTGACAGTTTTAGAGGAAATTTCAGCCGAAGAAGTGGCTAAAACCCTTAAAACCACCAAACCAACAGTTTACTTGGCCCGTCATCGAGTAGGAAATCAAATCAAAAATCTAATCAAACAGTGGAATTTGAATTCTCAATATTAAATCTATACCGATGCAAAAAAGGTTGGATGTTAACAATTGGCGAACAAAAACGCTTTGACAAAGCGAAAAACTGGTGTATTTTTCGGGCGACTAAATTAAAAAACCAAAAACTCCAAATAAAAATCTGTGATCGACCAAAAAAAAGTAGCCATTGAACTAGCAAAAGCTCATATTTCAACGATTTCTAGTAATTTTATGTGTTTTGCTCTTGACAATGTGGGCGAATTGGTTGAATTTGGAGATGTACAATCAAAACAAGTGCTTCAAAAAATGTACGAATTGTTTTTAGCAAAAATTGAAGAAAAAACCCCCTACTCTGAATAATTATGGCTGGCAAAGGATCAAGACCCCGACCTGTTGACAAAAAAACGTGGGACGAAAACTACGACAAAATTTTTACCCGCCGAAAAACAGTTTTAGAGTGGCAAAAACATTTTGGGCACGTTATCAAAAGTTACGACGGCTTCCGCGAATACAACCAAGATGATTTACTTACGGAAGAAGAATATCAAAGAGAATTGCCCGATTGCACAATGTATGTAGAGTTTAGAAAATGCGAGTGCGGATATGGAAAAGTTTGCCCAAGCGATGCTGTTTGCGATGGACATGGAATGGTAGTTACAAAATGCGAACGACTAGATTGTGGATTGCATGTTGTACGGCCAGGAAAAGTTCAATGTTGGTGTGACGATGAAAAATATCTTGACAGCAGCGAATTTTTGGAGGATAGTTGAGTATGAACAATCTAGAATTCAGATACTTCGACAGCGTAGGAAAATTTTTTCAATACTCCAGCCAATTTGATTGGCCAGACAACTTCTCAAAGTTGGAGAAATTTTTCTCAATGGCGAGTCGCTACGCCAATGGCGTAGTTCAACAATACACTGGCCTAACCGACTCCACAGGCAAAAAAATCTTCGAAGGAGACATCATTAAGTGGGATGACGCTTCAAATGGTAAATACTGGAGAGTCTCACAAGTCATTTGGCACGAACGAGGAAGTTGGTGTTTCAGAATTATTCCTAATAAGAGCGTAAATTGCTTTCCTCATGGACGAACTAATGATTTTATGATGGGTAATTTTATTTATTCGCCAAATCCAAATGAGTATGGCAATGTTTTACAAGTAATTGGCAACATTTTTGAAACCCCAGAACTTCTCAAACTATGAACGACAAATGTTACTCCTATAACGAAGAAGATTTTACTTACTATGAAGACGCCGTAGAAAGAATTGTAGAAAATTTTCTAGACGACAATCCAGAATTTGAGGGTGAAACTGAATTTGAAATCTTTGAAGGCGACCAATTTAAACACAAAATCGGCGACTTTCTTCCGTGGGTAGTTGACGGAATCGCAGAAAACGCATTTGAAGTTGGCGACGAATGGGCCGATAACTGGTCAAATAAAATTGAAAAACTAGAAAAAGAAATTCAAGAAACGCTTAAAACCGCTCTAAACAATTGGGCCGACCAAACCAACAACCAACCCAATTTCTACGGCGTTAAAAATGTTAAGCCGATTTCTGTGAAAATTAGAGTTGACAAGAGCGGAAATTGGGAGGATATTAGCTGATCATGAAAAAAATAACAATAACCCGCCGCGAACTTACCACCTATTCTGTAACCCTCGACTTGAGCGAAGAGCTTGCCGATAAGATTCTAAACGATCCAGATTCTCACCAAAGAGACTTAGAAAGAATGTGCAAAGCTACAGATAGCAATTGGCTAGACGCAGAAGACCCCGAATTTGAAGTGGAGGAATACTAAAAATGAAACTACTAGGAGTCACCAACGGCAAACAAGTCTTAGCCTCAGTCGCTCATTACGACTGCCGAACTTTTGGCGAGGGCGAAGACTATATTATGCAGGATGGAGGAGCTTTGGGCACGCCCGATCATGCTGGCTATAATCAAAAATGGGGCAAAAGCTTATGGTTTGAAGTACCTCAAAACATGGCCGAACTCTACAACGACTGGAATAATTCTCTCAATTCGCCCCGCAAATACGGAATTTGGAATTTGGCCGATGTAAAAATTCTCTCCTCCGAAGAATATCCAGACGTTGAAAGTTTCCAATGGCGGGCCGAAAATGCAATCTGGGGCACCAACGGTTTAGACGGCAAAAACCCGACAACCTATGTCCTAATTAAAGACTGCGAAAAGAGTCACTTAAAGAAAATCTCTGAACTTCTTGAAAAGCGCGGAAATAAAAACCTAAAAGAAATCGTAGATTATTGGTATGACAGAAAATAACGACTATGAACTAATCGCAACCCAAGATTGGGAATTGGAAGGTTGTGAGTAACAAATTGCGGGGAATCAAGGGCGGCAAACTCTTTTAAACCATGAAAAGATTTCTCTTAATTCTAATAGTTTTTTTGACTTCTTGCCAAACGATCAAAAATTATTTTGATTTGTGGTTCGTTGTGCCAAAAAATCCTTTTACACATTCGGAATTTTTGACAAATTCTGAATCAGAAAAACAACCCGCTGAACCAATTCATCGGTTTTCCGAGTCCAAGCACTAAAAAAATATTCGGCTTCATCGCAAGATGGTTTTTCGTAAAGGGAATCAGTATCGGGATACTTAGATGGTTTGTCGCTGTCTATAAAAACTATAACATCTGGCTTTATCACGGCCCGAAGTCCCTTCGTTGGACAAATCATATCCACAAGTTTCACCTCGGCGAGAGATTGGTCGATTAATTGGCGCATGTTTTTTGCGGCCAAAAGTCGTCCATTCATCGAAAAATCAGAATTCCCTGTTTGACGGCGCACATCGTCATTATTAAAATACGCGGCGGAAATGTGTTTTAAAAATTGCCGACAAAAATAAGTTTTACCTTGGCCTGATCTTGATGTTACGAGAATAACCACTTGACAAGAATCCTTTCTTGAGTAGATTACACCATCACGTTAGCTCAAAAAGCTTCCAATTCTTTCCTCAAATTTACTCTTCTTTCTTTTTAGAAAGATAGTCGCATCTCGATAAAAAAAATTATAAAGGAACTTAATTGCATTTTTCGATGAGGACGCTATCGTAAAGCAATTCTTATTGTATTTATTTTGGTCGGTTAAACAACTTACAACACCAAGCGAACTTAAATATTTTTGCAAATCTAAAATAAAAGATTTAGAACCATTAAAAGAACATGTAGCCTTATATCCTTTGCCAGTAATACATCCATCTCCATCAAAATATCCACGAATAAAATGATTAAGATACTCGATAGGAACCGTTTCTTCCGATGGGAAATTTAATGATAGCGTTTTATTGGGGACGCACCCTAGCCTCGTCAAATCATTAAAAATTTTTTCAGAATACGCTCGAACTCCTAGTAATCCTTTATTTGATTTATTTATAGTTTTTTTTGTTATAAAAATTTCTTCAATAAGAAATTCAATGATTTCAACGTCTTTCGGATGCAAAAATAAAGAAAATCCGCCACAATTTCTGTGATTCTTCGCAATAACACACCCATCCGCGCATAAAAACCCCAAAAGATAGGCTTTTCTTTCACAGTCAATTGAATTAAAGTAATCTTCATTAAGAAGGTATTTTTTTCTTATTTCGGAACCGCTACGCCTATCAATACCATTATTCTTTAAAATTTTTAAAATATTATGGGGCCAACAGCCGAATTCCTTAGCAATTAGATTACTGTTTTTTCCTTCAATATAGGCTTGACAAATTTCTTTTTCTGGCAATAGTCTCTTTCTCATATAACTTTAATTACACTTACAAACCAACTGGAAAAAAATAAAATAATGAAAACACCAAAAATAACACTTGCTACAACCCTAATCGCACTTGTAACCATCGGCGCAATGACGCTTATTTCTTTCGGAGCGATTATTTTATCGTGGCAAAATACAGCGGCTTCGCTAAAAACTTCATATGAAATGAAAATTAAAGCCAATCAAGCAAGTTTTGACGACATGTGGAAGAAGATTAAGCAAGCGGCCCAAGTTCCAGAACAAAAGAAAGAAGCTTTTAAGGAAATCTTTAATTCTTATGCTTCTTCGCGGTCAACTGGCGGAGATAATCAAACAATGACATGGATTAAAGAAAGTGTTCCAAATGTTGATTTAAAAGTTTACGACCAGCTAATGAATATTATCACTGGTTCTCGCGACACTTGGACAATGAAGCAAACAGAACTTGTGAGTATTGCCGAACAATACAATATCATGCTTTCTCAACAACCCAAAGCCGCGATTCTTGGATTTTTTGGTCATCAAAAGATTGATCCGAAGGTTATTACGAGTGAAAGAACAGAAGCGGCCTTTTCTAGCGGTCAAGACAACGATATTAGCTTGAAATAATATGTGGTTGCTTTATTTTGCGTGCCTCATTCCAGTAATAATTGGAGGAGTACTGTTTGTCACATCTCACAAAATTAACTGGATTGAGTGGATAATTGGCTCCGCTTGTGCGTTTATTGTTGCGGGCGGGACTCATTATGTGAGCTTTAATAGTCAAACATCTGATTTTGAGGTATGGTCTGGTAAAATTACTCATGCACGGCAATTTTCAGCGTGGCAAGAATACTACGAAGAAGCTATTTACCGTACTGAATATTACAACGGCACAGAACGTTATACAGACTCAAAAGGCCGCTCAAGAACCAGAACAGTAAGAAAGTCCCGCAGAGTATTCGATCATTGGGAACCAAGAACAAGATGGCATAGTGAACATTTTACTTGCTATTCAAATATAAATACTAGCTATTCCATCTCGAAAGCCCAATATAACCTTTGGAAAACCCAATGGCAAAACGAGGAAAAGCTTCGCGGCGATAGATCAACTTTTGAACATAATTCGCGCCAAATCGGGGGCGATCCATATGATTATGTGACTAGATGCCCAGAAAATATTTGCGAACCAGTTCATGCTTCTCATTCTGTAATGAATAGACTAAAAGCAGCCCAATCAGTGTTCAATTTTGCAAAAGTGCCGCCAGAAATTGAGAAACATCTTTTTAAATATCCAGAAGTCCAAAACCCATTCCAATCTGGCAGACTTCTTGGAACATCAATAAGGAAAATCAACATTAAAGAATGGGACAAATTAAACGCAAAACTCGGCCCATTGAAAAAGGTTAATTTAATTTTAGTTGGTTTTGATTCGGCAGATCATATGTTAGCCGAATACCAAAAGTCACTTTGGCTCGGCGGAAAGAAAAATGACTTGATTCTCATTTACGGCCAAAATTGGGCGCGAGTTTATGGATGGTCAGACAGCGACATTCTCAAAAAAGAACTTGAAAAACTTCTATTAGAAAACCAAATTAATGAAGAAATTCTTCCCAAAATTGAAGAATTAATCATCAATGGCTACGAAAAAACAAATTGGCACAAATTCGACCACTTAGCAATTGAGCCAAACGGAAATGCGTGGTTCTGGTTTTTCTTTTTTATGACGTTGACACAAGCTGGATTATGGTTTATGTTTCACGGTAATCAATTAACGAAATGAACTTCCTCAAAAACCTCTTCAAAAAACAACCAATCGTCCAAGAAACCCTAAATTTGGGCAAAATAACCTCCACAGTTTATTTTAACAACGGCAATAGTCGTGATTGGCTATTTGTTGGTGAGTATAGCGGTTCATGGGAGTTTATGGCGGAATCTTGGGTAGATGACCACATAACCGCCGAAGAAGAATTCCAAGCATGGCTTAAGAAAATCTCCAAAAGGAAATTTATAAAAATTGACGGAAACACCTTCATTCCCCTTTCTGACATTGCTAAGATTACTACTAAAAAACAAGACCACTTTGTAGAAACCAAACGCGGCGCATGAGAATCTTTCACAAATACTTTTGGCGCGAACTATATTGGGGCGTCAAGAATTACTTTTGGCCGCAAAACAAATGGTTGACCAAACATGTTCCAAAAGGCTGGATAGACAAAGATGCGCTACTAGAAAACATTCTCGCTGCCACGATAGTTGAATTTGTAGAAGGAGAGAGGGGACTTAAAGTTACAGTCTGGGATGACACGCCAGAAAGATTGGATGTTTATCATAAACTAAACAGCGCCTATCACTGGTTTAAGTGGCAGCGTCAAGCATTAGAAGATAAAGAAAACAAATCCTTAAGCCTCTCTTTAGTTTGCCCTGATAGATGTTGGGCCGATTTAAGATCAGAACTCTACTACGATTTCGCCGCCAAAAAAGAACTCCTTGACAACCTTCATTTGGGGAATATAATCAAATACCGCAAACACTTATGGACCTAAATAACCTCGCCACAATCGAACAAATCGCCGAAATCTTCCCGCATTCCAACGCGGAAAGGCTGGAAATTGCGAAAGTTCGCGGATACAACATCATCGTTCCAAAGGACAAATATAAAGTGGGAAGCGTTGTAGTATTAATTCACCCCGACACGATCCTTCCTGAACAACCTTGGGCTGAGACGTTCAAGAAATATGCGCCAAAGCGCGTGAAAGCTCTCAAAATTCGCGGTGAATTTTCGTTCGGAATCGTTGTTCCTATCGAAGATGTTTTGGGTGTTTTTAAGGTAAATTTTGAAGATAACACGATAGAAATCGAATTAAATGGTGTAACTAATACTGATGAACCTCAACCAACATACAAGAATACACCACTATAATTTCAACTTCTTTGAAAAGATCAAATCAGAAAATCAAGCTTATTGGTTAGGATTTTTATACGCAGATGGGTGTGTACATAAAAACAAAATTAAAATTGGCCTAGCGATAAGAGATAAATGTCACTTAATAAGATTTTGTGAAGATTTGGGATTTAAAAATTTTAAATTTTTTGAAAACACCAAAACTAAATCAATAGTCCTCACTCTTTCATGTAAAAAAATGGCGACCGACCTTGAAAAAATAGGATGTATTCCTCGGAAAACATATTCATTAGAATTTCCTAATTTTTTACCAGAAAACTTACTTAATCATTTTATTAGAGGTTATTTTGATGGAGATGGGGGAGTCTCAGTAAAAAAAGATGGTAGAAAATGCTTTATTATAATAGTCGGAAGAGAAAGCTTTTTAAAAAAACTAAAAGAAAAAATAAATGTAGGCCATATTTACAAAACATCTTCCGATAAAGTAAAGTGCATATCTATTTGCTCAAAAAAACAGATAGATGAGTTTTATAACTTTATTTACGAAAACGCAACTGTCTTTTTAGACAGGAAAAAGAAAAAAATCGAATCATTTCAAAAGGATCGACTTCCAAATAAAGTTAAAACATCCTCTCAAGTTGGAGTCTATTTTAGAAAAGATAGATCAAAATGGGTAGCGTTTGGTTACAAAAATAATAAACAAATTACATTAGGTTGTTTTTTAACAGAGGAAGAAGCGACAAAAAAACGTCAAGAATTTGAAAAACATAAATATGAATTTAGTATTTAAAATAGGAGATGAAATTGGACACTTAATTGAAGTTAGGCATTACGAAGCTCCTCAACCTCAAGAGTTGAATGCCAAAGGTAATCTTCCTTATGGTATTTTTAAAACAGATGAATGCAGGTTTAACAACCTGCGAAGCATCCCTTACGGCGAGTTGGCAAATATTACCCTAAAAATTGACGGCCAAAGTTCTACCTTTTACTGCAAAAAAGTAGGCGACGAGTGGCGAACTGGAATTTGCTCTCGTAGTTTGGAAATCAAAATTGATTGCGTGAACCGATTTACTAGAGCCAATGAGAAGTATGGAATTCTTGATAAACTCCTCGCTTTCTGCCAGAAACACAACAAATCTCTAGCCTTGCGCGGCGAAATTTATGGCGATGGCGTTCAAAATTTCCCAACAAATCCTCATGCTAAAAGTCCGCTAAGTTGGGCGTGCTTTTCGGTATTGGACTTGGACTCTCTACAATATCATTTAATTGATTCAGAATTCTATTTCACAAAAGTTTGCGCTGAACTTGAATTACCAAGCGTGCCAATTGTGGAAGAAAATGTGGTTTTGACGCCTGAAATCCTTGACAAATACCAAAAGATGGACACATTAGATGGCAAACTGTTTGAAGGCGTGGTATTTAACACGGCGAAAACATCTTTTAAGGTTATTAGCTTGAATTACGATCAAAGAAAATGAATATCCTAGAAAAAACCAAAGAAATAATTAAAAAGCATAACCTAACCGAAAAATTAACCTTTAATCCATTTAAGGTTCGCCGCGAATCAAAAAGCTTATGAGAGGTTGGGTTGACGGAGAAATGAAAGAATTTGACTCATGGGAAGAATTTTTCGCCGCCGCCGAACCAGTTGTAATTAAAGCAGCCCAAAAACAAAGAGAAGAGTTGGAAGGTCTTTTGGAAACATGAAAACAATTCTCGACCTAAGAATAAAATTTTCGCCCGAATATGATTATTCCGAAGAAATTAATGAGTTAATTGATTTTTGTCGTTGCGTAGAAAGCGTTGAGAATAAATTCGGAATAGAAATATCTTGTGGCGATGGAAAGTTTCTTAATGATTTGTGGAGCCAGTGGAAGTTAGACCGATATAGTCTTAAAACACCCTCTCACGAAGAATTCGCAAAATACGACGGCGAAGTTGATTGGACCTATCCGCCAAGAGACGGCGAAACAAAAGAACTACTATCAAACCGCGCTCACAGTTTTATAGTGAAGATGGACAAGGATGAATACCTTCATTATTACTTAGACGGCAAAAAGAAATTTGAAGAAAGAGGATATTTATAATGGAATACCAATCTTTACGAGACGTAGTTTTGGCGACTATTAAATCCTATTGCTCTTATTGGGGTGAAGAACAACCACAAAACTTGGAAAATCTTTCGGACCAAGAACTGCTTGACTTCTGCAATAAAAAGATGTATTCTTTGTGGTGAACTTAAACCTCTCCCTCTGCTGCATCTCCAAAACCCTTTCTGACAGCGGCCATTCGTTCAAAACGATGACCTACACTCAGTTTTGCAAAAAGCCATTTGACATTGCCATTGCAGAGTTGAGCGAGCGTATTCTCCATAATTTTAAGAATACTCTTCGCACAGTTCGGTTCTGTCAACTCAACAACATTCAAGGTTATCGTTTGTCTAGCAGTCTTGCGCCAGTTTTGACACACAAAAATGTTAATTTACGCATTGCCGACTTGCCAAACTTCTCGGCCATCAAGCAGGTTTGCGGCGAAATTAAATCGGCGCTTTCTCAGTTTCCTTTGCGTTTGTCTGCTCATCCTAGCGAATACATTACTCTTTCCAGCGACAATCCAGAGTGCATCAGAAACAGCATCCTTGATTTGGAACAACATGCTGAGATTTTTGATTTGTTGGATTTGCCGAATGACTACCGTTCGCCGTTGAATATTCATGTGAGGCAAGATGGAAATCCAGAACAAATTTCTGCCAAAGTTCTCCGCGTTTATAACGAATTGCCAGACAATATCCGCCTCCGTCTCGTCCTAGAAAATAATGACAACGCTAATGGAGTCTGGAGCATTAAAAATCTTGTTAAGTATTTTCGTGGGATTCCAATTACTTTTGACACTTTGCATCATTCTTTGTTGCCAGATGGGTTGACAAGTCAGGAGGCGTTTGACGCCGCATACGATACTTGGCCCGTGACGCCAATCTTTCATTATAGCGAAGGCATCAACGGTACTCGCAAACATGCCGACATGCCAGTTTCGTTTCCAAAAGATTATGGGCGGGAAGTTTTGTGGGATTGCGAACTCAAACTGAAAAATTTAGCAATAAACAAAATCCGAGAATTAGCCGCGAAATAATATGAAACTAGAACTAACATCATCCGAGAAAAAAACAACTATCCAAACTTAAATTCCGCAAAATTAAAGACTCATACAAAAGAGAAATCTCTAGCGTTAATCTTCCTAATTTTCTAGAAACGCCATTTATCAAAGATTTTATGTCTGGGATGTTAATGTTTTTTCATTTGGGACTGTAAACATGCACGTTGACGGAATTCTAAGAGAAGGTTCTAAATACAGGTCTTTGTTAATTTTCCTTGATGGAAATGGAGAGTTATCTTATATAAATGATAGCGGCCAAATAGTTTACAAAGACATGAAAAAATATTCAATCGTTTTATTTAACGATGCGAAACCTCACGCTTTTATCAGCAAAAACGGAACAATATGCCGAGCAAATTGCAGAACTGGAAATCGAATCTGGAACATAGAAACCCGCGAATGTGGCGTTTGGGAAACCGTAGAAACGGCGAATTCTGAATTAGAAGCGTTTTAAATAGCCTCCACTTTAGTCTTGACAACAAGAGAAGAGTGGGTTAGAGTGGTTGATCCGAACAATAAAATTCTATAAACATGGGAGAATGGACAGACATAAAAGGAACACACAATTCCAAACGAGTTTCAATGAAGAAACTGGTCGAATTAATCATTGGAAATGATGAACTCTGCTTTAGAAAGCAAGAAAACGGCCAAGACTTTTCATTTAGTTTCTCGGCTTCGGGATTAGTTGCGGCGAAATATCTGGAAAATGTTGTTCAAGAATTCAAAAAATTAGATAAGAACGCCCGATTATACATGGAGGCTAGAATAGATTTTTACGCCTAAAACACTATGACCTACGACAAAATCAAATCCCTCGAAGCTTCCATCTTAGAAGCCATCCAAAAGCACGACTGCGACCCCAAAGAACTAACAAAATTCGCCGAAGAGTGTTTTGTTTCTCATAGAGTGCGAAATGTTAACGAAAACCAGCTTAAAAGCTACGAAAACTGGAACAAATCTTTGGAACAGGAAATCGCCCGACATAAAACTTGCATTAAAGACCTGCGAGGCTATATTAGTTACCTCGAAAAGGAAAACGAAAATTTAGAACGAGAAAAGGAACAAGGGTAATGAATCGAGTAGTCGCCGCCAAAGATGGTCTATCAGTGTTAATCGGCTTAGATGAAAGAATCCAAGCTGCCGTTAAACGTAACAAACCAATAGCTGGCTATAAATTTTTTCATTGTCAAGAGTGTGAAAACTATTGGAGAGAAGAGTCGAGAGATTGTAAAAGCCCTAGTGGAGAAAGCTGTCCAAAATGCGGCGAATTTAGTCACCCGTTTAATAATGAAGAACATCCAGAATGGCCCGTTGACAAGTCAGGAAATCTATCCTAACACAAAACCCCGCCGCAACATCGCATCCAATGTTTTGCGTGTGCAGTAAACAAGAAGTTGTAGTTGATCCTGACTACTCTTATGACAAATGCTTTTACGTCAAACAAACAAGCGACGATTACCCTCAAATTTCAGTAGAAGAGTTTGAAAAACTAAGGTCTGCCTATAACGAAGCATATGATTACAGAAGAACCGTTGTGGATAGCCGTGGCAACGAAATTGTTTATGATCCGCCCGAAGACCCATGTTCAGACGGGGATTTCGATCCTGATGATTGGACTCTTGTTTATGTCAAGTTAGTAGATAAGTTTGAACAAGCCTTTTTTATCCGTCAAAACGCCGAAAACTTTATTGAAAGTCAATCCCACCAACTCAACAATCCCTACATTTATGTCGAAAGCGCCTACCGCAACCCCGAATGGCAGCAAATTAGAGAATTACTGATTGACAAAGCCCGAATTGAGGGCCAAGATGTAACCGCATAATTACAAAACCACAAAACACTATGCCCACAGGATACACAGCCGACATTAAAAACGGAATTTCTTTCCGCAAATTCGCCCTCAATTGCGCCCGAAATTTCGGCGCTGCCATTGCTTTGCGCGATGAGAGTTCAGACGTTGAAATCACGCCCGAAAATGTTAAATTCGGCGGAAACTATTATCAAAAAGCCCTAACAAAAGCCAAACTCGCTAAAACAAAGTTCGACAAACTCTCTCAAAAGCAAAAACGCCAGCTTTTTAAGAAAGAAACAGAGGAAAATATTAGCTACTGCCGCCAATCAGATGCCAGTATGAAAGCTCAAAAGAAGAGCTATCTATCTATGCTAGAAAAGGTTCAAAAATGGAATCCGCCGACAAAAGACCACCAAAACATGAAAAACTTCATGGTTTCTCAAATTGAGGAAAGCATTAGTTTTGATTGCAACACGGAATATAACAACGAAAGAATCGTTTCCGCCGTAACACAAACTTATTCTGATTGGTTAAAATCAAAGAAAGAAAAACTAATTTGGGACATTAACTACTACGAAGAACAGCTCGCCAAAGAAAATCAACGAAATGACGAACGATCAAATTGGGTCAAAAATCTGATTGACAGCCTACCAACCGAATAATACACTAAACTATGAACACCAAAACCCCACCCAACACCGCCGCCCTTAAGTCCCTTAAAAATCAGGGATTTTCCTTGAAAATCACTCACTACCGCCGCAAAAAGTGGAAAGACAAACAAGAGCCGCTAATGGCAGACAAGGAAATTCGCGAAGCTATTAGCTGGATGCCGCGTAATCTCCCTAAAGGAGAAGGATTCGGCTACCATCTTTTCAACGAACGCGGCGGAGCCACTGAACTAGAACTCAAACGCGGCGAAGAAATTATCAAAGTTCGCGCCGATTGTTATCACAAGGACTCATTTTCCAAACGGCAGGGAGTATTTGAGTGCTTAAAAAGACTAAAACAGATTTATGGCATTGGGTCTTAATAAACGTCTTATACAAGTCTCCACTTAAAACCCAAGGCGGTTTTTAGTTTTTTAGCCAAACAACTAGAAATAGAAGAAGTATTGCTCGATCTTCCATTTGTAAGAAATCGAACCGCATCAGCAGCAGAATCCCATGTTTTAATTATTTGATCAGTAGTTTTGTCTATTTGATATATTTTTTTACCTCTTTTTTGAGGTATTTTGGACATAAAAGCATTTACCATTCGTGGTAAATCTTTCTTCAATTCGGGATTTTTATATTTAAAAATATAATTTTTATAATTAGAACCTTGAATTAAATGTTTTGTAATGCGGTAAATTTTAATCCCTAAAATTCTTGAAGCTTCTGATACAGAAGAAAACTCTAAAACCGTTTCGGAGTTTTTATCAAAAACTATAATCTTATCGTAAAAAGAAGGTTGTTTGATATTAACCTCGATTTTCTGCCCATCGTAAAATCTGCGGAAAACGTAGCCTTTGACACGTTGGACCTTTCCTTTTAAATTTAAACAGATCGACCCATCGCTCACATTTAAATCCTTCTCTGCCTCCCTCATTGAATTATACTCTTTATGAAAAGAGCCATCAATTTTATAAGCATAAAGCTTTTTGCTAAAAGGATGCAAAGAGCCAAACCTTCCCTTGCACCACGAGCTGTCTCTCCTTTTTTGTCTAGTGGATTCGCTGACCAAAGGGCGGCCAGACCCCTTTCCCCCATCATTAAAATTAGCAAGAGGCCCATTTTTTAAATCCATTCTTCCGTAAAGTTTAATAAATTCCTTTTCCTTTTCAAAAACAAAGTTTTCGTTGCTATGTTGAAACATTATTTCAACAGAGTATCCTGTTTTATTCACAATATTCCACCATAATTGGTTTCTTTTATTCTTGGAGAAAGCCCTTGAATAGAACGTTCTAAATCCGTTTATTTTCTGATTTGCAGTACCCTTTCCAATGTAGAATACCTCATTCGTATCCAGTCTCACATGTCGATAAACGTAATAAATCTTTTCACTCATAAAATTTCCTCCACTAAAATTGTTCCCGTTGGCATGATTTTTACCTTGACATTGGCTGGCATTGTGTTATTTTTAACCCATCGCCACGCAGTTTTGTAGGTGATACCAGTTTTCTTAGCCCATTGAGATAGTTTCATACGTTATATATTACACCAAAAGTCCACAAAAAGTCATAATTTTAACCCCAAACTCCCTAAACACATTATGACCGATTCTCCCGCCCCTCCTCCATCCAATAACAAAAAGCCACCAGTTTTTGCTTATCGCGGTCCAGACCTTAAATATCAAAACATTTTCTTTCACTTGCTCGAATCTCCGATAAAAGACGGTGAAGAGTGGCAAACTGGCGGCGAAAAAATGATATTTCTGCATTCTCTTGACCGCGAAATTCAACCAGAATCCGTGAGAAATAGATTTTGCGAATATTCTCTTGGTTCGGCCCACGATTTGAATGATGTTTCTGTTGGTAAGGAGGGATTCGGCGGAGTTCTTGGAATGTTCACAGAAGAAGAATTCCAAAAATATTTCGTACGTTTGGGCAAAAAGTAACTATCTTAACTCATGACAATCCCCCATCCAACAAATAGCGACCTAATTTTTGAAGCTGAATATTTTCCCGCTGAAAAAAAACAAGGAGAATATCAGTACAGTCTTGGCTCGCCGCCCATTCAGGAAAAATTTGAAATTACTGCCGTATCTTGGCGCGGAATTGATGTTACAGACTTTGTTGTGGAGTTTTGCGACAACCTTTTCCCAAAATGGGAAGAAGATTTGATTGACTAACATCTAAAAACGGTTAGACTGGACTATGCAAAAACTCGCTATAAAACATGGTAAATTTGCCGCAATAACCCGAACATGGAAACTCCCAACAGAGCGGCCAAAAGGGATCGTGGTTGAAATGCAAGACGGAAAGGAACTTCCAATTCAGAAAATTTACCATGTTGGAGGTCGGGCGGGATGTTTTAAAATATTAATCACAGATTTTGAAGGTGAAAATTTGCGCCGCCAATTAGAAGATTTAAAACACGATTACAGTGTTTCCGAATCCGAAAACAAAATTCTAACAAAAGACCTAGAAAATTGGCAAGAAATCGCCCCAACTCCCTCTGAGATTAAAGAAAAGCTAGAAAACCTAGAAAGTGAATGTAATAGCGTCCAAACGGCCATTGAAAACTTTGAATATAAGTTAGGACTTCAAACAAAATGCCGCCAAACATTCGACCGAATTGACGCATTGGCCGAAATCCTTGAAGAAAAAATCCGCGAACTGGAAAACGAAAAAGACTTCCTAGAAGATGAAATTTCAGGACTAAAAATTGACAACCGAGCCTTAGCATGGCAAATTGAAGAGTTGGAAAAATGGAAAGAAAACACCCTAAAAAATGAAGAAACTACTCTTTTTAACTAGCTTACTTCTTAGTTCTTGTTGTTTGCCGCAAGAACAAAAGCAACAAGTCCGCCTCACTGTCTATTGGAAAACCGAAGACAAGTGGACAAACGCTGGTAAAACTTCAAGCGGCGGGCCGCTGGTTTCTTATGAAACAGTAGCAGTTGATCCCAAGGTTTTCCCCTATGGGTCAATCATTAAAATTCCAGCGTTGGGATTGAAAACCGTGGCAAGAGACAGAGGATCGGCAGTAATCAAACGAACAGCCGCCCTAAAAATGGGCAAAAATGTTCCTGTTGTGGATTTATATATTAGAGACAAAAAAGAAGCTCTTGACTTTATCAAAAAAACGCCTTACTTTGTGGATGTAATCGTTGATTCAGAAAATTTAGAAGCCCTTCGGCGCTTGAGAAAATGAAATACAAACTCCGCCACTACTACCGCAAACTTCTTAAATTCACCATCGGAAAGTGTATTTGCGGCTGGAATCTCATTTATCTTCCAAATGGGCAGGCTGTTTGCGAAGAATGTAAAAAACGCATTTAGGGGTTAAGCCTTACGGCTAAACTCCCTAAGACCCCTTTAAAAATATGACCGTTCTCCGAGGAATATCCTCCAATTTATTTTACGCCGAAAATCTTGAACCAGCGGCAGAATTTATCCTTTTGCTATCTGATCCCGAATATGAATTTGGCAAAACGGACGACAATAAAGAGGCTTTATTTAAATCTAATAAGATAACCCAATCGCGATTCGTTCTTACTCGTAGTCAAATAGACGGGATGATTGGCGATTTATCAAAAATACGCGAAGACTTGGACCTTCTTGAAGAAAAGCTTAAAAAGCCATGAATTTTAGACTTTTCAGCCACCGCCACAAGCTCTACACCAACTCTCCATTCTGGCCATCAAATCAGAGAACATGGAGCGAGTGGACTTTAACCCCAGACGGCCAAATTCTAGAAATTATATTTGACGGAACGGTTGGATATGATCCTGAGCCAGTCGGATGCCAGTATCACGACAAACGGAACTTTTCAATTGAACCATTTACGGGCTTCTTCGACTGCCAAAACAAGAAAATCTATCTAGGCGACATAGTTAAACTGCAATGTTTCAACCTCGATTATGAGATTGTTTGGCACGTTGACCGTTTTGGAATGAAGCCATTGTATCAGACTATTGACTCTGACAACACTACTCCTCACCATATTCGCGGCCAAAAAGATTTCTCTGTTGACTGGTTGGTTGTAAACACTAAACACAACGTAGAATATTGTGATTAATTGGTTCAAATTTTTCTTTTATTTTCTTTGGGGATTCGCTCATTGGTGGCTCTATGGCCCAATGAAAACCAAAACAACAAACAAAATCCGCCGCCAAAAATCAAGAATTTGGGCCGAAATTTGGAAATATTAAGTGTAACTTTGCATAGAAAGGTTATATTCTATGGTTTTTCTTCAAACTGCTCTTACTTACGCCGATGACGTTCTTGCTATTCTTGGTGGGATTGTTGTAATTGCTATTCCTATCGTCAAGTGGACTAAAACTGATAAAGACGATGCAATTTTAGCAAAACTTCAAAAGGCTGTTCAGTGGCTCGTTCTTCATAAAACGGATATTGACAAACTTAAAAAGAAATAACTCTGGTGTCGTGGTGTCGCCCGCGCTCTGAATAAGAGCGCGGGTTTTTGTTTTATAAGTATTTTTTAAATGCTTGTTTTAGCTTTTCTGGAACCTTTTTAGGGTTTTTAACTAAAAAATCTGGACAATGTTTAAGAATTTTGCTGTCATAAGGAGTATTAGACGGCCATTTTCTCGTTTCCAGCATGTGCCAATGAGAAAGCACATAACTGTTGGCTCTCTTTGCGGCGCTTTTTAAGTTGATATATTTTTGCCATTTTTTGAGAGCGCGGAGAGTTTTTCTTTCGCAGTCATGTTCAATGGCTAAGGTTGCCATCATGCACTGTTCAGCTTTGTAGATTCTTTGGCCTGCTAAGTAATAGGAGAATCGGGCGTGGCCGCTTTTTATGCCCTTTTTATACCAAATCGAACGAGGGTTAGCCCATTGACGCATATGCTGGCTCTCATGTTCGGCGAGCGCAATAATTTTGCCAATGTTCCTGATGCCAATAGCCACGGCCAAAGTTTTACTAACATCATCAAAATATCCGCCGCATCTTCCTCCTAAATTAAAAGCTTTTCCGCCGCCAATTTTTAAAGTTATTCCATGTTTTTGGCATTTTTTGTCTAATTTTTGAAAATATTCCTTAACATCGCGGGGAAATTTTTTAAAAATCTTTTTTGCGCGGGTGTCCATTTTCATACTCTTAGTTACAGCTCTTAGGGCGGAATCTTGCCAAAAGAAAAAGAAAAAAGTTTGTTGACTATTGGGTTGGAGAGTGTAGGCTCTTACTACAAACAAATGTTCACCCTAAAACAAATTCAAAACGCTCTTTGGCCTCTAATCAACAAAGACGCTAACACTGGCTCCGAAAAACTAGCCAATGATTTCTTACTCGACACCATTAACGAAGCTCAAAAACTGATTAAAGAAAATGAAAAAACTGAATCCAAATCCTGAAACTCCACCGAAGTTGAAGAGATTTTTAGCTTTTGGCTCAACCTCATTCAATACAATGGGAGGATGGGATGATTTTCGCGGAGATTTTAATTCAAAACATGATGCGATTTCCCATTTGGGAGTCTATATTCTTGAGGAGATTAAAAACCGCAAATTAACTCCTAACAAACCTTGGGATATTGGATGGGCGCAAATCTTCGACACTGAAACTCAAAAAATCGTATGGACAGAACAAAACAACTAGGCTACATTCTTGGGTGGCTAATTCTTGGCCCTATAATTGTTACAATTTCAACAATTTTATGTCCGTTCGTTTTGTCGGCGG
>ERZ724522.127-NODE-127-length-45500-cov-8.338079_pt1 | contig 45500 bp, 54 predicted proteins | sample MGYA00376055_ERZ724522 | MGnify/ENA primary metagenome ERZ724522 (study PRJEB28724, sample SAMN07190884) | wastewater metagenome | isolation source: effluent of sewage treatment plant in Hong Hong | place: Hong Kong | collected 2016-03-17 ... | reverse complement strand
GACCACGTTTGGGGATTCGGCGATTGCGAGCAATGCGCTGAATTCGACCTACTTGAGCGTGACGAGTGGTGCGAGCGGGGCAGGGGTGACGGTTGCACCGGCTGGGGGTGGGACGAATGAGAGTTTAGTCCTCGTTCCAAAAGGAACCGGTAATGTCACCATTGGCACAACTGCTAACAACGGTCAATTTCAGGTGCAATCAACCGTAAGCGGGAAACCGGCATTTTATATTAAGGGGTATACCACTGATATAACCATCAACCCCTTATTCCAACTCTACCGTGGTGACGGTGTTTTGGTTTCGGAAATAACATCAGGTGGATATGCAATGTTTGGAGCCACCGCGTTTGCGTTCACTGGGACGGATTTAATTGGGTATAACGCAGCAAAGATAGGCTGGACATCTAGTGGGTCTGTGAGCGTGGCTACGAATACACTAGATACGGGATTTTCGCGGCTATCCGCAGGTGTTGTGCGCGTAAACAATGGCTCAACCGGCGCAGGCCAACTCATCATCGGCACATCCACCGATACCGTTTCCGCCCAACTTGATGTTCGTTCGCAAAGTACCACCCGGCCAGCCGCACGCTTTCAGGCGGCGAGTGCGACGAGTGGCAGTCAGGAGATGTTGGGGGTTTACGATGGGAGTGCTGCTAACACATTTAAGGTCATGGCGGACGGCCAACTGACTGTTGGCAACGCCACAAACGAGAAAGTGTTGGTGGGATTCAAACTCTCTGGTCTTACATACCCCGGTATTTGGTTCGGAACAAATACAACGACTCCCAGTTTATCGAATTATTCGTTTTTATATGAAACTAGCAGTGACTACACCATTTTGAATGGACCTAATGGAGCTTATTTAAGAAATAACAACACAAATGTAGCAGCGGCAATTTCTACGGGTATAATCTTGAACACGTTAAGTTGGGCCTCTAACACGTCTAACTTATCGGGGCCAGATATTTTTCTTCAGCGTGACGCCGCCAACACACTCGCCCAACGGAATGGGACGAATGGGCAGACGTTGAGGGTTTATAACACGTATACGGATGCGTCGAACTATGAGCGTGCAACTCTCACTTGGTCGAGCAATGTCGCCTACTTTAGAAACCAGAATGCCGGAACTGGTAGCGCAAGGTTGTTGATTCCAGTTACAGGTGCAACAACTGTTGCTGGATTGCCTTCAGCCGCAACCGCTGGCGCAGGTGCGCGGGCATTTGTCACTGACGCAAACACAACAATCATCTTAGGTTTAGGTACTGCCGTTGTTGGCGGCGGGTCAAATAGCGTTCCGGTTTATTCGGACGGAACGAACTGGTTAATTGGTTAATGACTAAAGGAGTAACTCAAAATGCCTTTCCTAAAATTTAGCAAAGAGAAAAACACCAAAGCTGAATTCCCCAATGCTTACTGGGACTTCCTCGGCTTCGGTGTCGAGAAGAACAACAAACTCGTCTACATCGTCTTCGGCGGCTGGGCGAGCAAAGAAGCGCACGACGCTGGCGCAGATCACATCCCAGGCTTGGAAGAACGGCTGAACTTCACGGGCGCTGCCTATGTGCAAGTAATGAGAGCCTTACAACAATCCGAGGAACTCGTCACCAAAATTGCTGCGAAGATTGACGCTCTCGCTATCTCTAACCTCAAAGAAGAAACCTCCGAACTCGATGAAGACGGCAACAAGATCAAAGTTCCCTTCTTTACCGCCAAACAACGCGTCGAGCCTGATCTTTCGGTACTGAACTAATCAAAACTACACAACTAGGTGAAAGGATTCCTCATGGGTGGATGGCAGGCAACCTTACAACTGATCAGTACCTTTCTCAGTCTAGGTGGCCTTGGTAGCATTATCTGGGTTGCCGTCGACTGGGCGCGAAAAGATGAGCGTCTTAGTGCCCAAGCCAATAGAATTGCGGAGTTGGAGAAACGTATGGAAAAAATCGAAACTACCGTCCAAACCGAAGCCTCCACCTTGCGCAATTTAGACAACAAAATGGAAACTCTAGAAGTGGCTATTCGAGAGTTGAATACAGTAATGCGAAAGGTTTCTGAAACTGTCATTCGCATGGAAGGTCGGCAGGAAGCCTTGGATGGACTGAAGTAATGGCGTATACGATTACAGAATTTGGGACACTAAAAACACGCTTAGCAGAACTTCTTGGTGATAATGCAAAAGTCTTCTGGACTGAGGCTGAGCTTGGAACCTATCTGCATGAAGCATTGACAGTGTTCCAAGCTCTGGCCCATTACTGGCGAGAGACTGGATCGTATACGCCAACACCGGGTCAACGTTGGCAGGCGTTGAGTTCGGTCGTGAGGAATCCTGGTGGAGATTATCTATTACAGTCGCAGGTTACAGATCGAGAGCTATTGGAACAAGTATTGTATACATTACTAGAAGACCTGCCAGTAACTTGGGCAAGTTGGGGATTGACTGAACAGTTTAATCAAGCAGAAATTGAAGCCGCATTTCATCGAGCCGTAGCAGCATTTCAGGCGGAAGCGAATACACGTTTGGTGAGAACGTTGATTCCGCTATCTCCGATTGTTGGGACGTATGAACTAAACGAACGCGTGGTAGGGATTCAATCGCTGGCTGTGATTACACCTGAAGGTAATCGTTATCCACTTTGGAAAGAGCCACGACGAACGTATCAACTACATCGGCAGAGTTTTTTACCCGAAGAAGTTGGTTTTCCTCGTAGTTATACATGGTTGGGGGATAATGCTGAACTATTGCGCTTACATCCCCTTCCAGCCGATACAGGAACATTGGAAGCACTGTCGGTGGAATTGACACCACCCTCAACTCCAACCTCCTCTGCAACAGCCCTCACGCTTCCGCCGAATCTTTGGTGGGTGATTAAATACGGTGTATTAGCCGATCTGCTCTCGCGGGATGGTGAAGGTCAAGATTGGGCAAGGGCAGAATATTGCCGCCAGCGTTGGGAAGATGGAATTCAGTTGGCGAAATTGGAAATGCCGTCGGTGACGCGAGTTTGGTTGAATACTCTCGAAATTGAAATCACCTCTCTCCAAGCTCTCGAATCTTGGCGACCTGCTTGGGGAAATGAGACAGGTACACCACGACAATTGATTCTAGCTGGCTGGGAAATAGCAGCATTCTACCCAGCAATAGCATCTACTGACACAGAACCTTATACCGCTGAGATGCAGTTAGTGCAGCGCATCAATCTACCCGCGAGTGATAGTGAGATAGTCACCATCGGCGAGGAATATCTAACCGCTATCTTAGCGTATGCTCGTCATATTGCGCTGCTGAAAACCTCTGGCGCGGAATTTCAACAATCTCTCCCAGCGTACCAAGAACTCTTTGACGCGGCAGCGAATTACAACGACCGCCTACGTAAGCATCAGCGTGCATTTTCTTTCTATCACGCTCAAGCGACTAAAGATCGAAATGCTGAATTACTCACTAAACCACAGGAGCAATAATGCCCTTCGGACAAGGCCAAGGTGATAACTACCAACTTGAACACTTCGACTTTCACTGTCGAGGAATTGATGTTATGCATCCAGCGGATGTGCTGGAGCGTGGGTATTATCCACTATTGAAAAACGTCCGAGCGTATGTGGATGGTGAATTGCGTCGGCGTCCGGGGTTGACGAATTTAATCACCAGCGGCTCGTTGTTTGATGCCCCAGATTTGATTCATTACTTCACCTCTCCAACCGCTTCCGGACAGAGTTGCTATTTCATCGCCGCCGCAGATCGCCTATACCGCATGGTGGGTGGGATTGTGTCGCAGATTTTCACTGGCTTAAGTGGCACACGTCCGACTGTAGTTGATGTTCGACCTGAACGATCGCCGGAGTCTTATTTATACCTAGCAGATAGTAATGGGTTTAAGAAGGTTAAGTTCGATGGGACAGTGCAGGCTGGCGGGATTGAAGAGATTCCAGCCACGCCAGAGGTAGAGAATCAACCACCAGAGGTGTTGGCGATTTCAGATTTTTTAGGTGCTACACCTGAGTCGACGCCGGAGTTAGGAAATCCGTGGAATAAGTCAGTATATGCGTCAAGCTTGACGCAGGTGAATCGGACGAACACGACGATTGCGCAGATTTTATACGACAGCGGATCGACTGGCTATTGCACTATCGCACCCGCTGCCTTTGATAGTTCTATTCAATTTCATCAACGGCTATCTATCGGTGGAGAGTATACGATTGTCGAACAGATTACGAATGCGATTCCATCTACGACCGTGGTAGGTATTCGTTATGACAGCGGTATGACTGGGAGTTGTACAGTTGTCCTGGCGAATTATTCAGTTGAATTAGTACCGAATTCTTTGATTCAAATCGGCAGTGAGCTAGTTCGAGTTGAGGCAGTTATTCCTGGGTTGGATAACAATCCAGCGATTAAATGCCGAACCACTTCCACTCACGCTATTGGTGCAACTGTTACTGGTTTCAAAGCTTTTCGTTGTCGATTGACTACCACCAAATCCAGCGGTGCTGCAATTGTTTGCAAGGCATTTCAAGCACAAATTACCAGTGGTCCAGCGGGTGGTTATTGGGGGAATATCCGCCACAACACCGGCAATGCTGCACCCCGTGATCTATCCACCATCAATGGCCGTGCGCTGGAAGATGATGATGAGATGACGATTGGAATTTGGTTGGATGATCCAGCGTTGTTGATTGAAGGCCGGGTGTGGATTGATGTCGATAAAAACACCACAACTTCCTATGTCGCTGAAGATGCGCAGCGTAATGCGTATATCTATCCCTTCACTGCGGATGACCTTCAACAATTCGCTGACTCTGAATCAGCCAACACCCAACTTGGCACGGCGTTCGGGAGAATTCAGCGTGAGTCGCTACGTGAGTTCAACGCGGGCGCGTATGCGTTAGCTTCGGATCAGGCGTATAAGAATGACTTGATCGCAGCAACTGGCAATGGCCGGGGAGTGTTTAGCAATCTCTTCAAGCAGGCTCTGTCACCTACTCCGCTGGGAGCAAATGATAAACTCGGTCAGGCTGGTTCTGGTTTAGGTCAATGGTATCAACTACGCATTCCGATTGGGCTGCTGAAACAAAATCGAGTTGGTACTGATTCATCGAGAACCTTGAAAGATTGCACCGGGATTATGGTGAATTTCAAAGTCTCTGACACCACCAATGTGGCGATTAGTTCTTGGTGGATTGGTGGCTCGGCAGGTCCGTCTACACTGGCATTGGGCCGGAGTGAATTTAATTCCGCGTTGTTCTACCTCACGATCCCGCGCAATCGTAATACTGGACAAGAGGGCTTACCTTCGCCACCAACGCGAACTGGATTGATCGCCCTGCGGCAGAAGAATCTCATTCGTGTACCGATGGTGAATGACACTCAAGTTACTAATGTCGATGTTTATCGCTTCGGTGGAACGCTACCACGTTGGTCTTTTGTTGGGACAGTAACGAACAACCCTGGCGGCGCGGCGGTGGATTTTATTGATCATTACTCAGACGCGCAGATTCAGTTCAATCGTCAAGCGAAGTTTGATCGCTTTGCGCCGTTTCCGACCACCGATCTACCACATCGAATGATTTGTGATTTAGTCGGCTCGCGGCTGATCTGGCAGTCGGGGGATAATTTCGATACTCGCTGGGCACCGGGGACAGAAGTGATTGTCGATGGCCAAACAATGTTGTTGTATCAATCACCACTGTCGACGACTGAAGCAGAATTGACGGAGAGTAATGGGTATCGTATAGGAGTTGAAGTTGAATTTCCCTCGCCGCTGTTGCTGAACACCCCACTGCCAGTTGTCTTTGGTCCGTTTGGCTATGGGGAATATGGCCTGTTTCTTTTTGGCTTAGGCGATAGTTTGAATCCAGGGTGGTTATATTGGACCAATGGCAACGATCCTGGGTCGGCGTCGGATCAGAACTATCTCGAAATTTCACCACCCACACAACCGTTAATCGGCGGCTGCATCTACGATGGTCGTCCGTATGTCTGGACAACTGAGCGGATGTATATGCTCAGCCTCAATGGCCAAGGTGGGTTTGTTGCACAAGAAGTAGCGAATTCAAAAGGAGCGGTGAGTGCTCATAGTATTGCGGTGTCGACGCTGATTTATTTCGTCGGCAAGGATGGGATTTATGTCTCCGAAGGCGGACAGCCTAGATCAATTACCGATGATCGGTTGTATAAATTATTCCCCCACGACGGACAACCTGGGGAAGCGGTGAATGGCATTCCAGCGCCGGATTATACGCGTTCAACTGAATTCCAACTCGTAGCTACGGGTGACGCGTTGTATTTTATCTATCCCATCGCCAGTCCGTTTTTGGGCTATGGTGAATGGCATTGTCTGCGTTATGACTATGGCTTGACTGCTTGGATTTATGATGTCTATGGAGATGGTGGTTTGCAAAGCTTGCACTATGCAACCGGTGCGGGTGTTTATCAATTGATCGGCGGGACTGGGAATAAAAACGTTGTTCAGTTGCTTGGTAGTACTGATGTCAATGATCCTATTCCGATCAGCCTCCGCACTGCCTGTGTGCGTGGGCAGAATCCAAGGGCCAATAAACGCTTTGGTGATCTGGCGTTAGAGTTAAACTCAGGTGGAATTGATACTGAAATTCTGCCGTATGTTGATGAGTATGCCACATTACTCACGCCGGGCGTGGTGAATACTACTATTAGAACTCAAACGATTATTGACCTTGCTGCTGGCCAAGAAGCATTTGGCAAAAACTTCGGTGTTGAAATCAACCACGCCGGAACTAGCGGAGCGCAGTTTAACCTCTCCGAATGGCAGGTTGCCTGGGTAGAGAAACCGGAATTGAGCCAACTTCGTGCATCAGACTGGGATGACGGTGGACGTGCGGGGTCGAAATTTATGCAAGGTGTGCATATTCAGGCAGATACCTTTGGTGAGGATTTTGAACTGGCTATTGAATATGACGGTGGGACATTAGCGGAAACATTAACAATAAATCACAACGGACAAGTGGAAAAAGAGTATTCCTTCTCCACTCCGTTTGAAGCGCATCTTGTTCGGGTTCGGCCCGTGAATCCCACTGGCTGGCGTTTGTTCAAACTCGAATGGATTAGCGAACCAACTCCCGCCAGTGCCACAGTCTGGCAGACTCAACCGACTGATCACGGTACTTGTGGCTGGAAACACTGTCCGGCGTTTTATGTTACTTATTCTTCTACCGTCGAAGTTGATTGGACGATCACCATTGACGGCGTGAGCTATACCGGCACGTTGCCTGCCACAGTCGGAAAAGAAAAACATTTCTTGCGGGTTCCTGCCGCCAAGGGTAAACTCTTCTCCTACCGCTTCGAGGCGGAAGAGGCATTTCAGCTTTACGGTCAAGATAGTTGTGTGATGATTGCACCTTGGGGACGGGGCTTGAATGAGAATTATACTATCGACAAACCATTTGGCGGCGTGGGTCGTGAGAATGGGGCGCTGATTTAGGGGGAATTATGCGAGGAAGTTTTACAATTACCATCGGTACGACGCCTGTTCGTTTGGTGAATTTACTAAAAGGCACAGCGTTTAGTGGTGCGAGTGTACAAGGTAGCCGATCGATTGATCCGAATGCTTCAGAGTTGGTATCGTCGCTGTTGATTACGGCGGATGAAGCAAATTCTGGTACAGTCTACGGCCATCAAACGCGGTCGGATGTGAGTTCTAGTGATTATGGGTTCAAGCTAGAAGCGACTGAACAACGGTCGTATTCTGCTGACGTGCCGAATATTGGACTTGGACTTTACCTAGTCGGTAGTGGTGCAGGGCAGAAGTTGCATATTGAATTTCGGCGATAGTATGAACCGACCAGTGTTGAGAAGTTTAACGCGTCAGGAAGTTACCGATCCTGAACGATTGCACAAAGCGTTGTTGGAAATGCAGGCGTTGATTGGATCGTTGTATGAGCGGAATCGGGAATTGGAGCAGCTGCAACGTGAGCGTGAACGCGAGTTGACTGAGCGGGTGGCGGATGGGAGAAGTTTGATTTCGGGTATTGCCAATCCAGCTGACGCGTTGGTGAAATTGGGAATTGATCAATCTGCGACACGCTTATCGGATTATGCCGCAGCCGTAGCCCCTGGAGTGAGTGAAGATGTAACACGCGGGTATAATGTTGGATCAGAGATTATTACCACCAGCGGTGATGTTTATCGCTGTGTAGGTGCTGATCCAGGAAATGCTCAGTGGAAGAAGTTATCACCATAAGGAGGAAGTATGGGATTTAGTGGAACTGGGGCATTGGGAGGTGGTGCAGCAGGTGCGAAGATTGGTTTGACTATTGGTGGACCAGTCGGTGCCGCAATTGGCGGTGTCGGTGGTCTAATTGCGGGCGGCTTACTCGGTGGCAGAAAATCACCAATTGAAAAAGCGGCTGAAGACCTTGCGCCAAAATTGCTCTCGCAACTGGCTGACTTCTCTAAACAAGATCGCCAAACGTCCAATCAACTAATGGGTATGGCAATGCCTGCTCTGCAAAATGCTGGTGCGTACTACAACCAACTCCTTAACCCTAATACTACCAAGGCTTTAGATACTGCTCTTGGGGGTCAGCGAGCGGAGCTAACTGCGGGAGCATATGAAGGAACGCTGAAACAAGGCGCAGAATTCGGTGCGCGTGGCGGTGGAAAGGTGGCGACGCAGAATCAATCGTTGACGCAACTGAATCAGGAGTTGGTAAAACTCGTAGCAGCTGCGCGTGGACAGGCGGCGAATGGGTTGATGAATACTGGCGCAACGGCGGGTAATCTCTCCGCTGCCTTCGCCGGGCAATCTTCCAATGACAGCCAAGCAGCACTAGCGGCGATTACTAATCTCCTTAACGGAAACCGCCAAGACAAAGCTGTGGGTGGGATCTTCGATCAAATCGGAGAGATCCTAGGTAAGATCGATTGGAAGTCGATTGGAAAATCGAGTGGTGGCGGAAGTCTATCAGTCGGTAGTGGCATTGGACAAATCAATCCTGGCGTAGCAATTGGATAGGAGGAATTATGCCGTCGACCCTTTATGAGCAGTTGATCCAACAACAATCAGCCCAACCCAGGGTGGATTATTCGAGTTACCAAAATCCAACGGCAGCGGCGTTGAGTGGATTAACTGCGGGCTTTGAGCGGTCATTGTCGAATCAGCGCAATCTGCAACTCGCCCAAGTAGAAGACTCACGCCGTCAAGCGTTGGAGTTGTTCAAGTCTGTTCCACTGAATGAGCACAACTTCCCAATTGTCATGCGAGCGATGACAGATATTCTCCAAGCCGCGCCTGGTAAGAAACATTGGGCAGACCAACTCGGTGCAAGCAATCCGCAGCAAGATGCAGTGTTGAAGCAAATTTGGGGAGTGGTGCAGAAAGTTCTACCGCAGGACGCGAATTTAGGTAAAGACGAATACGTTCCGTATGATGATAAACAAAAAGCAGTTACGCAGATTGCTTCGGCAGTTGGAACCAAAGGCGCGGCGATCAGCCCTGCGCCGGATGGTACAGTACGTCATACAGCAGCAGACCCGACAAAGTTGCAGTTTCTACCGGAAGGGAAATGGCAGACGATCAATGATGTCTTTGAGGATGAGGCTGGGAATAAGGTTATTAAAGCCTATGACAAAGACACGATGACGGTGAAGGATATAAATCTAGGGAAGGTGAAAACTGCGGCGGATCGGAAGCTGGAATCGCAGTTGGAGATTTATAACGCCAAGCGGAAGGCTGATTTGCAGAAGCCGGTGATCCAGCAAATGATGAAGCAGACGGGGTTAGAATATGATGGGCTGGTGAATTTAGGGCCAGAGCGTTGGGCGGATGAATTTCAGCAAGCTACTCAAGCATTGGCGCAGGTGGATAGAGAAAAAAGTGACGTGCGGACTTCGATGACAGAAAGAAATCGGCGTGATCCCGCAAGTGGTTTAACTCCTGCCCAGGAAACTCAAGCAGCAGAACGTCGTCAGCGCGAGGCGAATGATTTACAAGAGAAGTTAGCCAAGGCTGAGAGTGATTTGGCGGGTGCTGAGGCTGAGTATAATACGTTACTTAGTCAAATTCGCATTGCCCGTGGTACTAACTTCGATCCAGATAAGGAAGACCCGGGAACAAGATTTAGAGACAAATATCGTGAGGCAAGAGCGAAGTTGGAAAGTAATCGGAAGTTGGTTGAGGGCTATCGTAAGCAGCTAGGTACGATGAAGGTTACGAAGCCTACTAAAACTGCTGCCGCTCCCAGTCGAATGCAGCAGTTGAATCGCGTGATGCCACCGAAATTTGACTGGGATGGAGTTATGCGTAATAACCAAATCCAAGGCGACGGCACTAACGCTCCAGTAATTAACGCACGAGACAAACGCTAAACCTATGCCACCGATTAACAAACGCCCAAAAACTTCCATTCCTGGCTTACCCACAGGTCCTGCGCCTGGGGTGCAGGATTATCGTGATCCGTTTAAGAAAACGATTCTCAATCCTGAGCCATTGAATCCGATGGAGTTAGTGCTGAAGCAACAGCGCGAACGGACAGTGGCAAAAGCCGCGCAAGCTGGCGCGACGGGGAAGCAACGTAAAGCTGGCGCGAAGGCGGTTAGAGTTCTACAGCAGACGCAAAAAGCTCCAACGGCTAAGGCACTGGAGCGGATGCGGATTGTTGAAGAGGGTGAAGCGGCGTTGAGATATAACCTCAATGATCCGTTGTTGGAGAATTCCGAGAAGCTCAAAGAAGTTCGGTCGGAGATGGATCGTCAGTATTATCAGGATCAAGTTGAGAATGGTCCGTTGTTGGCTGAGACTTCTCCGCTGGTGCGGGGGTTTGATCGTGCAGTTGCTAGCACAACAAAAGAACTTGGAACTATAGTGTCGGACGTTGTTCCAGTTAAGCGCCTCATGACTGATCTATTTGGTAATGATGAAGGGGTTAAAGCACTATTCGACATAGGAGAATATATTTCTTCGCTTGGCGCTCAGGCTGAAGGAGAGCTTGCGCAGTTTCATCAATACGAAAAATCAAAAGAGGCTAAGTCATTATACGAGCGAGGAATGGAGTTCTTGGGAAGTGCTCCAGTAAGTTTAGCAAAATATGCGACTGTGGGGCGGCTGACAGGCGGAGGCGCAGGCGCTAGCTTTACGCGACAGACAACAGGTACGGCATTAGGCTTTGGCGGACTACGCGTTGTGGAGGCGCAAGCACGTGGAGAAAAAGACCCAAAACGTTTGACTGAAGAATTCGCATTAGGCGCAGTAACTGGCGCATTGTTGACGAGCTTGGGTAAGACTGCTGATGTGGTAGGGCATTATTCAAAACTGCCAGGAATATCAACACTAGCCAAAGCACCACGAACTACGCAAGCAGGGGCGCAATTTCTGGGCGGGGTCGCCCAAACACACGCTGAGACGTTTATTGCTAGAGATACCGACAGTCCACCTGACAGCTTTGATTATCTCGCGGGTGGTTTGTTCAACGTCGCACTTGACCCTGTAGTATTTGGTCCATCACAGAAAGCCAAAAAAGCTACAGCAATTGCCGTAGAATCCACAGCCAAATGGGCGAATGACCAAATCCCGCCCTCTGGCCTTGCTGAACTTCGTGACGACTTCTGGCAACCAATGGATGTACCGTGGTCTGAGAAGGTTACAGCAGATTTGCTCAAACGCGCACGTGCCCAGTTTGTGGAAGCTCCAGGTGAGCCAGAAGGAACATTGTTTGTAAATCCCCAAGCGGCGATGATTTTGCAACGGCTGGGCGAGAGTTTAGACAACCCCTCAGCGCGAGTTGCGGCGTCAACATCACAAGGAACTTCGTTGACTACAGAAGCTGCGCAATTATTAAGTGCACGGGCACGAGCGAAGGCGAATGAAGTAAAGCAAGTTGTGGCGCAGTTGCCAAATGGGCACGAGAAGTTGATTCCTTATGCGGAGTCAGCGGTCATGTATGAATCTCTAGCAGACACACTCGACGCAGCTACCGCAGGTAATCGTCCGTTGAATATGCGTTTTATTCGACAGTCGGATATGACTGATCCGACTAATCCTACGGCAGTGAAGTGGAGTGATAAGGTAATTGGTCATGAGTCCTGGCATGCGCAGGATCACAAAACTGCGGCGAGTGTTAAGGCTAATTGGAATACTTTAACTGATCCCCTATGGCTAATGGAGCATCCATTAGGGGCGAAGTTATTTAGTACAATGGGTGATGAAGGGAATCCACTGGGGCAGACGGGCGCGGAGCATCTTACAGGTGAAGCACTGGCTTATGCCGCACAGCCTGGAGAATCACCAATTGGCCTGACAACGCAAGAGCGTGGAATTTTGGTTGGGGATTATCTCGCGCATTTGCAGGATAAATATGGTGGTGGGATTTTAGCCCAACGTTATGCTGGTCGAATTGATCGAGAGGTAGCGAAGGTTGCTTTTAGACGTTTGTATGAAGCAGGTCGCGTGAAGTTTGCGCGGAATGGTGAAGGAAAGGCGATTGGCTTGGAGTGGCCGGATATTGTTCCTCCGATGAATCAGGAGATTCCAAATGATCCTTATCGGGGAGTTTATCAGCCGCCTCTGATGGTTGGACCAAAGGAGAAGGTGAATAAAGCCATCCATCTGAATGACCTCTGGCAGCGATTTCGGCAATCGAAGGTACGTAATAGCAAAGGTGAATTGATTCCTGTCTATCACGGTAGTCCAAAGGGTGTTGAGATTGTTCAAGTGGATTTGAATAAGCTCAACCCGAATGACTGGCTGCATGGGCTATTCACCACACAAGACCCAAAAGTTGCTTCGGGTTATGCCATGCGTAGTGGGGCAGGTGATACAGGGCAGGGAAGTAATGTACATAAATTTTATCTCGACGCTCGAAATCCGTTGGACTTGGATGCACCAATACCTGAAGATTTAATTACTGGGCTATCACAGGTGCTAGGGATAGATATTGGCGAAAGTGCCAAGCATTCTGATGCTAATTATATCTTAGGGGAAATTCGTCAGCAGCTGCGCGATCCACGCCGAAATAAAGAATTTGCGGCAATAAGTGATGAATTGGATGGAGTAAGTAAGACTCTACATGAAATAGATAAATCGATAGACAAACTATTTTTACTATTCGATGCTCACGCTTATGCAAATGATTTAGAGTACAGAAATAGCGAGTATGCTAAGCAGACAAAGGCCAAGATAGATGCACTTGAGGCCCAAAGTATTGAACTGGATAAGCGGAGGATTGATCTAGTTACCAGAAAAGAAGAATTACTGAAGACCATAAAACCGCCAAGTAATTTAGCAGTTATTCAACAACTGCGTGATGCTTTGCTTTATTTGGGTTATGACAGCGCAACGCATATTGGAGGTGGCGACGCCGCTGGACGCTATTTCAAGACCGAAGCTGAAGCTTTGGCAGAGATAGATAAAACCGGTGGAACGTTAGATGTCCGAACGGTAGAAAAGTTGGCTGGTCAGCTGGGGTTGGAGTTGGCGAAGAAATATAATCTGAACTATGAGACAGTGGATTATACGAGTATTCCCGTGATTAAGCGTTTTGTCGATCTTTTGACTGCACCCACAAATTCTTTGGTTGGCCGAATTGTCCCAGAGAATTTGGGCAGAGTTGTGAAATCAGCTGAGCAGGTGCTCAATACTTATGCAAGATTCTCAGTTGAGCACATGGATGACGCTAGGATTGATTTGCGTTGGGATATTTCTATAGACGAACTAAGAAGCATTACAGTAGACAAACTGAACTTAATGTCTGGAGCTAAGTTTGATAGATTGGTGGACCAAACTGATGGTTGGATGCATGATGCAGTAGTTGATAGCTTATCGTATGCCGACAAACTAAAAGTAAAAGAGGAAGCATTAAAATATAAACGCGAAAGTCTAACTGGCGCTGAAGAATTAGCAACTGCTGCTCGGGATGTGTTTGATGAAATTGAGCGGCAGGGAATAGAGCGTTACAGTACTGATTACATCGTCCAAGGCCACCGCGTCTGGATTGCCTTCAAACCAGAGCAGGTTGTTTCGGCGACTGCTTATTCTCCGGCGATGGAACGTTATCTAGGGAACTCAATGCCCCTCAACATTGAACCCGATCCAACTATCCTAACCTCCACCATCGAAGAAACTGGTGACATCACTGCCGATAGTCTCGATGACATTCGACAAATCAACGTCGAAACAATCTCCCCAGAACAGAAAACCGTCTACGACGGTCTGATGTCCGAACAAACAAAAGCTCGCAACGACTATCGTAAACTCGCCAAAGACTTACGCTTTGCTAAAGCAGCAATTGAAGCTGAGCGTGAGCTACAAACGCGTTCCGGCGTTGATCGAAGTGAATCTATTACAGGCTTGCGCAAATACGCCGAAGACCTTGCACGTCGAACAGAAGCGGCAAAAGTAGCGGCAAAAGAATCAACAGTCCGAGTCAATGACTTTCGAGATTCTCTCGTGGCTGAACTTGGAGAAAACACTGTCTTTGGCGTAGCACCCTCACTATCCGACCGTGCTAAGGCAATCGAACGCTTAAAAGACATCGCTAATGAAGTGCCAGCCGATGGCGACATGCAACAAATGATCATGGCGACAACGAAGATGTACGCCTATGATCGCATTTTGACCGACACACTCATCTCCCTTGGCCCACAATGGAATCCCAAGCGTTTTCCCGATACTCCATTGTCTGATTTATTTCACCAAGCAGTTGCAGCTGGGCATGTAAACATTGAGTTATTCTCCAAAGTTCTCGATTCAAACAATCTATCAATGGGCGAATTCGCCCAATTAAGCCGAGATACTATCCGCGTGGCTGCTCGGTTGATGTCGTCTAAATCTCGTGCGAAGCGAATTCTAAACAAGATGTTCAAAGCTGACGCCGAATTCCAAGATTGGTTTGATAAATCAGTCCCAACAGTTCGTGAGATGCAGGCATTGGCCCGTGGGCGGTCGAACATTCAACGCATACTCCATCTTGGCCAATCGTTGATGCTCACGCAACCGGCCACGATGGCAATGAACTCAATTGGTGGTGGAGTCAATGTCGGTCTACGAGTCTATCTCAACGCCTTCAACGCCGGGCTGCAAAAACTCTTCTACAACACTCGCTTTGCTGGGGAGTACTTCGACGACTCAAGCCAGACGGACAAGCGAATTGTCCCCAGCAGCTTCACCGAAATCGTTGCGCCTATCCGCGAACTCTGGCAGGTATTTGGTTATGGCAAAGAATTCGGCAAACCAATTCCTTCGGTCCAAATTCAAGCGGCGAAGAATAAAAATATTCTACGCCTACAAAAACTAATCGACGCCTTCCCCGAAGTCGAGGGCAAACTGCTTGCTCCACTCGAAGCTGATGTGGAATCTATTGGCACTGAGCGTGAGGCGCAGACGTTACAGATTTGGGAGAAGCAGATTGATTTATTACCAGCAGGTCCAAAGAAGCGGCGGCTGACGCAAGAACTCGCTACCGCAAAGAATCGAGCATTGAATGAACAAACTCGCATCTCAACACGCCTCCGCCAAGGTGAAGCGTTAGTCCATCGGATGCTGCGACTAAACCGTGCGCAGGAACAGTTCTTCCGCATCGGTACGTTCTTAGGCCAGTTGGATAACTACGCAAAGCAACAAAATATCGACTTAGTAGACTTAGAGGCCAAGAACGATCTATCCGCTATTCCAGATGATTTGGTCAATCGCGCAATGGAAGATGCGCTTGAGGCAACCTATGGCCGACGCCCATCACCGCGTGCGCGTCAGGGGTCATTTGATGCCCTCTGGTATTCCGCCACGCGGTTTATGAACGACAAACTCTTGAGCGGTACACTTGTTTACTTCCCCAATTTCGCTGTCAATTTCCTCCGGCAGCATCTCGAACTCAACCCGCTCACCGGCATTCGCCTGCTCCGTGCTATGCATCGTAGTGAATACGCCCAAGGCAACTACGACGCTATTGGTAAATCTATCTTCGGTGCAATGGCCCTTGGTGCCGCATGGTTGATTCGCTCAAGCCGTTATGATGAGGAAGAGGGTAAATCAAACTTACGCGAAGTCGGCAATTGGCCTGGAGGAACGGAGTGGTACTCCGTCGGTGGTGTTGATCTGCGTCCCACACCTTTTGCACCGTTTCTGGCGATGGCTGATATTTACGAACGCCAGCGTCGCGGATTGCCGCAACAGATCAAAACACCTGGACAGCTACTGCAAGCTTTCGGAACTGAACAGCGCAACCTAACCGGCATGGCTGATTGGCTGGATAAAGCTCTCCAACAACTCACTGACGGTTCTTTAATCGCGCAAGACAAACTCAAACAAACCGCCGGTAGTGCGATCGGTGAGTGGGTTTCCCATTTCGCTACGCCCTTCCAAATGTTGACTGACGTAGTGTCTATCTTCGATGCCGATCAGCGTAAACTCAAAGACACACGTGGAATGTTCCAGGGAGCGATTATTGACCCAACGCTGGCTAAGATTCCCTACCTGCGGAATGGCTTGCCCGATCGCATTGATCCGCTAACCGGTCGCCCGATGGTCAACGCCGATAGTGCCGCTGGGCCAATTGCGCGACAGCTAACAGGCTTTCGCCTACTGCCAGAGAAATCCTATGTCGGCACTGTCTTTGCAGAAAATGGTATCGCTCTACGTGACTGGATTCCATTCACCGGCATTCCTGAAGTTGACCGCGAGCTTGTCGCTACTATTGCACGTAATGTCAGCAAAATGACTGAACAATACGAAACCGCCGACATTCGCAATCGTCCACTTGATGAACAGGTTGCGGAGATGTTTGCAGATTATAAAACAGAAGCGGTCGCGGCTTTGGCTGACACGCTGAGCAAATACCCCGAACTTGACGACTATCTCCTCGAACGCAAAGAACTCAACTTCTGGGAACGTCGCGTAGAAGAACGTCAGCAAAAGGCCAAAGGCCTTCCGACGGCAGAAGAGATTTACCGTAAACGTCGTACAGAACGCCTCGCCAAACCTTAAGGAAAGGATATGGCTGAGGACTGCTTTTAGTTGCTGTCAGATTAGGATAAGCGTATTATAGAAATAAGTGAACTATTACGCAAACCCAAAGGAGAGTAGCAATGCAGCTTTCAGATAATTTTACCCTGGCAGAAATGACACGCAGCCAAACGGCGGCACGTTTTGGTTTAGATAACACGCCTGATGAGATAGTGATTACTAATCTACGAAACTTGACTGTGATTGTCTTGGAACAAATCCGCACACTGCTTGGTGTGCCGTTGGCGATCAATAGTGGCTATCGTTCTATTGCGGTAAACCGCAAGGTTGGTGGAGCTAAAACTTCTCAACACGTCAAAGGCGAAGCTGCCGACTTTGTGCCAGTGGGGATGTCAGTAGAAGAGGCGTTCCGGAAAATCGCAGCTTCGGGCATTCCTTTTGATCAACTAATCGAAGAAGGCACTTGGATTCACATCTCCTACCGCACCAGCAAGCCGAATCGTCGTCAGATTCTACGGGCGAACTTTACGGCGAAAGGTAAGGTTTCTTATGTTGAAGTTTAGAGAAAGCATCTGGACGTTGTTGGGTGTTGTGTTGATTTGCATCCTGCTCAATCTCTGGTGGAATACACGACTGTTGATACAGAATTCGCAGGAGACACTAAAAAATCTCCGGGATACAACTACCTTGGTGAAGGATTATATTGCAGCCGAAAAAGCGCGGCTGGAAAATCCAATGAATACCAAGGCAATTGACGCCGCGATTCAGATGGGCGGTGTTTGGAATGGCGTTGGTAAGGCTACCAACACTCTGGTTATTCCGCGCATTCTCAAGCAACTCGATTCCGCCACTGCATCAACTGATGCTCTTACTACTTTCATTCGTGGTATGGATGCAGGAACACGTGAATCTTTTCGGCAGTTGAACGACATCCTTCTGCCAGATATGCATTTGATTGCGGAGAATGTTCAGTTAATCTCTACACGAACTGGCGCTGACTTGATTACGATCAATCAAGAAATCGTCAATCTGATCCAATCCGGCCAAACGACTGTTGAAGAGGTCAACAAGCGTCTAGCTGATCCGAAGTTTGATGAATTGCTACAAAATTCGATCGAACTCCAGCGTGGCGCGCAGCGGTTGGTGGACCAGTCAGGTAATGTAGCGGAGAATCTCGCTAATACTACTGCGGAATTTCCAGCGGCGGCTAAACGCTTTAGAAAATTCCAGCCCCTGCTCATCGGACTTAATCTGGCAGCGTTATTGCGTCAGATTTTTCTGCCATAGGAGGAATATGAAATTCACACGCACTTACAATGTCATTCTCTGCTCGACAATCCTCTTCATCGTCGGCGCAATGACCTATAACCAAATTCAAACCACAGGCATTATCGACATTTACGAAATTGGCAAAGTGTTAATTGGCGCAATTCCGGCAGTGTTGTCGGTCCTAGCGCATGGCATCAATCCTGACGGGACATCGGCTAAGATGGCCTATGACCCGGCACGTGAAGACTAGGAGGCTTTATGTGGAAGGCAATTGGTAGTTTCTTCAAATCATTCTGGAGTGCTCTCCGTCCGGGGATGGAAGAGTTTCTTAAGGATGAACTACAAGACGCAACAATGTTTATGTATGAAATCTGGATCAACAATGGACGACCGTTGAATTTGATCAAGATCGAAAGTCTCGCTAGTAACTTGTTCCACCAACGCTATAGCGACAAACCCGGCACGTGGGCAAGAATTCTGTCGTTGATGGCTTGGGATGCCTTGAAACGCGCTGGCCGCATTACTGACTAGGAGGTGATCTGTGTCTCTAAGTATCTTCCGCACGCTAGCCAGTTTTCTCTTCGCTGCGCTGCTCTCGGTGAGTATGGGCGGAAGTGCTTTAGCCCAGGAGCAGCAAGTGGGGGTGATGTGGACGTATAGTCATAGTCCAGGAACTGGGCATAAGGATGGGCTTGGTATTGCAGGAGAAGGTGTAATAAGGCTGAGGCCCAACTTGGCAGTTATTACCACCGGAGGTGTTGAGTGGACTGCCAAGAGCTATGTCGGAAATGGAAGGGCTTCAAGAATAGAAAGCCGCTTCAGATATTTTGTAGGCCCACAAAGTCTGCGCGGCTTTGGTCAGATCGGGGCTGCTGGAGTTAATAATACAACCTCGGAGTATTCTAAATCCGCGTACTTTCTCACTGTTGGCGGAGGTGTCAGCTACAAGAATTTCGTAGTGTTCGATTGGAATCATTTCGTCCGAGAGAAACAAACCCTCAACCGTGTCCAGTCGGATAAATTTAATGTCTCCGTCTACGTCCCGTTTGACAGCGATGACCGTTGGTTGGTGAGAGTAGATGTGTTTGTGCAGCGTACTGATTTCACTCAGCCGAATGGTCCTGATGCCGGTCAGCACAAAACCGTTGGAACTGGCGTCAGGATGGGTATTGGCTATAAGTTCTGAACGGAGCAGGGCGAAGCGTTCAGCGAGTTCCCAGGCATTCCATTCGACTTCTAAGCATTCGGTAGAGCAGAAACGTGTGACGAAGTTGACAGAGCAGAATAAAGTCGGCTCGCGGCAAACCGAACATGGTTTGGCTTCGCCTTCGATGCGATAGACTTCATCGTAGTTTTTAACTGGGATGGAGTCGTAGATTGGATTGAATTTCATTGTGTCCCCGGCTCAATCAGAGTCATAACCCAAAAGATCACCGCTACCACAACAGCTACTAGAAAAAGTTCAAGTGCAAACTGCTGTTGTGCTTGTTGTCGCATTGGATCAGCAGTTGGTTTTGGTTGAACTGGTAAGCTAATGGTAATAGTATTTTTCTCTCCGGGTGGTTTACGCATTTTTGGGGGTTGCATTAGGCTACCTGCTGTGTGGGGATGAGGTCATCCCAGGTTTTGAAGATTTCATTACCCCCTGAAATGGGGCGGATGTACGCGCCATCAGGTGTGGTTTGAGTTACTTGATAGATGATATTCGGTTGTCGAGTGAAGGCGAGATAGATGCCTCGATGGATGCCACATTTTGGCATTTGATATTCTCCTTTTGATTTCTACCAACGAGGAAAGCCGCCCATACGGTATTCGTGTTCGTCGGTTATTCCGATTGCCAGTAGTAATGTTGTACTCCGATAGTGAATGTGAGCGCGTTCCATCGCATATCTTAGTGAGAGTTCTTGTGGCTTCAGATAAGCAGTGTGTTTACTGTTCCAGTAACATTTAGCTTTGGTGTTGCGATTTTGCCAGTAGAGATAGACTCTACTGGCCGACAAGGGTTTACGTTCTTCTATTAGCTCAATGATAACATCACTGTCAGGATGGAGGTTGGGATTTAGATAACGTAACCCACTAGGTAATGATTCCCAGAGTTTTGGGTTTGGGGATTTCATTTATTATTTCTCCCCTTTAGTAATTTTGTCTGTGACGAGGCCATATAACAATAATGGCCAGAAGATAAAAATCCCAATTATGTGGCACCAATAAGCAATCCAGAAATCGTTTTTATGGCTTGGGTGAGGTTGATCAAAATCTAGGGTAATTATCAGAGTGATAAGAAATCCAAGATACCAAACGACACACAACCCACCCAGAAATTTAAGCACGAATAACAAACCTGCCATAGAGCCTCCTATATAGTCTACAGCAAGCGTAAGTAAGATGTCGCCGCTTCGTTAGCGTTACGCTTGACTGACATAATCGCCAAGCCCTTAACGAAGCCGACCCATTCTGTTTCAGTCAGCAACGATTTGACAGACATGATTTCCAATTGCTCAGCATTGAGCGGTTGTGGCTGGTCTTCAAACGCTTCGCAAACAATTGGCACCTTGCCATTTGCCATGTGCAGTTTAGCCCAATGTATCTTCATACCGTGAAAAGTCTCAGTTTGCTTCCCACAGATTCCACATGTATTCATATATGTATCTCCTTCAAACTCGCCCAATCATCTCCCACACTCACCTCTACACCAATCACCAACCCATCAGGACAGATCGTTGGATGAGTCAACACACTCGCAGGACGTTCCATAATTGCCTTCACAGTATGCACAGCCTCATCAACATACTCATTCGGGCAATCAAACACTAACGAATCATGAACCGTATTATTCAACCCATACTTCCTATCCAACCCTTCCTTCCGTAAATCAATCATCGCCTCCCGCACCTTTCCAAACGCCGCATTCGCCGGTAGAAAGGCAATCGCAGCTTCTGAGTCTCGCCCAGAATCGAGGCGGTTGTATTTAGTATTCCGAACAAACACCGACTGAAACCAACGAATCGCACCCCACGGAGAGATGAGGAACTTTTGTTGATGCGCCTTCTTTCTGATGTCTAATCGAAACGCCGCAGTGCGTGGAAAGAGACTATCGAGTAATTCAATCAGTTTCCCCGCTTCAGCCTGAGAGGAAAAAGATTCTATATTCATATCATACAACTTCTTTTTCCCAAGGCCGAAGCCGTATCCTAATATGCAATTTAATACCAAATGCCCTGAGACAGTGTAACAACGTCTCGGCCCTGCATTTACGATGTCATAGACTTTGGCAACTTTCTTTGGCCATTGCGTCCGGCTGTACTCTGCTGGTACTGCGCAACAATCTCCTCGCCTGTCATGCCCTTCTTCACTAATTTCATTGCCCAAGACTGTTCGTAAGGGCATTCCGTCCATTCCGATAGGGGGATCAACTCGCCTTTCCATGATACCTTCACCGTAATTCGTCGATTTTCCATCTGCCCCTTGCGCGTAGTCAGCCGTAGGTTCCCCGGTTCGTAATGTCCGTCGTTGTTCACCCGATCCAATTCCACCTTCAAATACGTTGGATGTGGTAGATGCTTCTCGACCCACAGAATGAATTCCTTGCGCGTCTGGAACTTGCACTGAATTCCCCGCCCGCCGTAATGAATGTAATTCGGATCGCTCGGATTGTTGCAGCGTTGCACAATCGCATCGTAACGCCTGCCCAATCTGCGTTGTGTCGGCGTCAGTCGTCTCTCCTCCCGCGCACAGTGGTCGCACCCACTCGAACGACCCTTCGTCAAACTCTCCATGCTCACCAACCCCGACCACTGACAAGTCAGGCATTGAACTTCTAAATACCGATAACCTTTCACGCGCACTACGTTCGAGGAGGTCACGATTACTCGTCCGAATTGCTGATCCTTGTAATTCGGTTCGATCAAGCGGGATGGCCTTGTCTTTCGCATAGAAGAGTGGAACGATTCTGCCGTCGTGAGTGACGACTTCGTGATCGGGTGTAGCGACAATTGTTTCATATTCGATTACTTCCTTTATCCCTAAACAAATTACACCATCGTGCGAAACCCATTCTACGCCGTCCCAAACTAGATCATCAGTTGTGACGGTTTCAATTGGCTTTAGTCCATTGTTCGTCAGGACTAAAGAACCTTCAGCAAGGCACGGCTTCGCTTTCTTATCCCGCACAAACTTTCGTTGTGGATCAGATTTGAACCAAGCGAAATACTCCAACATCTCCTCATCGCTCATCTCGATCAGCTTCCCAGACACTGCCTCTGGTAAATGTAACAAATGCGCTGCGACGAATGAGTGACAATCCAACCGAGCCAAGCGCATGTAGTCCGTATCACCCGCACAGAAGCCGAGTGTCAATGCGTGAGCAGATTTGTAATCAGCCTCAATAATCATTCGACCTGATGACGGCACAATGCACCTTCTAAATTCCTTAGCCAGTGCGCCGTGCTTAGGACAATTGCCCGTAATCAACGCCTTGCCATTTTGACGGACAATAATATTTCCTGCCGGGACTGTTACACAGTAGACAAATGTACCATTAGAATTAGGTACAGTTTTAACTGTTCTATTAGTGGTGAGCGAATATGGACGTAGCGAAACATTAGTTTGATAGTTCACTACAGAATTAGGATTGTCATTACTGTACTCCCTAATTTTTGCACGTTGTCCGGTTAGTAATGCTAGAATTTGCGCCCAATCCGCATTAGACCTAATCGAACTGCTATACATGCTCTGGCGCGAATAGCATCCATCCCAGAAATAAATTTCCTTTGCCAGAAATTCAAACTCTTCTCGTGCTAGTTTGAGTATCCAGGGACCAAAGAATTTTTTATCTGTAAGCCATTCAGGAATATCATCTCGCCAAATGTATATTTCTGTATGGCCCTTGGTACGATGGTTATAGACACGATAGGGTATGTTCAATCGTATCAACGTATTTGACAGCCGTTCAATCTTTCTATCCTTTCCAAATCTCCAACTAAGCGCACCTTCCTTGGTTATTGTTCCATCAGCTTGCAATGCAGCACAGACAACTAACTGATCTTTGGTTAGTGTGGATTGTTCTGCGCCAACATACCAGCCTGCATGGTATTGTCGATAATCTTCTGGGTAACTATGTGCAGGAACCTTTTTCCATACCCCAGTTTTTCGATGTTGCAGAAGACATTCATGATCTGGAGTCATGGTTATGTCTATCTGCTCATCAGTTGAGATAGTGACCAGATCGCCTTGATAGAACTGCTTTATTTTGTCGACTGGTCTTACGAATGAAATGTTGCCGTTTAGTTCGTATTGAGCCACTAAATCATCGTCCACCAAATTAGCAAATTCAATCCAGCCCCGATCAGTCAGAATTTCTACTGATCCAGGAAAGCAATTTTGAATATTTGGCCCGCGACTCGACAACTGCCATGTAGCTGGGGCGAAGGTGAAGGTGGTGTGAACTGCGCTATCTGCTGCTACTTTCCAGCCTTTGATGTAAGTAGTAATAACCTTCTGATGTCGGCGTAGTTCAAGAATACTCCCCAACACCACATCCCCAGTGCGTCTGGCTAGGCGTTCGAGTTCTTTCTTCGCGGTAGTTTCCTTACCTTCCAGACTTTTAGGAATGCTGTAGCCACCTTTCGGATTCCGTACCGCCATCACGCGAATGTAATCTTTCAACTGCTGGCTCGATCTGGGATTGAATGGAATGGGAATACACGGGCGAATTTCATCAGCGAATTCTTTCCATTGGAAAGTTGGGAATTCTACAGCAGCACGATTGATCAGTTCCTGCTGTAGCTCAGTCGGAATCTGCGCGAACTTCGTCAAGTGATCCTTCTTCTTCGCTATACCGATATTAGCCTTCGCCAAATACTCAGCACGCAGTGGTCGCAGCGCCTCTGGCCAGATCGTGTAGTCTTTATATTTATGCAATTCAGGCGGAATCAGTTCCTGAATGCGCTGTTCAAATTCAGCAACGATTGTTTCTTCTTGATTCTGAAAAGCATCGCGCTTATCCAAGTCAATCTTCATTCCGCGATTTTGCATATCACGAAGAATTGGATGGAAGTCGCGGACGAATTTCACATACGACTCCCACAAGCCCATACTTTTCAAGTCACTCGGCAACTGCGCCATGATCCGCTGCACAGCGTCCACATCCGCGCAACCATATAGCTCCGGCTCTCCCGCCGCCATCTGTTTCCACGGCCCCCACATGCCATAAAAACTTGCTACCCATTGGAGCGAAGCAGGAGAGTCTGGTTGGCTGTGATGCCACATCCAGAGGGTGTCGTCGTGTGCGCCGTTGATAACAAATCCATTGCGTTCGAGAATGGGCTGGTCGAAAATCCAGCCGTTATGGGCCGCCTTCGGATTTGGACTGGCGAGAATTTCTCGAATTCCCTCTAAAAACTCCCGCCGATAAGGGATAAACCAGCCAGTTCCAGGGGCCAGCGAAAACTGCACTGACTCAATCTGCGAATGCTCATAGGCTCGAAAGATGGCGTCTAAATCAGCCGAACCATCACCGCTATTCGATGAAGCATCCTCAGCTGACTCAGAGCCATCTTCGAGTATCTCTCCAGCCGCAGCTGGAAGGACGTTGCGAAAGTCATCGTCACTACGCATGATTGAGAGAAGTTTATCCTCCTCAACTCCAAGCGAGTGGCGACCAGTTTCGATGTCAAAGGCGATTAAGCGACTTTGATCCCCTTTAACTTCTCTAACGAGTTCGTCAAGTTCTGCCGCAGACCTAACAACTCGGTAATTGCCGCGCCCTGGGATGACAAGCGCGGAGTTGGAGGAGTTAGCGGCGTCGATGGCTTTTCTGATGTCGGCCTTGAAGACAGGGAAGTGTTGGTTTTCTCCTCGGAGAATGAACGACGGGTGGAATGTCCCAAGCACATAGCAGTTATACCTCTCTGACCAGACAAAGTACCCGCGTACTTTGAATGGTTTGAAATCCTTGCCAGTCATGCCGGTCAAGGTGCGGAAAGCGATGTCGCCTAAAGCTACGATAACTTTAGGTTTCGTTTCAGCAATGGTTTGTTCTAAATAAGGCAGACACTGACGAATGGCGCGATGCTCATAGTCTGTGCCTGCGAGTTTATTGTAACGTGGCTGTCCACGTAGGACGTTGGTGATGGAAAAGCTTGAACGATCGTAACCAAGCTCCCGCAGAGCACGCTCAAAAACAGAGCCAGCGGGAGCTTGTGGACGGAGCGGTAGACCTTCACGAAGTTCGTGCTCGCCGAGAGCTTCAGCGACGAAGAGGAGGGGAATTGCACCAGTGCCTTCGACGGTAGAAAAACCAGCGCAGAGGCGTTGGTCTGTCATGAAGCAGGTGGAGCAGGGTGAGTTGGGTGGTTTTGGGAGCATGTTGGGAGTTCCTCTTGTTGGCCTATAACTTACTTATGTAATGCTCAAGCGCCATGCGTCCTGCCCCTCTTTCGACAAGTTTGGCAGAATCGAAGACATCAGCAGAATAATCTTTTGGGTTTACTTTAACGGCTGTGAACAATGCGTTACGATTTTCCTTATCCAAGGGAGAAGCAACCCAATAGCCCCACCAGTCGGCAGTATCTGGAAATATCTGCCAATTGCACCATTGCAGTATCCAACTATTGTATTGATACTTGTCCGGAGTTGGAATTACGGCAGTAGCTATGGTACTGGTAGATGTAAGTGCTCTTGGTGCTTCCAGGAATATAGCAGTGATTCCCGCAGCCGCTAGAGCTTCGATGAATGCTCGTCTGTTCATATTATCCCACCTTTCTCCCGATAATAATCAAATCCCTCAATTGCGTCTCACTTAACCAATTGCGCTCATCAAGCTGATGCCTCAGCGCCCTAATCCAATTCATATCCGTAGCAGACAATTTCTCATTTCCCTCCAGCAACGCCAACAAGCGCCGAGCTTTGTCAACTCGCGCATCAATTGCAGCAGTACGTTGATGTTTTATGATCATAGTCATCGTTATTCCTCCCGACACTCTGGACAAATATCTCGACCCTCCGCACATTCCCAGCCTTCACGGGCTAACTCAGTATTCACATTTCGATCATCCCAACCACGAGAAGCCAAAGCGGTAAGTTCGATTTCAAGCGAAGTTCGGCAGCTATCGCACGTGACGATTATATACGCATCAGATTTCATAATCCTCCTCTGGCTCGGGTAGCATTGGCGCACTCAGAAAATCCTCTCTCAACCATTCAGGCTCTTCAGGAAGTTCGACAAATTCAGCCACTGATCTAACCAAAAAGCGATCTGGATGCGTTAGGGATGATGGAGTATCGTGAGAGATAATGCGATGGGTGTGGATGATAGTTGTCATAAAAACTTCCTCACCTTCTGATCAATCCTAACCTTCTTCGCCAACTCATCCACCGAGCCAACTACAATCAGACCTTCTGGTGATTTAACCCGACTCAGCGCAACATAAACCATTGCTGGATGGTAGAAGAAATTACTCCCAATATTCACAATCGCCTTATCCAAGGTCAACCCCTGACAGCGATGTACCGTCGAAGCATACGCCAAGCGCAAGGGGTAATACCGCAACTCTCCAGTAATCCACACCTGCCGCCGCACTCCAGGAACTCGCCCACGTGTAATACGTTCTTTGTTCTGATAAACATACGTTGGATCAGGCTCAGCCATTTGCCAGGTATAGCGTGTGATCTTCGGCAATAGAATTTTCGTGCCATTGCGGACCAATTCTAATTCAATCAAAGGCTCTGGAAGAAACGCATCGTCATTTGCTGAATCAAATGTACGAAAGCCTGTGATATGGGCCAAGTCACCATTTACATAACTAAACGTAGGATAGTCATTCGCCAGCAACATTACCAACGCGCCTACCTTTAGCGGCTGCATTGGCTCTACATACTTCCACTCACTCGGCGGATGCTTTCGACTTGTCCAACGCTCTGAAGTAATAACGAACAAATTACCAGCTAATTCATTTATCTTACTTCGATTGATCATATCCGCTTCTTTATTCGTGCCGACAATAATAGTCCAATCCTTATCCCCATCGTCTTTCAATGACGGCACAAACTTCACTCCAGCCTGCTGCAAGCGAATCGCCCCGCTTCGCCCATTGCCAGCGCGAATAAAGTTCAGCGCCGAGAGAAACATCTGATTGTCCTGCCGCCAAACTTTCGTGAGCTTAACGGTGGTTTTCTCAAACTTCTCCCAAACATCCGCCTCAAACGCCCAAGGTGTAGGCCACTTCTCTACCTGTCCTCTGGAATTAAACACTGGCGCACCAGAAATAACTTTCTCATCAGGCACTGGTGGGAGTTGTAACATGTCACCAATTAACATCAATCCTAACGGCGCAGCCGACGATCTGCTTGCATTGACTTCTTCAAGCGCCAACGCGATGTAGTCCAACGGTTCGTGGCCGAACATTGAAATCTCATCCAACATCAACCATTGGTAGCCGTTTGCTTTATGACGTGCTATGCGTTCGGTTAAAGCGCCGTCGTAGTAAGCCTGACGGATGGTTTCAGTGTTGCTGAATCCAAGTGCCGAGTGGACGGTGGTAGAGTTGAGATTCAACGCGGCAATACCAGTCGTCGCCAGCGGCAGACCATAGGATGGGTCTTCGGCGAGTTTTTGGCGGATTAGGTAACTCTTCCCTGTTCCTGCTGCGCCAGTTAGGAAGCAGGTTGGAGTACCTATGGTGTCGTAGGTTTCGTTTGGATAAGTTGGGAGCATGGTGTTATTCAATAACTGTCAAATTATCAGTCGACGCTTCAACAATCTCACCCCATTCCGATGAACGGAATGATACCAACTTACCGTTGCTAAATTTGAGCAGAATAAAGAAACGCTCAAGCAAAATTTCATCATATTCTTTATCAACCACTGAATAACGTGACACATTATTACGCATGCGCTCGCATTGATCATCTAAAGGCCGTAGATCATCGTTGAGTTTATATTCAGCCACAAAAGCCTCGACGACTAACGCTTCTCCAAATATTCTTTGCGCCATCAGCAGCACTTCATCACTACGTATAGCCAATAACTTAAGTCGTAACATCTCAATTCCCCCCAGGCGTAATAATCCTCGTCTTCCCAATATTCTGGCCCAACTGCGTATGCAAAATCATCTGCAATTCAAACGCAGTTGAGAGAAAGTCCACATACGATGGGCGAAAGGTTTGATCATTTTTCAGTTGCTCATATTCCTCCACCTTTGCTGGATTCAAGATCGTCCCAGGCGGAGCAACCATTACTTCTTCCATCGTACCTGCGACTAAGATGCGTAGCTTCGCAAGATACTCCACTATCGCGTCACCGAAGGGATTTTCTTGTAGTTCTTCTTGAATTATTTTCTCGTCTGGCCCCAGTATTTCTTCGTTCATTATTTCCCCAAAAAGGTTGGTGGGGAAAGTTATCCTCCCCCACCGTTCTTGCTAATAGATGAAAAACTCAAACTGTTTAACGAAAGAACACTGATTCGATCGAATCAGACAGGGGATCACCCTGATGTCACCGGCAGGACTTGAACCTGCGACCTTCTGGTTAAGGCAGCTGCTCTCCCACTGAGCTACGGTGACAAACAGGCTGGCCAAACACGATCACCAGCCTGTATGCCGCTCTATTGTTTTTCGAGTGTCTACCCAACGCGTGCTGGGCAGGTTGAGCGGCAGTTTGAATTGCGATTGCGTCCTGAGCTACGGCTTACTCAGGCAGTGCTCGGATTTCGACAGAGCTATCGGAGGAGTGCGCTCTTATTGATAACCCAGCGGCCCCGCTTCGTTGCCGTTCCTGAAAAGGTTCAGCCGTTCAAACCGGGAGGCGTAAGCCCTTCGCCTTGCGCCTTTCACTGGCTCACAATTAGGTGTACCGGCTTCGCAATCGCAAACTTAATAGGACTACTCCGTGATTGCAACGGATCAACGCAAAAGAGCTTCCAGGTCTAAAGTGCAATCTCCCCGGTCGGTGTCCCTTACGTCTTTACGGCTTACCCGATAGTCCATAAATGATGGCGATTGTCTTTATTCAAGTAACGCGAAGTAATCAGCTAGCGGTTTCGTCTAACGGCTTACGCCTCCCGCTCCAACGCATCCTGGAACCTCCCCAGGCAATCGCCATAACACAAACTGGTAACGGGTGTGGGAATCGAACCCACTTCATTCATGGTTATGAGCCATGCAAGATACCTTACCTCCCACCCGATACAAGACTAATCAACCTTCGGATTCTTCGTGAAGAATCGCTTGATCTTCCCCGCCGCCTTGATCGAGCACTCCTCCCCAGTTCGCGGATCGAGCCACATCACAACATCCGAATATGACCCGTCCTCATTCTGGGGAAAATCCGTCATCTGCTGCGGGTAACTCTTCGCCGCTTTCTTGTTCTCGCGGAAGAATTCCCAATCTGGAAGGTATTTCTCGCCCGACTTCCCGCGACCCTCCCAATCCAAATGTGCCGCACCTTCCGCGCCCGTGCCGATCAGATCAACAATATATTGCCGAATCTCACCAACGCTCTTCGGAATGGTCGTCGGATCATCAACCACCGACTTCAGCCAATTGCTCAGCGTCGTCGTGCCGTCCTTCCGCAGAATGGTATTGAGATTCAACCCTTGGAAAACCTTGCGCCCGCTGTACGCAAGCGGGTCCGTGTCGTTTTCTTCCAACGATTCCACAATCTCACCAATCAAGCGCACGATGAAATATGCTTGGCCATCATTCACATCCGAACGAACTTTCTCAGGTTCACGCGGATCATTGCCAATGGCGAAGCACTTGTCCAAGTCAGCCGCAACAAAGTCATAGCGCATGAGATAATCACCCGCAGGCGGCGGCGGCGGATAATTCCCGCCTTCTTCCGCTTCTTTGCTCAGGTCAACTTGACCTAACACATCCAAATCATCAACCACTGTTTCGGTATTCAATGAGTTAATCATAGTGTTCCTTTTTGTTCCTTTTGGTTATTGGGCCGGGGCTTGTGGCTCGATTGCTATAAGCCCAGTTTGGATATAACTCTCTTCGACCTCTTCGAGAGTCATGTGAAGATTGTTGTATAGATACGTATTGATATAACGCACAGCCTCAAACTGAGCCTCACGTCCAAGCTTACCTGCTAATATCTGTCTTCGCCGTCGTTGGGCGATAGCCGGACTAATCGGATCATGACCAAAACGTGCGATGAATTCGGATTCCACATACGCCTTGGCACGCTTACGCTGTGATGTATTTGAATTCAAATCAGCTGCTCTGCGCTTTCGCTTCGTCATTTATTACCTCCACTAAACCCGCCAACAGACGAACGTTATTCCACATCGCCAACGCTGTACCAACTGGATCAGAAGCCTTGCCATATTCAGTCCAATCTACAATCTCTGTCCCAATCCGAATTGCCGACGGCGGTATGAAGACTACTTCAGTCTCTGCGGGAAGGTCATAAACATCCTTCATAAACTGAACCAGCACAAACGCCCGATGAGCCTGTCGGATTGTTTCTTCACTCAGCACCATCACCTGCCTCCTTCCGCGTTTCCTCATACCATTCCAGCAACCGCACGATTCCCTTCGTATCATCCCCAGGGATCACCAAATACTTCTGCTCAAACAATTCATTCCATTCAGGCTTAGCTCGAATTCGCGCTTCTTGTTCTTCCGAAAATCGCAAAGTCGCTTGCCAATACGGGGCGCTAGTGGCGTCTCGGTGCGGTAGAAAATACGCACGATATTCTGAATCCACCACAACCTTCGGCGGTGTTCCCGGAATCGTTCGCCGCACGCTGTTGTTGGTCAGATGCAGTGTTTTAGCAAACATACTCGGCAATGACTTCGCCAATGCCTTCCCACTCGCAGCCGGGCCAGCTGCCGCCCGAATGTCCCGCTTGGCGTCGTCTTCAACTTCATAAGTGTGAGAAGTGAAGACTAACATCGGATTACCCGTAAGGCGTGTGATGAGTTGTTGAAAGTCTCGAATGGTATTGGTGATCGCTCGTTGGACATATTCATAATGCCGCAACATTGGCAGACCGAAGGTGTGTTTTGTGTTGGTATCGAGTTGAATGTCTTCGACTTCTGTGATGACATCTTTCTCGGTGAACGTTCGAGATTTCATCAGTAGCACCTGATGAATTTGATCGCAAATAAACTTCGTGCCTTCGACCACATACATCCCAACGTTGGAAATATCATTAGCTGCATGACTCGGCTCGATCATCGCTCCGTCTTCATCATACCACCAGCCTTGGGCGAGCAGTTTGAGCGTCGGTTGGATGTCTTCCCGACCTGAGATAGAAATGGCGTCGATAATTCCAGCGTCAATGAGATTTTGCAGTACATCAAATCCACCACCATCGGCGGAGATGTAGCGAGTTGTTTTGCCGGTGGTATCGTAAATCCATTTTGCCAAGCGCCCGACTTGACGCGTTTTGCCGGTGAAAAGCTCACCGTAGATTAAGAGAGTGTTGGCTTTACGAATGCCCGGGCGAATGATGCGTTTTGGTGTTGTTGGTTTGATCATTTGTTCCTTATCTAATATATGGCAAGTTACGCCACCTTCCCACCTCTCTGCACAAAGACAATATGTTCCTTAATTCCAGCTGTCTTCGGCTTGCCCTCAGCCAAGAACTCATCCAAAGCAATATCCTCCAATTTTGCAATCGGACGATACGCTTCCGCTTCAGATAGCTCACGTTCCTTCGGTGGCGCTACGACATTATCCGCAATCAGTTTTTCTACCGGTGTGCTCGGTGCGTATTCATCCAAGCCAAACTTCGCCATCGGATGACCTTGAGCATCCAAAATTACCGAAGTCAGCCTCTCCTGCCCTTCAGCTATGCGCTCCAGTGTTTGCTGCTGCCTCGACAACAACTCCGCCATCATTTCCATTGCTTTGTCGCTCATCTGTTCTCCTTGGTAAATCAACCCATTCAATCGGCAATCCATCTTGTGCATGCACCGACAGTAACGCATAACCTAAAGCCAAGGCTCCAGTACTGCGGCGGGCAGTGGCTACAACCTTATCACCATCATACAAAGTAACTTCCGCCTCAATCAATGGGAATGCTGGGCGTTTATGCGTAACAACTTCTTGAGTAACAATTTTAGTTATTCTCAACATTTATCTCCACTTCTCCAGGATGATTTGCAATTCGCCGAACGAATCCGACTTCTTCCGGTTGAGCTTCACCGGCTAACAAAGCCAAGCCTTTACCTTCATGACAAAGACCAATGAAGGGACAAGGCGAAGGATATGCGCAGAGCTTTCTACGTTTACCAAATTGACGATGGAACGCTCGGGTGATTTCACTTAGATTATGATCACCCGATAGTAATCCAAACCGTAGCGCATCTGCCTTAAATGCAACTTCAACCTCACGTTCTAAGGTTGTCAATATCCAACTATCAACATCCTCTTCTGTGCGCACTACAATATCCAACGGCACAACTCGCTGATCAACTACTTCAGGCCAGCGTGAGTTCAGCCGCTCCAACCACCGCGCAATACCAAGCTGTCCAACTTCCCAAATATTCTGCCGCCGAAAGCCTTTACCCAACCGCCCACCACCGGGCTTATCATAAAGCGGCTCAATCTGAGCATCAGATGGTGTCATACCATACTGAACATACGGTCGGATCAACGGCGAAGCAAAGCGATAGCGATTGTCGGTGTCTGAGCGTTTTTCATCCTTCAACAAATACAACCGCTGTTCCCCCGCAATTGGCTCGTTGTATTTATCCTCAGCCGCCAACGACTGCGCTAATCCTTGATCGTCATACTGCAATTGCCGTAGCGTGCGCGTGTCGAGCGTTTTAGCCGTCTTCAACTCAAACACATACAACATCCCATCCGACTTCGACCGCAGTACGCCGTCAAGCCGGGACATCATCACGACATCAGCGTTGATGTCACCTAAAATCGACGCCTCATCCAACAATCCCCGCTTCTCGGCCACCACACGCAACGACCACTCATGCTCAGTCTCAACGTCAACAACTTCGTAGTTTTCGGCAATCCAACTCAATCCACGCCGAGACAGATAAAACGCCCGAATCAGTGCCTCAACATGCGCCATACCTTCGGCAATCTCATACGGCGTCGCCGCTTCATCCAATTCTGCTGCCGGAGTTGGGAATAAGCGCAACTCCATTTCATCCAGTGATGAAAGTGGGTTGAACACCTGCTGCGGTATGATGGCTCCTACAGCCGCTTGATAAGCAGCAATTCCGCTTTGAATAGCCCCCTCAAGCCACGCATCAGAAGAATTGCCATAACCAAACTGTTGTAGATTGCGCAGCAAGTGCTCAACTCCTGCATGGACTCCAGTGCCGACGCTTAAAGCCACGTTGGGCTTTTGTGGCCGAAGTCCATGTACGTCACCACCTGTAGGGTGTTCATATTCCCACCAGCGTTTGGCGGGACAGGTGGCAGATTCAATGCGAGAACGGTCAGTTTTAATGATCATTTTTGTTTTGTCTTAGTTCCCTTAACTTATTCCGCAATTCCACCAAGCCGAACATAGCTATGTTTGCAACCGCTATCAACATAAGCACAATGAGGTATAGTAGAACCACCGATAGGCTGGCAGGAAAGAGTACATTGTCCAACAGCCATTCTAAACTATTCATACCACCACCCTATCCTCAAACGCCGCAGTGATCGCCGCCTTCACCACGCCAGCATTTGAATCATCCATCGGCACCAACGCACGCAGCCGCCAGAACCGGTAAGCCATTTCCTTATTCAACCTCAACAACACCTTTACCGACCCCTCACTTTTCGCCACTGCGGTCCACCACGCATCAAACTCCGGATCAGCCAACTGCTCATCCGAAATTGGCGTAACACTGCTCAGCGGGGCAACTTTTACATCCAATTCCATCGCAATTCTCCTCAAGTTGTATCGAATAGTATCAATCAGACTACATTTGATTCATATAGTCTCTCTAATTGTCTATATGATACCACCTGATACCCTCTGTGTCAATTTAATCCACCTATCATTCTCAACAAATCTGCAAAACGCTCAGATAGCCGATACGTTCTCCCGGATTTGGCCAAAATATCCACAGCATACATATCCTGTAACGCTCTACCCAACCCAGCTTCAGTCTTATACCCAGTCCAGGGTTTTATCTCCGCTGGTTGCATCTCAGTTTCTCCCGATAACTCAAACGCATCCAAAATCCATCGCCGCTCTGCTGGAATTGTATCCACGGCAACACGTCGAACTAGCTCCAATTCGGTTGCAGTAATTTCTTCCTTCCTGCGAAGCGCCGCCAGACCACGTGCGGCGTTGACCAGTTGCTGGCCAATTCTCCCAGGTGATTCGTCATTTAACTTATGTGAAGCTGTACCATCAGTGCGAGCCGGTTGATTTCGACTCATTGCAACCAATGAAGCTAAGGCAGGAATCTGAAAAGCATTCAACTCGTCAATTTCAGGACTACGCGGTGTTTGTAACTCACCCAATCCCAATTCAACATCACCATCAGCCAGCTTTCTTACCATCTCTCGAACTTGAGTATAGCGCTCAGTCTTTTGTTCATGGCTAAGACTATTCCCAATCGCCCGCAGTGCTAACTCTTCTCGATTCTCACCTTGCCGCCAACGTAAAGTCGCAAACCGCTCACCGCCTGGATTATTTCCAACCCATGCCTGCTCCCGACTCGGTGTGAGGGCAGTCACCAATGACAAATTCCCGCGCCATTCGATCTTTTTATCATTTCCAACCTCACGTTTGTGATGGCCATCAAACACCGCACGTAATTGGCCAGCCACTGTTCTAATCGTCAGCACATCTGCTTCGAGAAAGGTAGTGAAATCTGGAAAGATCAACATCCCTCTTGGGCCAATGCGATGTAACAACGAATTCATGTGCCCATTGCCACGGCCTTTCGACAAACCAGAGAGCAAAGTATTCACTCCCAACTCCCCTTGTAAATGGTGATCAGGACTAACTTCCGCCAATAGATTCATCAAGGCTTCAGTCTTACCCGACGACGAATCACCAATCAAATGCAACCACAAGGGTACAGCTAGATTCAACCGATACGCACCAAGAAACGCCAACAACCCAAGACAGGCTTCCAAATCAAACTGAAAGTACCATTCTTCCAACCGTCTTAAGATGTCAACAATTAACGCATCAGCTGCTGAATCCTGAAACTGATAAACACTCACCAGCGTGTGCAGGTCCATTGGTCTACGGAGAGGTAATGTGGGGAGTACCTCTCCGTTAGCGCTTGGCATAGAGCGACTCCGTTATTTATTCAATTGTTTCTTTGCCTTGGCGAGCCATTTGTAATTAGCTTCGGCCTCTTCTTGGGAAACTATACCAAAGGCCCAGTTTAGGGCCTGCTGAGCTACAAGGGGAATTTGTAATTCAGCGACTTGCATGACCTCAGCACGCTTGGGTGGCGGGTTGAGTTGTTTTTTCTCGGTCACAACCGCAGAACGGGTAGTACGTCCAGAACTCAACATACGGTTCAAGCGAGCGATCTGCATCTCGTGCGACATGGTTTGAAAATTCGCCACCAGAATAGCAGTCTCGCTAACTTGTCCACTCAAGATTGCGCGTTTGACTTGTGGCGCGAGTTTATTCAACGCCAACAAATCTGAAAACCGACTTTCACTTCTCCCCGTCGCCTCTCGTGCATGTCGCCTTGCCTCAGCCCATAGCTTCTTCGGCGCTTCCCACAGTGGATTCGGCTCACCGTCTGCACCCTTTGGGCGATGGGCTTCGACGAACGTTTCCATAAACACCGCAACTTTCCGCGCGAGTTCAAAGCGATCATCTTCCTGGCGAATTTCATTTTCTGAAATCATCCAGCGTAAAGTCTCAACCGGCGCTGGTGGTAATACCTCAGCCCGAATCAGCGGAATACCTGCGGCTATGGCCGCTTTAACCCGCCGTCGTCCGGCTACCACCAACAACCCGGCTGTCGAAGGCACAACTTGTACTTCCCCCCGCCAACCATGCTGACGCATTGACGCGACCAAACTTTGATCCGGCGGGCCTTCAACCCGTTTGTCGTAAAGCGGATGTTGTTTATCCGTAACGAGAAGTAATTCTGCCGGGGCTACTTCTAGTATGTTAATTTCTGCCGTCGTAGATTCGACGGTTTGCGCTGCTGACATAACTGCTCCTTTTGGGCAACTAAAATTGATATACCGACAGCGGTGGAGTGTAGCACCGCTGTCGGCAAGGTGTCCAGGGTTTAGTCTGTTGGAGGAGTGTCAGGGTCTGGCGCAGGGTCAACGAAGTCAAAGGAATTTCCTTCAGCTTCCCACCGCTGCCAGAAGCTAGCCCAGGTTTCGCCATCTTTGAATGAGCTACGAAATACCCAATTACGGTAAACATAGCGCTCACCCGTATTAAGAGGCTCTTTAGCTGTGTATTTCCGAATGACCTCCACCCGATTAACCCAGCTTTGAAAGGATTCATTATCATACCGCTGCTGGAAGTAATCACTAACCAGCGCACGCATCTCTAAGTTAGCTTGATTACGCTTCGGTAAATCGGGATTAAATACATCCCACTCCATCTGCGGATAAGCCGCCTGCCATTCCTTGCGCTCTTGCGCTTCACGCTGATAGCGGTCAACCGGCGTCTCATCCAAAGTATTTCCGCCGTAGAAGCTATGTACGTTATAGCTTCGTTGTCCCAGTGAACGCCAATCATACTCACCATATCCCCCACTCTGGCGGGAAGGATAAACCATTGTCGCATATTGCTTTCCCTCCGGGAGAGCCTCACGCAAGTCTGGATTTTCGCCAAATGGTCGCAGCACTGGTCGGATATTGCTAACCGCACCACACTCAGTTCGTTCAACCGCATGGAACCGTGAAAGATAACTCAATTGATGCGCTGGGCAATCGCCAATCTCTGTTTCAGCTTCCGGCACTTCCATGTGTGGTGTAGATATTCCTGGCCAGTCTTCCACAACTTCCATCGTTTCATTCTCTACTGGCGCGATCTTAAACTTCACTTCTCCCATCCGCCCACAGGGCAGGCGGACTTTTCCAACGGCGAGATAAGCAAAACCCAACATCGCGGATTCGGCAAAGTCCGACGAACCATTTTTCCTATCTCCCTTTGCCGTGTTGTACTTCGCCACGACGATCGAAATAGGAAAGCGGGGATTTAGCTCCTTCTCATCTGTACCCGAGAAGAACGCGCCCATTGAGTGATGAGAATGCAGAATACCCACAACCGAATTCCCGAAGTCAATTCCAGTTTTGATGTTCACCTCGGCACCAGAGCGTTCTTGTTCGGGAATATCAATATCCTGCACCCAGACCTGAAGTCCATCTTCCGAACGGCGTCCGTGCAGCGTGACAGCCCATTCAATAGATTCGTGTTCAGTCGCGTGCGCTAGGCTAGCAATGATGTCGGTTGGGATAAAAATAACGCCACGTGTTACCTGCGTAACAGCACAGTTATCTATCATCTGAGTACGAAACATCCCAGTAGGCTGCTCTGACGAACTCACCTGCGCTGGGAGTAGGATTTTACCCACTCCTTCTGGTGGCAGTTGCTCCTCCAATTCCCGATTATGTATCTCTATCGTCTCTACTGTCTCTGCAAGCCGAGCTTTCAATTTCTCATAGCTTTCGCGCACAATTTTCTGCACGCGTGGTCGTTTGTTTCGGCCCATCTAAACCTCCATCTGAAGGTCAGAGAATTTATCCCCCTTCAGCATTTTGAGAACGACTTCTGCTCCAGTTCCACCGGCCCGAAGCGACTGGGCAAATGACGGAATACGATCATAGCCCCCAGGTGCTTCATCAGGACCAAAGGGTAGACCGTTGGAAACCACAACGATGCCGTTGCCGTCATAGGACACGCGAATGACCGCCTTTGCAGTCGCACGCAAGGCTTCCCAAAGTAGACGGCGTGGGCCGAGGTCCATGTCGGTACAGTCAACGACAAGATCAGTTGGTGTGATTAGGTCTTGAACCATAGGTATCGTAAGACGATAAGGATAGGTTTTCGGCGGTTCTTCATTCAGAATCATTGCGATGAAGTCATAAAGCTGTTCTACTTTATACCGCGCCCGATCATAAACATACGGCAAGCGTTCGTGTCCGTGGCCACCTTCAAAGGTATCAGCGTCAAATATCATAATAGGCTGCTTCAACCGAGCGCGCGCCAATGCGGCAGTCAGCCAAAAACCCACGCCGCCCGCACCAATCACAACAATCCGGCGAAATTGTGACTCTTCTCGAAGTTTCGCCTCTTCTGCTGCATATTCTTCGACAGTTTTTAGTTCTTCATTGTTGGCCATCGTTTACCTCCGTTACCTCTGTTGGAACATGCTCCAGTTCTCTTGATTCAAAAGTGAGCACGTTATTACCGCGCGTAAGTTCTTCGCTGGTGGCGGTGATGCGATTATTTTGGGGATGAACTACAGTCATTTCCAAGTCGCGTGTCACACCACTCGGCCAGCCATATTTCAGGGGTTTGGGGTCTATACTGCGCCGATGCTCAGCTTTCAGCCTGACTCTATCACCAATCCAAAAACGCGTATTGGTGGGTCGGAAGATTTCCATGCCCGGTTTCAGTTGGACTTTAGTTAGCTTAGTGGTGAGAAATTCAGCCGTGATATTTCTTGTGGGATACCATACCTGCGTCAGTCCATCACCGTAGTAATAGCTCACGACACCAACATCCTCAATCAAATGCCCATGACGCAGAGCATTGTATTCAGTAACACGTGGAGGTGTGAGCAAATCTGGCAGTAGCTGTACCATTGTTCCAGGCATTTTCAACTCAAGTGTATTGCGTCGAGATTTTGGTGCAAGCTCATAACGTGAATTGAATTCTAGCTGATCCTCATCCGTCGCTTTCAGTCCTTCACGAAATAGCTTAATACGCTCAATTTCCGATCGCTGTGATTCAAACAACAAACACTCGTGTTGCGCCACATCCCGAAACCATAAGCCAACATCTACCAGAGCACTGGCCGGATTCAGGCCCAGAAATAACGCAGCTTCGATGGACGTATTTCTATTCCCCTTATCATCATAGCCCATACAAATAGAGCGGTTGTCATAAACATGCGGATGAACATACTTCCAAGTCTCTCGCGTACTGAATTCCAACTCACGTTGACCAGCAAATGCCCGTAGAACATAGCCATTGTCCTTGTCGAGAATATACGTCAAGTTGGTTTGAACAACCTCTTTACACGCCGGACAAACCAATTCTACGCCCGTATAAGCAATGTATCGCTTACCCAACCAGGGTTTACCAACATTTGCCTCCTGCGCTGCTTGCTCTACCTGTCGTCGGCGGTGTTCTAAAGTCATCAACTGGGCAAGCTTTCTCACGCGCTTATCCCGAATCAGCATCATTAACCTCCTTTCTGGCTTATTCAAATAAATGGAATCCATCTGGATTAAGCACCGCCTCACCAGAAGGTCGAAACCAAGTATTATCAATCTTGGCAATCAGTTGTTTGCCGTCCTGTGAAATACCAATCTTCATATCTCGGGGTGAATACTCAACCTCTGTGCTTCTGAGTAGTTGGTTAAAGATTTTAGTACTCAAGTCTTCCGTCAGCAGGTCATAGCGTATGGCAATGGCTAGTAATGCTCCCAATAATGAAATATCTGCCGGAGGATCAGCGGCAAGTTCTTGCGCGATATGGAACCCACTGGGAACAGCACTATGCCGCCGACTGCCAGGATCATTGGCAAAATAAACATCTCCGTGCCGCGTCTTTAAGCTCCCCTTAAAGCCGTCAGGAAGCTTGAGCAATTCCGCACGTTTGGTCGCATCTGTCACCGCAGAGTCGTAGGTCGCCGGATCAAATAACGCGGCTAACCAATCTCCCACCCTGCGGCGAAAAATCATGAAGTTTTCCGTATAGTGTTTAGCAAACTCTTTTTCAGCCCGCGTAAAAACAACAGGGGGCGCTGTCGCCCCCTGCACTTCGTCAACTGCTGATGCTGAATTAGAGCCTGCCACTGCTGCTGCTACGCTAGCAGAACGGCGTGCTGTAATTCTACGCATTGACTGTTCCTCCTGCCTTGGCGGTTTGAACCGGCACGACCTCACGCACCCGTGATGGGTCGATTTGATCTTGCAGTTCAGGCGCACCGTCACCGATGAAAGTCTTGCTGGTGCCGTCGGTGAATTCCACCTTCAACGCCTTGGCATCCGCGATGCCTTGCGTGCCCATCTTTTCGAGCATGACATCAATCAGCCGACGCTGTGTCTCCACAGTTTCGGTGATCGCGGCGGTCTGTTCGCCGACAACCTCAGTCAATTCCGCAATACGTTTCTTGATACCCATAAATCTCCTTTCCATTGCAATGGAAGTTTGTTGATGTTAGTCCTTCTAAGGTTCACTTTTGTTGACAGTCAACTAAAGCTGGAATCTGAAGGGAGGATTCCAAATCGCGGGAGCAGGAGTCGAACCTGCACGTTGGTCAATCGTTATGCGCTCCCAACTTTAGCGTCTACCAATTCCGCCATCCCGCGAAAATAAGTGGGGGCCATAACCGCACAATCTACCCCCACTTACTCCAGCCTAACGCGATTGTTAGGGCAGAGAACTAAAAGTCGATAAAACGAAAGTTGCGGTGGGTTGTCCCAGTCGGTTGCAGCTTCCAATGGTCGGGGTATTCCACCCATGCTTTTGTTTCGGACATTGTGTCTCCTTGGTTATTGATTACTGAATTGAGGTTCAGCGATAGAAAGTCAATTACAGTGCCCCCAATTTATTCAGTTGTGCTGTGCTTAACCTCACCTACCCACCGATACCCAACTCCTCGAACAGACTCGATCGCCTGCGTGCCAATTCCAATCTTCGCCAACTTCTTGCGCAGATAATTCACGTACACATCCACAATGTTCGATGATTCAACCACATCACCAAACACCACCGCATGCAGCTGCTCCCGCGTCACTGGCGCACCTTCAGCCAACATCAACTGAGCTAGCACTCGTGTCTCTTTAGGCCGCAGTTGAATCTCCGTCACCAAACCTGCGCTCGACGTATAGCGCAAAACATTGATCAGGCGATTCAAAATCACCTGTCCATTGTTCTCCGTAACCATCACCTGATTTTCGATGAAACGCAGCCGCTCAACTTCAAGCTTAGGTAAGGTCATTAGCTCTTCCATTTCGTTTCTCCTTTAGCGTTGTTATTTCAACCTCCAACATTTCCCAAGCATCCTCTTCCATCAGACGCCGGGCGATAGCTACTTCGGCCACCACAATCATCTCGCGCAATGCTTCATCACCTGTCACCATTTCAGCACCTCCCTCCTTCTCATTTACCACTTCTTCGTTGCCGCCGCCCAGCGGTCGGGCATTGGCGAAATCTGCACACGAATTTTCTTCGCTTTCGGCACCAAACGCCGCTTGATCGCTTGAACAGCTAACATCGCCATTTCTTCACACGACACATACGGCTGAGGCGTTTCGGGCTGAAACAGCTTGCCAAATAACTCCGCCAACTGGACCGTATCGCAGACAAAGCCGTATTGATCACGATCTTTGGCCTTGATCCAAATGTCACAGACAAAGCCATACACGGAAATGCCATGCGGCCCGCATTTCTCGTGATTCTCGATCATATTTCTAACTTCCAACGAACCTTCACGATGGAGTTGAATTACTTCAAGCATAGAGAACCTCCTTATTGGAATTGAAGTTTGAAGTTTTGGGTTGATGGGGATATTCAATAATTATCCACTCAATCAGACAGCCAGTCGTAATGATCTACCTTCTCTCAGATTACTCGGCAGCACTCCCGTTACTGAAACTGTCTGATTCAATGGATAATGAAAAAGGAAAAAAAAATAGGGTGGAGACTCTTTCAACCCTCCACCCATTGAGTAAGTTACAAGGAGGTTCATATTGCATTCGCGCAATACGAACGGAGGTAAGTCTATTTACGTTTCTTAATCAGCTTCGGCTTTTGCACCTCTGCTGTCTTCGTTGGGGCAACACTTGTTTGCGGCAACTGCGCACGTTCATTGCGATCAATCTGACGCTTCAATTCGTCGGCAATACTATCCCAACGCGATGTTTTACGCGTTTCAGCTTCAGCAGCCATTCTACGGCTTAATTTATCATCCATAGGTGAACTCCTTTTGAGTGTTTTGGGGGTTAAATCAAAAACAAAGTAAAAACAACACAGCCAATTTCCACCACTTGGAAATCCGAATCTTCTTCAGCATCCCGACCTCCTTAATGGCCAAATGCGATTAGCGCAAGTGCCCCTAGAAAGATGATGAAGAACACAAATCCACCACTACCCTTACGGCCAGTTGTAGTTGTGCCTTGCACCTTTGCGCCGCGTTTTGGTTTTGGTGGCGTCTGGCCATTCGGCACATGCCACGTTTTTTGTTTGCCCTTATCGTGTGTCCGATTGTACTGTCCCATAAGTCTCCTTTTATGGTTAATCACCTAACCTCATCCGGAATGCCCCATTGACCATTCCCGCAGGGGGTTGAAATTGGCCAGTCAACCCCTAGCGGCAAGTGTCTGGAGACGATTAGACACCCACAAAATCTAGTTCAACGCATTGCCTGCGGCGACTGCTTTATCGAAGTCATCGCGGGATTTCACGGAAGTCTGCAATCCTGAAAGCATTGAAAGCATCTGCAACAACATCGCTTTCTCTTCGCTTTCGGGCGAAGCAACCATTCCGATGTAAATCCCCTTTCGGCCTGTTTCCGCGTCATCATGCCGCTCGACGACGAATTCAATTTCGTCAGCGGTCAGCATCGAAATCCCCATACGGCACTTCTGGAGTGTATTACCAATGATTTCAAAATCCGCCAATTGTTCCGCTGGTACTTTGCTGTCAGTAAACAGCCCTTTGGTGGATTCATCCATTTCGAGTTCGTAATTCCCCAAACGTTCATCCTCACGCCCACAATGCCATTGGCGAATCGTGGCAATGCCATCTGTGACTTTGATCAATTGCGGTGGCGGAATATTCGGATCGAGCGTGTCAAGGTCCGTCGGACGCACCACAACCATCGCGCCTTCCGGGTACTCCATCAAGGCCAGCGCCTTTGCTGCCGCATCGACGACTTTGTTAATGATCGCGCTCGTGTCAGCTTCCATCTCTGCGCGGTGTTGGGCACGAGTGTGACCACACCCCAACACTTCAGAGTCTGAATCCGTTGAGTCTGCGGGTGTTTCTGCCTCAACGTTAGTCAGGTCCGTCAAAATTTCGTCTTCATTCTCAAACATAAAACCTCTCAAGTTGAGAGTTGATAACTATGAGAGGATCATTGCGCGTTTGCAATAACCTCCACCATTGGGAGACAGCATCTCCCGCAGGTGCAGATTACTGGATTACTTACCTAAGCCCAACCATTTTTGTACGTCGAAGATAGACGCTGAATTTATAGGTGCTGCTGTATCTACTTGGCACGCTGACATATCAAGCACGGTCATGTGCTGAGAATTAGGATTCTTCGATAAGATCGTAGCTATCTGCTCTATTACATCTTGAGAATCATAATCAATCTGTTCAGTTTCGACTTCAACAGTGCCCGAAAAATGAAACAACCTCCTTGCCATTTACTTAGACCTCCTCTCGGTTAATCTTCCAATCCATAATGTCATGCCGTCGAATCATCAACTGTTCGCCCTTATCAAACTGCATGATGAAGAACTGTGATTCTGGTTTAGACGTATACCAACGTATGAATCTACGCCATTCATACGAGCCAATCGGGCGTTTGAACCCAGAAATAGAAAACGTAACTACTACCCCCTTTTTCTGTGTTTATTCCGTTGATAATACTCAGCCTGCTTCGCCCCGCAGGCCAAACAACGTATCGTCTCTTTAGTCTGTGGCGCTTTGCCACACGCCAAACACAACCCTTTCTCCATCAACTCCGCGCGTCTTTTCGCTCTCTTTTCCGCCGCCTTCGCGCGACAAGCCACGCCAGACTTACCTCCAGGCAGGACTGGTTCTCGGCCATAACATTCTGGACAAAGACCCTGCGAGAGATATTTGTTCTCTAACTTCGTATTCGTCCTCACCACGTCCCTGAGATGCTTTGTACAGAACCATTTTGATTTTGCATCTAGCTCATCACCACAACGATAACAAACTTGATACTGCCTACGGAGGATTTGACGTTTTCTATATACCATAGCTTAGACAGGCCAGTAATAACTCCAATGCCCTAACAACTCTTCCATCGGAGCAAACTCTTTCCCCACCAATGGCAAATAAAACTCAGGCGCTTTACGCACCAGATTCGCCTGATGGGACAAATGAAACTCAGCCTTGCCAAACCAATATGGTTTAGGTGCAGTCGCAGTTCCAACACGTTTCATAAACACCGACAACAGATTGTCATTAAATCCACGCCAGCGCCATTCAACACACATCGCCATACCATACTCAGCAAGTGCCTCAGCATACCCACGCCACATATTGACAGCTGGATGATGCTGCCAGCCATAACTTGAATCACCAATCGCTAGATGTATCTGCATTGCTTCAACGCGCTGCTTGCCCAGGCGTTTGTTGTCGAGTAGTTGGGCTGACAGCAGAAAGTCTGGCACCGGAAGAAAGGTTTGCATAATCATCAAACTCCTGCAATAACTCCAATTCTGCCGCAGAAAGGTCGTTATTACTCGCCCTTTCACTTAAGCGCCGATGGATTGCAGCTAGACGCTGTTCAACTGTCTTTTCCATTTTTAATCGCTTTCTTGCCCCTAGCGCCCAGAATCAACAACAAAAAGGCAATAACCACCAAGTGCGGAAAGAATATTCCAAGAAAATCCATAAAACTACCTCCGAGAATGACTCAGACGCCGCTGAATCACTCCCGCAAATGGCTTATGGTTGCTCGTAGCGTGGTTCGTGCCATTGCGAATTTTGTATTTCCATTCTCCAGGCAGCATTGCGCGTCTGTGCGTCGTTGTAGAAGGCTAGAAAAGCTAGCACAACTATGATAAAGCAGGCGAAAATCGAGAGGCCACTTGGAGGTGGATTGTCAGGATCAGGCTTAGGCTGACCATAGTGAACATTACGTGGGCCGTAGCGTTTCATTCAATAACTCCTTTTAGTCGTTGTTGTGAGAGTTGATTTGATTTGATTTGCGCATTGGTTAATTAGAAGTAGAACCATGCACCACCACGACTCGGAAACCGACATTGAAGTTACGGTAGCCGGGCGCGTAGTTGAAACGACAGACGGCCCGCGCGCCGACACTGAAGCCGGCCCAAGAGCCGCCCCGCACCACCTTAGCACTTTTATCAGAATCGCTCGCATCCAGCCATTCCCAAACTAACCCACGCATATCATACAACCCATACTCATTGGGCATCTTTGTTGCCACCTGGG
>ERZ724522.126-NODE-126-length-45647-cov-6.922815_pt1 | contig 45647 bp, 50 predicted proteins | sample MGYA00376055_ERZ724522 | MGnify/ENA primary metagenome ERZ724522 (study PRJEB28724, sample SAMN07190884) | wastewater metagenome | isolation source: effluent of sewage treatment plant in Hong Hong | place: Hong Kong | collected 2016-03-17 ... | reverse complement strand
CGCCCCGGCGCCTCCCGCCGCGCCGCGCCCGTCACGGGCCAGCCGCAAGCGCGCCGACCTGGGCGTAGTCAATGCCGACGGCACCGTCGTCAAGCCGGCCGCAGCCGCGCCGAAGCCCGAGGCGCCTCCAGAGTCGACGTTCCTGTCGTGGCATGAACTGGATCTCACGCTAACCGACAAGCGGAAGCCTCACGCAAACCTCGACAACGTCGTGCGCATCCTCTCGAAGCACCCGGCTTGGAAGGATTCCATTTGGCTCGACGACTTTTCGCACCGCGTCATGTGCTCGGACAATGGCCGCGTCCACGAGTGGGGCGACGAGGACGACATTCGGCTGACGCTGTGGATACAGCGGGCGATCAGCATCCCGCTCCTGAAGGTCTCCACGGTGGCCGACGGGGTCAACGCCAGGGCGCGGGAGGCCAAGCGCAACCCGCTGCGGACGTGGCTCGATTCCCTGACGTGGGACGGGACCGAGCGCCTGAAATTCCTGTTCTGCGACGGGTTCGCCGCTGACCGCAACCAGTACACCGAGGCCGTTGGGCGCTGCTTCATGGTCTCGCTCGTGGCCCGCGCGCTCTGCGACAGCCCCGACGGCGTGAAGGTCGATACGGTGCCTGTACTCGAAGGCTCACAGGGCATCGGCAAGTCGACCGGGCTGGAGATACTGGGCGGCCCGTGGTACGCCGAGATGCACGAGGAAATCACAGGCAAGGATTTTCTCCAGGCGCTTGAGGGGAAATGGCTAGTGGAAATCTCCGAGCTTCATTCGTTCCGCCGCGCCGAGGTCGACCGGATCAAGGGCATCATTTCCTGCAAGGTCGACACGTACCGCAAGAGCTACGGCCGGCGGTCGGGCGACTATCCGCGGCGCTGCGTGTTCGTGGGAACGACGAATCGCGATGACTGGGTCGGGGACGACACTGGCGCGCGCCGGTTCTGGCCGATCGCGTGCCGCGAAACGAATCACGACTGGCTGCGCTCGAACCGCGAGCAGCTGTTTGCCGAGGCCGTCGCGCGGTTTCGCCGCTCGGAATCGTGGTGGGATATCCCAGACGAGGACGCCAAGCGCGAGCAGGAGGCCCGCCGGCAGGCCGATGCTTGGGAATCCATCGTTGCCAGGTTCGTCCACGAGCGGCCGGCCCGCGACCCGCAGGGCGGGACGACGTGGTATCCGCGGGATGCGCCGCTCGCCGAAACGACGACGGGCGAAGTGCTGGCCGACGCGATCGGGCTGCCCGAGTCGAAATGGTCACGGGGCGATCAGCTCCGCATTGCCGCCGCGTTGCGCCTGGCGGGCTATCTGCCGGGACGCGCTGCGGGACGGCGGTTCTGGACGTGGCGTGGGGATCGGCTCGGGACGGTTTCGCCGCTTGCGAATTCGGACAGCCAGCAGCCGCTGATTTGACCGGCGGGCCGCGCGGGCGGTTTCGCCGCTTGGGATCTGGCGCGAGTTCGCTGCCCCGCGAACAAAAAGGGCCCCTTGCGGGGCCCGGAGGTATGCCGGCGCGGCCGGGAGGGTCCGGGCCGGCGTGCTCGGTGGTCATGGTGCGCCGCCGGGGCGTGCGTGTCTAGGCCGCTGCCGCGCGCTGGGGGATCCCCAGCCGCGCCAGCTCAGAGCGGAGGCGGTCGGCGTCGGTCACGCCGTGAGTTTCAGCAGGGAGACCACGGCCTCGTAGCTGGTATGCGTCGTGGCAGGAGCGTCGCTAGCGGCCATGCCGCGGATCGCGCCGTGCCATTCGCCGTACTGAACGGTGACGTCGGCGCGTCCCGCGCGGTGCGCGGCCTCGGCCACGATAGCCCCGTCCGACCATGTCGGCAGGACGGCGAAAGGATCGCCGTTCACCAATACCCTACTCCTGTACACGCTGCCATTGGTCGTCATGGTCCTATCTCCTCTCTGTGGGGTCGGTCGGTCACGAGGCGACGGTCCAACGGTATCCGGTCCGCAGTGTGCGCTCGCCGCGCTCCACGTCCTGCCCCTCGGCGTCCCTGATTGTGTAGGTCCCGCAGCCTCCCGGCAGGCATCGGTCTACCTGCTTGCGCCCGAGTTGGCGCGCTTCGGCGCGCGTCTTGCAACGGCCGACCATGCCGAGGTCGGTGCTGTTGTCGCCAGCGTGCACGGTGTAGGTGGTCATGTATCTGTCTCCTGTGTGGGGCGTGTCTCGCAAGGGCTATGCGTAATGGCTGACATCCACGGCGCGGCCGTCCCAGAGTCGCGCCCATTCGTAACTTTCGATTCGGACGGTTGCGCCGCAGTGCGGACTGACTTGAACCTTGCGGCGGATCGTGTCGCCGTGCGAGCTGCCGAGAATCGGCGACGCGCGACCGGTCATGTCACCGCGCGGTTCCTCGTGATTGCGCAACGCCATCAGGCGCACGAATGCGCCGGGCCTGGCGTCGTTCTGCGCCTCGTAAAATGTGGCGTTCGTCTGGTCGTACCCCCATGACGAAACGAGGATGTCGCCGCGGTTGATATGCTCTTTGCGTTCGGTGTTCATGGTCTGTTGCTCCGTGTGTGTGTGGCGTCTACTGTCCAGCCGCTACGGCCTGCGCCGTCTGCAGGCTCCATGCGTTCCGGTATGCCTGCCAGGCGCCGACGGTCGGCGCCCAACGGAATCCGGCTTTCTTGAGGCGCGCTCTGATTTCCTCCGACGGCTTGCCGGGGAATATCAGCCGCACGCGGTTTGCCGGCGGATCATCTTCTAGCGTGATTCCGGCGGCCGTCTCAGTCGTCGTGACGGGCTGCGACTGTGCGGCCGCGATCTGTTCAATTCGCGCCTCGATGCGGCGGATATTGGCGCCGTTGTTCTTGAGTTCGTAATCAGCGAACCCGAGGCGCCCGCAAAAGTCCGGTTGTGTCGCGTTGATTGCAACCGTTCGGCTGAACCCTTCCGCTTGCAGCACGAGGGCGCAGCGATCCTGCCAGGTGTGCGCCGGGCCGTCTCCGGCTTTCATTTCGCGCCGAACAATGGCGTTGCATTTCCTCATGCGCTCTTGCCGTGCGCGCAACGCGTCGAGCTCTGCAGACAGCCGTTCGATTGCGTCAGCGTCGCCGCTCATGATCGGCCGCAGATCCGGCCGGAGGTTGCGGATCACGGCGCGACGCGCGCGGCCGGCCCATCCCAGCAGCTCGGACAGTCTGCGGCCCGCGATGTCGGCTTTCTTGTTCATGCGCGCGGCGGGAAAGCCGGACGGGCCGGCGATCCAGCTGGATACGAGGCCATGCCTAGAGTGCAGCCATTTTGCGGTGCGGGTCCGGTAGCCGGCCCTATACCGCGCGAATTCCTCGTCCAGCTTGTCGAGTGTGCCGCCCTTCGTGGCGTGCTGCTTGAACGTCTCGAAGTCGGCGGCGAGCGTGGCCGCGTAGTCTGCGGCATACGATGCCGCGCGGCGCTCTGGCGTCCAGGATGTCCCCGCAAATGCGTTTTCATAGGTCCGCTGCGGGATGTCGTCGAAGTATTCCGGGCGCGCGGGCGCCGCGGTGTCGGTCGTCGTGTCCATTTTCCTACTCCCGTCTGTTGTGTGTGTCCGGTTAGATCAAGGGCGCTTGCGCCGGCTGTGACTCTGGGGCCGCGAAGTTCCGCGGAGTGAGTCTGTACAATCGGCCCGTCGCGTCGTATCCGCGGAGCGGCTTGAGACTCGCGATTGTGACGCGCGCGGGCCGCGTTCCTGGTGCGAGTTCGACAGTCTGTCCGATTGCAAGCTGCTTCATGCTGCGCGCTTTTGCGGCTTTCGCCTCGTGATACTCGCGCACCCGTTCGCGCCACTGCCGCCCCCATTCGTTCGGAGGCTCGGGCACGAGATCCAGCAGCCTGCGGGGGCAATCAACCTCGCACGGGCCCATTGATTCCGTGATGTCTTTGTATCCCCACCCGGAATTGCAGCCGCCCCCTTGCAGCAGGAACAGACAGATATAGCGCGCGGTTTCGCCGCTTGGCGCCGTGTATTCCTTGACTGTCCACAAGTGATTGCCGACGGCGGCATGGTCCACGGTGCGATGGTGCGCCGGGTCCGTCGTCAGTTCCCGAATGATCGCGGCCCGGTCGTAGCGCGGGTCGCAGCGGAATGTCCATCCCATAACGTTCTCCCGTCTCTTATGTGGCGGCGGTAGTGCCTGCCCCGATGCGTCCCGGTCCGTCTGCCCGAGGCGCATGAGGGCGGGCGCTAATAGTTCGCGTCGGCCATGTTCCATGCTCGCGCGAAGTCCTGGCCGCGGAGGTCTGCGGCGGCTTTCGATTCGGCGTGGTACGCGGTGCGGCTCGACGGATACCAGGCGCAGGTGTCTCCGCGGTTGATCTTCTTGCCCGTCTGCGGGCACGTGGAATCAAAACGGGCAATGATGAATCGCGGGCTCTTGTCGGTGCAACGTCGCATGGTCGCTCTCCCGTTCGTTGTGGTTGACGGTCGGCCCGTCCCGATGCGCCGTCCTCCATCGGCGCATGAGGTCGGGTCTACGGTATGGCTGCAATCCTCCATCAGTAGCGGCGCGCGCGCCGCCAAATCATCTGCCCGCGCACTGTCACCATGCGGCCAGGCGGTTGCCTCAGGTCGGCGTACCGGATCAGGGCCCAGCGGACGCGCAGTGTGCGGATCGTGACTCGTAGTGTGCGGCTCATAACTGCCCGCGCTCCGCGAGGCTCGTCGTCTGGTCTCCGGCCACAACGATATGGTCCAGCAGTCGAATATCGACAAGGGCCAGCGCATCGCGCAGCCGGGCCGTGATGCGTTCATCGGCATGGCTCGGCTCGGCGTTCCCCGACGGATGGTTGTGCGCGAGGATCACGGCTGCGGCATTGTCGGCCAGGGCGGTCTTGACGACTTCGCGCGGGTGCACGCTCGCCCCGTCGATCGTTCCGCGGAACAGTTCATGCCAGCGAATGACGCGATTCCGATTGTCGAGCGTCAACATGCAAAACACTTCCGATTCCCGGCCCGCGAGCATCGGCACGAGATGCGCGCGAGTGTCGCGCGGCGATTGCAGCAGCGGCCCGCGCTTCGCGAGCGCTTCGGCGTGATAGGCCGCGGCGGCGCGTAAAATGGTGTCCCGGTCGGCTGCCATGTATCGGCCGCGGGGGCTCCGGATCATCAGGGCGTTTGTGTTCACGGTCGTCTCTCCCGGTTCTTGTGTGATGCTTGGCGCATCGTCGAGCGCACGCGCGGGCATGCGCTCGGGTTGCGTCATGCGGCGCCTTTCATTGCCCGCTCGCAGGCGATCTGCGCATCGCTTATCGCGCGGCGCATGGTCATGATGTCCGCGGCCGCGGCGGCGCGGTCGGTTACTCCATTCGGGTGCTTGCGCATGAATTCGCGGCGCGCCGCTGCGGTGGCTTCGTGGTAGGCGCGCTCTGCCGCGCGGTACGCTGCAATCCGTTCTTCGGGTGTGGATGGCATTGTCGTTCTCCAGGTCTGGTGTGTCCGTCCTATCGCCGGGAGGGAGTGTTTCATATTCTAGGACATGCTGGAACCTTAATCGCGCATCAGGGAAACCCTGAACGGCTGGCGCCTACCGGCTACGCTCCGGGGCGCTCATACGGTGAGCCACCCGGCGGCCGCAGCGGCCGCCGTCACCAGTAATCGGGGCTCGTGGGGTCGTCCGTCTCGGCTGCGGTCGGCGGCGTCTGCGCGGCGGGGACGTCGTCCTCGTCTATCTCGAGGGCGCGGGCGCGTGGGTCGGGTGGGGCGAGGCGGACATCTATGACGGTCGCGAGCAGTCGGGAGCGTGTGGCCTCGAGTCGGATCCGCCAGCAGTGCGCCTCGTCGGCCGTCCATGCGCCGGCGTCGATGCGGGACCGTTTCCAGGCGTGCCATGCCTGCCTGGCAGCCTCCACCCGGCGCCATTCCGGGCCGGCACGTGACACTGTGACGACGTGGCCGTGCTCTGGCCGCCAGTCGTACCGGCGGCGGCGGTCAACGTCGGAGCGTTTACCGGCGCCCAAGGCGGCGCGTTCTGCGCGTCGAGCTCTCACCGAGTCCATAGCATCGGCGGGCGGCGTCCAGTCGTCGGGGATCTGGCTGCGCTTGTCGGCGGCGCCGTATTTCTGGCGCAGGACGGTCAACAGGAACGCGGGGGCGTTCTTCCCTCCCGATTCCGGCCCGGAATAACGCCGCGGCTCGATCAGGAGCGCCAGCCGATCACGGCCCTGTCCGGAGTACCGCTTGCTGCCGTCGCGGCGGCACCAGTGCAGGAAGGCCATGTGTGCGGAGCGCGCAAACCCTGCAGCGGCTTCTTCTGACGACAGTACCATCAGCCACGGAACCCCGATTTGACGCTCATTCCAGCGGTAATTTGCGCGCCTTCCGACCTTCTCAATCGCGGTCATGTTACCTCCCATTCGAGCCCGAATCAGGCCCGCAGTGACGATCTCGACGTTGCAAAGTCGATATAACGTAATCGCGGCGACTTTGATCGTCAAGGAGAATGACCATCTGTGCAAAAACAAGCCGATTCCGAAAACTTTACAGTTTCGTCATAAGAGGTAAGGCGGATGTATATGGTATGTGTTACCGGGAGGTCTTATGGCGTTCCTAATGTGTGTGTGTTGTGTGTGTGTATTGTCATATAGTCATTTATAGAACCGCATCAACAACTTATCCACGACGACAGAGCCAGCGACAACCGCTTGCGACCGGGAGATCGTCACAGACAGCCAATCCCATACATGCACCGCAGCAAAAACACACAACAACCGTTGCAAAAAGAGGGGAGGGTTACGGCCGCCGCTCAGCTCCGCTGTCAACCGTCCGCGCGAACTAAGGTTTACAGCCGATGCGAACAATTCGTATTTGCCGCGCCGGCCCGTCCGTCAACATGCATCGAGGTCGTAGGTTGACAGCAAATGCGATCAGTTCTTATCTGCCGGCCCGATTCTGCGGGCTCCATGTAACGCGGCCCGCTTAGAATCCCGGTCTCGGGCCCGGATCGGTGCTAGGAAGTGAAACGCAGCGCGCATAACTCATTGATTCTCCACGCATAACCGCATCCTAGTGCGCATAATCACTATTATGTAAAGCCGGCATCGCAGCGCAGCACGGCGCCGGCCATGCCCGGCAGCGGCTGCCAGCGTCCCCATGCCGGGCTACTGCGGGCGGATCGGGGCTCGGGCCGCTCGCCAGACCGATCGGGCAACGGCCGGCGGGCGCGGCTCAGTCTCCGGCCGCAACCGATGGCCAGCCAGACCGATTCCAAGCCGGCCGCCTCGATTCCGCCAAGGTGGGTCCCCCCCCCCTATTGGCCGCAGTGCGTGGCTCGGGGGGCACCCCTCATCTCCAAATTCCAAAAAAAAAATTGGTGGAGAGTCGTGGTGACCTGTACTGGCTGCAGTGATCGTGCTGGTGTTTTTGTGCCACTGGTGGTATGAAGCCGGTGGTGTTTTATGCGGTGGTAATTGCCGGCCATGACGGACGATGCGAGCGCCAATGTGTTCACGCGGGTTGTTTTACGGCGGAGTTGATGACCGATGTTCACGCGGAAGGGGAGGTACGTCGTCACGAGGCTGCCTGGTGGGGTGGTTATCGGGTCCGCGACGACGTTGCTGGATGCCGCCGACTTGGCCATGGAAGATTCGAGAAGAGGCCCTGGGAAGTACCTTATCGAACAGCCGCCAGTCGAGGTTGACGTGAGCAAGGCGTATGGGGTGCAGCCGTTTGTTGTGGCGGCGCCGCCGGAGATCCCTGGTGAGTTATTCATTCTCGACGTCGGCGTGACGGATGCGTCGGCGGAGTGTGGTTTTGTCATGGGGGCGACGGCGTACCAGTGGTATCTGAACGGCGTGCCGTACCAGGTGACGGCGACGCCCTCCGTGTACATTTCCGGCCTGTCGGCCGAAACGGCGTACACCGTCCAGGTGGCGGCGCTGCGGGACGGGGTATCGAGCGCGGTGAGTTCGCCAGCGTCGTTCACGACGGCCGCGCTAGAGCCACCCGTGTGGCAGTCGGTGCCGGCGCAGGCGCTGACGGTTGGGGTGGTGTTCGATGTCGACCTTGCTGGCTATGTGAGTTCACCTGGGGGCGACACGCCGTCGCTATCGGTGGTGTCGGGGGCGTTGCCGGCCGGGCTGTCGATCGTCGGCGCGCGGATCACGGGGACGCCGACGACCGTCGAGACCCAGACGCCGGTGATCCGGGCGACGGCGGTGGGCGGCACGGCGGATAGCGCAGCGATCACGTTCGAGTCGCTTAATGCGGACACGACGGCACCGGATGCGCCGACGAATTTTGCGGCGACGCCGTATTCGCTGACGCAGGTGCGGTTGAGTTGGACGAATCCGGCGGACGACGCCACGGTCGCCGGCGAGCGAAAGAGCGGATTCCTCGGCATCGACGTGTACCGCGACGGCGTGAAGATCGATCGCGTGCTGGCGACAGCGGCGACGCCGGAAGAGTACCTGGCGGAGACGACCGTCACGGCGCTCTGGAAGGTTCGCAGCGTCGATCAGGCGTTCAACAAGGGCGCGTTCACGCCGGAGATCTCGGCGGGGCCGCTCGCGCAGTCGACGGCGCCGGGCGTGCCGGTGAGCGTCGCCGCGGCGCGGAATTCCTCGACCTCGGCTACCGTGACGTGGGCGGCTGGCAGTGGGCCAGCGCCGACGTCGTATCAGGTCTGGATGGCGCTGTCGCTGACCGGCACGTACTCGCAGGTTGCGACCGTGGCCGGCACGAGCCACACGCAGACGACAGGGTTCACCGGATCGCAGACGCCGTATTTCTACGTGGTGGCGGAGCGGAACGGCGAGTTGAGCGCCGCGAGCGCGAAGGCGAGCGCGGACGCTGGCACGCTGGGTCGGGTCGATGAGTTTGGTTTTGAGAAGACGACGTATCAGATCACGGATCCGTCGGCGCCAGGGTACGCGACCGAGCAGCCGACGTATTCTGTGGGATCTCTCACGAACAACGCCGGCACGACGGAGTTGGCGTGGTATCAGTGGGGGGGGCCGAATGCGTTCGGCAGTTACGACGCGTTCGATCACACCGGAGCCGACCCTGACAGGCAGTGTTACACCACGGCCAGCCCGATCCGATACGACGCCGGCGGGGTCGGGCGCGCGCAGCGAATGCGGCTGACGTTTCACACCGGCGCAGAGGATTTCCCGACGACGAACAACAGGTACTACGACAACGCGGTCTGGCACCGGAAAGGCGGATGGAACGCTGGCGACGCCGGCAGCCCGGACGAGCGGGCGCACCGCAACGAAGTGGCGATGACTGCGAACCGGCACATCTGCCCGATGTTCAGTGACGTGTGGATTGGAGCATCGTTTCTGATCCCGATTGCCGGGAACCCGTGGGGGGACTCGCCGAATCTGCCCAATTCGTTCTGGGCCGGCTGGCGCCATTTGATGCAGTTGCACCCGAAGACCGGGGGGAGAAATCCGGTCATCACGGTGTCACTGAACGGCGGCTGGCGCGGCATGAGATCGGCGCTCGACATACCGCACCCTGCGAACGGGCCGATTGTGGTGGCTTACATGCGTGGCAGCGACCTGTACGGGACGCTGTCGCAGTTGCCAGCCAAGACGAGCGCGGAGCATTTCCGGTGTGAGTGGGTTGCGCCTGTGGGTGGGCCGGCGGTCTCGCGTTACCGTGTATTCAGGTCGGTGCGCCCGACGGGTGAGTTTCATGCGGTAGGGCAGGACATCACCGCTGGCGTGGCATCGTCGCAGACGGGGATAGCGACGGGGTCGTCGACGACGGCCCACATGGGAGGGGTGATTCACAACGGGCAGTTCCGCGCGTATTACGGCGAGATCGACCTGGGTGCGAGCAGTGGCGGGATCTGGACCAGCACCTACGTCTACCTCCGTCCTGTCTACGCCGACAACAGCCTTGGCCCAGCATCGTTGATCTCTCCCGCACCGAGGGAATATCTGCAGATCGCAGGGCGGAGCTACGACTGTCCGCCGAATAGTTGCTGCCCACAGACGCAACAGTGCACACCGGACCAGGTGCTGTGTTGTCCGATGTTCGGAGATCCGGTTTTTGCGTACACCTTGCCTGGGATGAATCTGGCCGCGCTCGGCAACCACTGGACTGACGTGGTGATGAACTTCCGGATGTCGCCGCGCGACAACACCGGCTACCTGCAGGTGTGGGTGAACGATGAGGAAAAACTGTACGTGGCGCCGATTCCGATCGGCGAATACCTGCTCGAGCCGGGTTGGCCTAACGGGCAACACTATTGGCGCGCGGGCATGTACCACGGGCTCCTCAGTGCGACGCCGTCGTCTGAGAACGTGCCTCCTGACTGGCCCAAGAGGACCACGATCTACTTCGACGAGTTCAAGCAGGTGGTCAAGAGCGGAGGCAACGTCGGGCAGAAGGACGTGCTAGATAGCGGCTATCAGGCCGTGAAGCCGCGGGGAGTGCGCACGTAATGGCGATCACGCATCGATTCACCGGCACGGCGGCGAATGCGACTGACGGCGGCAGTCACACTCCGACACTCGGCGGCACGACGAATGCAGGCGACCTGATCCTGTGCGCGGTGACGCAGAAATCCTCGACGGACTACACGACGATCACGGCGAGCGGCTACACGCAGCTCTACGGCAAGACAAATGCAGGTGGCGGCGCGGTTGTCCTGCTCGGCAAGATCGCTGCCGGCAGTGATGCCGACCCGTCGATTAGCAGCAGCGACACCGGAAGCGGCCACACGATCATCTCGCAGTGCGCGGTGTTCGCCGGTACGCTCAACACCGTGGCCGGCATCATCGCGCACTCGAACAGCTCCGAAGGCACGGGCGGGACGAGCATCACCACGCCGACCTTGACGGTCTCGACCGACAATACGCTGATCGTGTACGTCGCTGGCAAGAACAACGACTGGAACGCCGAAAATCCGATCATCGGCGCGAGTGACGCGCTGACGGAACTCGGGCAGCCTGAGCGCACGTCGAGCGCGCAGGCCGGTCTGGTGTGGGCGTATCGCATCCAGACCACTGCGGCCAATGTCATGCCCGGCGAGGTGACGCTGACCGAGAACACGGCGAACAGCGAAGCGATTGCCGTGTCGATCAAGCCAGAGGCGACTGCCGGCCACCCTGCGGCACGACGAGGCGGCAGAAACATCATGGGCGCGGAAAATGTGAGGATCTACTGATGGCCAGCCATGTCTCGCACGCGGCGCTGCCGTACCCGATCAAGGGCGCACGCTACACCATCCCGGTGCCGTATCTTGATGCTGACGGAGATCCGACCGACCCGACGACGCCGGATACGGAAGTATCCATCGACGGCGCGGCATTTGCCGATTGCGCCGAGGAAGTGACAACGATCACCGGCTCGAACGGCGCGGGGTACATCACGCTCAGCGGCGCGGAGACGAACGGTTCGCTGGTGTTCGTCTGCGCGAAAGCCGCGTCCGGGCCGAAGGCGACGCTGGCGACGCTGGTGCCGCGGGTGATGCCGGCGATCCACAGTGGTACAGCACAGGCTGGCGGCGCAACATCAATCACTCTGCAGAACACCGCCAACGCGATCACAGGGTCTGCGTACAGTGGGCTCATCGTCAAGACGACAGGAGGCACTGGCGGCGGCGGCACGGGTGGCGCGAACAACCAGGCGCGAGTCATCACGGACTACAACGCCAGCACGTTCGTCGCGACGGTAGCTCCAGCGTGGGAGACGAATCCGTCCAGCGACACAACCTATGAGATCCTGCGACCTGATTCCGTCGGCTATCAGGCCGTCAATGTCGTGGCGTTCGGCGGCACGGCCGGGACGTTCGCGAGCGGCATCCCGCAGTCGTCGCTGACGACTTCCGCGATCAACTCGATCGCCGATCAGGTGTGGGACGAAGCCATGTCGGCCCACGTCGCGGGCGGATCCTTCGGCGCGACGCTGCAGGCGAACCACAGCGGCACGATGCAAGCCGGCAGCGCCGGAACGACCGCGGTGCTGGCGAGCGGCGCATCGTCCAGCGACGATTACTACAACAATTCGCTGCTGATGATCGTCGCCGGCACCGGCGCCGGGCAGTCGCAGTACATCAGCGATTACACCGGCTCGACTCGGACCGCGACGATGAACGGCACGTGGGTCACGACGCCGGACAACACCAGCGTCTACGCGATACTGCCCGGCGGTACGATCCCTGGTGCATCAGCGCCGAGTGCCGCGGACAATGCGGCGGCGGTCTGGAATGCGTTGACGGCGTCCTATGTCTCCGCGGGGAGCTTCGGCGAGCTGTTCAAGCCGATCCGTCGTAACACGGCGCAGGCCGGCACGGCCTCGTCGATCACGCTGGATGCGTCGGCCTCGGCTACGACGGACTTCTACAAGTACGCGATCTGCTACCTGCTGTCCGGCACCGGCGGTGGTCAGGCGCGGCAGGTGACGGCGTACAACGGCACGTCGAAGGTTGCCACGGTCGCTCCGGACTGGACCACGGCGCCGTCCAGCGATTCGGTGTTCGTGATTCTGCCGCTCGGCATCGACGCGGCGACCCTAGCCTCGATCGCGGATGCAGTGTGGGACGAGGCCCGCAGCGGTCACGCGACTGCCGGCAGCTTCGGTGAGTACGTCCTCGCGGATGCAGTGCGCATCAGTGGCGACGCTGTGGCTGCGGACAACCTCGAGTCGGCTACCGACGGCACCGGCTTCGGTTTCACCGGCTGCACGATGCCGACAGTCACGACGCTGACGGGGCACACGGCCCAGACCGGCGACGCATTTGCCCGCCTCGGCGCTCCCGCCGGCGCCAGCGTTTCGGCCGACATCGCGGCGGTCAAAGTCGACAGTGCGGCCATCCTTGAGGATACCGGCACGACGCTCGCGGCAGATATCACGGCGATTCTGGCCGATACGGGCACGGACGGCGTCGTGGTGGCGACGGCCAGCAAGGGCGGGTACGCACTGTCGAACGACGGCATCGACGCGCTGTATACGCGGCAGCTCACGGAGGCGTATGCCGCCGATGGTGCCGCGCCGACGGTCGCGCAGGCTCTGATGCAGATCCAGCAGATGCTGACGGAGTTCGGTATCAGTGGGACCACGATGACGGTCAAGAAACTCGATGGCACGACGACGGCGTTCACGCTGACGCTGGATGATGGGTCGGCGCCGACGGCGATCACGAGGGCAACCTAATGTCGATTGCTCTCGTCGTCACCCGCGGGTTCGGCAATGGCACGCTGGTCGGAGAAATCCGGCAGATCGTCGCGCGCGGGTACTTTGCGAGCAGCGTTGTGCCGATTCAGGTCGAGCAGTTGCCGAATCTGGCGGCGGGATCGGCGACGGGGTCGCACGCCTACGATCTCTCGGGCTACTTCACCGGGGAGACGTCGTTCTCGATCGATCCCGCCGTCGAGATCGGCTGGACGTTCAACACGGCGACGGGCGTGCTGACGTTCGACACGGATGCGGATGGCACGTTCGGACCGTACACGGTCACGGCGATCAATGGGACCGGCAGCACGCCGGGCAACACGTTCACGGTCAAGGTTTCTGCGGCAACTGTTCCGGCGTATCGCGGCTTGGGTAAGCGCGGCCTACGTCGGTATATGTGAGGGCAACATGGCAACTCTGGCAACCCAATCCCTGCTTGCGAACGCGTTGGCCTTCACTGGGGGCGTCGGCGTCAACGACAACGACGTCGTCGTGCAGACCGAGGACGTGTCCGGATATCGCGAGTTCAGCCTGCAGTCAACGGCCGGCGCGATGGATGTGCTGGTGTCGCTCGACGGCACGAATTACACCACGGCGCCGCTGTCGCTGATCGATCGCGGAGCAACCACGAGCGACCCGGTCATCGTGACGGCGGCGAATCGCAGTTACGCGTTTTTCGGCACGTTCCGGAAGGTCAAGGTGCTTCAGAACGGCGGGACGGCCGTAACGGCCGCGTGCCTGCTCTGCAGCAAGTGAGTCATGGCGAAGCCGAAAGACGATCGACCGACGACGTACACCGCGGAGCTCGGCGCCGAGGTCGCTGACCGGCACGCCGACGGCGCGTCGATCACGCAGATAGCGCAGGACGCGACCATGCCGACGCGCAAGACCATCCTGCTGTGGATCGGCGAGATTCAGGAATTCGCGGTGATGATGAATCAGGCGCGGGACGCCTACGTCGATGCCATCGCGGAGGAATGTCTGCAGATCGCGGATGACGAGACCGTCGAAATGACGACGACCATCGACGGGAACGGGCGGCGCTGGGAGCACGCCGACAAGAACGCCGTAAAGACTCGCCAGCTGAAGATCAGCACGCGTATGAAGCTGCTCGAAAAGTGGGCGCCGCATCGCTACGGCAACAAGAAGGCCGTTGAATTGTCCGGGCCTGGCGGCGGGCCGATCCAGTCGCAGCAGGCGCATCTGGTCGCAGTGACGCAGGCCGGGCAGGCGATGAGCGACAACGAACTCGTGCGGCGGATTTCGTTCGGGCTGGACCGGGTCAAGAGGCATGCGGCGCTGCCGGGCCACGCAATGAAGCTGCCGGCGCTCGAAGTTGGAAAGGGGTGACGCTGGTGTAATTGTTCCACGTGGAACATTGCGGCGGCATAATGGAGCGGATCATTGGCGTTGCAATCTCAGCAAAAAGCTACAGCACGGAGATAGACCATGAACATCCTCAAGTCCCTGTTCGGCCGACAGCTCGGCCTTGGCGTCGACGGCGAACTGATCGTCCCGTCCGGCAAGATCATTCTCGGCGAGCACGGCCGGCAGTCGTCTGTGGCGAGTCCACACCGCGTCGTCTGGTTCGACGACTTTCTTGGCGACGCACTGAACGTGCGCTGGAATGTCGTCGAGGGCACCGACTCGGCGACGTCCGATGCGGCGATCCTCGCTGGCGGTATCGGCGGCGTCCTGCGGTTCACGACGGGTGACGCGGGCACCGGCCTTGCGGCCGACCTGATCCAGTTGAACCTCGGCGTACTGCAGTGGCAGGCGTCGAATGGCGGCCTCGCCATCGAGGCGCGGTTCTCGCTGTCGCAGATCACCGAAGCGTATGCGTTCTTCGGGTTCACGGATGTCGCCACGCTCGAGGCGCCGATCGTTTCGGCGGCGTCGGCCGACACGCTGACCACGAACGCGACGGATGCGGTGGGCGTGATGTTCGACACGCGCATGACCACGGACAAGTGGTGGCTGGTCGGTGTGGCCGGCAATACCGACGCAACCGCGCAGAACAGCACCTACGCCCCCGTCGCGGACACCTACGAGGTGTGGCGCGTCGAAGTCAACTCCAGCGGCAAGGCGACGTTCTTCCGTAACGGCCTGCAGGTGGGCACGCAGATGAGCGGCGCGGTGACGGCGGCGGCTGACTTGGTGCCGACGATCGGCTTCGGAAAGCTGTCGACGGCATCGTCGATCACGGCCGATCTCGACTACATCATGGTCGAGATGAACCGCTGAGCGAGGCGTGAAATGAGCGCGGACGGTAGCCTGCCGGATGATCGCCTGACCGGCGACTTCGACAGCCTCTTGGCTGCCGTCCGCGCCATGTCGCCCGAGGACCGCGCCCGCATTGCGACGGACGCGATCGGCCTCACGGGCGGGCAGATATGGGTCTCGAACATCGGCCCGCAGACTGAGGCGTACTACTGCGAAGCCGACGAACTTCTGTACGGCGGTACTGCGGGGTGCGGCAAGACGGGGCTACTTTGCGGACTGTCGTTGACCGCGCATCGGCGCACGCTGTTTGTGCGCCGCACGAACAAGGAAGCCGCGAAGATCCGCTATGCCTACGAGGAAATCCTTGGGCATACGGAAGGATGGAATGGCCAAGACGACGTCTGGCGCATGCCCGACGGCCGCGTGATCCAAGTCGGCGGCTGCCAGCAGGAGGACGACAAGCAGAAGTACAAGGGCACGCCCTACGATCTTCACTGCGTCGGGCGCGGTACCCGCGTGCTGATGGGAGATGGTTCATATCGCGCCATAGAAACCCTGCGCGTCGGCGAGCGCGTGCAAACGCTTGAGGGCCCGCGGCGCATCCAGCGCGTCTATCCGATCCAGCGCAAGGAGGCCGTCGAGGTCACAGCAAGACGCGAGGACGGGGCCGTGATCGGCCGTCAGGTGCAGTCTTGTTCACACGCGCTTTTTTGCGAAACGGGATGGTTTTCGGCGGACGACCTGGTCGGCGCTTGTGCGTCCACGGAATCCCGAAGTGACGGCAGCATCGAATTATCGTTGCGTCGGCAATTTTCGTCGCTATTGACGCGTCTCGGACGCCGTACTCGCGGCTTTCTGCATACGGCCGAATCCGCTCTGCGGTCTGCGGGTCATCATGCCGGCTTGGCGATGCCCGCTTTCGGTGAGCAATCAATTCTGGAAACCTGTTCCGCAGCGTTTGGTGATGGACGCCAAGGGCCGCTGCGGCTTCCTTTATGGTCCGACAAATCAAGGATTGGCGGACCTGATGCGGAGTTATTTTCGCTAGGTTCGCAGCCCCGATCTCAAGCATGTGCATTGTCTGGTGCGCGCTTCGGGTCATTACCTGCAGGTTCGACGGATCGTTATTCGTCGTGCAGCGGTCGATATGGTGGACGCACTCGGCGATCTTCGGGTCTTTCGATCGTCGCAAGGGGCGGCCAGCGATGCTTTCTCCGACGAGGCGGTGCTGCGCGACCCACCCCCATCCGTTCGCCAGATGATGCGTCGGCGCGAACTCAAACACGTACCGACCGACAAGGCACGTATGCCCACCCTTATACGAGGGAAATTCGTCGAGTCGATGAATCCTGTTCGCTACACGTCGCGACATGGGAGGCTCGCCCTATTGGAGTGGTTGAGTTATTCGATCTGCAAGTCGAAGAAGTCAATCACTTCATAACAGAAAGCGGTTTCATTAACAAGAACTGCTTCGACGAACTCTGCGACTTCACTGAGACGCAGTACACGTTCATCATCGGTTGGAACCGCTCTGCGGACCCGAGCCAGCGATGCCGGGTCGTTGCTGCGTCGAACCCGCCGACGAAGCCGGAAGGCATGTGGATCGTCAAGTATTGGGCGCCGTGGCTCGACAAGAAGCACCCGCGCCCGGCGAAGCCCGGCGAGCTGCGGTGGTTCTTGGGCGGCGAGGAAGTCGACGGTCCAGGCCCCCATATGTTCGAGGGCAAGATGACGCGCGCCACAAGCCGCACGTTCATTCCCGGCAAGCTCTCCGACAATCCTGATCTCGCGCAGTCGAACTACGACGCGCGGCTCGCCTCGCAGCCCGAGGAACTGCGGCGCGCGTACCGCGATGGCATTTTCGACACGACGGTCAAGACGGACGCCTTCCAAGTCATCCCCACTGAGTGGGTGATGGCGGCATTTGAGCGGTGGTCGCCCGCGATTCCGTATGGCGTTCCGATGTCGGCGCTTGCCGCTGATATCGCCCAGGGCGGCGAGGACGACACGGTGCTGGCCTACCGTTATGGCGGCTGGTACGCGCCGCTCGTCACGAAGCCTGGCGCGGAAACGAAGGACGGCGCAAGCGTTGCTGGGCTCATCACGGCTCACCGGCGCAACCAGTGCGACGTCATCCTCGATATGACGGGCGGCTACGGCGGCGGCACCTACGAGGTCTTGAAGTCGAACGGCATCGAGGTCCGTTGCTTCCGCGGCTATGACACGTCTAGCCTGCGCAGCCGCGAGGGCCAGTACAAGTTCTTCAACGCCCGCGCGGCTGCGTACTGGAAGTTCCGCGAGGCGCTGGATCCGAATCAGGATGGCGGATCGCAGATCGCGCTGCCGGAAAGCCACGACCTGATGATTGATCTCGTCACGCCGAAGTGGGAGCTGACGCCGCAGGGCATCAAGATCACTCCGAAAGAGAAGATCGTCGAACTGCTGCGCCGTTCCACAGACAAGGGCGATGCCGTGGTGTCGTGCTGGACGGCAGGCCCGAAGGTTTACCGCGCCATGCTGGACGCGAATCTGCGCGAGCAAGGTATCGTCGGCCAGCCGTCGAAGATCGTCGATCTCGGCACGCGCCGGCAGGTCAGCATCGTTGGGTCGCGGCGGCACGGATAGGAGAAGGACAATGACGAAGCTGGTCAAGAAAAGCACGCGGCTCATCAAGAAGGCGGTCGGGACCGGCACGCTTGGCATCGTCGGCGACATGCCAGGGCACCGCGAAGGCAAGGCGGACAAAGCGGCTAGATTGAAGGCCGAAAGTCTTGCGGAGCGGGAAGCAACGACGCCCGTCATGCCGGACGAGGAAGCGCTGAGGCGCGCCGCGAGGCGCAGGCTGGCTGGTTCACTCGGGCGCACCGGCAGGGCATCCACGTTCCTGAGCGACCCATCTGAGGGCCTGTGATGGAGTCCGCCAGCATGGGACCGCATGGGCCGCCCTCGATGGACCCGAAGATGTTCATCGAGCACGCCGAACACTACTTTGGTCGGCGCGCCCCGATGATTCAGTTGTGGCAGGAGATTGCGCTGCACTTCTATCCGGAGCGCGCTGATTTCACTGGCAACACGCTCACCGGCAAGGACTACGCTTCAAACCTGACGACGAGTTATCCGCTGCTCGTCCGGCGTGAGCTTGGCAACGCGATTGCCGCGATGCTGCGCCCGCGCACGCAAGAGTGGTTCAAAATATCCATCGACGAGCCTGAGAGGCTTGACCGCGCCGGGCAAGCGTGGCTCGAACGCGCGACCGCGATCCAGCGGCGCGATATGTACGCGCGGTCCTCGCAGTTTGTGCGCGCCACGAAGGAAGGCGATCACGACTTCGCTACCTTCGGCCAAGCGCCCATCCAGATCAGCCGCGACTGGCGCACGGGATCGCTCGTGTATCAGACATGGCACCTGCGGGACGTGTGCTGGACCGAACAGCCGAACGGTGAGATCGGCGCGGTGTACCGCCGCTGGAAGGTCCCGCTGATGACCGGCCGGCAATACTTCGGGCCTAAGCTGTGCGCGCAGGCGCGGCACGAGACGAACCAATTCGCGGACTACGAGTTCCTGCACTGCGTCATGCCGGCTGCGGACTGCGACTGCATGGGCATGGCGATCAACCGACCGTGGCTGTCCGTATGGATCGACGTGCGCAACAAGCACGTCATCGAGGCCGTGCCGATGCCGACGCGCGGCTACATCATCCCGCGCTTTCAGACCATGTCCGGCTCGCAGTATGCGTTCTCGCCGGCCACTTGGGCAGGGCTGCCCGATGCGCGACTGCTGCAGGCGATGGCGCTCACGCTGTTGGAAGCCGGCGAAATGGCGGTGCGCCCGCCGATGGTTGCCACGAAGGACGTAATCAAGGGCACGATCGAACTGTTTTCTGGCGGCGTGACGTGGCTGGATCGCGAGTATGACGAACGCTTGGGCGATGCACTGCGGCCGATCACCCAAGATCGGACTGGCCTGCCGTTCGGACTGGAAATGACCCGCGACAGCCGTGAGATGCTGGCGCAGGCGTTCTATCTGAACAAGATTTCCCTGCCGCAGGTGGACAAGGAAATGACCGCCTACGAGGCGAACCAGCGCATGCAGGAGTACGTGCGCGGCGCGTTGCCGTTGTTCGAGCCCGCAGAGTCCGAATACAACGGTGCACTGTGCGAGGAAACCTTTGAGTTGGAAATGCGTGCGGGCCGGTTTGGCCCATACGAGGACATCCCGCAGTCGGTGCGCGGCGCCGAGACGCGGTTCGTCTTCGAGTCGCCGATCCACGACGCGCTTGAGCGCCAGAAGGGGCTGCGGTTCTCGGAGGCGCGCGAGATGATTCTTGGCGCCGCCGAACTTGACCGCTCGGCCGGGCTCATCATCGACGTGCGCCGCGCGCTGCGCGAGGCTCTGTCGGCCGTCGGTGTGCCGGCGGCGTGGCAGCGAGACGAGGACGAGGTTGAGCAGATGACTCAGGACATGGACGACGAGCAGGCCGACAACGCCGCGCTCCAGCAGGTCGCTGCGGGCGGTGAGGCGGCAGAACGTATGGGCAAGGGCATGAAGGCACTGGTGGACGCTGACGCCGCATGAAGCCTCCCAAGCAGCCGCAGCCGATTCCCGGTCCCGAACGGCAACCATGGAAACCGCCCGCGTACACGCCCGCGCAGGCCACGGCGATCCGCGCGCTCGCGCAAGGCCAAGCGACGGCCGAGCAGCAGGTCGAGGCACTGAAATTCATCGTCGAGGATGTCTGCGGGCTTTACGACTTGGAGTTTCGCCCAGGATCCGACGGCGTGCGCGATTCCGCGTTTGCGGGGGGCAAGCGGTTCGTCGGCCTTCAGATTGTGAAGTTGGTCAAGATCATCGTCAGAGACAGGAGCAAGCCCAATGAGCAACCCGACTGACGCCGGCAATGCCGGCGCGCCACCCGCCAACCCCTCTCCTCCCGGTTCGCCGGCTCCGGGCGCTGACCCGTCCAATCCCGCGGCCGTCACGGCTCCTGCGGGCGCGGGAACCCCTCCGGGATCAGCGCCCGGTGCTGGCACCCCTCCAGACGGCGGCACGTCGCCAGCGGGCGATAAGCCGGCGGACAAAGGGCCGTGGGGCGACAACTGGCGCGAGAATGCGGCCGGAGAGGACGGGGAAACGCTTAACCGACTGCGGCGGTATGCCAGCCCGAAGGACGTTGCCAAGGCGTTGCGCGAGGCCCAGGACAAGATTCGCTCCGGCGAACTCGCCGCGCCACTGCCGGAGAACGCAACCGAGGAACAGGTCAAGGAGTACCGGCAGCGGAACGGGGTCCCGGAGTCGCCGGCCGGCTACCTTGAGAAGCTGCCGGACGGACTAGTCATCGGCGAGGACGACAAGCCACTGTTCGAGGCGTTCGCTGGCGAACTCCACAAGCACCACATGAAGCCCGAGGTCGCACAAGGCATCCTCAAGTGGTATCAGGACTTGGTCCAAGCCGAGGACCATGCCAGAGTCGAGGCGGATGGCGCCCTCAAGACCGAGACCGAGAAGGCGCTGCGGGAAGAATGGGGCGGCGATTACCGGATCAACGTCAACGTTGTGAACGCCATGCTCGCCCAAGCGCCACAGGACGTGCAGGACATGCTGGCCGAGGCGCGCACGCCGGACGGCACGCCGATCAAGGGCACGGCGGCGTTTGCCCGCTGGCTGGCGGCGCTGGCCCGCGAGGTCAACCCCGTGGTCACGCTCTCTGGCGGCCGGACGGGCGATCCCATGCAGTCGATGCACGACGAGATCGCCGGCATCGAGAAGCTGATGCAGACAAACCCAAAGGACTACTACGGGAACCCGAAACATTCAGAACGGCTGGCCGAGCTGTATCGCATGCGCGAGTCCATGGCGCAGCGCAAGAGTGGTTGAAAAATACCAACAGTTGGGGTAGAACAGGGGCCGCGAGTTACCAGCGGCCCCTGTGGCCCAAACGCGGCCCCGCAAGGCATCCCCGCGTGACGATTGCAGGCTTCCCCGTTGCGGTGACGACAACACGAGTTGTTTCCACTTCAAACGGAGAAAGCCACCATGGCTGACACAGCACTTCAAACCGTATACCGCACGGAGTTCGTGAAGGGCTTCGAGCAGCGGCAGAGCCTGCTGCGCGATGTCTGCACGACGGAAGCGGTCATCAACGGCAATGCCGCCGTGTTCCTGGTCGCGGATTCTGGCGGTGAAACCGCCGTCACCCGCGGTGCCAATGGTCTCATCCCGGCCAAGGCCGACAACCTCACTCAAGTCACGGCGACGCTGAGCGAGTGGCACGATCTGCGCCGCAAGACGTCCTTCAACCTGTGGGCAGGGCAGGGCAATCAGCGCGCGATCATGCAGCAGAACAGCATGTCGGTCATCAACCGCAAGGTTGACGATCAGATCCTCACGGAACTCGCGACCGCGACGAATGACACGGGCGCGGCCGTTGCCGGCAGCGTGCAGCTCGCCATCAAGGCGAAGGTCATCCTCGGCAACAACAAGGTGCCGTGGGACGGCAATGTCACGTTCCTCGTCTCAGCGGGCTTCATGGGCTATCTGTCGCAGGCGCCCGAGTTCGCGACCGCGCAGTACGTGAACATGCGCCCGATGGAGTCTGGTGGTACGGCGTGGCGCGACACGCCCGCCGCGTACCGCTGGCAGAACATGCTCATCATCGAGCATCCGGCGCTCTCGCTCGGGACTGCGGCCGAGAAGTGCTACATGTTCCACAAGTCGGCGATCGGTCACGCGATCAACATGGACGGCCTGCAGGCGCTGGCCGACTACGACGCGGAGCAGGACTACTCGTGGGCACGCACGTCGGGATTCATGAGCGCGAAGTTGCTGCAGAACTCGGGCGTGGTCGTGGTCAATCACGACGGCTCGGCGTTTGCGGCGAGCTGATCGGCGGCGGTCTGAACTGACAACAGCGAGGAAATTCACATGTCTTACGCAACGACAAACCCGCCGGTCTGTGCCGTTCCCCGGATCGGCTCTGGCCCGGCGCTCTGGCTGTACGTCTCGGAGGATGTCCACACGGACGTTGACGAGGCGGACTACTTCTCGAATGGCCACGCGCTCGGCATGCGCGTCAACGACACGGTCATCGTGACCAAGTCGACGGCCACCATCGGCTGCACCATCCATACCGTGACGACGGTCACGGCGGGCGGCGCGGCAACGGTCGCAGCGGCGATCCTGTCGTGATGAAGGCGGGGCGGCTGGCAACAGCCGCCCCATCCACGCAACCCAAGGAGCACTATGCATGGCAACGCAGGTCAAGCCGAAGGCGCTGGCAGCGGACTTCAAGGAAGCCGCCGCAGCGCGCAACGAATGGCACATCGAAGTCGGCGATCACGTCACGGTCGACGATGTTCTGGCGCCGGATTTCTGGCGCGACGTGGCGATCAAACTGCGCGAGTGGGACCGCGTCGAGGTTCGCAGCGAGAGCGGCCGCTGGTTCGGTGAGTTCATCGTGCGCGGCGTCGGCCACCTGTACGCGAACGTCGTCCTGCTGCGCAAGAAGGAATTCGAGGACGCGATCCTGCCGAAGAATCTTGAGGACACGGGGTTCACGGTGCGGTTCGTCAAGACGAAGGGCCATCAGGTCATCCGCATCAGCGACAAGTCGGTGCTCAAGGAAGGTTTCGCGACGGCGGTTGAGGCCGCCAACTGGATCCTGTCGACGGTCAAGCCGGCGAAGTCTGCGGCGTGATCGTCACTGCGGGGCGTCATGACGGACAAGCTCTCGGTCTACAACGGCGCGCTTGGGCATTTGGGAGCGCGCTCCATTGCCTCACTGAGTGAGGCGCGGGAGTCACGCCGCGTACTGGACTGGGCGTGGGCGCGTGGCATCGTTGACCGCGCTCTCGCTGCGGGCATGTGGGACTGGGCGGCGCGATCCGTCATGGTCGACTACTCGGAGTCGATCGAGCCTGCGTTTGGTCTGGCACGCGCGTTCAACAAGCCAGAGGACCACGTGCGCACGCTGGCGGTGTGCAGCGACGAGTTCTTCAAGACGGCCATCCTGAACTACCAGAACGAGGGCGATTACTGGTACGCGGATGAGGACACTATCTACGTGCGGTACGTGTCGAATGGCGCCAGTTACGGCGCCGATTACGGCAAATGGCCGCCGAACTTCACTGCGTATGTGGAGCTTCTGCTGGCCGCCGACTGTGCAAAGAAGATCACTGGAGGGCGCAGTGATGGCGAGACGCTGCGCGAACAAGCGAGGGACATGCTGACGACGGCGAAGAATCTCGACGCCATGGAAGGGCCGTCGCTGCAAAAGCCGCTTGGCTCATGGACTCGGGCGCGATATGGCGGAGGCTCCAACCGCGACGATAGAGGGTCGCGAACCAATCTGATCGGGTAGCGCCGTGGCCAAGGAAAACACGGCGCACTTGGCTTTCAATCGCGGGATCATGAGCCGACTGGCCGGCGCCCGCATCGACCTGCAGAGGCAAGGGTTGTCTGCCGAGGTCCAGACCAACTGGATGCCGCGCGCCCTTGGTTCGATGATGTTGCGGCCAGGGTGGCAATACCTCGGCAGCACGGCATCTGACGCTGCCGCAAGAATGATCCCATTCGTATATGCCGCCGATGACACGGCGCTCATCGAGGTATCTGGCGCGTCAATTCGGTTCTGGATAGACGATGCCGTCATTGCGCGCCCATCTGTGGCGACAACCATCACGAACGGCACGTTTGATACCGATCTGACTGGCTGGACGGATGGCGACGAATCAGGAGCGACATCGGCGTGGGCTACTGGCGGCTATATGTCGCTCGCTGGCACCGGGACGGCGGCGGCGATTCGCACGCAAGCCGTTGCACCGAGCGGCGCAGATACCAACGTCGAGCACGCTATACGTGTTGTCGTCCTGCGCGGCCCGGTGACGCTGCGCGTCGGAAGCACCAGCGGCGGCGACGACTACATTGCGGAGACCAACCTTGGCGCAGGGACGCACTCGCTGGCGCTGACGCCGACTGGAACGTTCTATGTTCGGCTGCAGACGCGGACGAAGTATTCGGTCGTGGTTGAGTCGTGCACGATTGAGTCATCTGGTGCGGTCGCGTTGCCGTCGCCGTGGGCCGAAGCCGATCTTGATTTGCTGCGATGGGATTCTTCCGCAGACGTGGTCTATGTCGCGTGCCATGGCTACCAGCCGCGCAAGGTCGAGCGGCGTTCGGCGCGGTCATGGTCAATCGTCAAGTACGAGCCTGCGGATGGCCCGTTCCGGATCATGAACACGTCGCCGACGACGATCACGTCGAATGTACTGTCAGGCGACGGGACGCTGACTGCGTCGGCCCCATTGTTCAGGTCGACGCATGTCGGGGCATTGTTCAGGCATGAATCTAATGGCCAGACTGTTACCGCGACGATCACGGCCGAGAATTCGTTTACCAACTCTATTCGCGTGAGCGGCGTCGGCGGCCAGCGATCCTTTACGGTACAGATATCCGGAACATTCACCGCGACGGTTGTGTTGCAGTATTCGCTCGGCGTCGAGGGGACATGGGTCGACGACGCGACATCGTGGACGGCTGGGGCGACCATCGTCCACACGGACACACTCGACAACCAAGTGGTCTACTACCGTCTTGGGGTCAAGACCGGCGGGTTCACGTCCGGCCCGATCACTGCGACCCTGACGCACCAGTACGGCAGCATCACTGGGATCGCCAAGGTGACCGGATACACGTCATCGACCGTGGTGTCGGCCGTACTGTTGAGGGACTTCGGATCTACCGCATCGAGTGCGGACTGGTCGGAGGGCGCATGGTCTGAGTGGCGAGGTTATCCGTCCGCTGTGGCGCTGTTCGATGGGCGGCTCTGGTGGGCCGGCAAGGCGCGGATGTTCGGGTCCGTGTCCGATGGTTACGAGACGTTCGACGACGAAACAGAGGGTGACTCTGCGCCGATCAATCGGGCGTTTGGGTCCGGTCCAGTCGACAAGATCAACTGGATCATCGCGACAAATGAGATGTTCGTCGGCACGGCCAGCGCCGAAGTGCACGCACGCTCCAGCTCGCAGTCGGAAATGCTTACGCCGACCAACTTCAACCTGCGGAGTATTGGCACGCAGGGATCTGCCGGCGTCCGCGGCGACAGGATTGACGAACGCGGGGTATTCGTACAGCGCGGTGGTACGCGGCTATTTGACATCTCGTTCGACACGGAGATGCTGAAATACACATCGACCGACATGAACATGCTGACGCCAGACTTGAATGCCGCCGGCATCGTGAAAATAGCTGTGCAGCGAAAGCCTGACACGCGCGTCCATTGCTTGCGCGACGACGGCACTGTCTCGGTAGTTGTCAACGAGAAAGCAGAGAACGTCACGGCGTGGATCGAACTGGAGACATATGGCGATGTGGAAGATGTTGCCGTGCTTCCTGGTGAGGACGAGGACGCGGTCTACTACATTGTCAGCCGCGATGGCGGCCGGTACGTCGAGAAATGGGCGATGGAATCTGAGTGTGTCGGCGGCAGCCTGAACAAGCTCGCCGATTCGTTCGTTGCGCATTCAGGCGCACCAATATCCGCCTTGAGCGGACTGGACCACTTGGAAGGCCAGACCGTGGTGCGGTGGGGCGACGGCGCGGATCTCGGCACTGCGACGGTGGAAAGCGGGTCGGTGTCGCTTGGTGGCCATTACAACAACGTTGTCTGCGGGCTGTCCTATGAGGCGCGATGGAAGTCGATGCGCAAGGCGCTGGCGACGGCACTAGGCACGCCGCTCAACCAGCGACAGAGGATCATTTATCTCGGGCTCGTGCTGAAAGACACACACGCGCAAGGGCTTGAGTATGGCCCTGACTTCGACACGATGGACAACCTGCCACTGGTCGAGGAAGAAGCCGCTGTCGACGACGATGCCATTCACAGCGAGTATGCGGGCGACATGATCGAGTTCCCTGGCGACTGGACGACGGACGCGCGGTTCTGTCTGCGGGCGACGGCGCCGCGACCGGCGACGGTACTCGCGTGCGTGGCGACGGTCATCACGAACGAGCGGGGGACCGGATGAGCGCGATACTGATTTGCGAGCCGGCCGATGCGGCGGCGCTCACCGAGTTTTACGGCGAGTTGCCGGCCGAGACGACGCGGGCCGTGGTGGCGCGGCTCGACGGCCGCGTAGTTGGTGTCGTTGGCGTCGCGATTTCCGGCGGGTATGCGACGCTGTTCTCCGACACGAAGCCAGAACTCGCCCCATACCTGCGGTCGATGGTGATCCTGCGGGCCGTGCGCCGCAGCATTGACACTGCGAAGGGGCTCGGCTTGCCTGTATTGGCGTGGCCGTGTCTTGAGACTGGTGCGCGGCTGCTAGCGCGCGAGGGGTTCAGGTCGGATACGGCTGAGCGCGGGTGGTGGCGGCTTGATGGCGATCGCGTGAGAACCTGACGATGGGTAGCCTACTGAAAGCATATGGCCAAGTTCGGCAGGGGCGAGCTGCCAAGAAGTCCGCGTACTTTGAGGCGCGGCAGATGGAGCGCGACGCCATCGCTGCCGAGGCGGAATCTGGCGTTGAGGCTGGACTGTACCGCCGCGAAGGCCGGTATGCTAAGTCGCGCGCCGTAGCGGTTGCTGCCGCATCCGGCGCATCGGTGCGCGACCCAACCATGCTGAACCTGATGGCGAACCTAGAGGCCGAGTCCGAATACAGCGCACTCGCTGCGCTCTACTCCGGCAAGAGCGAAGCCACGAAGCTGCGGCTGGGCGCGCGGGCGCGGCGATCGGAGGGCCGCGCAGCCCGCACGGCCGGCTACCTGCAGGCGGCTGCGACGATCTTCGATGAAGCGATGGATCAACGCTAATGGCACGCATCCCTGACGTAACAGACCTGAGTAGCCGCCGAGTTCCGCGATCGGCCGGTGGTGTGGTTCGCAACCGTGCCGGCGAAATCTTCGGCCGTGCGCTGGAGGACGCTGGCGACACGATCGACCGGGCGCAGGACCGGCGGCGCGAACTGGATGATCGCCGCCAGATCGCCGAGGCCAAGCGCGACATCATCGTTGCCGACTCCGAGATCAGCGGCGAACTCGCGGCGGACGGCGACTACGCGACGCACGAGGCGCGCTATCGCAAGCGCATGGCGGACGCGCGTGCCACGGCGGCGCAGAAGATTCAACGCGGCGACGCGCGAGAGTTGTTCCTGCTGGACTCCGACGTGGACGTGGCTCGCGGCGTCGAGGCACTGCGCAAGCAGGTCGCCGTCAAGGACCGCGCGTTTCGGCAGCAGTCGCTGCAGAACGACATCGCGACGATCACCGATGCTGCGCTCAAAGAGCCTGACGAAGCCAAGCGCGCCACGTATCTGCAGACGCTGAACGAACGGCTGAAAGTCGAGCAGGACGCCGGCACGATCGACGCGGCCGACGCGGACGCCATGCGCCGCGAGGCATCCGCCCGCTATGCCGATGCTTGGCTGGACAGCCTGCCGCTCCGGGAACAAGTCGCTGTGCTTGAGAAGGGCAATGGCACGCCGGTCGAGTTCCTGCCGGAGCCGCTGCGGCTGCAGCGGTATGAGCAGGCGAAGGCGCGCTACAAGACCGAGGGCACGAACGACGCCGGCCGTGCGCTCGCCGACGCGCTGGTCGCCAAGCATGGCTACAACTTCGGCGCTGCGGTTGCCGAGGCGCGCAAGCACGAGGACACTGGCGTCTCCGACAACGCCATCGCGCGGATCAAGGAACGGCAGGTCTACGCGGAGCACCAGCGCGACCAAGCATACGAACAGGCGTATGACGACGCTCTCGCGTGGGTCAACGATGGAAAGCCATTCGAGGACATGCCGGAGCATATTCGTCGCCGACTGAAACCGTCGGTGCTGAATCAGTTCCGCAAGGCGGCCACGAAAACCGGCATGGCCGGCACGGCCGACGGCGATCGGCTGTACTCGTCGCTGTGGACCGAATCGCAGATGGCGCCGGAGAAGTTCCTTGGTCGCGATCTTGCCGACTATCACGCCGATCTGACTCAGTCGCAGCGCGACAAGATCGAAAGCCGGCGCGAGCGGCTAATGACCGGCGCCGACGATCCGGAGGCGCTGACGAGCGCAGAAAAGACCGACGTCAACGAGTGGGTGAAGGTCGTCGCGGGGCCGCGGAAAACGATCGGCAAAGCGGCAGAGGCATGGCAGACAACGGCCGATGACTTCCAGCGCGGCTACGTCGAGCGGCGCATGGACTTCATGCGCGAGAACGGCCGCCCACCGAATAAGGAACAGCGCGATCAGATCTTGCGCGGCATGTTGACGAAGGTGGTTCGTGACGGCGAGGCCACGCCGATCTACCGGGTGCGGCCAGACGAATACAGCGCACTCGACTTGTCTGGCGTCGTGGTGCCGGATGCGACGCGCCAGGAAATCATCAAGGCGATCGTGCGCGAGAACGTCAAGCGCAAGCGCAACGGCGCCAAGCCGCTGCCGCTCACCGACGCGTCCATCACGCGGCTCTACCTGCTGGACCAGGGCGCGCTGCGGCGTCCGACGGAGGCTGAGTGAGCCGCTTCGATGATCTGATCGCCGCGAGCCCGACTCTTGGCGACGATCTCGCCGAGGCGCAGGCAGGGCCGTCGGTGGTGCCACGATCGTCGCCAGTGCCGATCGTGCAGCGCACGCGCAAGGCGGACGAGCACGCCGAGATCCTGAGCCTCGCCGCCGAGACCGGCACCGACCCGCGGGTCGCAGAAGCCGCCCCCGAGGCGGTGCGCGAACGCGCTGACGTCAACCGCTACGATCAACTGATCGAGGACAGTCCCGGCCTCGCCGAGTGGCTGGCCGACTACGACAACGCGATCGTCGCGCAGGACGATCACGGCCCGCTGGCGCGCATCGAGTCGGCGTTCCGCGACATGCGCGAAGGCGCGTCGATCGGGTGGGAGCAAGGCAGCCTGCAGGACCCGGAGCATCCCGGCATGCAGGCCGCCTATGCGCGCCTGCTCGGCGACAAGACGCCGGAGAACGAACTGCAGTGGCGCGAGTGGAAGCGCCAGATGCAGCAGGCCAAGGCAAAGCCCGGCGCGGCGGCAAACATTGGACGCATTCCGGCCTATGGGCTACGGCAGGCCGAAACGTACCTGCGGGAATTCTCGCAGGGCGCGGCGCCCGCGATCGGCGCCGGCCTGCTGGCTGGCGCGGCGGCCCCTCTCGCCGTCCCGGCGATCGTGCCTGGGGCCCTATCTGCGGCCGGCGCGCTCGGCAAGGCGAATACGGCACTGTCCTCGTTCCAGCAGAACGCGGTCCTCGCCTTCGACGAGTTCCATGACTTCCGCGACGAGGCTGGTCAGCCGCTGCCCGAGGATCTGGCCCGCGCGGCCGCACTGGCAGTGGGCGCGATCAACGCATCGCTGGACATGGTGGGGTTGACGGCCGTCACGGGCGCCGTGCCGAAGCCGGCAATGACGCAGGAGGCCGTCAGGGCGGCCATGGTGCGGGCGCTGACGCGACCGACCTTCCGTAAGGCCCTGCTTGCCGCCTGGCAGCGGGCAGGCCGTGCGATGGCCGTAGAGGGCGCTACGGAAGGCACGCAGGAGCTTGTGCAGGTTTTCATGGGCGAACTCGCCAAGGGCGAGAGCGGACAGGTGTTCAAGGCGCCGGAAGCCGGCCAGATCATCAAGCGCACGTTGCAGGCGGTCGGCGAAGGCGCAGCCATCGCCGGGACGTTCGCGATCCCCGGCCAGGGCGCGCAGGTCGCCATCGACGTCGTCGACGTCCGCCGCGGGCAGGCGCGGCACGAGGCGATGAAGAAGATCGGCGAAGCCAAGAAAGAGTCCAAGACGGCCGGACGCGCGCCAGATCGCGTTTCGGACTACGTATCGAAGGTCGCGGCGGCCCAAGCCGGCGTCGATACGGTCGACATTCCGGCGCAGAAGTTCACAGAGTATTTCCAGTCGGTCGGGGCGGACCCGGAGGAAGCCGCGGGCGAAATGGGCGTCATGGCCGAGGCGTTTCGCAAGGCGCGGATCGAGGGCGGCGACATTACGGTTCCGATCGCCGCCTACGTCGAGAAGGTGTCCGGCACGCCGGCCGACGATGCACTGCTGCCGCATGCCCGAATCGGCGACGCGCCATCCTTTGCGGAGATCGAGGCTGAGCGCACCCGGATCATGGAGATCTTCGCCGAGGCGCAGGACTCGGCGTTCGGCGAGGGCAAGTCGGCCGACCCAACCGACGTCGCCTACCGGGACATCTACGGGCAGATCCTGTCATCCGAAAACGCGCCGCGCACGGCCGAGATCATCGCGACGCTGTGGCAGGAGCGGCTGCGGGCTCGCGCCGAACGACTGGGCGTTGCTCCGGCTGAGATCTGGGAGCGGCAGCGAGTCGAGATCGGCCGCAAGCTGCCCGAGGTTCTGACAAACCCGAACGCGGAGGTCATCGCTGAGATCGACGCGGACCTGGACCGGCTGCGTCGCGGCGACGTGCCCTCGCAGACCGAGATCTTCGGTCCGACGCTGGCCGAGTTCCTGATGTCGAAGGGCGGCATCCGGGATGAAGGCGGAGAACTGTCTGCGATGGATGCCGATAAGGCATTCGCCAGAATGCGCGGCATCTATGGTCTTGTGCATAGCAAGGGGATGCGGTTATCCGACGCAGCGGAACTGGCGGCCGAAAAGGGATATATCGACGTTGATGAACATGGGAAGTTTGACGACAATGATGTGCTAGAGGTACTGCGGGATGAGATTGCAGGAAATCCTCGCAGGTCACGAGAACGCGGCATGGGTGACGCCAAGGCCGAGAAGCGCGAGTCGCTGCTGGCACTGGCGGAGTTCTTGGACGAGAACAGCATCGACCTGTCGGCGCTGACGAACGCAGAGGCGCGCGCTGCGATCTCGGAGGCGTCGAAGGCGCAGCCGGCCGAGCGCGAATTCTTTCAGAAGGGCGATGGCTATCGGAATGCCCCTGATTCGTTGATGGGGTTTCGGCGATATGGTCCGCAACGTGGATTCGCGGAAACAAAATACCGCACGGTAGTGCCGGTACGCGTGACGTTCGATGATGGGATGTCGTTCGTCGACGCGATGAATGGCCTGAACAAGCCGCACGCAATGGAGCGCGCGCGGCGCAATTGGCCTGGGGCCGAGATAGCCGAAGCAACGCAAGCGGAACTTGACGCGGAGTTAGAGTCAGACAGGGAACTGCGCCAAGACTCCGGCCGCGTCACGCGCGGCAAGATCCGCTTCGGCAAGGACCGCAAGGGCCGGCGGCTGATCCGCATCGAGCTCCTGAAAGACGCCAACTTCTCGACGTTCATTCACGAGACGGGTCACGCCTTCCTTGAGGAAATGGCGATCGACGTCGCGTTGCTGCGGGAGAAAGACCCGGCCACGCTCACGCCGCAGCAGCAAAGGTACATCGCCGACTTCGAGGCGATGATGCGGTATCTCGGCGCCGATCCCGCGTCGACCGATATCCCGGTGGCCGCTCATGAAAAATTCGCGAAGTCGTTTGAGGCGTATGCACGCGAAGGCAAGGCGCCGTCAGCGGCACTGCAGCGAGCATTCAAGTGGTTCGCCAAATTCCTCACCCGCATCTACCGCACCATCAATGGGCTCGGCGTTGAACTGACGCCCGAGGTCCGCGCGATCATGGATCGCATGCTGGCGACGGACGAGGCCATCGAGTTCGCGCAGAACAAGCTCACGGCGTCGCCGATCTCGCCGGAGGTCGCCGCGCAGCTCGGCATGACGAACGAGCAGTACGCGACCTACATCGAGCGACGCCTGGCCGCGCGGGACGCCGCCGCCGAGGCGCTGTCGATCCCGGCAATCCGCGAGTATTTCAAGCGCCAGTCCGCGCAGTACCGCGCAGACCGCGAAGGCATCCGCGCCGAGGTTGAGCGCGAGACGGCCGATCTGCCGGTCTATCGCGCGATCCTGATGTTCACGCGCGGCCGAGCGCCGGCCGATGGCATGACGCCGTTCAAGATCGACCGCAAGGAGATCGTCGACCGCTACGGCGATCCGGGATGGGTCAACGACGTCAGCGGGCGCCGGCCGAACATTCCGATGCGGCTCATACACCTGAAGGCCATTGCGAAGCAGGGCGAGCGGACGCATGGGCTTCGCACGGCTGCGCAGGTTTTCGGGTTTGCCAGCGTCGACGCGATGGTCTCTGCGATCGTCGAGGCCAAGCCGTTTCAGGAGTACGTGAACGCGGAGACCGACCGCAGGCTGGCGGAACGCACGGCGGACCCGACTCGTGACGCGGCGGTCATCGACAGTGCGATTCGTGAGGTCATCGAGGACCGCGCCCAGGCCGTACTGTTCGAGGAACTGAGCATCCTGCAGGCCGGCGCGGGCCGTCGCGACTCGCTGATGTCCGCCGTGAAACTGTCGGCGCAGCAGGCGATCAGCGGCACAGTCGTCGGCAAGCTCGACCCACGGGCGTATCTGCGGCAGGCCGAACGCGCGGCGACGGACTTCAACCGCGCGATGCGCGACGGCGACATCGAACTCGCGCGGGCAGCGAAGTACCGTCAGATCGTCATGCAGGCACTCTACAAGGAAGCCGTGCACGCCAAGGATGAGGCGAAGATCGCCACGGGCATTCTGCGGGACGCGGCACGCAAGAAAGCCTTCGAGCGGCTGGCAAAGGCCGGCGTTCAATACGTCGAGGGCATGAAGGCGCTGCTGGCATCGGTGAGACTGGTCACGCTGAGCCAGAACGATCTCGCGATCCGGGCCCGGCTGCGCGCGTTCGCGCAGACCGTCGCGGAGTCCGGGGAAGCGATCACGATGTCGGAATCGACGCTGGCCGCCGTCGAGTCGGCCCGCGAGCGGACGATCCAGGAACTGACGGTCGCGGAACTGCGCGAGCTGCGCGACGACGTTCGGAACCTCGCGCACGTCGCCGGCCGGCAGGCGGCCATGATCCGGGCCGGCGAGGCGGTGGCGCTTGAGGAGGCCATCACGGCCGTTGTCGAGCGCGCCCGCGCCGGCAAGGGCGGCAAGGGGCCGCCGATTGCAGAGTCGTTCCAGTCCGGCGGTGCCGCCGCGCTGTCCGTACTGGCGCAGATGGGCATGTCGATCAAGGGCGCCGAGACGCTGGTCGAGTGGCTGGACGGCGGCGCGCAGGGGCCGTGGCACCAGTATTTCTACGATCTCGCGAACAAGGCCGAGTACGACCGCGAGACGATGCGCGAGCGCGTGCTGCGCCCGCTCATCGAACTGACGGCCGGCATGAAGCGGACGCGCCGCAGCGAACTCGCTGACCTGATCCAGATTGACGCGCTCGGCGTGGAACTGCCGCGCGCTGTGCTGATTTCGATGGCGCTGAACTTCGGCACGGAATCTAACCTCGATCGCGTTTTGAAAGGCGGCTTCCGCGACCCAGGTCGTCGCAACGAAGTGTTCCCTATCACGCAGGCCGCGGTCGACGAGATTACGGCCAAGCTCAACGAAGCCGACTGGCAGCAGATTCAGACGTTTTGGCAGACGCTGGAGGCAATCTGGCCGGAGATCCAAGCGTTTCAAGAGCGCATGGGCGGGCTCGTGCCGCCGCGACTGGAGGGGCGCACGATCCAGACGCCGTTCGGGCCGGTCCAAGGGAAATACTGGCCGGCGGTCTACGATCCGACCGCGACGCGGATGGGCGCCAAGCAGGAAGCCGACACGTCCACGGCGGTTGGGCAAATCCTCGGCAACCACGGCCGAGCAACGACGGGCCACAGCTTCCTGTTTGAGCGGTCGCGCGCTGCAGGCCCGCTGCTCTACGACTATGGCGCGATCCTCTCGCGGCATCTGGACGAGGTTTTGACGGACCTGACGCATCGCGAGTTCGTCATCCAGGCGACAAAGCTGCTGTCCGACCCGCGCGTGAAAACCGCCGTCGACGACTCCATTGGCGTCGCTGGGCGCAAGTCGCTGGAGTCGATGGTGGCGCGCACGATCCGTGCCGACCGCGAGATCGGCGACGCGGCGAACAAGGGCTGGAACAGCGCACTGGACTTCTTCCGGCGCAACACGATCGTCGCGGCGATGGGGTTCAAGCTCGGCATCGTGGCCGGTAACGTGATTCTTGCGCCGCTGCAGGCGGCCTCTAGGCTGGTTGGACGCGAGCGGAAACTGGCATTTGCGGCCGGTATAGCGCAGTTCTACCGGCATCCGGTCGAGAGCATGGCATTCGTGCGCGCGTCGTCGCCGATGATGGCGCACCGCGTCCAGAACATCGAGCACTCGTACCAGACCGTCATGCGCGATGTCGCCGGCAAGCACGATCTGCTGTCCGGAATCCAGCGCATTGCGATGTCCGTGCATCTGGGCGGCGACATGATCGTCACGCCCGGCATCTGGCTCGGCGAATATCGTCGCGCGCTTGAGTCTGGCGAGGCGGCCAGCCATGACGAGGCGGTACTGCTTGCCGATGCCATCATTCGCCAGTCGCAGACGGCCGGCGCTCCCAAGGATTTGTCGGCCTTTGAGGGGCAGGCATGGGCGCGGCGCTGGGGCGTGACGATGTTCTACGGCCCCATGCGCATCATGGGCAACAGGATCATGGACGCGGTCGGCCGGCGCGGCGTAGTCAAGACCTGGCCGGAAGCCTTCGGCGTGATGCTGTTGGCGTGGATCCTGCCGGCGATTCTCTGGGATGCCGTGACCGGCAAGGAAGTCGACGACGAGGACGACGACGGCAGCAAGGTCGACGATTTCGCGTTCCGTTGGGCCGTTGTGACGGCGGCCTACCCTGGGCTGACGGTGCCGATTCTGCGCGACGCCGTGAACGCCGCGCAGCGCGACGCGCTCGGCGAATACTCGCAGCCGCGCCTCACCCCGCTGGCCGACGCGATCTCGGCCGTGTGGCGTATGGGCAAGACGATCAAGAACGAAACGTCCGATGCCATCGAGGGCGAGGGCGTTGAGTGGGACAAGGTGGGCAAGTCGATCTTGCGGGGCACGGGCCCGCTGACCGGACTGCCGACCGGCCAGTTAGCAGTTTCAGGCGAATTTGTCTATGATGTCGCCGCTGGTGAATTTGAACCAGAAGGGGTAACGGACCTCTGGTATCTGTTCAAGCGGCGTCCCGAGCAGGAGTAGCTGCATGACGACGACGACCGATAGACTCAACGGGCTGACTACCTCGGTCGCTGTCAAGCCGCCGGTCAAGGCCGTCTCATCGGCGAATATGACACTGTCCGGCGAACAGACCATCAACGGGGTGGCGTGCGTTGCCGGCGACCGGGTGTTGGCCAAGGACCAGACTGCGACGACTGATAACGGGATCTGGATCGTCAGTACCGGCGCATGGACGCGGGCTACTGACTTCAACGGCGCTGGTGATGTCCGTTGCGGAACCCTTGTCGTCAGCAATACAGGGACGACGATCTACTATCGGGTGACGACCCCAGATCCGGTCGTCGTCGGGACCAGCGACATCACATTTGAAGCCGTCAGCGGATCCGTCACGCCGGCATCCCTCGGCGCAGTGCTCTACCCGCGCACCGACGCGGAGATCGCAGCCGGCGTCACGCCGACGTACTACCACTATGCACCGGGCAATGTGCTGCGCTACGGGGCTGACCCCACCGGCGCAGCGGAGTCCACGGCGGCATTTAGCGCTGCTTGGTTGGCGCACAAGTCCCTCTATGCCCCGGCCGGCACGTACCTGGTCGATACGCTGACACCTCCGGCACCACTCTATGAACGCACGCTGTATGGCGAGGGCCCTGGACGCACGTACCTGGTGCAGAAGACCGCCGATAACGATGTGATCGCACTCGGCTCCGGTGGCGCCACTGAGCACACCATCGAGTTGCGCGACTTCACGATTCAGGGCCTCGGCTCTGGAACCGGCAGCGGTGTGCGCATCCCGGCGAACGGTGCTGCGGTTCCGGGGAACTTCAAAATGTCGCGCATACGTATTCTCGACATGGGCGGGCGCGGCTTCTTCGACGAAGCGCCGGCGTTCTGCTCGGTAATTGATAACGTCCAAGTGGATAACTGCCTTGACCATGCCTTCGACACCGTGGGCGGCAACACCACACTGTTCATCCACTGTTATGCGCAGCGGGTGCCCACGGCGGGCAAAGCCGGCTATCGAATCCACGGCGGCACGCCGACACTGATCAACTGCAACGGCATCAACGCTGGTGACTACTGGGGGCTGTTCGGCGACCTGCTCGCAGAGGATGGCGAGGACCGGTACTGCGTGCCTACGCTGATCGGCTGCAACATCGAGGACTTCGCGACGGTCGGGCTGCGCAATAAGCGCAGCGGCGTGCACCTGATTAACACGACGTTTGTCGCACCGGCGACCGGCACGGTCAAGGCGCTGCTGGTCGACGGCGCCAACAATCGCGGCGTGCTCGATCACGGAAACGCCTTTAGCACGAAGGGGGCGTCCTGGGCGAACTCGCAGCCGATCCACACAGCGAGCACCGCGCCGCCGTTCAGCTCGGTGCACGCCTGGAGTGCGGCAACGCTGGAGTGGTACGACGACTCAACGGCCACCGAAAAGCAGATGTCGGCACTGTACAACACGGCCATTCTCTCCGGTCGATTTGCGCTTGCGCCGTGGGATCTCTATGTGCAATCACTGTTGCGGAATGCGTTCTCCGGCACCGCGACATTTGCCGCCGCAACTACTGTTGCCGTGTCCTTCGCCGCTGCGCAGCCCGACGCTAATTACGGGGTTGTGCTCGGCCCGACCGCGAATAAGACCTTCTGGGTCACCGCGAAGGGCGTCAACGGATTCACGTTGAACGCGAGCAGCACAAGCTCCGATGCGGTGGACTGGTTCGTCTACCGCGTCGGCTGACAGAGACACGCAGCCATGACCGTACCACACAGCGACTGCCCTTACGGCCCGATGCTCGGCGAGCATGGGGCGGAGATTCGCAACCTCAAGGATGACGTGCACGGTATCCGCAGCGATCAGGCCAAGATGCTGGAGTGCCTGTCGCGCATCGACAGGCGCCTCGCCGAGCAGTCCGGTGGCGCGAAGGCGTTGCTGTGGGTCGCAGGCGCGGCGGCGACCGTGGGCGGGCTCGTCAGCTCGTGGCTCGCGCCGTTCTTCCGGGGGCACTGATGTTTTCCCGGGCGTTCGACCTCGTCGTCGGGCTCGGACGGGCGGTCATGGAGGGCGTGCGATGGCTTATCGACTAGGAGTTAGATCGCGGATCAAGCTCATCGGCGTGCATCCGATGCTGTGCCGGATCGTGCGCGAGGCCGTCGCGATCACCGATCAGGATTTCGCGGTCGTCGACGGACTGCGCGGCGCGGATCAGCAGCGCGACTTGGTCGCACGCGGCGCGTCGCAGACCCTCAAGAGCAAGCACCTGCGGCAGCGCGACGGCTACGGCCACGCGGTCGACCTGGTGCCGGTTGTGGGCGGCGTGGCGCGATGGGAATGGCCGCTGATCTACCCGGTGGCGCGGGCGATGTGGACCGTCGCGCACCGCTACGGCACGGCCATGACCTGGGGCGGTGTGTGGGACAGGCAGTTCCTCGACCTGTCGCCGGCGGCCATCGAGATTGAGGTAGAGCACTACGTGCAGCGCCGGCGCAAGCTCGGCCGGTCGGCCTTCATCGACGGCCCGCATTACCAGTTGGAGGGCGAGCTGTGACCGACGCACCGAACCTGTGGATCTGCGCGGCGCTGGTCGCGGCCGGCGTACTGTTTCACTTCCTGACCAAACTTGCGGAACTGGAGGCCACCGGCCGCGTCATCTCGCCGTGGACCTACTGGCGGCAGCATCCCTACACGTCGGCCATTGTGATCGTCGCGGCGTACCTCGTCATGGCGCTGCAAGCCGCCATCGGCGAACTGTCCTACTCGGCGGCGATCCTGACCGGCATCGCCAGCAATTCGCTCGGCGATAAGCTGCGGGCGCGGGCGGAAGCGCGAGCCGACGCCACGTTGAGCAAGGTGTAGCGTGCCCCTCCCGCCGCTCGACCCGCTCGGACAGGCCATGGCGGCCTACCGCGAGCGCGAGCGGCACGACATCGACTGGCACGACACGCCCCTCGGTCGCTACTACGCCGGCTGCCGCCGCAAGCTGCACCCGCCGCGCGGCGCGCAGGACCGGCCAGCCGTCCATCCCGAGCACCTGAGGAGACGCCCATGATCCGCCTGTTCCTCGGCCTGTGGTTGACGGTCGTCTTGGGCTCGCTCGGCTACGGGTACGTCGTCGAGCTGCTGAACGACATCCGCCGAGGCCCGCCGTGATTGGCTGGCTACTCGCGAGACCTCGCCTGGCGCTCTACGGGCTCGCAGGAGCGGCGCTGCTGGCCGGGGGCATCACCGCATGGGTGCAGGTCTCCCGTTGGCGCAGCGCCTACGTCGCGCTGCCGGCGGTGGCGGCTGCGCGGGACGCCGCAATCGCGGCGCGGCAGCGGTCGGAGCGCGCCGTACTCGACCAAGTGGCCCACAACCAAGAGATCGAACGTGAACTCACCGATCGTTTCGTCGCTGCCGATGCTCGTGCTCGCGACCTCGCTCGCCGGCTGCTGCAAGCCGGCCGTCCGGCCCGACCCGTCTGTCCCGCGCCTGCCGCCGCCAGCCCAGACGATGGAGCCGGCCGAGAGCCCGACGACGGCGGAGCGCTTGAGGCGGCTGTTGGGGATCATCTGGCCGCCTGCGATCGCGACGCCGCCCGGCTGACCGGCCTGCAGGCCTACGTGCGGGCGCTGCCGCAGCGGTGCGTGGTCGCTGGCGAGTAACTGGCGAGAGGCCCCGCGCAAGGCATTGTTCTGACGATCGTCACTCGTCGTCGTTCGCTGGCCTAAGTGGCTGAAAGGTCGCGAGTAGCTCGCCCTTGACATGGAAGGGGTCACAGGTTCGATCCCTGTCGCGCCCACCAATAACTTCAACGACTTGCGTTTCACGTGGAACCGGCACTGGCCAGTAACTGGTCAGCCACGGCGGGCTGATTCCCCGCAACAGCCGCTCGATCGCATCCGCCGAGGCCCGCATGTACTCCGGTCGATAGTGGGCATAGCGCTCCGTGACCGGCCCGCCGGCCCGGTGCCCCAGCAGGCCCAGCACATCCCACTCCGGCACGTCCTCCCGTCTCAGCCACGTCGCCACCGCCTTGCGGATCCCGTAGGTGCTGCCCGCGACGCCCGCCCGCCTCAGCAACCTGTCCATCGTCATACGGTGACGGCTCAGCGCCTTCCCACGCCACTGCACCACGGGGCCCAGGCCGCGCCGGTCCTTGAGCCACCGCACCAGCACGCCCGGCAGGGGGACGGTCGGCCGCCGCTTCGTCGTCTCCCGGCGGCCGGGTTCGGCCAGGTGCACGATGCCAGCCTCGAGGTCGATGCGGTCCCAGGTGAGCGCGAGAACCGCCGAGGGCCGCGCTGCGGTGCCGATCAGCAGCGACAGCAACATCCGCTCATGGTCGAGCCGCGCGGCCGCGCAGAGCGCTCTCAATTCGTCCTGCGTGAGTGGCCGTGCGCCTTCCTGCTTCGGCACCTCGAGCTTGAGGACGGCCGGCACGCGCGTGATCTCCTGCCGGTCGTAGGCGCGCTGCAGCGCTGCCCGCACAACGCCCAGGTACCGGCGAATGGTGGCAGCGGCCAGATTGTCCTTGCGGAGCGCGGCGACGAACACTTCCTGCCGGCCGATGGTGAGGTCGGCGACCGGCAACAGGGGCCACTGTTCCGTGACGTGGCGGATCGTCTGCTTGATGGCGTCCGGGCTGAATCGGGTCTGGCCATGGGTCAGCCAGTACCGGACGACCACGGCCTCGACGGTCAGGTCGCGGGCGTCTCGCTCCGGCTGGTCACCGGTGAGGACCGCGCGTGCGAGGGCTTTGTCGGCGAGGCGGCGATCTCGCAGGCCAGTCGATGAGCGGCTGACGCGTCCAGTGGCTGGATCGTAGCGGTGGACGTACCAGATGCTGCCGCGGGCCTTGAGGTAGTAGCGCATTCGCGATCCCTGAGATAGGCCTCGATGTGCTCGGGCTTGTAGCGGATCTTACCGCCCACGGACGTGTACGCGATCCGGCGGGCGCGTCGCTCGCGGGCGAGCGTCTCCTGGTGGACGCCGAGTTGCCGGGCGACTTCGTCCTCGGTGTAGACCGTCGGCAGGATGGCGATCTCGCGCATCAGCCATCGAACCCCAGCAGCGGCGGCACATGGCCCGTTGCGTAGGCTTGCGCGATCAGCGGACGCGCGTGCTCGCTCATCGTCTTGCCGCCGGGCAGTACGATGTGCGCCATGAATTCGTCCTCGAACTCGGCGATTCCAGACTCGACCGCTTCCAGTTTCGCCTTGATGACGAGGGCCAGCGCTCGCCAGCGGGAGCGGATTTCCTGATCGTAGGCTGTGCGAGCCTGTATCTCGGTTCGCGCGACCTCGCGCGCCCATCCGCGAGTGCGGGTCGTGTGCGTAAATCGCTTCTCATCGGCGCGCGGGAACGGCAGCAAGAAGCGCACGTTGCGGCCGTGACAGATGAAGGCGATTGCCGCCGCTTCCGGCTTGATCGCATACATGAATTGACTGGCGCCGTAGCGCACGAGAAGCCGCTCGATCTCGGCCCGCGACTTCTCCGGCGCAACCGTCGTCTGCTTCGCGAATTTCGTCACATCCCCTCCTTCTGCGCTGCGTCGATGGCGGCGTCAAGTTCAGCGCCGCTGAGCCGTATGAAGCAGTGCGGCACAGGCCCCGACAAGTTACGCCAGTGGCGATACCGCGCCGCGTCCTGCTCCGCCGCCGCGACGCGCGCCTGTAACCTGACAATCTCGCAGTACGGGCACAGCGGTCCAAGCGTGCACGGCGAAGGGTGCTCTCCTTGTGCAGCTCTTTCCCATGCCTCGACGCGCGCGAGAAGGGCGTCGCGTTCGGTGCACGCTGATTTCCATAGGTGCATCGCTTTTTCGAATTCCTCCCGCAGATGCACGACGACGTAGGCGGGGTGCCCGAGCCGCCACAGTTCCTCACCGAACGCTTCCCGCAGCGCTGCCGTGGCTCGCGTCCGTTCGTCCGTCAGCCGCTCGACTTCGGCGCGCAGGCGGGCGAGTTCTGTAGCCTGTTCGGCCGCGATGGCGACGTGCCGCTCGATGTCGTGCTGCAGCCGTTCGAGTTCGTTTCGCTCGCTCACGCCAATCCCTCCTTCTCCAACTGCGCGAGGACGGCGCGGGCGGCGTCGAACCACGCAGGTCGTGCAGACTTCGGCGCGTCACGCATCGGTGCTGCCCATGTCGTTGCCGCGCGCAGCGCCTCGGCCGTCGTGCGCAGGCGGGCTACGAGCGCCGCATTCCGGTTGCTTTGGTAGCGGAGTTCGCCCTCGTTCGAGAAGTCGAATACACCCTCAAGCTGGCACGTCTCAGGCCACGCCGCGATCTGGTCTGCGATGCTCACTTCGCGTTCTCCTTCTCGCACTGCGCACGGATGACTTGTTGAAGATCACCAGCGAGCCTAGAAGCGTGGCACTCACGACAGACTTTCTTGCGCCTCGCAAAGCAGCCCTCGTTGCGATCCGGCACGGCCGCCGGTCGTTCTCTACAGACGACGCACATGCGCGGTTGACGAGCCATCACCCCTCCGATGCGCGGCGTGCGCGCTCGATGATGCTGCGTAGTTCTGTCCACTCGACGTTGCGGCTGTTGTACTGCTGCGCTTCTGCTGCCAGCGCCTCCGCGAAGGTGGGGCGGGCGGGAGCGGTGTAGTAGCCTGTCGTATCGGCGTAAGTCCCGGCGGGAGCCTCGTCCTTGTAGAACTCGGCTACGTCATGCGCTCCGCGGGTAGGAAACTTCGGACGCATCTTCCGCGCACGCTCGACCGTGGCGCGCAGCTCGTCGAGGTTGATGATGTCGAGTTCTGGGTGCCCCTCGCAGATGCTTGTGCCGTTCAGCCTCCACCATCGGCATTCGCCGGAGATTTGCGCCGATCCATTGTCCAGCGTGTAGACCGGCACTTCCGCCCCATCGCGGCAGACGGCCACCACGAACTCATTGTTCTCGTCCAAGGCGGGGATTGGTTTGTTCATTTGACTACCTCGTCGTAGTTTCGGATAGCGGCGCACAGCGGAGACCCGCAGTTGTCTTCCGCGCGGCACCCGAACCCTTCTTTTTTCGCCATCTTCATCATCGCCCGCGCCGCGAGCAGTTCGCGGGCCATGTCGGGCGTGAGAGCGATGAGGCGAGCATTGGCGGCAGGGCCGTCGAGTTCCGTGTCGCCAAGGTTTTCGCAGATACGATTGGAGTAGCTTGCGTTGCTGATTCCGTTGCGGCGCTCGGGCCAACCGTGCACCTGCACGGATTCGCTGCCGCACACTCTGTTGTACGCGTGCCCGCCGCCGGGCTCGTAATGCCACGGCCCCGGCGTCGCTTCCGCGAGCAAATTCCGCAATTCATCATCACTTACCTTCGGCATCATCGTTCTCCCGGAATCGCGCGTTCAAGAGCGGCGAGGGCGCAGTCGCCCATATGCGTGCGGACGACCTTACTGGTGCTCTGTGCTCCGCAGACCTTGCAGCGAAAGTAGCCGGGCCGTTGCGTGACACACGCCTCCATGAGGGCGGCGACGGCGCGCCACTCTGCGGCCATGCCCGCATCGAACGGATGCTCGGCCCGCTCTCTCAGGATGTCGCTGGCGTCGCTCATGGCTTCACCTTGCGCAGCACCCAGCGACAGTTCCCCGGCTCGTAGTGGCCGTCGTTGTCGATCCGGTCGAGTTCGTGCTTCGGCGACGGCTTCGGGCCCATGTCGGCGATGAACGCCTCGACGGATTGCAGCCACCGCTCGCACACCCGGATGCCTCGCCCGCCGTAACCGGGGAATGCGGCATTCGCGGGATTCGTGCAGCGCAGGCGCATCGTCTGCCACGCGCGATATTCCGGGGTGTACGACAATCCATGCTTCGATGACATTCACCGCCCTCCAGCGTCTCGACGCTCGAAATTCATGATTGCTCGCCCGATGATTTCCGGAATCTGCGGGACGACCGCGTTACCCAGGCAGCGCAGACGGTCCACCCGCTTGGAGACTCCGGCCGCAACGCGAGGCAAACCATCCTCCCAGCCACTGAAAGGCCAAGGCGTTTCGCCGTCGCATGCAGGAAGTTGTGACACCACTTGCAGAGCGTCTGCAGATTCTCCGGTCGGTTGTCCGACTGCACTTGGTTGACGTGATGTACATGCAGCGACCGCCTCTCTCCGCAGGCTTCGCAGCAGGGCTTCGCATGCTTCCTCGCCCGCCACAAGTTGCCTTGCTTCCCGACTTCCGCCTTGGAGTTGGCGCACGAAAGCGAACAGAACTTCCGCCGCTGGAACACGTTCAAGTCCTCTAGCCGCCCTCCATAACGACGCCGAGACATGGCTTGTCCACACTTCGCACAGGGCTTTGAAGCTTCGGTGACTCTCTGCATGGCTCATCCCTTTCCCGATGTGTCGGTCCAGCCATACTGGAAGCCCATCAAGGCTTCCACCCACGTCGGGTTCAACGCTCCACTGCCGTCCGATATCTTCACGGCGGAACAAAGATTGTCTGGGGGGCGCGTTGCCCGCCTGGCAACACTCATCCCCTGCCCCTTGTAGTCGTGCGCTACTGGCGTCGGCCACTTCTTGACCGCCGTCGCCAGCCCGTCCCCCGATTTCGACGAGAGCCCCGCGCGGTTGTAATTTCCGTTCTCCGTTGGTGTCGGCCAAAGCTGTAGCGCCCGCAGAATCTCCGTCCGATTCGCTCCCGACGACCTCAGCCCCGAACACGGTCTCGGAGTCGGAATCGGCGCCAGAAAGTTCCTCGGCGAGCGCCCCGCTGATCGCAGGGCTACGGCCTTTGTATTGCTCGCCACGTGGGTAGGCAATAATCCAGATGCGGTCTCGTCGGTGAGGGGCGCCAACGGCGGCAGCCGGTATGCAGTGCCATTCCGTGTCATACCCGATCTCGGCCAACTCTCCGAGTACGTCGCCAAGCCCTCGAGTAAGCAGTGCTGCGACGTTTTCCACGATGACGTAGCGCGGTCCCACCTCGCGAATAAGTCTGGCGTAATGCGCCCATAGGCCGCTGCGCTCGCCGGCCAGACCGCGACCTTCGCCGGCATAGCTGATGTCCTGGCACGGGAATCCTCCGCAGATGAGATCGACTCCGATTCCATCCCTATCCAGTCGGTCTGCCGTGAGCGTTCGGACATCGTCGTAGCAGGGCACGTCGGGCCAGTGCTTCCGTAGGACGGCTCTGGCGTAGGGCTCGCATTCGCAAAAGGCGACGGTTCGCATGCCGGCGCGCTCGAGTCCGAGACTGAATCCGCCGATTCCGCTGAACAGATCAAGCACTCGCATCCGTCATCAGTCCTCACGGCGCGCATCTTTCTCGTTCCTGCTCTCGCGTGCCCGCCGCTCTGCCGCCTCGCGCTCGCGCGCGTGCGCCTCGAATTCTGCCGCCGGCGGATAGGTGACGCACCACCAGGCCGGCGCATCCTTCGGCCGCGGGATGAAGGGGCTGGTGGGGGTCATGCAGCCTGACCAGCCGGCGGCACGAGGATCTCGCGCGCCCCCGTCGCCCGCAGCGGACCGACGATGCCCGCGGCTTCCATCGCCTCGATGATGCGAGCGGCGCGGTTGTAGCCGATCTTCAGATGCCGCTGCACCGCCGAGATCGATGCCTTGCGCTCCTCCGCAACGAAGCGCACCGCCGCGTCGTAGAACTCGTCTTTGTCGTCGACTGCGCCGCCCTTGCCATCGATCTTGAGGATGGTCTTGCCGTCGCCGCCCTTGATCTCGACGGAGTCGATGCCGTCCTTCTTGACCATGTCGCGCATGGTCTGCGCGAACCGCTCCGCCGGCCTCAACAGATCGCCCTGGCCGCCGTCCGTCAGCACGACCCTGATCGCGCACAGCTTGCCCAGCATGTCCGCGATGTCGTCGACCTCGTCGCCGGCCGCGACCCACGCGAGGCCGCACGACAGCAGCGCGCCGTGCTTCGTGAGCGCCAGCTCGATGCCCGAGACCTGCGCATCGCTGAGCGTGAGTGCCGGGCTGCCGGGCTTGTCGCCGCCGGATATCGTGCCGGTCAGCGTCCAGTCCTCGCGGGCGAGCGCCAGCGTCAGCGCGGCTCGCGGCGCGCCGAAGTCATCGAACAGCGCCGACTGCGCCCAGCCGATCGGCAGGCCGATGACCTCGTCGATCTGCTCGCGGTCGAGCATGACGTCGGCGATCTTGAGGTGCGCGATCACGGCTTCGGTGTCGTCGTCGCGCTTCTCGCGCTTGACGCTGAACGATTTCGCGACCTCGCAGGTGGCGTGCAGTTCGATGCTCATGTGATGCGCTCCCAGATCTGTTCGAGTCGTTCCCGTTGCTTCTGCGACAGCCCGCCATGCTCGGCGAGTTGCCGCCCTATCGAGTCGATGAACTGCTGCTCCCACTCGGAGAGCTTCGAGTCGC